>Ga0209400_1001925_pt1 | contig 16114 bp, 12 predicted proteins | sample M_130807_EF_Meta_FD_187313 | JGI IMG/M metagenome (GOLD analysis project Ga0209400, IMG submission 187313) | Freshwater microbial communities from Lake Montjoie, Canada to study carbon cycling - M_130807_EF_MetaG (SPAdes) (version 2) | ecosystem: Environmental > Aquatic > Freshwater > Lake... | reverse complement strand
CCGACCCTCGGATATTTTACCATGCCTTGGAGCAGCTCCAAACCGATGCGAGCAGCTGCTTGATGATTGGCGACAACCCCAATTCGGACATTCTTGGGGCACAGCGAGCGGCCATTGACCAAGTATATTTCAACCCCGAGGGAAAGATCATCGACCTCCAGCCCACTTACGAAATCCGACACCTGCGAGAACTAGAGCTCCTTTTGTGAGGAAAGGCAGTTTCACATTCCTAGGGATATCCTATCTTTGTTTCCTTCATTCACACAAACGCAATCACCATGTTAAAGGGATTTTTCAACGTACCTACCCCAGTCAATGAGCCTGTTAAGGCCTACGCTCCAGGAAGCCCTGAGCGAAAAGAACTTCAAGCCATGCTGGCCACCCTCCGTTCCCAACAAATCGATATTCCCATGTATATCGGGAGCGAAGAAGTACGAACAGGCAAGACTCGAACGCTTTCTCCTCCGCACGATCACCAACATATCTTAGGGCAGTTTCACGAAGGCGACCGTTCCCATGTGGAGCAGGCCATCCAAGCTGCATTAGGAGCAAAAGAAGCCTGGGAAAATATGGCTTGGGAGCAGCGCGCAGCTATTTTCCTCAAAGCAGCGGACTTGCTAGCCGGTCCTTACCGTGCCCGAATCAATGCAGCCACCATGCTTGGCCAGTCCAAGAATGCCTTTCAGGCAGAGATTGATGCAGCATGTGAATTCATTGACTTCCTCCGCTTCAATGTCAAATACATGTGCGAAATCTATGCCCAGCAGCCTCCAGTATCTGGAGCTGGTGTATGGAATAGATTGGAGCAGCGACCCCTCGAGGGCTTTGTGTTTGCCTTGACTCCTTTCAACTTTACAGCTATTGCAGGCAACTTGCCTACTTCAGCCGCGCTGATGGGCAATACCATCGTTTGGAAGGTGGCCTACACCCAGATCTATTCCGCTCAAGTACTCATGGAAGTATTCAAAGCCGCCGGTGTACCGGATGGCGTGATCAATTTGATTTACGTAGATGGACCTACAGCTGGAGACGTGATTTTCAAGCATCCTGATTTTGCAGGAATTCACTTCACCGGATCCACCGGAGTTTTTCAACACATCTGGAAGACGGTGGGCGAAAACATCACCCGATACAAATCCTACCCAAGAATCGTGGGAGAAACAGGAGGAAAAGACTTTGTCCTAGCACACAAATCGGCGGATCCAAAGGCAGTAGCAGTCGGACTTGTTCGGGGTGCTTTTGAATACCAAGGCCAAAAATGCTCTGCTGCATCCAGAGCTTACCTTCCTTCCAACCTTTGGGAGGAGATCAAAAAATACATGATTGAAGATCTAGCATCGATGACCATGGGAGGTACTGAGGACTTCAGCAACTTTATCAATGCGGTCATCGATGAAAAATCCTTTGACAAAATTGCGGCTTACATCGAGCAAGCCAAGGCTGCTCCAGGCGTAGAGATCATCGCTGGCGGAAAGTACGACAAGTCAAAGGGTTACTTCATTGAGCCAACCGTCATCCTTACTCAGGATCCCATGTACAAGACCATGTGTGAGGAGATCTTTGGTCCAGTTTTGACCATTTATGTGTACCATGAGGAGCATTTTGAGACGGTGCTAGAGCTAGTCGATCAAACCTCCCCTTATGCACTTACTGGAGCCATCTTCTCTCAAGATCGCTATGCCATTGAATTGGCCACTCAAAAATTGAAGCATGCAGCCGGTAACTTTTACATCAACGACAAGCCAACAGGCGCGGTGGTAGGTCAGCAACCATTCGGTGGCGCTAGAGCATCAGGCACGAATGACAAAGCGGGCTCCATGATCAACTTGCTCCGTTGGGTATCTCCTCGCACCATCAAAGAAACATTCGTTTCCCCTACCGACTACCGCTACCCGTTCTTGGAAAAAGACCGTTGAACGGTTGTCTTGTTGGTAAAAAATTAACCACATAGACACATAGAAGAAATCAACCCCTTTTCTATCTGCCTATGTGGTTTTTTTCTGTTTATTTAACTAAAGCCGAATTAGGTATACATCGCTCCATTGACATGGAGCACTTGGCCGGAGATGTAGCTGCTCATGTCGGAACCGAGAAACACACAGGCATCGGCAATTTCTTGAGGCTGCCCGCCACGCTTCATCGGGATGGCCTCTCTCCAGCCCTGAACTGTTTTCTCATCCAGTACCTCAGTCATCTCTGTTTCTATGAATCCTGGCGCCACCGCATTGCAACGGATATTCCGGGAACCTAATTCCAAAGCCACTGACTTGGTGAAGCCGATGATGCCAGCCTTTGAAGCAGCATAATTGGCTTGCCCTGCATTTCCCTTCACTCCCACCACGGAAGTCATGTTGATAATGGAGCCAGACTTGGCCTTCATCATCACGCGCGTGGCTGCTTTTACAGTATTGAAACAAGACTTTAAATTGATATTCATGATCTCGTCCCAAGACTCCTCAGTCATCCTCATCAGTAGGTTGTCTCGGGTGATGCCCGCATTGTTGACTAGGATATCCAAGGTTCCAAAGTCAGCCACCACTGCATTCACCAATTCCTCCGCTGCCTTGAAGTCCGAAGCATCGGAGCGGTAGCCTTTGGCACGAACTCCGAATGCGGCCAGGTCAGCCTCTAACGCTAATCCTTTTTCAACACTAGAAAGATAGGTGAAGGCAACCTGTGCTCCTTCCTGTGCAAATTTGATGGCAATGGCTCTGCCAATCCCTTTGGAAGCCCCAGTCACTAAGGCAATTTTTCCTTCAAGTAATCCCATGAATTCCCTTATTTTTGATTTCGCCAAAAATAGAAATTTCTCCCGTCATTTAGTTGCTGGATTCTTTGAAAGGAGAAGTAAGTGATCTGGAACGGATGATTTACACTATTTTTTTGAATTATTCCCAAGAAAAACACACCAAAGGAGCGTATCTCAGAATTAAGTTTAGCCCTACTAAATCCTTCTTTAAGAAACTTTTTCAGATAAAAACTAGCTCGTAAAACAGATTTTTTTCTCAAGTCAAAAGACCTATTTTTGCGAAGTTATTTTGATATCAAATCCATTAAACTATGTCTTCGACAAAATTTGACTTGATTGTGCTGGGTAGCGGACCGGGAGGATACGTGGCGGCCATTCGTGCTTCCCAATTGGGACTGAAAACTGCCATTGTAGAAGCGGAAGAATTGGGTGGCATCTGCCTCAATTGGGGTTGCATTCCCACCAAAGCCTTGTTGAAAAGCGCACAGGTATTTGAGTACATCAGCCATGCCAGCGACTATGGAATCCAGGTAAGTGGTGCAGAAGCAGACTTTACCGGCATGGTCAAGCGCAGCCGAGGCGTAGCAGACGGCATGAGCAAAGGCGTGCAGTTTTTGATGAAGAAAAATAAAATCGAAATCCTTTCCGGCTGGGGAAAAATCCAACCTGGCAAAAAGGTAGAAGTATCCGATAAAGAAGGGAAAAAGACAGTTTATGCTGCCGACCACATCATCATCGCTACAGGTGCTCGCGCACGAGAGTTGCCTACTTTGAAAATCGACAACGAGAAAGTGATCGGCTACCGAAAGGCAATGACCCTAGAGAAGCAACCTAAAAGCATGGTGGTCGTAGGTTCAGGTGCAATCGGTGTGGAATTTGCCTATTTCTACAACTCCATCGGTACCAAGGTGACGATCGTGGAATTTATGGACCGAATCGTGCCTGTAGAAGACGAAGAGGTATCCAAAGCACTTGAGAAAATCTATAAAAAATCAGGCATCACCATCATGACCTCTTCTGAGGTGACGAAGGTAGATACCAAAGGAGCAGGATGTAAGGTAACCGTCAAAACAGCCAAGGGAGAGGAAGTCCTTGATTGCGAGGTAGTGCTTTCTGCTGCTGGAGTAGTCTCCAACTTGGAGAACATCGGTTTGGAAGAGGTAGGCATCTTGGTGGACAAGGGTAAAATACAAGTAAATGACTACTACCAAACCAACATGCCTGGCTACTATGCCATCGGCGATGTAGTTCCTGGACCGGCATTGGCGCACGTTGCTTCTGCTGAAGGGATCATTTGCGTAGAAAAAATCGCAGGCCACCACCCAGAAGCATTGGATTATGGAAATATCCCTGGATGTACCTACTGCTCTCCAGAGATTGCCTCTGTGGGCATGACCGAAGCCAAGGCAAAAGCCGCTGGCCACGAGGTGCGCATCGGTAAGTTTCCTTTCTCTGCATCGGGCAAAGCATCCGCAGCAGGTGCGAAGGATGGATTTGTAAAGCTCGTATTCGATAAAAAATACGGAGAAATCCTAGGTGCCCATATGATCGGTGCCAATGTGACTGAGATGATTGCTGAGATCGTTGCGATCCGCAAGCTAGAGACTACAGGACACGAACTCATCAAAACCGTGCATCCACACCCAACCATGTCCGAGGCGATTATGGAAGCTGCGGCTGCAGCCTACGACGAGGTGATCCACTTGTAAGAAACAGTCTTACTTTAGCCCGCTCTAACATCGCCTTAGTTAATTCAAAGGCATTTGGAGCGGGCTTTTTCATTTCTTTTTCTCAACTTACAGGCTAGACCTGCTGCTATTTCGATGGAACTCGAACTCTCCACTCCTGCCCTACTTTTTTCTGCCATCACCCTGTTGATGCTGGCCTATACCAACCGGTTTTTGGCCATTGCCACCTTGATTCGTGGGCTTCACAAAAACTACCGAAAAGCCCCTGATCAGGAAATCATTGTGGAACAGATTCACAACCTAAGACGAAGGCTAACCCTCATCAAAAGCATGCAACTATTTGGCGTGCTTAGCTTTTTGCTCTGCGTAATCTGTATGTTTTTGCTTTTTCAAGGCTTCACCGTCATTGCCAACTGGGTATTTATGGTGAGCATGGGCACCCTGCTGATTTCCTTAGGTATCTCCTTGTTTGAAATTCAAATTTCTACAAAGGCCCTTAACCTGGAACTTTCAGACATGGAAGGCATTTTTCAAAACAGAAAAAGTGGCTTAGACCTATTCTTCAAAAAAGACGATAAAACTAGTGATGTTAACGATTGACCTTAGAAGCGATACGCTCACCCAGCCCACAGCAGGGATGCGCGACGCCATGTTTAGCGCCCCACTCGGTGACGATGTGTTTGGAGAAGACCCCACAGTCAATGCCCTGGAAACAAAAATTGCAGCGCTATTTGGCATGGAGGCAGCCTTATTTTGCCCCTCGGGCACAATGACCAACCAGATTGCGATACGCTTACATACCGGCCCTCAAAAAGAGGTGATTTGCCATCAGTATTCCCACATCTACCTGTACGAGGGCGGGGGGATCATGGCCAATTCCATGGCTTCGGTCAAGCTGTTGACAGGAGATTTGGGAAAAATCATCGCCTCGCAGGTGGCTGAATCCATCAACCCAGACGATGTGCATGCACCTGAAACCACCTTAGTTTCCTTGGAAAATACAATGAACAAAGGTGGTGGAAGCATCTATACCTTAGACGAAATTGCGCCCATTCATGCGCTTTGCAAGGAAAAAGGCATCAAACTCCACCTCGATGGAGCCCGATTGTTCAATGCCTTGGTCGAGACCGGCGAAAGCCCTGCCGATTGGGGAGCACAGTTTGACACCATCTCCATCTGCCTAAGTAAAGGCTTGGGTTGCCCGATTGGATCGGTGCTGCTCGGTACCAAGGTCGATATCAAACGCGCCAAAAAAGTGCGAAAAGTATTTGGAGGAGGCATGCGCCAAGCAGGATTTCTGGCGGCAGCGGGCATGTATGCCTTGGATCATCAGGTGGAGCGTTTGAAAGAAGATCACCATCGGGCTCGGGTACTTGGTCAGTTCCTGGTACATGCTCCCCATGTGACAGAAGTGCTTCCTGTGGCCACCAACATTGTAATTGCCCGTCTGGAGGGAATCAGTCCGGAAACCTACCTGCAGCAGCTTGCCGCCAAGGGAATCAAAGGCGTAAAGTTTGGCAAGGACCTCGTTCGCTTCGTCACCCACCTGGACTTTGGAGACGATCACTTGGAGGAGTTTGGAAGGCGAATTTCTAGGAATTGAATTAGCCTAGAATGAATTTTTTTCGTTAGATTGACTAAAAGTTAACTCCATGATTACCAAAGACAAGGCAATAGAAGTCATCAAATCACTTCCTGAGGAATTCTCAATTGAAGAATTGATGGATCGATTAATCTTATTGAATAAGATTGAAACTGGAATCAAGCAAGCAACAAGCGGCGAAACCTACACCTCCGATGAGGCGAAAAAAATGGTGCGCGAATGGTCAAAATAACTTGGTCAAAACAAGCCATTGAGGATATTTATAAAATCCAGCAGTTCTATTCTAGCGTAGCAACTAATTTTTCCATGAAATTAGTAGATCAGATTTTTGAAAAAGAACAATTAATCGCTAACCATCCAGAAATTGGGCGGATTGTTCCGGAAGTAAACAATTCGAGCGTGAGAGAACTTATTTTTAGAAATTTCAGAATCATTTATCTGATTTTTGATGCTGAACAAATAACCATAGTTACTATACATGAGAGTTCCCGTCCCCTTTCTAGTAAGTCAGTTTTTGATTAAAAAAAACAAAATCGAATGCCTAACGCTGGATGCCGAATTTTGAAGTGGACTAGGCTCCAAGCACAATTTTAAATTCATCATTCTTCGATCGACTTTATGCGTTCGATATTAATAAATACCGTATTTCGTAACTCGTATTTCCCACTTCTTGCTTCTTGCCTCTAATCTCTTGCTTCTAAAAATGAACCCCACCCCTTTAGCCGAACGCATGCGCCCAAGCCGATTGGAGGAACTGATTGGTCAGGAGCACCTCTCTTCCCCCTCCTCCTTTCTGCACAAAGCGATTAAATCGGGAAATGTGCCATCGCTAATCCTTTGGGGCCCTCCAGGAGTAGGCAAGACGACCATTGCAAATATCATAGCCAACGAGATCAAGGCACCCTTCTATCCCTTGTCTGCCATCAATGCTGGGGTCAAAGACATCCGAGAGATCATCGACAAAGCCAAATTTCAAACGGGTGTCGTACTTTTTATCGATGAAATCCACCGCTTCAACAAATCACAGCAGGATGCGCTTTTGGGTGCAGTGGAAAAGGGCATCATCCGACTCATCGGCGCCACCACCGAAAACCCTTCTTTTGAGGTCAATTCAGCACTCCTTTCCCGCTGCCAGGTATTCACCTTAAATCCCCTAGGCAAAGCCGAGATGCTTGCCATGGTTCAGCAGGCCTTGGAAAGAGATTCCGACCTACGGAAAATCCAAGTGGAGCTGCAGGAAACAGATGCCCTGCTACGAATTTCTGGAGGGGATGGGCGAAAGCTGCTCAACCTCCTTGAAATCGTCATCGATGGAATCCAAGAAAACCCCTGTGTACTTACCGACGAGAAGGTCATGCAGATCGCACAACAGCAGGTGGCCCTGTATGACAAATCTGGAGAGCAACACTACGACATCATTTCGGCCTTTATTAAATCCATCCGGGGATCAGATCCCAACGCCGCTGTGTATTGGTTGGCCCGCATGATTGAAGGAGGGGAAGACGTCAAATTCATTGCGCGAAGACTCGTGATTTTAGCTTCCGAAGATATCGGGAATGCCAACCCGAATGCCTTGCTTTTGGCTACCAACTGCTTTGAAGCAGTAAAAATTATCGGGTACCCTGAGGCACGAATTATCCTCTCCCAGTGCGTGACTTACTTGGCCAGTTCACCGAAAAGCAATGCCGCCTACTTGGCCATCAATCAGGCCCAGGCCCTAGTGAAAGAAACAGGCAACCTCTCGGTTCCTATCCCCTTGCGTAATGCGCCTACCAAGCTGATGAAAGACCTCGCCTATGGAAAGGGCTACCAGTACTCCCATGATTACCCAGACAATTTTGTTGCTCAGGAATTCCTCCCGGAGGAGATCAAGGGGAGACTACTTTATGAACCCGGAGACAACGCTCGCGAAAAAGAACTCCGCAGCTTCCTATCGAAGCGATGGAATGGGAAGTATGGGTATTAAGCGTATAGTAATACATTGAATTTATAATAATCTATAGCTAAAGACTTAGATTAAACGCTTCTTTTTTATGTGTTATTTTTATGTAATTATCTGCTTTTTTATCACTAACCAAAGAAAAAAAAAGGTTTGAGGTTCATTAAAACAAGCCGCGGACTGTAGTGAATCATCTTTAATCGATTTTCCGAGATAATTAACACTCCTACAGGGTTATTGGGAGGATTGTTGGTAATCAAATTATTAAATTTATCAAAAAGAAGAAACGAAATTTTTTTATTCAGAATATCAAAAGTATATTTAAAAACTATACTATAAACTAAATAAGTAGGATCATGGGTGAATTTAAGAGTCCTTCAGAAAAACAAAGCGCAAAAGCCACTCCAGCTAAAAAATCGCAAGAAAATAGCAGCGTAGGCGAAGCGGATTTCTTAGATTCCAGATCCAGTACTTTTCAACTTAAAAAATTCCAAGAGGCTGCACAAGATAGTGGCAGAGGAAGTGGCATAAGCTCACTTCAATCCAAATCCTCTAATCATACAGCAACTTCCCGTGTAGCTCAACTTCAAGGATTGAGTGATACTCGATCTACTACCGCGCAACCCGGATTAATTCAAAAAAAGGAGAATAAAACAGGAATTCCAGACGGATTGAAGGCCGGTATGGAATCTGTCTCTGGGATGTCTCTCAATGACGTAACCGTACATCGCAACTCAGATAAGCCAGCTCAACTTCAGGCTCATGCTTATGCTCAAGGAACAGATGTGCATTTGGCTCCTGGTCAAGAAAAACACCTTCCTCATGAGTTAGGCCATGTGGTCCAGCAAAAGCAAGGTAGAGTAGCGCCAACTGTTCAGCTAAAAGGAGAAGTACCTGTCAATGACAGCCCTTCTTTAGAAAAAGAAGCAGATTCACTAGGTGCCAAGGCTAAGAGCTTAGGGATGACATCTGAAGCAGGAGTAGCTCAGCTAAAAGGTATGGAAGAGGAAGAACCACTGCAGGGCAAATTTGTAGGACCTGCGCAGCGAAAGGCAGTGGAAGAGGAAGAACCATTGCAGGGTAAATTTGAAGGAACTGCACAGCGAAAAGCAGAGGAGGAAGAACTATTGCAGGGTAAATTTAAAGGAACTGTGCAGCGAGCAAAAGAGGGAGAAACAGCAGCGCCAGCGGCCGCGGAACCAGAGGCTGAAAAACAAGCCGTTACCGAAGAAACTGTTTCAATCGGAGGATTTGAGATAAAGTATACAAATGATCCAAACGAGAAAAAACAATCCATTGAGGGTAAGTATGAAGAATCTGATTGGTCAATATCAGGTGAAAGGCAGCTGAAGGATGAGGCGAAAAATATATGGGAATACACCATAACTGGTGGTACTCCTGCAAGTTTATCATCTCCACCTTTGGGATTTGACCTGACTATAGGTGTAATTCCACTAGGTGTACCGGGACTTTCAGCGACGATTGGTTTGGCTGGATCTCTAGAAGCTAGTGCATCTGGTACAGGTTCAATCAAATTCTTGTCTGATGGCAATACAATTACAAACCCTTCTGCTTATGGTTCGTTAACCGCAGAAGTAAAAGCAAGTGTTACTCTTAGTGGAGGGGTCACCGCAGGTGTTCCTGGTATTATAGGAGTCACTGGCGGAGCTTATGGTAAATTATCCGGCGAAATCAAGGGTAATCTAGACCTTAAGCCTACAGCGGCCGGAATTAAGATGGATAGTACATTGTCTGGTGAACTTGGAGGAGAAGCAGGCGTCTTTGCGGAAGCCAATGCACTCTGGTATACCAAAAGAGCAGAACTACCGCTTTGTGAAGGGAAATTTGGTGAGTTTGAAGGAACCAAAACGGATCTTCCATTTAGCAAAGAAGGATTCAAGCAATTGACAAGCATAAGCACTTACAACTTTAAGAGAGACGGTGGCGATGAAGGAAAAGCTGAAAAAGAACGTGAAAAAGCAGCTGGAGAGGTTAAAGAAGAAGCAGTAGAAGCACAAAAAGCTGAAGTAGCAAAAGGGCAAGAGAAAAAACCTTGGTACCGTTGGTAGTCCTCCAAAGTCAAAATAGCTTAATCAGAATTAATTAAAATAAATCCACATGCTTCGGTTTTCCAATGGGTTATTAATGAATGGAGGGGTTGGTATTGACGGAAAAGGTTTCTTTCAATTCCAAGGAGATAACTTATCTTTAGTAACTAACACTGGGGATTGGCATTTAGATGAAACCATCGTATCATCGAGAATGTGGTGGCAAAATTTTCCTGCGACGTTTAACACGTTTAAGAAGCCTGTCTCTGATGCAATTTATTTCAAGTTGATTACTAAGCTGAATGGGATTTTTCCAGTTTTGTCACCTCATCCGGTTTTAGTTCATGGAGCTTTGGATGAAGCTAAAAGAGTCTTTCCTGGTATAAGTGAAGAATCGAATGCACTCTTCAAGGAGTTTATGCATTTTCTGAATTACGAGTTCAACCTTTTTGAAACGCTTAATGAACCCGCAGTAATGGGTTCTTTTTCAGACGATTTAGGTCCTTTTATGATTGGTGTATCTGGAAATGATTTTGTACTGCCTCCAGAGGTTCCTACGCTACACAGCGCTCCAGAGATCTGGGGTTATCTGACTTGGATAATTAATAATTATTTTGCTGGCCCCTATCCAAATACTCCAGAATTTGCTAAGCTAAACGGAAAACGTTTTGAATGGGGAAATCTAGAACTTTCCGACAGTCTGAAAAATGAAAAAATTGAGGGATTGGTTTATTTTTTTATCGCCAAGTATATTCTTATTTACGAGGCTTGGGCGAATAAATCAGATAGTCCATTATCCTTTGCCATTGCGGTGAATTTGATCCAAAAAAATGAAGAGCGCCCTTGGCGGTACTTATATTGATTTTTATCCTGTTCCTCAATCCCCTGCACTAAATAGCTTTTATAGTTACAAATAAAATTACCTACTTTTTTTAATTAGATTCTTTTATACTTTTTTGAGTAAAAAAACCTCCTTTTTTTATGTATTCTATCGGTGTTGATGCCATAGAATTACTTGAAAATCCTAGCCTTTCCTGAACTTCTTTTCTCCTATCCTTTTTGTTTTACATCCATGGAGTGAATAGAAACAAAAAAAGCCAAAAATACTTCTTGCGCTTAATTTGAACCTCAAGTTTGGGAATGCTAAAACCTTCAATTTAAAGATTATGGTTAGTATAGGCTTGCCTGAAATCAAAAAATACCCGCCCTAAAAATCAAGTTTTGGAAATCTAAAATTTTTTAGAAATATATCTTTTCCTTGTTAATTTAAATATTTTTTATTTTATAAATTTCATTTCTAAAATAAGGTAAATCAATTAAAATAAAGAATAAGATTTTAAAAATAGGTAATAAATAAAAATAATATTTTTTTTTTAAAAAATTTAAATATTAACTTCGTTTTATGAGTGAAGTAAAAAATAAATCTGAACATCAAAATAATTCAGCCACACCGGTTCAAGCACCTAAGGAAGCAAGTAGCCTTGGGGAAACGGAGTATGTAGATGCCAGAGCTAGTACTTTTCAATATATTCAACTTCAAGCTGCAGCAGATGATCAAGGAAAGGGAAATCGCATCACTCAACTTCAATCGAAGGCTTCTCAATTTACTACTTTCTCTCAAGTAGCCCAACTGCAAGCAAAGAGAGACTCCAAAATGTCCTCTGCACATCCGCATGTTGTTCAGCGTGAAGAAAATAAAACAGGTCTTCCTGACGGCTTAAAATCAGGAATGGAATCCATTTCCGGTTTTTCTTTAGACGACGTTAAGGTTTACCGTAACTCAGACAAGCCTGCACAACTTCAAGCCTATGCTTACGCCCAAGGAACAAACATTCATTTAGGCCCCGGACAAGAGAAACACCTGCCTCATGAGTTGGGACATGTGGTACAACAAAAACAGGGAAGGGTAAAAGCCACAACCCAGTTAAAGGGGACAGTTTCAATCAATGATAATGATGGATTGGAAACGGAGGCAGATTTACTGGGGAACAAAGCCCTTGCCTTTGCTGGGAACGAAAATACCACACTTCAGAAAAAAGCAATTCCAAACATAAATATTGCCCAGTTAAAAAAATGGAAAGACGGCCATGAGTTAGCTGCTTCTGATCCTGATTTTAAACAACATAGACCAAGATGGGTAGAAGATGTTTCTCCTCCAGCTCCGGCTAAGCAGGAACCAGCTCCTGCTCCTGCACCAACTCCAGCTCCAGGTCCAGCAGATGCAGGCGGTGTAGCTCCTACTCCTCCTGTACCTGCAACTGCTCCTACCCCGACTCCTGCTCCTACGATCGAAAAAACATACTCAGATGCAGATAGAGCAAAGGTAGATGCTGAGATTGCAAGGATTAACAAAGAAAGTCCGGATTTGATTTCTGATCAAGCTAGTGAGCTTATTGGGAGTATAGGAGATGGAATTAAAGCAGAAACAACGCAATATACAGTTAAAGAATTGGTTGATGGTGAAGAAAAGGAAGTTACCCACAACTTAGATGGTACAAAAGAAGAAGCGAGGGATCCTGGCGATGCAGAGAAAGCAGCAGGAATACTTGCCTCTATAGGTTCTTCAGTTGCATTTTTTGTTCAGGTACAAAATCTTAGAACTCAATGGAGCGGATCTAGTAATTGGGAGAAAGCTGGGCTCGCTTCTGAAGTTGCTGAATCTGGAATGCGAGTAGGAGCGAGTGTGTCTTCGGCTGTAGAAAATTCTCAAGAAGCTGATAAAGCAGGATCAGGCGAACTAGCCAAGCAAGTTGGAGAAGGAATGGGTCTTGCAGATGGCTTATCCGCAATTAAAAATGGAGTGCAAACCATCTACAAAATATATCAAGCCTACAATGAGGCCAAAGATGCTGCTGAATATAGTCAAGATGAAAAAAATGTACAAAAAGCAGAAATTTTACAAGGCTTGATTGAGACCGCAGGAAAAACAGTGTCAACTATCAAAGGAATTGCAGATATGATTGGTCAGGGTAGTGGTCCTTTGGCATCTGCAGTGCCAGGCCTCGGCGCCGCTTTATCAGCTGTTGATTTAGCAATTGGAATTTATGAATTCATAAAAACAAGAAAAATTGCTGCAGAAATGAAAAAGATGGCGGAGGAAGCAATAGCAGCAAAAGATGCAAAAAGTGCTGAGGTGTACAATCATTTGCTTAAGCAAAACCAAGATAAAGTCAAAAAATTAGGTGTAACCATAGGTTTAGATTTTGTTTCCGTAGTAGGAAATATTGCTGCTTGTATTCCTGAACCAAATTCACAGATTGCCGGATTATCCTTAAAAATAATTGCTGGTGGTGGAAAAGCGTTAATGAACGCAATTATGTGGGGTAAACAAAAGCTAAATAATATGGCGGCTGAAAACCCAACTGGTACAGTGGCTAAATTATTTGGTAATGCCGATCAAAGCTCAGAGAAAATCGCTGAAAGAAATAAGAAAACAGTAGATTTAATAGCTGAATCGATTGAACCAAGTAATTTAAAAATAGAGGATGTAAAAAATGATCCGAAGGAAGCATTGAAATTGAAAGCCTCAGTAATTAAGACAGAAGCATTGATTAAAGGAGCTGGCACAGATCCAATGGCAGTATACAGAGAAATGAAGGGAACTAGTTTTGAAAAAGGGATGGCACTTATTTATCAGAATATGCCCAAATCCTAAACAAGAATGTATTTAAATAAACAAAATAGTTATGAATATAGAAATTACTGAAACTGGTTTACGCCAGGTGAAAAAAATATTAGATGATCTAGAACTAACTACTCGTCTGATTGAAAAGTCTGATAAGATGCCAATATCTTCTATTATTTTAAATTTTAATTCTACCGACAATTCAAATATTGATATTGCTATTGCATTCATACCATTACCAGAGAATCTATTCCCAGATGTGAAAATTTTACAATTTTTTTATGAGTTTCCAGAAATTGTAGAGGACTCAAATGAAAATCTTTCACTTGAGTTGACTAATCGTATTAATTATTTACTGCCGATTGGCAGCTTTGGATTAAAAGACAAAAAGATTACTTACAGATATTGTCATGTTTTGCCCATCTTTTCGAATCTGCTTGATCAAAAAGACTCAATAAAGGATTTGATTAAACTGATTGCCTTGTACACTGAAACTTTTCAAGAGCCCATCAATAATGTTATGAAGGGTACCCTCGGCATTGATGAAATGTTTAAAATGTTTGAATAGAACTCTGCGTGTCCATTTTTCTATGACAGCTCAATTAAATTTTTTTTGATAATCTGAAAATAAATGAAAACAAAAAAAGCCCCGAATTTTTCGGGGCTTTTAATTTGAGTTGATCTCGTAGGATTACGGGAGAACCCCCAGCCCCATGGAAACGAAAAAAGTCCCGAAATAATCGGGACTTGATGTGGGAGTTGATCCCGTAGCATTACGGGAGAACCCCCGACCCACCCGATTGCATCGGGATGCTCCCCGAAATTCTTCGGGATAAACCGAACCAGCTGATCTAAACATTTCTCACGATCAACTCCATTAATTTTTTTCTTGATTTCCAGGATTTGACTTCTCTTTCCCTTTTATAGGCTGTTGATTTATCTGGAAAAGATTCAAAATACACCACCTCCCAATCGACACAACCTCCAGTGAATCCCTTGTGATTGGAATTGTGCTTTCTTAACCGTTCAGATAAATCATCGCAGGTATGTCCTACGTAAAACACGTTCCTTGAGACGGAAAAAAGAATGTAGAACGAACAACACATAAATGATAAAAAAATTAGACAAAAAAAGTCCCGAAATAATCGGGACTTGATGTGGGAGTTGAGGGATTCGAACCCCCGACCCTCTGCTTGTAAGGCAGATGCTCTGAACCAGCTGAGCTAAACTCCCATTCGCATTCTTTCCAGAAGGGATTGCAAAGGTAACCTGAATCAGATTTTTTACAACACCTCATCTTGTTTTTTTTCTACTCTTAGCATTAAATAGTTGAAAATGAGCGAAAAAAAAGATACCCATACTCCAAATTCACCACAAATCCTGCCTGATCTCACTTTAGGCAACGACAGTTGGCCCGTAGAAATCTACAAATAAGAAGAAAGGTCCCGTACACACGGGACCTTTCTTATTCATGGTATTCTCAAAAGTATCAGCGAGGAAAACATCCCCCCTAGCATAAAGTTCGAAGTTCAATTGAATGGGCTGTGGACCGTGGACCGCCTGTGGGCCGTGGACTATCAACAGTTAGCCAACATTATCCAAGCGCCCGCTTCATATCTTCGATCAAATCATCAATATGCTCCAGTCCCACCGATACACGAAGTAGGTTTTCCGGAGTGGTCGTATTTGGTCCCTCCACGGCGGCCCTGCGCTCGATCAAACTTTCTACCCCACCTAGACTCGTGGCATTGGCGAAGTAACGAAGTTTGGACACCAACAGGTCAGCTGCTGCCGCTCCGCCTTTTACCGTGAAAGAAACCATCCCTCCAAAACCATGCATCTGCTGGGCAGCCACTGCATGATTGGGATGGGAAGCTAATCCAGGGTAGTATACTTTTTCAACTTGCCCATGGGATACTAAAAATTCCGCCAAAGCTTTTGCATTGCTTGCATGACCTTTCATTCGGTAAGCCAGCGTGCGGATGCTGCGCGTCAAGTAATAGCAGTCTGTAGGGGAAGGGACTGCGCCACCAATGCGCTGAACCACCCTTATTTTTTCCCAGAAAGCATCTTTTTTTGCCGTGATTAAGGCTCCTCCGAGGATATCGGAATGCCCTCCAAAATATTTGGTGCTGCTGTGCATGACCAAATCTGCTCCCAGGCCGATGGGGTTTTGAAATACAGGCGTGGCGAAGGTACTATCACAGGCCAAAATGGCCCCCTGCGCTTTAGCTAAATCAGAAATTTGACGAACATCCGTGATTTTCAAGAGCGGATTGGAGGGAGATTCTACCCAAAAAAGCGCCGTATTGGGACGGATGGCGTTTTTTACAGCCTCGAGATTGCTCATGTCCACAAAGGTCACCTCATGGATGCCTGCAAAGAGTTGCACCATGGAATTGTGTAGCCCATGGTACATGTCGTCCGGAGCCACAATATGGGATCCTGGCGCTAGGGCCTGG
>Ga0209400_1001920_pt1 | contig 16140 bp, 20 predicted proteins | sample M_130807_EF_Meta_FD_187313 | JGI IMG/M metagenome (GOLD analysis project Ga0209400, IMG submission 187313) | Freshwater microbial communities from Lake Montjoie, Canada to study carbon cycling - M_130807_EF_MetaG (SPAdes) (version 2) | ecosystem: Environmental > Aquatic > Freshwater > Lake... | reverse complement strand
ACAGGACCTCAAGGTTCACAAGGTTCTCAAGGAGCTCAGGGTCCTCAAGGAGCTCAAGGAGCAACAGGACCTCAAGGAGCTCAAGGAGCTCAGGGTCCTCAAGGAGCTCAAGGTGCCACAGGACCTCAAGGTTCACAAGGTTCGCAAGGTGCTCAGGGACCTCAAGGTTCACAAGGTGCCACAGGACCTCAAGGTTCACAAGGAGCTCAAGGTCCTCAAGGAGCTCAAGGTGCCACAGGACCACAAGGTTCTCAAGGTTCACAAGGGGCTCAGGGACCTCAAGGAGCTCAAGGTGCCACAGGACCTCAAGGTTCACAAGGGCCTCAAGGAGCTCAAGGTGCCAAAGGACCTAATGGTCCTCAAGGTTCACAAGGTTCACAAGGGGCTCAGGGTCCTCAAGGTTCGCAAGGTGGAACAGGACCTCAAGGTTCGCAAGGCTCACAAGGACCACAAGGTTCGCAAGGTGCAGTAGGACCTCAAGGTTCGCAAGGCTCACAAGGACCACAAGGTTCGCAAGGTGCAGTAGGACCTCAAGGTTCGCAAGGCTCACAAGGACCACAAGGTTCGCAAGGTGCCGTAGGACCTCAAGGTTCGCAAGGCTCACAAGGACCACAAGGTTCGCAAGGTGCCGTAGGACCTCAAGGTTCGCAAGGCTCACAAGGACCACAAGGAGCACAAGGTGCTGGTGGATTTGCAGGTCCTCAAGGTTCTCAGGGAGGACAGGGACCTCAAGGAGCACAAGGTGCTGGTGGATATCCAGGACCAACAGGATACGGAGGTGCTGCTGGAGGTACAGGTGCTCCAGGACTAACAGGACCAACAGGTCCTTCTGATGAAAGATTGAAGAAAAATGTTAGACCATTAGAAGATTCATTATCAATAATAAAGAAAATGAGAGGAGTTAGATACTTTTGGAAAGAAAATGAATTTTTTGATGTTAAAAATTTGAATGAACCTGAAATTGGATTCATCGCTCAAGAAATTCAATATCTTGAACCAACTTTAGTTTTTGGTAGTGAGGAAGAAGGATGGAGAGTTAAATATATGGAAGTAATTTCACTTTGTTTAGATGCAATAAAAGAACAAACAGATTTACTTCAATTTAGTGAAAATAGATTAGACATTTTAGAAGAGTTAGTACAAAAATAAAAAAAGGGGTTTTAAACCCCTTTTTTGTTTATAATAGTTTCAACTTCATCTTTTATCTTGAATAACATTGTTAAGAAACGTCTCCAAATTTTTGGATTATATTTTTTAATTAATTCAACATAATTTAGATAATACGGTACATCATCTGGCATTTTTATATAGTCAGCTAAGTGAGGATTGTTAGTTATTAAGTCATCTAAAACTTTGCTGATTTCGTTTTCTTTAACATATTCATCATTAATTTTATAAAGAATATCTGAAGAAACTTTTGAAAGTTTTTCACCCTTTGCAAAATATCCCAATATGTTATCAAATGATTTATGAAGATGTTTTCTGTTGTCTTCGTTTCTTATTCTATCGGCTCTTCTTTTGAATTCAAGTATTAATCCTTCCAAAAATTCATTTGTAATTGCAAAGAATTCAATTGGATGACCCCAATACTTTTCATCAGATTTTTCATCATAAGTTGTCTGATATTTCTGATTCAACTTTGTTGATTGAGTTGGGTCAATAGAATGAATTAATTCGTGATATAATGTTAAATAAAGATTCTTTTTTGATTCGTAAAACTTTGGATTAACCTCAATATAAATGTCCATTGGGTCTCTTGAATCTTTTGGCTTTGTTCCCATGTAACCAATGTATTTCAATCTTGGATTAACTCTAATTTGAACTTGTCCTTGAGTCCCGTCTTTAACTGTAATTGGTAAATAATCAACAACTGTTTTACCTTTATATTCTTTATTTCTATCGTTCCAAAGTTTGTCAACAATAGAATGAATTTTACCATAAGTTTCTGGGTCAAACTTATGTCTTTTTTGTTCAGAGATAACATTGGTTAATATGTTTATAAATTTCATCATTTGTCTAAATCAGTGCTCCAATCTATAGGTATCTTCTTTGGTTGAATTTTGCTTGTATATCTCTCAAAAATTTTATTAAATTTAATCATTTCAGGTTTAATTCCTCTAATCCATTTCATTTCGGAACCAAGTCCTGTTGACATATATGCTTGAAGTTCATCATCATATACGTTATCACCATAACCATATCCTTGAATCTTCTTCAACATTTGGTTTTTAACTCTTTCGTCCATGTTATTGATAACTCTTGTCATCTTGGCTTTGTAGATTGGGTCTGAAAACCACAATCCATGAGCAACCTCATGATAGATTAAAGATGGGTCTTCACCATTACTTTGGTCTATACCTATTAAATAGTATTTGTCTGACCCAACAATCTTCTTGATGGTATCAACAACACTAAACATAATCATGTCATAGACATTTAGGTCAGGTATTTTGGCAATACAGGATTCGATTGTGTCACAAGGTACGTTATACCCTGCAAAATCCTCATGATACGAGAAATAATCCTTTTTAGTCTTCTCTTTATAGAAATCAATATAATCCTTCCACTTGAATCCCTTACCTCTAAATGAGTCTGAATCTGACTCGTAGAACTCTTGGTATCTTAAGAACACTCTTGCTCTCAATTTATCATCCTTAATGACTAATGCAAATATTCTTGGGTAGACTTCAAATAACTCGATTTGGTCCAATATCTTTCTGATATTCTTTGGTGGAGTTTTTGGAGGTAATTCACCCCTTACTTCTAACAAAGCCTTTCTTATTCTATTTTCATTAATCATTAAATGTAATCCTTAAAATATTCATTTATGTTTTTATCTACCTTATGACTATCAGGATAATCAGGTGCTTGAGCACTTAAACAATCCTTATCTTCTCTAATTATTTCAAGATACCCTCCGTGATATTCTAAAGTACCTGAATTACCATACCCTTTGTTGTTATATAAATAGTCATTAACATTCTCTTCAAAGTTAATTATAGGTACTTTGAAATATTGTATTTGAGTATTCTTTTTGTAAGGGTGAGGTTTTGAAATCCATTCTCCGTGACCTGAAAAATAAGTTTCCAACTCGCTCCAAATATCATTCCAAACTTCAGATTCATATGCAGAATTGTATGCCGAACTATGAATAGAATACAATTCGTTTTTCAAATCACTCAATTCTTCACTAAGTAATTCTTTCATAGTTTCCTCATCGTCAATAATTCTTTTGACATTTTCCATGTTGACTTCAAAATATTCAGGATGACCTTGTTCGGATGCGATTAACTCTAATTCAGATGTTTTAGGTGAAATATGTTGTCCCTTCAAATACTCAACAATATATTCTTGTAATCTTTTATCATTTTCAGGTGTTAGCTCTTCAATTACATCTCTATAAACATTGTCGGTTGTGTCCCAGTAAGGTTCAAAAACATCACCATCACCAGATAAAATGTTTTCAATAGTATCTCTTGATAAATCGTACCTATGACCATCACAGAACAACTTTGCTAAGTCACCTCTATCGTGAATTTCTAAATAGGCTTGACCGTTTTCAAAGATTACATCGCTTAGCATACCTGGAATCCATTTGTAATAGTTTTCTCTATCATTATCATACAACCAAAGTAAATATTCATTTTGCCAATGCTCACCATCGGAAGCATTCTTAGGGTCAACTTCACCCATAAGACCTCTTCTCTTCAAGATACTAAACCAGGTATTGTAGTCGTTAAAATATTTTGCGACATCTAATTCACCATTATTAAACATTTCCAAGTAATCTTGTATTTCCATATTGTATAAATACAAAAAAAGGGACAAATTTATTGTCCCCTTTTAAATTAGATTGATAAATAGATTATTCCTTAACCCAACCATTAGTTCCAGTGGTTTTATTAACGTTGTAATATTTCTCAATAGTTTTTTTGATGGCACTTTTAACAGTTTCAGATTGTTGCTTTTTTGCTTCTTGAATTTGTTGAGCCTGTTGAGGTGTAGGGTTTGTTTCATTTCCCTTATTTTTACAGCCGCATCCCATAGTATTAAATTTATTCGGTTTATTATTTGATAATAATAAATATTATCTTTGTTGAAATATAATATTAAAAGAATATTTATCAAATAAAAGATTAATGGATTTTTTAAAATTAATACAGGAAGGAAGAGTTGAGGATTTCAAAACCAAGTACGGACAAAAATTCACACCAACAAACGCCGAAAGGATTGCCTCTAACGTGGCACCAAAATTTCTTAACTGGGTTGGTAGAACATTTGGTACAATAAACTTTGAAGAAAATTTTGGAAAACTTGTAGAGGCTTTAAAAAAATTCGAAAAGATTTCAAGCAATTTACCAAAAACAGATATCAAGCAATATGAGGGTTTGGGAGAACTTTTAACCGCCTTGTCAGAATATGAAAACAAAGCCAAAAGAAATATAAAAAAAGTTCAGGGCGGTAATGTTGTTTATGAGGACGATAGATTTTTTATTGTAAATCCATTAACACATGAGGCATCATGTTATTATGGTAAAGGTACAAAATGGTGTACTGCTGCAGACTCAAATCATCAATTCAATCAGTACAATCAAGACGGTAAATTATTTTACATATTAGATAAATCATTACCAACTAGTGACCCATTCTATAAAGTCGCATTACTTAAGAAGTTTGATGGTGACATGACTTTCTATGATGCTAAAGATGAAACTATTAAAGGAGGTAAATGGATAGCACCTGGTGAAAAATTCAATACAATTGTGGAGGTAATTGACAATTATTTAGAATCTGAATACTCAGAACAATTGAAAATTTGGAGAGACAAAGAATTAGCTAGAAAAGAAAAAGAAAGATTAGAAAAACTTAGAATACAACGTGAACTACAAATCAAGAGGCAAGATGCTCAAGAAAGAAGACTAAACAATGAATGGGAATTAGGTCCTGACTGTCCTGAAGAAGGTTTGCAAGCTCACGCTTTATTAAAATTTCTTGAGGACAACCAAGACGTGGAAGTTAAAACAAATCAAGATTTAATCGAAATAGAAAGAATAAAAAATGAGATTGAAAGACTACAATCAGAATATGATGACAGTGAAGAAGTAAGAACAGAATTGTTGGATGAAATAAGTGATTTAGAGGACGAGGTGTCAGAATTGGAGAATAAAATTGATGTTTATGATATAATCCCAACGGGAACTTATTACGATACAACAGAATTCGAAGTTATAGATGCTGGTATCAACGATAGAAGATATGCGGTTGGTACTGAAACCCAAATGCAAAATAGTTGTTATGAAAGTGTTGAAAGTCTTATTGATGATATAGGATATGAAGGTTTCAACGCATCATTTGCCAAAGATTATATTGATGTTGAAAGTGTTGTTGATTATGCTGAAGATTTATATAATGAAGATGTTGAAAATAATTCTGATGTTTATTTTGATGACAGTGAAAGACAACTTTCAGATGAACAGGAAGAAAAAATTGGAATTTTGAAAATGAGAATATCCCAAACTCAACAACTCATTTCAAATTTAGAAGAACAAGATGATGACGAAAATGATGATTCGATTCAAGAAAAAATAGAAGAGTTACAAGATTTGATTGTTGAGTATGAAGATGAAATTGGTGACATCGAGAATGACCCTGAAGGATACTTTCCACAAGATTTGATTGATGAGAAAGTGCAAGAATTGGTTAGTGATGTTAGACAAGACCCTGAAAATTTTATGAATGAATTTGGGTTAGAGTGGGATAGGTATATTGATAAAGACGCTTTTATCCAAGGAGTAATAGATACTGATGGTTACGGTCATACAATTAACAGGTATGATGGAAATGCTGATGAAATATACGTACAAGAACAGCTATTTTATGTTATGAGAATTGATTAACAAATATCTTATGATTATTATTAATTATGGCTAAAAAAAAGAAAATATCGTTTAAGTTAGACCCTGAATGGTTATTGAAAGAACCATTGGACTTTGAATTTAACAAATACACATTGTTGGATTACTTACAAAAATGCGAGAAAAGATTTGATAAGTTAGAGATTTATCCTGACTTTGTTGAGTTATCTTTGCATTTGGCGAATATTCAATCTTTAGTTAAAGAAAACACTTTGTTATTAACACATAAGAAATTTGAATCTTGCGACGATGAAATTTTAGTTAAAGAATTATATCCAAAGAAACCAAGAGAATTGACAGACCAAGAATCTGAAGAACTTGATAAAACAATAAGATACTCTGGTAGTAAGTTGTTTGATGCATTTAACATGGCTAAATCGATATGGAATTTAGCGTATGACAACGTTAACGTCATAATAAAAAAGAACAAAAAATATCTCGAGATTGGTTCAGGTTACGTTTATTTTCTTAAGAACAATAACCAACAATTATATGTTTGGGAGTACGAAATAAAAAAAATTAAAGGTGATGATATAAATAACAGAACTTATTTGAATCTTATCTATGAAGGCTCTCCCCACGATTTAAATCTTACAACAATAATAGATACTTTCTCAACATGGAATCAACATGAACAATACAAAGACTTCCCAATTTTTGAAGTTAAATGTTCACATGAATTTCCTATGGATGCCACAATGGTCCCAATAATGAAAAGAAAAATTATGTCTTACATTTTTCAAATTATTAATATTGAAAAAATAAAAAACTTTGACTCTGAAATATAATTGAATTATATTTTAGTATGGGATTTAATAAAAGACACGTAGTCCTTGATAAATGTATTGAGGCACTTAACAACAATAACTTAAGAGGATATTACGGAAAAAGTGACATGTTATATTTTGAAGATGACCTATCTTCAAGAATACATGATTTATTTTTGGAGGGGAAAACTGACGCAGAAATTTTATCAATAATAAACCAAAACATGGAGGAAAAAACCAATGAAGTGTATTAAATCAATCAGAGCGTCTAAGGACGTAGAAGTCGGTGACATCAAAAGAGTTGATGACAAAACCGCAATGAATATGGTCGGCTTAAGCTGGCAATATGTTTCCAAAACAGAATGGAAAAAAAGTAGAGGAGTTAAACCTGTCGAACAAAAAACAGAAGTTGAAACTGTGGACACAGTAGAAAAGAAACCTTACAAGAAAGGTTCTAAACCTGAAAAGAAATCCAAATAAAATGAAAAAGTTTCTCAAAAAATTAGATTGGTGGTTTGATTACTACATCGCATGGATGTTCTATAATGGGAATAAACAAGACCAGTACATAGAGTACATGATAAAAAAGTGGGGGAATAAGAAATGAGTAAAGAAATGGTAAATGGACCTGCACATTATGGTGGTGCGGATAATCCATACGAAGTAATAAAAGTGTGTGAAGCTTGGGGATTAGATTGGGATGCATATCTTTTCAACGTAGTAAAATATGTTGCAAGGGCGGGCAAAAAAGATGACACAAAAGAATTGGAAGACCTCAAGAAGGCGGCTTTCTATTTAGACCGTAAAATTAAAAATTTGGAGAACAATGGCTAAGATTTATTGGTTAACAGGACAACCTGGTGCGGGTAAAACTACTATTGCAAAATACATTTGTAATAATCTATTAACTCAAAATTCATTCAATGTTGATGGAGATGACATCAGAGCGTTGTTTGATAATAAAGATTATTCAGAACAAGGTAGAAGAAAAAATGTTGAGTTGGCACAACAACTCTCACAATATCTTATGTCTAAAGGACATAATGTTATTGTATCATTAGTATCACCATATAAAGACCAAAGAGAAAGTTTCAAGAAAAAAATGGGTGAAAATCTTGTTGAGTTTTATGTTCACACAACTGAAGTTAGAGGACGTGAAAACTTTTTTGTGGAAAACTATGAAGCTCCAACTGAGATTTTTGTAGATATTGATACTGATAATAAAACGGTTGAAGAATGTGCTAGAACAATTCTATCATACGAATACTAATATGGAAAAAATACACGTAGAAGGAGACCCAAAACTAAAAAATAACCCTGGTAAACAATACTCAATGTTTATCGGAAGATGGCAACCTTGGCATGATGGGCACAGATGGTTGATAGACCAAAGACTAAACCAAGGTAAAAACGTATTAATTTGCATAAGAGATATCGCTCCCGATGAAAAAAATCCCTTTACCGCTTCACAAGTTCATTCAAATATAGTTGTTAAACTATTAGACTTGATAGCTGAAAAGAGAGTTGAGGTTATTGTCATTCCTGATATTGAATCAGTAAACTTTGGAAGAGGAGTTGGATATGATGTGATTGAACACGTACCACCACAAGAAGTCAGTGAAATATCTGCGACTAAAATCAGGGAACAATTAAAACAAGAAGGTAAACTATAATGTTAGAAACAAATAAAATAATTAATGGGGATTGTGTTAAAGTGATGGCCAACCTTCCTGAGTCTTGTGTAGACTTGATAGTAACATCACCTCCATACAATGTGGGGATTGATTACGATACTCATGATGATAGACAATCTATGGAAGATTATTGGCAGTTCACCAAAGATTGGTTATCAGAGTCTTATAGAATATTAAAAGATGATGGAAGGATTGCTGTAAACATTCCTTATGAGGTAAACGTACAAGACAGAGGAGGAAGAATATTATTCATGTCTGAGTTCTATCAGATTATGAAGAACCTTGGATTCAAATTCTTTGGATTAGTTGACCTTAATGAACAATCACCACACAGAAGTAAGACTACTGCTTGGGGTTCATGGATGTCTCCATCTGCACCGTATATCTATAACCCTAAAGAGTGTGTAATTCTTGGATACAAAAAGAATCACATTAAGAAAGTTAAAGGTGAGCCACAGTGGAAAGGTGAGTTGGTAGATTTAGAACAAGAAGACGGTACTGTCAAACAAAAGATGATGTATCAGGAGGAAGATAAGAAGGAGTTTATGAGTTTAGTCTACGGTCAATGGGAATACTTTGCAGATACCAAACAACAAACTAAAGCAACGTTCTCAATGGATATTCCAATGAAGGCAATTAAGATTCTTACATATAGAAATGATTTGGTTCTTGACCCTTTTACAGGTAGTGGTACTAGTTTAGTTGCCGCTGAAGTTAGTGGAAGACGATGGTTAGGGATAGAATTAAGTGAAAGTTATACTAAAGTGGCTAAAGATAGAGTTCAACATTTTATAGATAAAAATAGACAAATGGAATTAGATTTATAATAAAAGGGTCAGATGACCCTTTTTTTATATCCATGGATATTTATATGAAAACATTTCATGCCTGAAATTATCATAAACCAACATCAGCTAAGTCTTATTTCAAATCAAATCATTAACCAGAATTTGGTTGAAAAATGGGAAAGATTATCTTCAAGTGATAAAGATTTTGTTATTGAATGGTATAAAGTTCTTCACCCTGAAGAATCAAAGTTGATTAGTGAAGCTACAGGATGGAATACCGCGGCGGATTTTATCGGATTAGTTGACCCAACAGGTATTGTAGATTTGGTGAATGGAGTTTCCTATCTTCACCAAGGAGATAATTTATTTGGAATTTTATCAATAATATCTGCAGTGCCAATTGTAGGTAAGATTATTGGAAAACCTTTGATGGGTTCAGTTAAAATTGGGTCAAAAGCAACAAAAGCTGCGGAAATCGCGTTAGATGCTGCTAAGGTTGGTAATTTTGCCAAATCTGAAAAAATTTTAACAAAATTAGCGGCAGAACCAGGAGCCGTTGGTAAAATGGTAAAAACAGGTAGTTCTTGGGCACCAAAAGCCACAGAATTTATAGAAAAACTTCCCGCAGGACCATTTGGAGGACTTAAAAATACGATAATGAACTGGTTTGGATTGTTTGGTAAAGCTAGCGAAAATAGTAAGTTTGTTACAAAAACCGCTGGTGAATTAGCAACCAAAGTTGCATCCACAATATCTAAGGAAGAAAAAATCTCATTGTTATCAAAATTTGCGGCTGACGCCAAAAAAACTTCATTTCTTGACCCTTCCAATTTTTACAAAACATCTAAAAGTATTACAAATTTATGGGGTGGAGTACCAAGATTATTTGGTAACAGAGAAGTGAGAGCTCTAATGAGAAAAACTAAGTTTTGGTTAGGTTTTTTAGATTGGGTTGGAATTGGAAACTTTGTGGGACCTGATGAAGCTGCTGCAAAGTTAGGTGGAGAAGAAGCAATGCAAAAGAAAATTGCAGAATACCAAAAAACACCTCAAGCAAAGAAATATTTCGATGAAGATTTTAAAGAAATTGAAGGCGAAGGTGAAACTAAAACCGATGATTCAAAAAGTGATAACAAAGGAATTACTCAAGTATTTTCTAAATCTGATGACAAAGAAGATTCAACAGACACAACAGAGCCATTAACATCAATGTTTAAATCAATGCTTACAGGAGCATTAGTTTAATATATTTATTAAATAAAAAAAATGAAAGAAGAATTAACACTCAAATTAGTACAAATCCAATTACAATTCAAATTTTTGCATTGGCAAACATTCGGAGATGCAAAACATAAGGCATATGGTGAAATATATGATTCACTTGGTGATATCATAGATAAATTTGTGGAAGCCATGATGGGAAAATATGGTAGAGTTGAATTTGACCCTGAGTTTTCAATAATGTTTCAAGATATCAAATCATTAAGTGTTCAAAACTTTATAGATGGAATTACTGAATTTTTAGTTGGAATGACAGAGCAATTAGATTCAAGATATGACACAGATTTATTAAATTTAAGAGATGAAATATTGGGAGATATTAATCAATTGAAATATAGATTAACGTTGAAGTACTAAAAAGAAATTGTGAGAAAAAAATTAATTAAAGAGACGGGTATAAGAGATATTTCGGCTTTGAGAAAAAGATATCCCAAAGCCGAAATTTATTTTCACCAAGATTTAGATGGTGTTACTACTGCAATTGCAATGAAGAAATATCTTGAGGATAATGGAATCGACGTTGTTGATGCACACATTATTCAATACGGAGATAAAGAATTTGCAGTTAAAAAGAACGATGCTACAGGTGATGTGATGCCAGTCCTTGTTGATTTTGCTCATGGTAAACCAATGTTCAAGATTCACACAGACCACCACGATAAACAAGTTGGGGCTGAAAAAAATGCTTCAACATCTTTCAGACAAGCTCGTTCAAACGTAGAGACAATTTCTCAAGTTGTATCACCAAGAGATTTGTTTCCATCTTCAGATGTATTATTAATTAATACCGTGGATTCTGCAGACTTTGCTAGACAAGGAATAACAGCGGATGAAGTTGTGAATTATATCTACAGACTAGATAAAGAAGCTCCACTTCAAAAAAACAAAATGTTATTAGGATTTGTTATTAACAAACTAATATTAGCATTCAAGAATAGACCAGGATTTTTAGAGTACCTTGTAATGGAGTCAGAACCATCCTTGATGAATATATTAAGTCACATTAAGGAATGGATGAAAGAAACAAATGCACCAAAGCCAGAAGAATTACAAAAAAATGCACAAGATTATGTACAACAAATGAAAGACTATCCAAGGGTTAGTGACAATATTATTTTCCAATATGGTGGGGGTAGTATGTATAAACCTGGGTCTTATGATAGGTATACCCCATTTAGAAATAATCCTGAAGCAGACTTTCTTATCATGTTATGGCCAATGGGATTGGTTCAAGCATCATGTAATCCATTTAAGAAAGATAGAGAGCTTAAAGGAGTTAATTTGGGTGAAATCGCTCAAGAAGTTTTAAGTAGATGGGAAGGACAACTCAAACAAAAAACAGTACCATTGTCAACAATCAAGTGGGTAAGTGAAACTAGCGTTGGTCCTGAAAGTGTTGGATTCACATTCAAAGATTTCGATGCTTTATATGGTGGTAAGTTCATGTTTATGGACGGTGGCGAACAAGCTTTGGAAAAGGTTAGAGAATTGATGGAGAAACCATTTAAAGATTTGACTGATTCAGAAATGGCTCTTTTAGATAAGATTGGTATTAATACTTGGGATTTAATTCAAGCAAATTCAGGAGGTCACAAATGTATTACCAATGTATCAGGTCTTAATTATTTAGGAAGAAGTAAGAGACCACCAACAGGAACCTACAAGTATGACCCTGAGAAAGACGATGCACCATATGTAAAATTTACGAAAATGGTTGCCCACGAATTCGAAAGTAAATTAAAAGAAAAAATTGAACAATCGAAACAATCGGTTGAATCTTAATCTATTATTTTTTATATTTTGTGTATGTCAAACAAAGTATACACAAAGAAAGGAGATGACGGAAGTACAAGTCTTCTGTCAGGAAGAAAAATCTCAAAAATGACTCCAGAAATCAAAGCCGTCGGAGCTTTAGATGAGTTAAATTCATTCATTGGTTTATTGAGAAGTGAATTAGTATATTCAGAAGCTTCATTTGAAATGATTCAATGGAATTTATTTAATGCTGGTTCCACAATAATTAACGATAATAATATTGAATTAACCGAAATTACTTCTGAAGATTCAAAAATTCTTGAAGATTGGATGGACAGGATGAATGAAGAACTTCCAGTTTTAAAAAATTTCATATTACCAAAAGGTAATAGAGTTGTAAGTTTGGCTCACGTTTGTAGGACAGTGTGTAGAAGAACCGAGATTTCAGTTCTTGAATGTGTTCTTCTTGATAATGTCGAGAAGTTGAATCCAATTTCAATTTATCTAAACAGATTGAGTGACTTCTTTTTTGTTTTGGCAAGATATATCTCACATAAAGATAATCTTGAAGAAACTATTTGGAAAAACTAAAACAAATATTCAACTGTATCACCTGGTTGAATTTTTAATTCTTCACAGGTACCACCATCTAATTCTAAAACAATATTACCTCTACCACAATAAGATGGACAAGGGTCTTCATTACATGGAGGACAGTTTGAATGTATATTAACAATTACGTTATTTTTAATCATGATGATGTCCAATGGTATGATACAGTTTTTCATCCAAAAACATTGCTTCTTTCCTCCCATTAAAAATAATAAGCCATCAAAAGTTTCATCAAATTTTTTTCCCATCATACCAATTGATTGGGATTTTTTATCGATTAACGTTTTGATATTAAAAATATTATTATTAATTTTGACATTCATATAATATAAATACCATGGATAAAAAAAGATACACAGGAGTTATTGTAAAATACAAAGATAAAATCTTACTTTGTAAGAGAAACAATCAAGGTTCATTTCCAGGTATGTGGTCAATACCAGGGGGTAAGCTTGAAGAAGGTGAGACAACTCAAGAGGGAGCGAAGAGAGAATTCTTCGAGGAAACTGCGGTTGGTATTGAAGACCAAGAGTTAACCTTTGTTGGTATAATCCCTCGACATACAAGAGATGGTAAAAAGATTAAAGGTTTAATGTATGTGTATTTATTAAAAGTAGATAATCCAATTCATCCTGATTTGGTTAATGCTATTGATGGGGAAGAACATACAGAATGTGGTTATTTTTCTATCGATGAAATTACCGAAGAGAAGTCAGGTGAGTATCTTCATAAACTTGCTGAAATCGTTTTACAATGATGAGTGATATAATAATATTTGGAATTTTAACAATAGTAGTTATTTTTGGACTTTATGGTTGGTGGTCAATAGAGAGACAAATTAAAAAAAATATTGACGATATGGACCTTTAATTGAAAAAAAGTATTACCTTTGTAAAACTTTGATGGAAATGGAGATATTTATATTTCCACACCTGAAAAGGTGAACATCCCCAAAAAATAGTTTCATAAAAATTTGACAGTGTCAAAACTGTTGATTACCTTTGTGAGACAACCTTATCCCACAAGTGAAAAGATTGAGAGATTTGATTAACTTGTGGGGTTTTTTATCGGATGTTGTTTAGCTCTTTAAAAATTTGATTACACCCGCTGGTACAACCAGCGCATGACGTGGATAGGTGACCGTGGGGAAGTGGGTTTGTAATCATTAAGATATATCGCGAGATAGTAGCAGCGGTAGCTCGCAAGGCTCATAACCTTGAGGTCGGAGGTTCGATTCCTTCTCTCGCAACAAAGAATAGGTTGACTAAGGTCATAAAATCGAGGTTCCCTATTTTTAAAAAAAGATTTGACGAATTGAAAAGTTTTTCTTATCTTTGAAATCCAAACGACGAGAGTTGTTTGTTCTTTGAAATGATAACCGAATAAACCTGTCCTATTAGGAGTAGGGGGTCTTTAGAATTATTCGTTGTATTGTCAGTCAAAAAAAACTTACAAAAAAAGTTTGATTGTTTCCCAAAACATTCTTACCTTTGTAAGACAAAAGAAGAGAAGGGGTAGTAAAGGTTCCAAGTTTACTTGGTCGTAAAGTTTCCCCTTTTCTTCTTTTTAAAAAAAAGTTCTTTGAATAAAAATATTGTCTGTTCAGAATGTTTGATAATGAGACCTTCGGGTTGATTTTGAGTAACAAACTGATAAGATATATTGGGCGGTCTATAGTCCATAAAATAAACCATGAAAGTGGTATAAAGTGATTCGTTCTTGATTGGAACGGTTGCGGCTTCGGAAACGGAGCTCGAGTAGACAAGCGGGATATCATCTGACCTTTAGTACTGAGGGTAACACTGTAGGGAAAGTGGTTGGGTGACCAAGCGATGTGGGTCGTTTGGTTGAGGTGGGAACACCAATAAGAATAACTCGTAGAGCTGTTGTAAGAAGTATGGTCATCCAACTATACAATTACGGAGTTCAATATTAAAGTAGACTTAAAACCGAAAGGTATGGGTTCGTACAGGTGGTGCTGTTGTTCTCCTTACTCTTCACCTACCAAGGTAGGAGTTATGAAGTAGACTTGAATTATGGAGGTCGGGAGACTTCAAGGTGTAGTTCAGTATCGTCTCGTTCAAAAGATGGGATGGCTGGTTTGACGAACCGCTACATCTATTATCCACAAATCACAATCTTTGTTAAAATTTGGATTCTAACAAATCAATTAATAATACAAGGAAAAGTGTTCGTCAGTCGTGGTAGACAGGTCACTACTTAGTCATGAGTTGTTCATGGCCGTAAAGGGTCCCAAACCCGATACGATTGTTTCGAAAGTTCTCTAGTCTCGCAAGGATGAGTTTGGGTGGCAACCTAGAAGAGTGATGAGTAAGAATAGAGTATATTACGACTTAAGGATTGGTTAATCTAATTGACCGTGACTGAAAATTACTATTCAAAAGATAGTGGAAACGAAGGGAAATCATAATCCTTCTAAAGATTTTCAATAACACGAGTATTCTCATCGTATTAGCCAAAAAGGTATTACATTAATTTGTAATACCTTTTTTTGTTTACAGTATTTTACACCCTTTTTTCAGATTTTCAATTCTCCACATCGGTTGTAGATTTGTGTAATGAGAAAGTTTTTCAACATCTTCAATAGTTTTTGCGGAAGACAAAGGGATTATATGGTCAATATCCCAAAGATTACGATTATCCCATGACATTCCTTCATAAAATTTTTCTTCTAAATATTTTTTTAGATTTTCAGGACTACATCCTATAATGACGAAAGTTTTATTTTTTTTACTAATTTCATTTTTTTTCAGATAGTCTCGTAATCTTGCTCTTAATTTTTGAGATATGTGAAAAATTGGGTCATTCTTCATTCTTTCCTTGTGATAAATCCCTTGATATTTGGGATTCTTTTTTGACCACTCATCGTTGTATTGTTTGATAATGTCCTTGTTACGTTCGTAATATTCTTTTTTATATTCTTTATTTTTTTCTTTATTCTTCTTGTTATACTCCCGCCTTTCAATACTTCTGCAATTTTTACAATCACCTCTGAAACCATCTTTAGACAATTTAGACTTGTGAAATTCATCTAAATCTTTTTCTTGGGTACAAACGGTACAAACCTTTTTCATATCTATAAATATCATGTAATTACAAAAAAACAAAAGGAAGTGGAAATCGGAGGAAACAAAATAATCTCCTGTAAAGTCTCTCATAAGATGGTTTATTCTCAACCTATTTGCCTTAACCCTGACGTTTCTACGTCGGGGTTTTTTTTTTGTAACTCGTTATATTTATAATAAAAGTTAAAAAGTGAAAAAAATTCGTTTAACGGAAAATCAATTAATTGATTTAATTAAGAAAT
>Ga0209400_1001919_pt1 | contig 16145 bp, 11 predicted proteins | sample M_130807_EF_Meta_FD_187313 | JGI IMG/M metagenome (GOLD analysis project Ga0209400, IMG submission 187313) | Freshwater microbial communities from Lake Montjoie, Canada to study carbon cycling - M_130807_EF_MetaG (SPAdes) (version 2) | ecosystem: Environmental > Aquatic > Freshwater > Lake... | reverse complement strand
AAAATAAAAACGTATAAAAACAAATACGCTAGTAAAAACGTGTTTACTAGCGTATAATTATTAAATTTGTCCTTATTAATCTGTATCAGTTATTTAGGACTAGTCAAGATTAATTTTTAAAACAATTCCAATGAAGAAATTTTTATTCGTTTTTTGCTATTTATTTCTCAGCAATTTCCTCTTTGCCCAAGCCCCTGACAAAATGAGCTACCAAGCCATTGTGCGCAATAGCAACAATGTGGTGGTAAGCAACCATGCAGTGGGCATGCGCATCAGCATTTTGCAAGGAACTGCAACTGGCAGTTCTGTTTATACGGAAACCCAAACTCCTATAACCAATGCCAATGGGTTAATTGCCATAGAAATTGGTACTGGCACAAAAATCAACGGCAATTTTTCAAACATTGATTGGGCGAATGGGCCTTATTTTGTCAAAACCGAAACAGACCCCAATGGCGGCAGCAATTATACCTTAACAGGCACCAGCCAGTTGTTGAGTGTGCCTTATGCTCTGCATTCAAAAACTTCCTTAAAAACGGACACTGCAAAAGTTTCACAATATGCTTTGAATGGTGTTCCCTCAGGCAGCCAACATGGGCAAATGCTCACCAATTGCGATGGCAATTTAACATGGACTTTTAATGGACAATGCCCTGCAAAAATTTCAGCTTTTAATTGTGCTGATACGGTCCATACAGGAACATTATACAATACAATTGTAGCTACAGGAATTAGTTCAAGTATTACTTATAGTGGAGGCAATGGCGGGGTATATGCTGCGCAAACAATTGCCTCTTCTGGTGTAGCGGGTTTAACAGCTACCTTGGCTTCAGGTACATTGAATTCAGGAAACGGAACCCTTACATTAACGATTACAGGAACACCAACAAGTGCAAGTGTAGCCTCATTTACGCTTGTTATAGGAAACAAAACTTGTACCCTACAAAGAACTGTTTTGGCCACTCCGCCAACTCCAACTTGGGCAACGGGTACCGTTTTCTGTAATGGAACACCTACAGCTGTAGTTAACGTTACCAACCCTACAACAGGCAAAACCTGGATGGACAGAAATTTAGGTGCAAGCCAAGCAGCAACAAGCTCAACCGATGCTTCCGCTTATGGAGATTTGTACCAATGGGGTAGAAAAGCTGATGGACACCAATGTAGAAACTCAGGAACTACTAGTACTCTAAGTTCTTCAGACAAGCCTAACCATACCAGTTTTATCTTAGCTCCTAATAGCCCTTATGATTGGCGCAGTCCACAGAACACCAATTTATGGCAGGGCGTCAATGGATTAAACAACCCTTGCCCCTCAGGTTATAGAATCCCTACCAATGCGGAATTAGATGCTGAACGTAGCAGTTGGTCTCAAAACATCAGTACAGGTGCTTTCAATTCCCCTTTAAAACTTCCCTTGTCTGGCAGCCGCTTCAGCGCTGTCGGATCCCTCTACTATGTGGGTAGCGATGGCTACTATTGGAGCAGTTCAGTGGTTGGTACCTACGCATGGAGCCTGCTCTTCAACAGTGGCGGTGCCAGCATGAGCAACTTCAACAGGGCGGACGGCTTCTCGGTCCGTTGCCTGAAGGATTAAAAAAATCACAAAAGAACAAAGTCCCTTTGATTCATTGAACTCCCTGTCCCGAAGGGCAGGGAGTTCATAAAATATAATAAAATATGAAAAAATATATACTCCTTTTAATTTGCCTATTTAGCGGTTCAGTATTTGCACAAAACATTCCCACTTATCTTCCTACAAACGGCCTTGTGGGTTGGTGGCCTTTCAATGGAAATGCCAATGATGAAAGTGGAAATGGAAATCATGGAACGGTGAATGGAGCAACGCTGACGAGTGATAGGAATGGGGTTGCGGGGAAAGCGTATAGTTTTGATGGAATCGTAAATAATTTTATTGAGATTCCTAGTTCTTCATCTATTAACGCTACAAATTCTAATTTTTCATGGTCTTTTTGGATTAAATCGAATTCCATATCTACACAAATAGGTTACAATAAAAATTATGGGGTTATTTCAAAAACTCAAACAGGAACAACTTGTAATGGTGCTACAATTTTTGAGGTTAATGGATTTTTAGGAAGTCAAAATTTATTATGTAATCCAAATGTTTTAAATTACGGATGTGGCACGAACACTTCAACATTTGATAATAATTGGCATCATATAGTATTGACTTTAAAAGCTGGTCATACTTCAATGTTTTACATTGATGGAAAAGCTCAAACATCAAATTCTAGCATTGTTGCTTCTAATTATTCAATTAGTATCAATTCTCCTATTCGAATAGGAAGACCTACTGACTCATATTGGAAATCATATAATGGGTTAGTTGACGACATTGCCATCTACAACCGCGCATTAACTCAAGCTGAAATTACTGTTTTGTACACAAGTTTTGTTACAAAAGACATTGTTGCCAGTTCAGGAGCAAATGGCAGCATCAGCCCTTCTGGCACCACTTCAGTCAATTCTGGTTCTAGCCAAACTTATACATTCACACCTAATTCAGGTTACTGGATTGACAGTGTTATTGTCAATGGTGTTCAAGTGCCTACAGCTAGTTCTTATACCTTTAACAATGTAACAAGCAACCAAACTATTCGTGTGACGTATAGGAGTTTGGCGGCGGCTTTAGCCGCCGCCAATATCTGCTCAAACGACACCCTCGTTTCAACAGTTAATTTACCCGCCCAAACCAATGTCAGAGCCACAACCTACTACTCAAATATTTACTTGTTTAACCAAAACAATACAAGCAATGCATATAAGTACAATGTGAATGACAGAAAATACACTGCAATTGCAAACAAACCAACAGCATGTATTGAATGCGGCGTAGCAGAAGCCAATGGCAAAATCTATTGCTTTAATACCAATGGTACTACCCAAGCCTATGATATTGCCAGCAATACTTGGCAAAATCAAGCAGCTATTCCAACAGCAGCAAGGATGAATTTGGGGATATATGCAACGAGCTTAAACAATTTAATTTATTTTACAGGTGGTACTTTTGGACTAACCCAATCTTCTTTTTATCAATACAACCCACAAACAAATTCATTTACCAAATTGCAAGATTTCTCGCAACCAAGGGTTCATACTAAATTAATTACCTATCAAAATAGAATCTATGCAGTTGGAGGAGAATACTTTGATGGCAGCAATTCAAATGCCCTGTCATTGTTTGAAGTATATAATCCATCCACCAATACATGGACTGTAATGCCTGCAATGCCAGAGCCATTGAGTAGCATTGGTGCAAGTATTTATAACAATAAATTGTATGTCTTTGGCGGTGGTGTACCTTATGGTAAAGTTTCAAACAAAGTGTATGTGTTTGATTTTATCAGCAATGCATGGTACCTAGAGAGTAATACCTTGAGTGTAGGTAGAAGTAATATTGAAGCCAAAACAGCAAACAACATGGTGTTTTTATTTGCTGGAAATGATTCTACAAATCATACCAGCAACCAAGCCATTCGATACTTCTGCAAAGACCAATTGTGTACTTGCAAATGGGCAGAGTATGTTTGCAATGGAGTATCATCAGATGTACCATGCCCAATACCATTACCAAGCTTAAGTTCATTACAACAAGATACTACAGCCAATACAGGAAATTTATACAATGGCATAGTTGCCAACAATGTAACTGTAACCTTAAATTATACAGCAGCTAATGGCGCAGTTTATAATGCTAAAACTATCTCTTCAACTGGGGTAACGGGTTTAACAGCAACATTAGCTGCAGGAACTTTGAATTCAGGCAATGGAACGCTAACAATAACTATTTCAGGTACACCCACAAGTGCAGGTTTAGCCTCATTTACACTTTTGATAGGCAATAAAACTTGTACTTTTCAACGAACAGTAATTCTACAACCCAATTCATTACCAATTATAAATTTAGGTGACATGTTCCAAGGTGGTAAAGTTGCCTATATATTTCAACCGGGAGACCCTGGATACAGTGCTGATGAAATCAGGGGATTGATAACAACCAGTGCTGATTATGGCGCTTCTTCTTGGGGTTGTGGTGGTCAATTAATCAATGAAACAACAAGTGAATTAGGAAGTGGTGCGCACAATACACAACTAATTGTAACAAGATGTAACCAAGCAAATTCTGCTGCAAAAGTTTGCGATAACTTGGATTTAAATGGTTATTCAGATTGGTATCTTCCAAGTAAAGATGAACTAAACAAAATTTACTTGCAAAAGAATGTAATAGGTGGGTTCGGTAACAGTCAGTTGTATTATTGGAGTTCTACCGAAGTTGACTTAGATTATTCTTGGATGCAAGAATTTTGGACAGGAGAACAAGGTTGGTGGAATTGGAATTATAGTAAGTCAGAAAATTTTGATTTTAAACTAAGACCTACCCGCACTTTTATTGTTTCCAATACACCAGGTAAAGCAGTTTTTGATACCCTGTTTTCAAATTCCAATACAGCATCTTCATTTCATGTCGAAGTAAAACTTAAAACAGACAGGGGACAGTATATTTCTTCAAAAGGTATCTGTTGGAGTAGAAATCAAAATCCAAGCATTTCTGATTCAGTAGTTACCATTGGTTCTGGAGTAGGTAATTATTTTGCTGATTTAACTAATTTGACATCGAATACAACCTATTACGTGAGGGCTTTTGCAAGCAACAGTTCTGGAATATCATACAGTAATACCATATCTGTAAGTACCACTCCATTTAACATTGATACAATTGGCGCTGTTAATAACGGAACATTGTATTCAGGGAAGGTTGCAAAAAATATAAGTACCTCCCTCAATTATACCAATGGAAATGATTTTACATATACTGCGCAAACTATTGCATCTACTGGTGTTACAGGTTTAACTGCCAACTTAGTTGCAAGTACAATTAACAATGGAAACGGCTCAATTACCTATACGATTACGGGTACACCAGTTTCTAAGGGTACCGCAAGTTTTACAATTAGTATTGGTGGCAAAACAATTACTTTTACGAGAAGTGTTATAACAGATACGGTTGGTATAATTGAGATTGGGGATATATTCCAAGGAGGCAGAGTTGCCTATATTTTTCAACCAGGTGACAAAGGATACATTGCAGATGAAATCAGGGGATTGATAACGACTAGTTCTGATTACGCAGCTACTTCTTGGGGTTGTGTTGGTCAATTAATCAATGAAACAAATAGTGAATTAGGCAGTGGTGCGCACAATACACAACTAATTGTAACAAGATGTAATCAAGCAAATTCTGCGGCACAAGTTTGTGATAACTTGGTGTTAAATGGATACTCAGATTGGTACCTTCCAAGTAAAGATGAACTCAATAAAATTTACTTGCAAAAGAATAGAATAGGAGGTTTTGGAAATAATCAGCTATATTATTGGAGTTCTTCCGAGGTAGATTTGTATGGGCCATGGATGCAAGAATTTTGGACAGGAGACCAAGGTTGGTGGAATTGGAATTATAACAAGTCTTCAAATTTTGATTTTAAGTTAAGACCTACCCGTACTTTTATTGTTTCAAATACTCCAGGTAAAGCAGTTTTTGATACCCTATTTTCAAATTCAATTACCAAATCGTCTTTCCATGTCGAAGTAAAACTTAAAACGGACAAAGGTCAGTATATTACTTCAAAAGGAATTTGTTGGAGTAAAAATCAAAATCCAAGCATTTCTGATTCAGTTGTTGCCATTGGATCTGGAGTAGGTAATTATTTTGTTGATTTAACTAATTTATTACCTAATACAACTTATTATGTCAGGGCTTTTGCAACAAATAATTCTGGTATATCATACAGTAACACAATAACAATCAATACCTCTATTGGTGGAAATCTCTATTCAATTGGAAATGGTGTTAGTGATATTGATGGAAACTTTTACTCAAGTATTGTTGTTGGTTCTCAAGAATGGATGGCTTCTAGTTTAAAAACTTCTCGATTCTCTAACGGAGATACAATTTTAAAGGTGAGTTCTAATACCGATTGGTGGAATCAAACAAATGCTATCAAGGCATATTGTTATTACAATGATGATAGCTTAAATTTTGCAAAATATGGAAAATTATATTCTTGGAACTTAATACCAGATTCAAGGAATTTATGTCCACAAGGTTGGCAGGTACCATCTGAAAGTGATTGGAATACATTTATAAATTTTATAGATAATAATGCGATAAATTCTTGTGTGAATTGTATGCAAAGTAATTTTGCAGGAGGAGCTTTAAAAAATAAAAGTAATTCAGATTGGCAAAGTCCAAATTCTGGCGCAACAAATATTAGTGGATTTAATGCTGCCCCACTAGGTATTAGGGATATAAATATTGGTCCTGGTTTTATTGGGAATCAAATTCTTGCAAGTTTTTGGACAGCAACCGAAGATCCTTCAAATTCTTCAAGTGCAGCGAATTACAAGAGTATTACATCCTATTCTTCAAATCTTTTAAGTAAGTCTATTTCAAAGGGAAATGCAATGCAAGTTAGATGCATTAAAAATCAAACTCCATTTAATATTGACACCATTGGTTCAACAAACAATGGCAGTTTGTACTCAGGTGTACTTGCAAATAATGTGAGCACTACACTCAACTATACCAATGGAAATAATCAAACTTATACAGCTCAAAGTATCTCTTCAACTGTTGTTACTGGATTAACAGCTGACTTAGTTGCGGGAACATTGAACAATGGGAATGGAACAATTACCTATACCATCAATGGAACCCCAAGCACAAGTGGTGTTGCTAATTTTACAATTGCCATCAATGGAAAAACAATTACTTTTATCAGAAATGTAAATTCACCATATCCAGCAAATTCAGTTTTCTGCAATGGAACACCAACTGCAATTGTGAACGTTACCAACCCTACAACTGGCAAAACTTGGATGGACAGAAACCTAGGTGCAAGCCAAGCTGCCACAAGCAGCACAGATGCTTCCGCTTACGGAGATTTATACCAATGGGGAAGAAAAGCAGACGGACACCAATGCAGAAATTCAGCTACAACTAGTACTTTAAGTTCAACTGACCAACCCAACCATGCCAATTTTATATTGGCACCGAATTATCCTTATGATTGGCGCAGCCCACAGAACGACAATTTGTGGCAGGGAGTGAATGGAACGAATAATCCTTGCCCTTTAGGATATAGAATACCAACTTATTCTGAATTAGATGCTGAGCGAGCAAGTTGGTCACAAAATAACATTACAAATGCTTTCAATGTCCCTTTAAAATTTCCTTTTTCAGGCTACCGCGGGCGCACTGATGGATCCCTCTTTTTTGTTGATAGCACTGGATACTATTGGAGTAGTACAGTTAAAAGTATTTACGGTGTTTGGTTCCTCGGTGGTACAGGTATGAGTAACAGAGCCAAGTCGTTTGGCATTTCCATTCGTTGTATTAAGGATTAATGGAATAGGGGCCGCCTTGGCGGCCCCTATAATATTTTCAATACGCAAATCTTTTAACTAAATATTGGGCTTTACTTCACCCAAGCAAGCAATTGAAAATATTCCTAAAAATATCACGCCCTTCGCTAATCAATTAACCTACCTCAATTTCAGTCGAATTGAATACCTACATCTGATTTTAGTATACTGCAGTGTGCGTAATTCAAAGAAATGATTTTTATGTTTCACTTTAGGGAAACATTCTTATCTTTGCATGGTTGACAAAAATCAAAAATACAGAAAGATTACGTTTTACAAGAACTATTTTCAAGACTTCTTTTCTAAGCAAAGCAAAAAAGTAAAAGCGAAAATTGTTTGGACTTTTGACTTGCTTGAAGACTTACAAAGAGTTCCTGAAACCTATCTTAAACATATTGAAAATACGGACGGACTGTATGAAATCCGAGTTCAATTTGGTAGCAACATTTTTAGAATATTCTGTTTTTTTGATGAAGGACAATTGGTCGTTTTGGCAAACGGATTTCAAAAGAAAACTCAAAAGACACCGATTAAAGAAATTGAAATGGCACTTAAAATAAAAGCAGAATATGAAAACGAAAAATAAGAACTTAATTTCACTTGAAGAGTTCAAAGAAAAGAATTATGGCAAACAAGGGACAAAGGAACGTGATGAACTTGAAGCAGGTTACGAAGCATTTAAAATTGGTTCGTTAATTCACGACACACGATTAGAAATGGGAATGACACAAGAACAACTTGCTGAAAAAGTTGGGACAACTAAATCCTACATTTCTAAAATTGAAAACAATATAAAAGAAGCGCGTATTTCTACACTTCAAAAAATCGTTGAACTTGGTTTTGGCGGACGACTTGAACTTACTATAAAAATCTAACAGCCAACTTGAACAAAAAAAGAAAACCGTACCTATTTGTAACATACAGTTAAGTGCTTCTTAAACTCCAACTTCTTATAGCTGCAAAACGATACGCTTAATTTTTTAAGGTTCTTCATCTTTAAAATCGGGTTTATCGCTAAATAATTTCTCAATAGCTTTCAGGTTGTCATTTGCGTTCAAAAGTGCCTATTCGAGTTTGTTTTAATGTCCATTTTTGGGAATGCTTACACTTGGAATTGCTTGTACTGATAAGCCTTTACTTATTTTCTACCAATCACTTTTTCTATTCTATTTCTAGAATCAGCACTTACACCGCATTCATTGGCATAGGTTTTCCAATTGTAAACTACTGATTGCACTTGCTCAATAATTTGCTTCCCATTTTTTATGTTAAAATAATGCGCCAATTCCATTAAATGCGCTTGTGTTGGGTTGGCACTTTCACCGCTAACCATGGTGCTATGCATGCCATGCCCAGAATTTGAAAAGGTAAGGTCGTAAGCAGGAGCTACTTTCCACTCCCCTTGTTCATTCATCAAAAAGCCAATGTTTTTGCTATGGTCATCCCTGTTGTGTGCAAATACATTAAATGCGGCTAATCTCAAAATTTTATCATAAGCACGAATATCCATTTCTAGTCTGAAAGCACAATCCATGATATTCCCATAATCTAAATTGCTCAGTCTAAAATTATCATGCATCATACCAGCTGCAGAATGCATGTGTAATCGCTTGTTTCCAATTCTGTCAAATCGTTTGGTGCCAAAATAAGATTTCCCTGATTTTCCTTTGAATAATTTACACTCGCTCATCTCAATTCCTGCATCAATTGCCATCTTATAATATGCGTATTCAATATGAGCAATGTCTTTCCGGTCTATTGATGAGGGGAATTTAATGAGCCAATGTTCATAAGTATCTGGTAGTTCATTTTCAGAACTGATCAAATGATTTTGCTGTTTGTTGTAGCCAACTAAAATTTTAGGACGAGCACCACCTGAAGATCCACCTAATACATACATTTCATCTAGAATTTCTGAATCAGTACCAGCGAGTATTTGATTTGCTGCTATTGCTAGTTTGTCTAATTCAAAATCAAATTGTTTTGCATTTTCATCAGTTATGGATGGTTTATAAGTTAAGGCCCCAGCACCATTTTTTCCCACAAAAGCCAATCGGTCAAGCATGCCAATATTATTGATGTCAATGCCTTTTGCTGTTAAAGCTCTATCCAATAACAATTTGCCCCAGCCATCAGGCAATGAATCTGCAAATACCCCAAATAAACCATCAAATGGTTGGGCTTCTGCTTGATGTATTTGATTGTTTAGTTTTAATTTCAATGGAGAAATTTCTAATCCCAACGTAATAAAATCTGTGAAATACTTAAAATAAATATCACGCCCTTCGCTGATCAATTCACCTACCTCAATTTCAGATGAATCAAACCGAATAGAAACAGTTATTTTTTGAATGGCTTTCATCTTTAAAATCGGGTTTTATCGCTAAACAATTTCTCAATAGCTTTCAGGTTGTCATTTGCGTTCAATAACAAATCAAAATCGGCTGTTCTATCCAATATTTGAGCACATTTCACCAACGACTCTAATGAAATTTGCCCAGTGTTTTCGAATCGTTTGATACTGCCTAATGATACACCTGATCTTTGAGCCAACTCGCTTTGTGTGAAGCCCGCCTGCTTTCTTAAAACTTTGTGTTTTTGTGCCAATTCATTTAAGATTTCAGCGGTGGATTTTGTTAGCCCAAACTTTCTCATCATAGCTAATATAGTATACAAATATAGGTAAAAATTAGCATATTGGCTAATATATTGGCTATTTATTAGCTCCATTTTAGCTAGTTTACAGCAGATAAAATAAAGTTTAAATAACCCAATCTGTTTCAAAAATAGATGCCAAGAATGGTTTAGTGAACCTAACAATTACAAATAGGTTGGCTACTCATCAATCATCAAAACTTGCAAAAATTACAAGTTTTGATGATTTAACAGGTTTAAGAAATTACAAAAAAAAATTCCAGAAAGCTGCTATTGGCAATTATATTCGGGTGTTTTGGATTGTTTTAAGACGCTATTGAATTTGGCCCTATTCGGTAATTTCTACTGAATTGTAATTTCTTTTGTGGTTTTGCTTACTTATTTTCCTGTAGCTTATGGTTATTTGTAAGGATTTTGAATGCAAGAATTGTGCCTTTAAGAGAATTTTTTAATCTTCAGATAGTCACAATAATTATAAAAATAGTGACATAAAATACTATTTATTGTCACAAATAATCATATAATTGTGACATGAAAGAGTCGGTATGTCAAATAATTGAAAAGAAAGTCTCTAGATTAAAACCTGGACAGGTCTTTCTGCCTTCTGATTTTAAAGATATTGGTACTTCAACGGCTATTCGAAAAGCACTTTCAAGATTAGTTGTTTCAGGTCAAGTGGATAGAATGGGAAAAGGAATTTATGTAATCCCTAAAATAGACAAAGTTTTTGGTAAAGTATTGCCCTCAATTGAACAGTTAGCTGAAACATTGGCAAAGAAGGAACACGTTAAAATAAAACCTACTGGACAATATGCCTTGAATAAAGTGGGGTTATCTTCACAGGTTCCAATGAGATTGGTGTTTCTGACTACGGGAAATTCTAAAAAAATTCAAATTGGTAAAAATGCCATTATCTTCAAATCAACCACGGCAAAAAAGCTTTCCATGACAGGGGAGCTAAGTAGTTTATTGTTTTTAGGATTAGAAGAACTTGATTTGAAAAAATTAAGCGCTAAACAGAAGGATAGAATAATGGAAATATTGAAACAAGAAAGCACCGAAAATTTAAAGTATAATTTGCGTTTGGTCCCATCGAAATTGAGTGATTTTATAATAAAAAATTTTAAAATCGTGTAAAATGATTGGCTGGTTAAAAAACTTAAATGAAGCATCAAGATTGACTTCTGTTAATGAAGCTTCAAGAATTTCCGGTATTCCAGCAAAAGCAATAGAAAAGGATTGGTGGGTAACGCTTACGCTTAAATTATTATTCAATACACCCTATGCAAAATACTTTGCTTTTAAAGGTGGTACCTCTTTGAGTAAAGCTTGGGAATTAATTGATCGATTTTCAGAAGATATTGATATTTCGCTCAATTCAGAAGCGCTTGGTATAGCTTATGTCGATAAACCTTCAAAAACTTATGTTGAGCAATTAAGGAGAGCGGGATGTGAATTTACTTCAAATGAATTGAAAGAAGCATTATTGGTTGAATTTGGAAATTGGAATGTTCCAGAAAATCTTTATTCTATAGAAGTTGAACCATTGCGAGCTGATATGCCAGATACAGACCCTCAAACCATTTTTGTTAATTTTATTTCTCTGTTTGATCCAAACCCATATTTGCCAGACAGGGTTAAAATAGAATTTAGTGTTCGTTCGCTCATTGAACCATTTCAAAAACGAAGTATAAGCTCTTTATTGTTCAATTATTTTCCCAATGAAATTTATATAGAAGAAAAATTTGAAGTCATAACAATTCATCCTCAGAGAACATTAATTGAAAAAATATTGTTATTACATGAAGAATATAATAGAAATGAAATCCTGAAAATGCGAACAAATCGCATGTCACGACATTATTATGATTTATACCAATTGAGTAAGCTAGAACATTCTCTTGTAATTCTAAATGATAATGATTTTATCGAAAAAACAATTGAGCATAGAATATATTACTCTAGATTAAAGCGATTTGATTACAGCACATTGAAACGGGGTTATATTCGAATTATTCCTAATGTAGATATTTTAAAATTATTAGAACAGGATTATGAAGCAATGAAATCAGAAATGATTTATGGCAATCCTCCATCATTTGAAGAAATCATCCAAACAATGAAATACTTACAAACTGAAATTAACAATGTAAGCTAATAAGATATATTTTTGAAATAGGAAAGTATAAGAGTAAAATAGAAAAGTATCTTTGGGTATTGATTCGGCCCTATTCAGCAATTTCAGAAGGTTCGTCATCTCTTTTCTCGGGCCTCATCTGAGGAAATAGTAATACGTCTTGGATAGACACTTCGTTGGTCATGAGCATGCACAAGCGGTCAATGCCAATGCCAATGCCAGCAGTAGGTGGCATGCCGTATTCAAGGGCTCTCAAGAAATCATGGTCAATGAACATGGCTTCATCATCGCCTCTTTCCATGAGTTTCACTTGTTCTTCAAAACGTTCGCGTTGGTCAATAGGATCGTTCAATTCGGTATAGGCATTGGCAATTTCTTTGCCGTTTACCATCAACTCAAAACGCTCAACCAATCCTGGTTTAGAACGGTGTTTTTTGGTCAATGGACTCATTTCAACGGGATAGTCAATAATGAAAGTTGGTTGAATGAAAGTGCCTTCACATTTCTCACTGAAAAGCTCATCAATCAATTTGCCTTTGCCCATTGAAGCTTCTGTTTCTATATGTAATTTTTTGCAAACTTCACGCAATTCGTCTTCGTTCATTTCTGATACATCAAAACCTGTATTTTCTTTGATGGCATCGAAAATACTGATGCGTTTGAAAGGAGCTTTGAAATCGAGGGTTTTATCGCCACATGGCACCGTGGTTTGTCCGTGTAAAGCAATGGCAGTAGCTTCCAACATTTTTTCGGTGAAATCCATCATCCAGAAATAATCTTTATAAGCTACATAAAATTCTAAAATAGTAAACTCAGGATTATGGGTACGGTCCATGCCTTCATTTCTGAAGTTTCTACTGAATTCATACACCCAATCAAATCCACCTACGATCAATCTTTTTAAATACAATTCATTGGCAATACGTAAATAAAAAGGAACATCTAAAGCGTTGTGGTGGGTAATGAATGGACGCGCAGCGGCTCCTCCAGGTATGTTTTGTAATACAGGGGTATCTACTTCCAAAGCACCATGATTGTTCAAGAAATCACGGATGGTTTTGATCATCAAACTTCTTTTTTGGAAGGTATCTTTGACATGTGGATTCACAATTAAATCGGCATAGCGTTGTCTGTACCTGAATTCAGGGTCAGTTACGGCATCAAAAGTTTCACCTTCTTTTTCTTTGACAATTGGTAAGGGGCGTAAAGCTTTGCTTAACAATTGGATTTTGCTGGCATGCACAGAAATTTCACCAGTTTTTGTGGTAAATACATACCCTTGAATGCCGATGATATCACCAATGTCTAATAATTTTTTGAATACATTGTCGTACAAAGATTTGTCTTCTCCTGGGCAAATATCATCTCTTCTTACATAAGCTTGAATTTTCCCTTTGTCATCTTGAATTACTACAAAAGCAGCTTTCCCCATGTCACGAACGCCCATGATTCTTCCTGCAATGCAAACATCTTTCCATTGCTCGTCTTCAGCCTGGAAATTATTTTTGATATCTACTGAAAAACTATTGACAGGATATGATTCAGCTGGATAAGCCTCCAATCCTAATTCTTGTAAATCTGCTAATTTTTGTCTGCGAATTCTTTCAGGTTCGCTTAAATTTTTAAGTGCATCCATAATTTGAAGGCACGAAAATAAGGGCAATCAAACGATTTTAAAACTAATTCATCAAAGGCTTGATCAAAAAACCTTTTACACTGGTATGATTGACTGATTTTTGGTAATCATGCGGGTCAATTGAAGAGCTTAACATTAAAACAGGGATTTCGTTTTTTCGTTTTTTCAATTCGTCTAAAAAGCCCCATCCATCTAAACTGGGCATGTGAATGTCTAAGAAAATCAAATCTGCAGTTTCCTTTTCTAAATATGTTAATGCTTCTCTAGCATCCAAAAACTCAACAATGTTCAACATGGGTTGAAATTTGAGCAATAGTTTTTTGGTTACAAAATTATTGATGGGGTCATCATCAATAAGTATCACTTTTGCAAATTGACTTTCTGTTATCATCTTAACACTTCAGTTTCTTTTATGTAAATAGTTATTCAATTTATATCAATAAATCATTTATTGAGAATGAATTACAAAAGTTTTTGGTACGAAGGATATGCCATTTTTTCAAAGTGCAATGTATCAGCTACTTAATTAATAAGGAGTTAAAAAAGATGTAAAGAAACAATACTGTTTTTCCCGAAATGGGAGGCTATTTTTTTCTCAAATTATTCAAGGCATTGTTTGCTTCTTGAGATAATGCTCTTTGGTTGTCGTATTTGTCAAAGTCTAAAACTTTTTTGATACTTTCAATTGCTAATTTTTTCTGATTGTTGAATTCATACAAATATCCTAATTGCAAATAGGAATTAGGTAGCATATAGGTATTGCAAATTTTGGTAAAATTCAAACATTGGTTAAAATGAAACTGCGCAAGCTTTGTGTTTTTCAGTGCTAAAAAAATTCGGGCTTTTCTGTAATGCCATTCTAATTTTTGATATTCAGCGCTAAACTCGTTTTCTGAAATGCTCTCTATCATTTTTAATGCATCCATGAAATGCCCTGCATCAAACAGTAAACGAGCCTTGATAAGGATGCTTGAAGGATAAATCTCTTTTTTTAAATCATTTTCAATGCATTTTTCTTCTTCTGATTGCATATTGTATTTGATAGACAGCAAGCGATAGGCTTTGAATTTTTCAGGGTTATTGTTCAACAATGCGTCCCAAGCCAATTTCCTATAAGCTTCTTTTTTCAAGAATGAACCAGTATGGAAAGTCACATATTTTTTAAGATAGATGCTGGCATCTTTTTCTAAAAGGTTCAATTTGGAGGATCCTTGTAAATAGTCAAACAACAATATTTCTTCATAATCGGGTCCTTTGGGTCTATTGTTACAGGTTTTGATACATTCTTCTGGGTCAAAAGACTTCTCGGCAGCATAGGCTCTCAAATAGGCAATGGCAGGGCTTTCTGTATAATCAAGGCTGTTCTTTTTGATAAATTCCCAAGCTTGTTCTTTTTGGTTGCTGTAATTCAATCTGAGAATTGAATAAGCAAAAAGGGCTTCACCTCTTTCACATTTAAGGGCAGGAATGGCCGCACTTTTAACCACATAATCTTTTAATAATTGTGAACCCTTTTCATAGTCACCCTCAATTCCAATGGCCCGAATGACCCATTTGTACTGCTCTGGAAAAGTGCCAAAAGCTGCACTTAACAAGCCAAATAATTTTTGATTAGGAAGAAAGTCTGCTTGCTTTTGGTACAATTCCTGGCTCATTTTAAAGGAAGTCCTAAAGTCATAAGCTGCCCCTAAATAGTTGTTAAATAAAGCTTCACAAAATCCCAGTTGCATGTGCATGTGCGCAATGGCATAATTTTTATAGGGCGAATTGCTCTCCCAGTCTTCAAATTGCGCTATCCAATCTTCCGCATTTTTTTTATATAAATGGTAGGAATCATGGTTTTGAGTGATCAGAATTCGATAGCAGGCCAAAAAATTATTGTAAAAAACTGCGGCCAAATTACTGGGGTCGGATTGTAATTCTTGTTGAATGAGTTGTTCTGCTTTTTTGAGTCGAAGTTTTACCATGTGGTCCTGAATTGCAATGATTCTGGGATTTATTTTAAATCCGGTTTCAGCTTTAATAGAAAAACTAATCAGTGCAATGAGGATAAATAGGGAGGTTTTACGCATAAAAAAAGCCGCATAAGCGGCTTCAATTTTAATCAATTTTGTTTACAAATGCATCTCAGCAGTTATTTCCTCAGATAAAGCTGCGTCTATTAAAACACGGCCACAGTTTTCACATACAATGATTTTCTTTCTTTGCTTGATATCACTTTGTCTTTGAGGAGGAATTCCAGCAAAACAACCACTGCAACTGTCTCTTTGA
>Ga0209400_1001918_pt1 | contig 16146 bp, 17 predicted proteins | sample M_130807_EF_Meta_FD_187313 | JGI IMG/M metagenome (GOLD analysis project Ga0209400, IMG submission 187313) | Freshwater microbial communities from Lake Montjoie, Canada to study carbon cycling - M_130807_EF_MetaG (SPAdes) (version 2) | ecosystem: Environmental > Aquatic > Freshwater > Lake... | reverse complement strand
CGTTGGAGCGTTAAGACTTTCTATATTCTAATTCTTGTTTTAGAAACAATGATGATTGGTGTTTTTGCTGCAACAGATGTTTTCTTGTTTTATGTAATCTTCGAAGCAATGTTGATTCCGGTGTACTTCCTTATTGGAGGTTACGGAACCGGTGAGCGCGCAGCCGCTGCAGTTAAGTTTTTGATCTACAGCCTTGTCGGTGGGTTGCTGATGCTTGCATCAGTCATTGCTTTATATGTGATGTCAGGTGCCCAGGGTGGACACACATTTGATATCAATAAACTTTCAGAACTACAGATGTCATCGACAACCCAGAATCTGTTGTTCTTGGGATTCTTTATTGCATTTGCAATCAAAGCTCCGGTGTGGCCATTCCATACCTGGTTGCCAGATGCTGCCAAATCTGCAACACCGGGAACATCTGTTCTACTTCTTGGCGTTCTAGACAAAGTTGGCACATATGGAATGATCCGTTTTTGCCTGACGCTGTTTCCAGAAGCTAGCAAAACTTTTACGCCAATTATTTTGGTACTTGCAGTTATTTCGATCATCTACGGTGCATTCCTTGCAATTGGTGCTAAGGACATTAAGCGTTTGATCGCCTACACATCAATCTCACACTTTGGGTTCATAACAATGGGAATCTTTGCAATGACATCGCAAGCTCAAAGTGGGGCCATTTTGTATATGTTTAATCACGGTTTCTCAACAGCGGCGTTGTTCTTAGTAGCAGGCTGGATGATTTCCCGCCGTGGATCCTCAACAATTTCTGACTTTGGAGGCTTGCAACGAGTTACTCCGATTATGGCGTGGACATTCTTCTTAGCAGGGCTGTCTTCACTTGCACTGCCTGGCCTTTCAAGTTTTGTGAGCGAGTTCTTGGTTCTTGTTGGAACCTTTACGCGCTATCCAGTTCACGCCATCATCGCAACATTCGGAATTGTGTTGGCTGCGTTATATATCTTGATACCTGTACAAAAAGCATTGCATGGACCTACGACTCCAGGTAATGAGAGCCTCAAAGATCTCAACCTTCGCGAGAAGTTAGCAATAGCGCCGGTGATTGCAATTATCGTTGTATTAGGTTTCTATCCCGCTCCACTTCTTAAGGTAATTAATCCAGCGGCATCACATGTGATTACACAAATGGGATTCACCGATCCTGCACCGACTAATGGGGGCAAGTAATGATATTTACCGTGCCAGTTCTCTCGTACTCATTGCTATCACCGATGCTCTTCCTGCTTGCTGGTGCTCTCATTGGTGTGTTAGTTGAGGCTTTCGTTTCAAAGGCTGCGCGTCCAGCTGTTCAGTTAACGGTAACCCTTGGAGCCTTGCTTCTTGCATTAATGCAGTTATGGCAAATTCGAGGAGAGCAGTCGCTGACAGCGGCTATGGGTTCAGTTGTCTTTGACGGTCCAGCGGCATTGCTGCAAGCTTCAATTTTAATCATCGCCATGATCTCAGTCGTTTTAATTGCCGATGGTGAACATTTTGCAGCTCTTCCTGCGGCGTTGCCAGGATCGGAAGAAGAACGCCAAGCTATTCAATCTGGAAATCAGATTACTGAAGTTTATCCCCTGACCTTGTTTGCAGTAGCTGGAATGCTTTTGTTCCCAGTTGCCAATGATTTAATAACTTTGTTTGTCGCACTAGAGATGCTCTCATTGCCTCTGTATTTGATGGCTGGGCTTTCACGTCGCCGTCGATTGGCCTCACAGGAAGCAGCCCTCAAATACTTCTTATTAGGTGCTTTTTCTTCAGCATTCTTCTTATTTGGTGCAGCGTATTTGTATGGATTCTCTGGCTCAATTAGCTTCAGCGGCATTCGACAAGGGATTGTTGGCGGCGGTGGAAATGATGTTCTTCTTCTGATCGGCATAGCCTTTCTATCCATTGGCCTACTGTTCAAGGTTGGCGCGGTTCCGTTCCACGCATGGTCGCCAGATGTCTATCAAGGTGCACCTACTCCAGTAACAGCCTTTATGGCAGCTGCAACAAAGATTGCAGCATTTGGAGCGATGCTTCGTATTTATTACACAGTCTTTGCTAATGCTCAATGGTCTTGGACTCCGGTCTTGTCAGGTATTGCTATCGTGACAATGCTCTTGGGTTCACTTGTTGCAATTGCACAACGCGATGTAAAGCGCATGTTGGCTTATTCTTCAATCGCTCACGCTGGATTCTTATTGTCAGGTGTGATTGCCTTGAACAAGGCTGGTCTTGATGCAACTATCTTTTACTTATTTGCATATGGCATAGCAACTGTTGGTGCATTTGCTGTAGTGACTCTGGTTCGTGATTCATCTGGCGAAGTTACAGATCTAAATCGTTGGAGAGGTCTTGGAAAGCGTTCACCATTTGCAGCCACATCCTTTGCCCTATTTTTGTTAGCTTTTGCTGGAATTCCACTGACAAGCGGATTTATTGGAAAGTTCTCCATCTTTTCAGCTGCTTATGAAAGTGGAGCTAAAGGCGTAGTAATTGCTGGCGTGCTTTCAAGTGCGATCGCAGCATTCTTCTATATTCGTGTGATTGTCTTGATGTTCTTTACAGATGCAACAGAGGATGGGACAAGTGTTGAGATCCCTTCAATCTTGACACGGGCAACAGTTGTAATCGCAGCAGTCATTACAGTGGCACTAGGTGTTTATCCAGCACCACTACTAAACTTCATTACTGATCTCGCAATCTTCATACGCTAATGTCCACCTTCGGCATTCCAAACGTCGCTCCTGCATTAGAAGCACAATTGATTGGCCAGATGGCCGATGTCGAAGCCTTGTTGCTCAGCCACACTCGAAGCGAATACCCCTTTGTTGATGAAACAGCCCATCATTTAGTGGCAGCGGGCGGTAAGCGTTTGCGCCCACTTCTTACCCTTTTAACCGCCCAATACGGCGACCCAACTCGTGATGGAATTATCGCCGCAGCTGTTGCCTGCGAGATTACCCACCTTGCAACCCTCTATCACGACGATGTCATGGATGATGCTCCACTGCGCCGCGGAGTTGAAAGTGCCAACATGCGCTGGGGTAACACAATTGCAATTCTTACTGGTGATTTCTTGTTCGCTAAATCCTCCGATTTATTGGCAGATCTTGGTCCAGCAGCAGTTCGATTACAGGCCCGAACATTTGAACGCTTAGTTATTGGCCAGATTATGGAAACTCAAGGTCCGAACCCAGGTCAAGATCCACTCGAACATTATTTAAAGGTTGTAGCAGATAAAACAGGTTCACTTATTTCTGCATCTGCCAGATATGGTGGAATGATTTCAGGTGCATCTGAAGACATCACAGACACCGTTACAGTCTTTGGTGAAAAAATTGGCGTTGCATTCCAATTAGCAGATGATGTTATTGATATTGCTAGCGAATCAAATCAGTCAGGAAAAACACCGGGCACAGATCTTCGTGAAGGCGTCCCAACACTTGTGACACTCAACGTTATGAGATCTAGCGATCCAGCAGATTCAGATTTAAAGCGATTACTGGCTGCACCTATTCAGGACGAACCAACTGTTCAGGAAGTCTTAGTTGCATTGCGCAATCACAAAGCGCTTGATGAGTCGCGTGAACAGTTGCATCAGGTTGCAAAGCAAGCACGCGGAGCACTTGGCCCACTACCAATCAATGATGCAACAGGTGCTTTGATGTCGCTATGCGACGCTGTTATCGACCGCTCTGCTTGATTTAACAAGGTCTAATGCAAGGGTTGTTAGTGCAACCCAAATAATCAAGAACCCAATCCAACGCGCTGTAGGCATTTCTTCATGTCGAACCCAAACGCCAACTGAAAACTGCAAGGTGGGGGTGATGTATTGAAGCAATCCAATAGTTGTGAAGGGCAATCGGTTGGTTGAGCCATTAAATAGCAACAATGGGATTGCAGTAACCGCACCAGCGCTGATCAGCAGGATGGTTAAACCCCAGGAGTGCCCGAACTGTCCGGTGCCCTGATTACCCATATAAACCAGGTATGCCAGATAGAAAAAGGCTGAAATTAGGGTTTCAATGGCTAGACCTTCCAGCGCGCCAAGACCAAGCTGCTTCTTGATTAGCCCATAGCTGCCCCAGGAAATTGCAAGTACTAATGCGATCCAAGGCAAGCGCCCGTAATCAATCGTTAAAACCAAAACACCAATAGAGGCAATTGTTACGGAAGCCCATTGCAGTGGACGCATCTTTTCCTTCAATAAGAGGACGCCAAATCCAATAATGATCAGAGGGTTGATGTAATACCCAAGTGATGCTTCAACTACGTGTCCATTATTAGTTGCCCAGATATAGACCAACCAGTTAATTGAGATAAGAATTGAGGTTAGGAATAACCGTACTGTGATCTTGGGTTGCTTCAATGTTGCCAATGTAGATTTCAGTGCCTTGGTTGCTGCAAGAACCATGAAACAGAAAACCAAAGTCCAGACAGCCCGGTGAGAAACTATTTCAAGTGCGCTGGCTGGTTCAAGCAGCGGCCAATACAAAGGGAAAGCACCCCACAAAGAGTAGGCACTTATTCCAAATAATAGACCGAGCTTGTTTTTACTCAATTATCTAAAGTTCGTAAATTGAACTGCAAAGTCCCAGCCACCGTCTTTTACCATCGCCATTGTTTCCTGCAGATCATCACGGCTCTTTGATGTCACACGAAGTTCATCGCCTTGAATCTGTGTCTTTACAGATTTTGGACCTTCATCGCGAATCATCTTTGCAATCTTTTTTGCATTCTCTGTTGAGATGCCTTCCTTCAAAGGAGCAGCGATCTTGTAGATCTTTCCTGATAACTGTGGCGCTCCCGCATCAAGGTGTTTCAATGAGACACCTCGCTTAATCATCTTGTCTTTAACAACATCTAGCGCTGCTTTTGCGCGCTCTTCTGTGTCTGCTTCAATCAATACTTTGTCGCCTTCAAGTTCGATTTTTGAGCCAGTATTTTTGAAGTCAAAGCGAGTCTCAATCTCACGAACCGCCTGATTAATGGCGTTATCTAGCTCCATGCGGTCGATCTTGGAGGTTACGTCGAAACTGCTATCTGCTGCCATAGTGAGGGCTCCTTCACTGGATGAAAGCGCGGTTTGTACGCGCACCTGCCTAAGGTATCCTTTCCCTTCGCACTATCCATAATTGCCGCAGTACTTGTTCGACCTTGGCGGGTTGCCCGAGCGGCCAATGGGAGGGGACTGTAAATCCCCCGGCTCTGCCTTCGAAGGTTCAAATCCTTCACCCGCCACCAGTAACGCCCTCAGTATCGTCTTAATCACTGCATAAATTAAGGGCTGGTTAACGGTCTATTCATTATGCGGGCTATTCAGAAAGCACTTCTAACTAAAAGCCCGTTAAAGTTGATGCCATGGCCCGCAAAGACGAAGAAGAATTCACAGCCTGGGTCCAAGAAAAAGAACGTGAGCTTATTCGAGCCGCTAGAGCAATTTGCTTTGATGTGCAAAATGCCGAAGATGTTCTGCAGGAAGCTTTGGCTGACATTTTTCCACGCTGGAGAAAACTTAAAGAACATGAAAATTTGGAAGCTTACGTGATTAGAGTGATGGTGAGTAAGCACGCAGATCTCCGCAGAAAGTATGCGCGGCGCAAAGCTGAAAACGAAGTCTCCTTAGAGCTTGTCGCCACACTATTACAAACAAGTGATAATTCAGAAAATGTTTCAGAGCGATTGCTTGTTCAGGCAGCTTTGAAATCTCTTACGGCAGCACAACGTGCAGTACTACTTTTGATCTACGAATACGGGTATTCAATAAAGGAGGCAGCATCAAAACTTGGAATACCAGCAGGAACGGCTGCATCGCACTTAGCGCGCGGTCGATCAGCAGTTGGCGAATATGTACAATTTTCTCCAGCGATAACTAATACACAACGCAAATCTTTAACAAACGATCTGAATGTAATTGAGCTGGAGGGTGACGATGAGTAACGACAATCTCGATCCTTTAATCAAGCGCGAATTCGAAGCCCTTGGTCTCAACATCGTTTCCAACGATCTCCTTGCTGATATGGTCTTTGAAAGAGTGAAGAAGCGTCGAATTCGCAAGTGGTTGATTGCTGGAGTAGTAGCACTTTCAATTTTGGCTCTTGCAGGACTCTCATATGTAATCGGCACGAGCACTCTGTTTTCATCGCGTCAGCCAGTTATTCAATCTAATTCTTATGTGATCCCAGGTGACGAGAAGGGGGGATTAGCACTACCTCAATACGCGAATCTTCGACTCAATGGATTAACTCTGGCAGAACGCACCTATACATTTACTTTTGCGCTCGAAATGGGTCAGGTGATTGAAGTGTTCACAGATCCCCAAGATGGATCTGGCGGAATAATTGCTGAGTTAACCGTTTACAAGCGGGATGCAAATGGCGAAAGAGTAAAAATTCAGACCTATCCAGTTGCAGCTGGCCTCACCAGCAGCGAGTTTGGAAATATATCTAGTGCAGGGTTATATGACTTTGAGTATGTCTTCACAGATTTGAGTTATCGCGGCCTGGTTCGAGTCGGAATTCTCTTAGGCCAGTTTGTTGCTCCCTAGCAAAAGAATCTGAAGCACGCAGAGAGATTCTCTCCGCTTTTTATGCAAAGAAACTCATCACAAAGAATGCAATCACTAGAACGACCCCTAGCATCAGTATGGTTGCAATAAACATGACTGAAAAGATCAACAGATATGCGATTGGCGCGAGAGTAAAGATCCCAAAAAGAATTTTTAAGATTAGAAGTTTCTTGCCCGTTTTACCATTTTGCTCTAAGTTTAAAATGTAGAGAAAGAAACAAATCGTGATCACTAAAATTGCGAAAGCAGTAATTTGAGTTGTTCTGGCATAGCTACTATCTCCACTATTGACAAGAGCAAGGACGCACGCACCAACCTGAATAATTGCCGCTATCCAGATGTAGCGGTGCTTAACCCAGTCCCAGAATTTAAAGAATTTGGACAGGAATCCAGAAAACTTACTTTCACTCGTACTCATAGTTGAGTGGCGCGAAGAATAGTAATTCTCGGTTTCTGCATTCTCTTTTGCATAAGATTTAGCAGGTCCATTGTTGTTTTGGCGTAGGTCCACTTTTGGATTACTATTCGCATCGAGAGACAAATCGTATTCTTTGCGTGATTTTGGGTCACTTAGAACCTCTGCCGCAAGGTTGATCATCTTCATTACTTCCTCAGAGCCCCCTCGATCGGGGTGGTTGCGAATAGCCAGTTGCTTGTACGTGGACTTTATCTCTTCTGTAGTCGCATCTGTCTTCACACCCAGGACTGAGTAGTAGGTGAGCACTTTAGAGACTTATCACAACTAGCGTTTGACTAGTTCGATAATTGCCTGCACTAATTTCACAAGGACTTTGACTGCCCGAATTACGAGTCTGTAAAGGAATTTTGTTAACTTCCAAAGTAGTACAAATACATTGTCATTTACTAAATCCATGGTTTTATGCCTTTCCATTGAATGCTTGTTGGACTGCGGATTTGTATAACTCCTCTTGGATAACTAGTTCTTCACGTGCTTCTTTGGCATCTTGTACGGCTTGGCTTCCACCTTCTTGTCGCTGCAAATTTTCTGCCGCGCTATCTATTGCATGCGTGTTTTCAATTTCGTCAGCAAGGATCGACTCTGCCTCAGTAATTAGTCCTGGAAGTGCACGGACAAAGTCTTCCTCGGCAACAATGTAGTTATTGATTGCAGTCTCAAATTGAATTATTTCTTCGTGTGTGTAATCTCGCTTTTGTTTTCCCTCACCGGCATCTCTCCAAGAGGTGTCATAAGTTTCAACCAGCTTCTTTCCGTCATCGAACAAAAGTGTGAGCATTGCAGCATTAGGAGTTATGTTTGTTGAAATGCGCAACCCATCAAGATCAAATGCATTGCCCCGAAACTCTATCTGGTGTTCAAAGAGAGTAACTTTTCCAACTTTGACTACTTTTTTACCTTTACCTGGATTTTGTAGGGCATTAAGACGCGATGTTGCAGCGCCAACACGCTTTGTGTACTCCTTCTCTGCAGATTTAAGATCCTTTGTGGCAGAACTCAGTTCGCCTTTTGCAGATTTCTCAAGTGCTTTTACTTTCTTACGATGCATCGCCAAGGTCTCTCTTTCAGACTTCAGCTCTTTTGCCAAGAATGGCTTAACACCCCCGTAGGAGCTAGCGACTTTGATAAAAAGCCCCCCGGCAATACCAATTACAAGAACAACCACAATTAATGCTGTGACCACAATCAACTCCAATCTAGAGACTTATTGGCTTAACCGCTCTAGAGGGGCAGATTTATGCACTTCATAAGTGAATTTTCAGGCAGGCAAAAGAGCCGTGAATTGTGGTTTACGCTAAGTTGAAGGGATTATGCGCTCAAGAAGAAAAGCACATGCCCCTAATTTTTGGCAGAAGATCTGGCCGCGCGGGACAGAAATAGCGCGAATACAAGTGCCACAACAATCCCAGTATTGACGCCCATTTCAGTCAATGCGCGATTGAAATACTCAGTTGTCTTCTCTTTTTCCATTGTGAGAGAGGCGCCAACTGTCAGGATGTGTCGAACAGCTGCGATAACGCCGATAATTAAGAAGTTATCCAATTGGAAAACACCATCAGTAAACCGAACAATTACAGTTCGCATGATTTCCAGAATGATTACAACAAAGAGAATGTCATTGATTCCTTGGATCATTCCCACTGGAAAGAAAGGGCGAGTTTCAATAAGGCGCTGCAGGCTATAGCCGGCTGCCAAGATAGAAACGACAAACAAAAGTATTCCAAGGAAGCCGTGCAAAATATCTTCCAATTTATCGATGAAAGTGACAGGGATCAAAGACTCATCACTTTTGAGTAAACTCTTTACTGACTTGTACTTCATTATTTCCGCCCCTTGTTAGCAATAAGCAAGGGTAAGCGCAGATTCAGACTCTTGCAAGAGATCTGACAAGGCTAAGTGTCGAGGATTTGCCGTATGGGTCTAAAAATTGAGTGGGTTACCGTATTGGGCAAGAAGCGCCTTCAAATTTACTTCGTTCCGATCCTGGTTTCCATTTTTCCAAAGACCAACTTCTTGCGTGCTATCGATGAAATTCAGATGATCTAACCCCGAAAGCCTGCGGATCAAAGTGCCCTGTCTTCGTGCTTGGAAGTACCACCAGAGATCATCAGTGTTATGTGAAAGCTTTGTATATAACGCAGCATCAGATGCGTCCTCATGTATTGCCTTTGGTGGGAATAAAGTCCCCGCACCTGAAGTTGGCATTAGATCTTTAGATGGGCTCTCGCCAAGGTCGTAGTGCTTATGCCATTGGCTAAAAGGAAGCACATCACCAGATTCACTCACGGACAAGCGATGGACTCGCGCTGCGATGATTGCATTCGGATAAAGATAATGGTTAATCATCAGGTGAAGGAACAAATCATTTTCAAAATACAAGTCATCATCAATTGTGATTATTGGAAGTTTGCCTTGCTTGCTCAATGCTGGGATCAATTTTTTGCCTGACCCCAAATCTTCACATGATTCAATTTTGATGTAGCCAGATTTTTCCAACTGCTTGATCGAGTCAGGAAGTGCTGCTAAGTCTGCTTCAGCAATAAATACATTAATTGCCTGGGGTTGCAAGATTTGAGTCCTTAGTGCTGTCAGTGCTATTGCCAGTGCATCAAATCGAGCAGGATGGCTCGTGACAGAAACTTCAAACTTCCAGTCTGGATTTTGGCCCTGAATATATGGAAGATATAGAAGTTGCTCACTGCGTTTTGCCGACCTCGCCTGGGTGGTCAACATCTGTTCAATTTCTTTAAAATTCTTATTGTTGGAGCTTTGCAACTTCGAGAGCTTGGTGCCGAGTTGGCGGGATCCGCGGATTAGGTATGCAAGAAGCAATACAGATAGAGCAGAAAGCAGCACAGCCAGGCTAATCATGAAATAATCGTACTTGATGCTGGTCCTTTCACGATGGACGGTTGTAGGCTACTTATATGTGTTCATCGATAATGTGTAATACCTGCAAGAAAGTTACCTGGTCTGGCTGCGGACTACATATTGAAGAGGCTTTAGCAGGGGTTCCCGAAGCAGATCGTTGCAAGTGCGAGAAATGAATGTTTCTGAGTTTTCAAAAAAGATTGCAGAATCAGGGGTAGTAATTTTAGATGTTCGCACCGCGGAAGAAATTGCTGAAGGCTACATAGAAGGTGCGCAATTTGAAGATTTCTATGGTGAGGATTTCAAAATCAAAATCGAATCCTTGGACAAGGAATTCGCCTACGCGGTTTATTGCCGAAGCGGTAAACGTTCAGGCAATGCGATAGAAATTATGCACGATGCGGGTTTCCATAACCTTTTTAATCTTGAAGGCGGGATTATTGATTGGGCAAGCGCAGGCATGCCCATGGTCAGCAACTGACTCTAGATTTCGAAATTAAAGCTTTTTAGAAAGAGATCGGAGAATTACGATAAATAAGTTAAAGGTTGCGATAATTGGCGCAGGTCAGTTCTCCTCATCGTTTATCCATCTCTTCCAAGCTCATCCCATGGTTGAAGAAGTCGGTCTCGTTGAGCCCAATGATGAGCGCAGAACAGCCGTTGCATCTACATTCGGAATTGAGCAAAGCTTTGGTTCACTAGAAGCTCTATGGAACAGTGAATTCAATGCAGTTGCAATCTTTACCCCACGCTGGACGCACGCCCAGATTGCATTAGAGGCTCTAAAAAATGGGCGTCACGTTTATACCGCGGTGCCTATGGGAATCACTCGGGAAGAGGTTTCCCAACTAGTTGATGTTGCATCAAGAACTAAACTCACATATTTCATGGCTGAGACTAGTTATTACTATCCAGCAGTGATTTTCTCGCGCGGAAAATTTGCCAGTGGTGAATTAGGAAGTTTTGTCTATGGTGAAGGTGAATACCTCCATGACATGTCTCATGGCTTCACAGATGCATTTGCGGCAAATGGCGGCGATGAATGGAAAGCAACAGCAAGCTTTCCGCCGATGCTGTATTCAACACATTCAGTCAGCACCATTTTGTCTGTGACAGGTGCTCATGCAACATCAGTAACCTGCTTAGGACTTCAAGACAGAGTTGCAGATGGAATTTTTGATTCAAAAGTTAGTAAATGGGGTAATGATCAAAGTAATCAAATTGCTTTATTTAAAACAAGCGATGGTGGAGTGATGCGAATCGCAGAATTGCGCCGGGTAGGCACTGCACCCTTAGAGTCAACTGTAAGAATGAGCATTTTCGGAACAGAAGGTTCATTTGAACAACAAGTTGGATATGCCTCATGGGCGACAAAGAACAGTTTTGACATAGTTACAGATGAAATCGGAACTTTTTCTGATGTAGAAAACCCACTCTCACTTCGTAGCGATTACGTTCCACCGAATAAGTGGGATGGTGGATTTGCAAAAGTTCATGACAGATCAACTTTGCCCAAAGAGTTCCTAGGATTATCAAATGGCCACGGTGGGTCACACCAATTCATGGTCGATGACTTTGTAATGGATGCCGCCGGGGAGAGAAAAGCTCCCATGGATGTCAGGGACGCTGCACGGTTCACCTTGCCCGGCATCCTGGCCCATGAATCGGCGGGAAGTAGGGGGAAATGGCTGGAAATCCCCACTTTTTAGGCAAAGTATTCGCATTTCGTAACCATTTTGTTATCACTTCAACCTATTAAACCCAGGTCAGTACGCGTAGATTTCCATGAGTCCAAGGGCTTTGACCCCTCAAACCCAATGACCTTCGAAGGCTCAACATAAGAGAATAGGACAATGATGTCAGAACAAAATAATGGCATTTCCCGCCGTTCAGTACTTAAGGGTGCTGCAGTTGGCGGTATCGGACTAGCAGCAGGTGGATCACTTCTTGCTAGTTGTGGAACCAAGGATGTCGGCCCAATGATGTGGGGCGGCCGTGGACTTGAAGAATCTTCAGTTCAGTGGCACGAAGCAGTTAAGACTGCTTTCGAGACAGCAACTGGTAACACAGTAACTCTCAATATGAATGATGCAGGCGCATTCCAGGACAACCTCTCACAGTATCTACAGGGAACACCTGATGATGGCTTTGACTGGATGGCTGGATACCGTATGCAGTTCTACTCAGACCAAGGTCTGCTAGAAGACGTTTCAAGTGTTTGGGATTCAATTGGTGATCAGTTCGCTGAGTCATACAAGATTGCATCAACAGGTTCAGATGGAAAGCAATACTTCCTACCAACTTCTTGGTACCCATGGGGTCTTCACTACCGTAAGTCAACAATGACTGAACTCGGATTAGATCCTGAGAACATCGCCAACTGGGATGATTTCATGAAGATGCTTGAAGCTACAAAGAAGAAGGGCCTCATCGGCTACGCACTTGGTGACAAGGGTGGCTGGGAAGCAATGGGAACTTTCGACATTCTTAATGCACGTATCAACGGATACCAATTCCACGTTGACCTACTTGCAGGAAAAGAAAAGTGGACAGATGCGAAGGTTGCAGAAGTCTTCAAGTACTTCGAAATGATGATTCCTTACATGAACAAGAACGTTCTAGATATTTCATGGGAAGGCATGCGCGATCTTCTACTACAAAAGAAGTGCGGTGCAATGATGATGGGTTCATGGTTCTCAGGTGACTTCAAGACATTGTCACAGGCTGACTATGACGATCTATGGATCGTTCCATTCCCAGAAATCAATCCAACACATGGTCGCGACACAATTGACGCACCAATTGATGGACTCTGCGTAGCAGCAAATGGCGCGAACCCAGAAGGCGGTAAGGCACTTGTTGAGTGGCTTGCTTCTGCAGAAGGCATGCAAGCTCGCCTTGATTCTGGCAACACATTCACATCTGCTAACAAGGGTCAAGACACATCAAGTTATGACCCATTCCAGAATCAGCAACTTGCTGTTATGGGAGAAGCAAAGTACATCACTCAGTTCCTTGATCGTGACACTCGTCAAGATTTCGCGAACCCAGTTGTTGCACCTGCGATCCAAAACTTCCTACGCGCTCCAAAGGACATCACAAAGATCCTTGAAGGCGTACAGGCACAATGGGATGCTCTACCTGCTCTTTAATTCAAGTGAAGTAATTTGAATTTTAGGATAGGCTAACAATTATGACATCGACGGCGACGAACGCAACAGTTCGTCGCCGTCGATCATTTTCCCCAAAAGATCGATTAACACTTACAGCTTTTGTTGGTATTCCAACTGCATTTCACATTCTTTTAGTATGGATTCCAGCTATTGGAACAATCGGTCTTTCATTTACTTTTTGGACTGGCATTCACATCTCAGACATCAAGTGGGCTGGACTTCAAAACTACAACAATATTTTTACCGGAACTCCTGTTTTTTGGGACGCTATTTGGCACAACGTTATTTGGCTTGTATGGTTTGGATTAATTGCAACTCCACTAGGAATATTGCTTGCATATCAAATTGATCGTCAGATCAAAGGACATCGCTTTTACGAATCAGCATTCTTCGTTCCCGTAGTTCTCTCACTTGCCGTAACAGGAATCATCTGGAACTTTATGTTGCAGCCAGGTGGCTTTGTTCAAGGAATGTTGGGACGAGATATCGGGAACCCGATTTCAATTTATGGTAATTACGACATCAATACCTATGTAATTCTGGGTATCGCTTCATGGCGTCATATCGGCTACATCATGCTTTTGTATTTATCAGGCCTAAAATCAGTTGATTCTTCCCTCAAGGAAGCATCAGCTATTGATGGTGCTACCGAATGGCAAACATTCCGCAAGGTCATTTTGCCTACGATGAAACCTGTAAATATCATCATTATTGTTATTACGGTTATTGATTCTCTACGTGCCTTCGACATCGTTTACATGATCTATGGCTCAAGTACTGGCTGGCCAATTCTGGGCATCTTGGTATTCCAGAATATTTCAGGCGGTGGAATGTCCATGAAGGGCGCTGCATACGCGGTAATCCTCTTCGTACTCTGCATTGGCCCGATGATCACTTATTTGAAGCAAAGCTTTGCAGAGGATGTTAAGTGATGACAACGATCGTCGTTGACAAGAAGTACAAGAATTCACAGAAGACAAAAGATCGAGTCATTTCAATTTTTATTGGCTTCTTTGCTTTAGCGTGGCTCTTTCCAATTGCTTGGACTATTTGGAGTTCCTTACGTCCATATAACGATGTAATTGCAAATGGTGTCTTCTCAGTTCCAGAGACTCTTAATTTTGATAATTATTACAACGCCGTCCGCTTAATGAAGCTTCCGATGTATTTAACTAACTCTTTCTTGATCACTTTCCCTGCAGTGGTGTTGACGTTAGGTTTTGGTTCATTAATCGCATTTGTTGTTTCTCGTTACTCATTCAAATTTAACGTTGCATTACTCCTGTTTTTCACAGCAGGAAACCTGCTTCCTCAACAGCTTGTTTTCATTCCACTTTTCAAGATGTATTTAGCAATCGGTGATTTCTTTGGCAATCGTGCACTTTTGTATGACAGCATTGTTGGCGTTGTCTTAATTCACGTGGCATTCCAACTAGGGTTTGCTACCTTCGTGCTCTCCTCATATTTAAAAACAATTCCTAAGGAAATTAGTGAGTCTGCAATGGTAGATGGCGCATCTGTTTGGGTGCACTACACAAAGATAATTCTTCCTTTACTACGGCCGCCTTTAGCCTCACTTGCTGTGCTTATGACAACTTGGATCTATAACGACTTCTTTTGGGCACTTGTCCTAATGAAGTCAGATTCAAAGCGCCCAATCACTTCGGCTTTAGCTCGCCTACAAGGCGAGTTTGTTACTGATTTCAATCTCCTTGCTGCAGGTGCAGTTGTGGCTGCCCTACCTACTCTTCTGATTTTTATCGTTTTGCGTAAGCAGTTTGTTTCAGGCTTAACACTCGGCTCAACGAAGGGATAACCATGAAGGCAATTCAGATCACCGAATTCGGTGGTCCCGATGTTATGCACCTTGTTGATCGAGAAACTCCAACTCCAGATTCTGGGCAAGAGTTAATTACAGTTTCTGCAATTGGAATTAACTATGCCGATACACATCAAACTGAAAATTCCTACCTATCTCCACAAAAACTTCCATTGATTCCAGGTATTGAAGTTGTTGGAACAACTGCATCTGGTGTTCGGGTGCTCGCACCTGCCGATGGTGGGGGATATGCTCAACAAGTAGTTACGCATTCAGCAACAATGATTCCAATTCCAGATGGTGTTAGTGATGGACAGGCGTTGTGCATGTTGGTTCAGGGCTCAACGGCGTGGCATATTCTGAAAACTGTTGGTCATGTGCAACCAGGTGAGACAGTAGTTGTTCATGCAGCAGCTGGCGGTGTTGGAACTATTGCAATTCAATTAGCAAAGATGTGGGGCGCAAAGGTAATTGCAGTTGCATCATCTGAAAATAAGCGCGCTCTTGCAACTTCACTTGGAGCAGACATTGTTGTTGACGCAACGCTTGAAAACTTGGGCGATGCAATCAAAGCAGCAAATGGTGGTAAGCGAGTCAATCTAATTCTTGAAATGGTTGGTGGAAAGACATTTGATGACAGTCTAGAAATTCTTGCACCATTTGGTCGCTTGGTAACCTATGGAATGGCATCACGTGTTGCACCATCAATGATTCAACCAGCAACACTTATGGGTGGAAGCAAAACAATTACAGGTTTTTGGTTGTCGCACTGCTTTGGTAAGAAAGAGTTAATGAATGATGTGATTGAACAGCTTTTTGCCTTGGTTGTTGCAGGAAAGTTGAAACCTGTAATTGGTGCCACCTATCCTCTTAGCCAAGCTGTTATTGCTCATAATGCGATGCGGAGCAGAGAAACAACCGGCAAAATCACGCTAGATCCAAAGGGGTAGTTCGAAGTTTTTTGCCATTCCTCTTTATAGGGGTAGGCTTAGGTCTTGCCTTATCACTGAGAAATCAGTGCCCCCCTAGCTCAGTTGGTAGAGCGTTTCCATGGTAAGGAAAAGGTCACCGGTCCGATTCCGGTGGGGGGCTCGAAAGAGTTCTTCACCAGAAGAAGATCTTTTACAAGCACAACCCTTGGCGGGGTAGCTCAGCTTGGTAGAGCAAGCGGCTCATAATCGCTGTGTCGTGGGTTCAAATCCCGCCTCCGCTACTAGTTCAACAAGCGTGAATTTCGCGCTACGAG
>Ga0209400_1001916_pt1 | contig 16148 bp, 15 predicted proteins | sample M_130807_EF_Meta_FD_187313 | JGI IMG/M metagenome (GOLD analysis project Ga0209400, IMG submission 187313) | Freshwater microbial communities from Lake Montjoie, Canada to study carbon cycling - M_130807_EF_MetaG (SPAdes) (version 2) | ecosystem: Environmental > Aquatic > Freshwater > Lake... | reverse complement strand
CTCATCTTCAAGAACAAAAGTTTCTGCCCCATATGAATGCACGAAGTAAAACTGTTCTCCTGCAACACCTTCAAACAGTTTTGAACCCACAGGCACTGAAACATCATTCCAGCCAATGTGTGGCAGCGTTGGTGAATCAAGTTGAGTCACTTCGCCAGGCCACTGACATAGACCTTGAGTCTCCACGCCGTGCTCATAACCTTTATCAAACATCACCTGAAGCCCAACACAAATGCCCAATACTGATTTGCTGGAAGACAACCTTTGGTCAACGATGCTTGGTGCACCAACTGCATTGAGTTGTTCCATCACAGTTGCGAAAGCCCCTACACCAGGTATCACAAGGCCATCTGCTTGCAAAGCTTTTGATCTGTCTGAGGTTAGTTCAACATCTGCACCTAATTGGCTAAATGCATTTACTACTGAATGGATGTTGCCGCTACCGAAATCTAAAACAACAATTTTGGGGCTGGTCACAAAGTTCCCTTAGTTGATGGAATCCCAACAGCTCTAGGGTCTTTCTCTACTGCCTTTCGAAGTGCACGAGCAAAGGCCTTGAATTCAGTTTCGGCAACGTGGTGCGGATCTCTGCCATCTAGAACGGTTATGTGAACAGTCATGTCAGCATTTAGGCAAATAGCTTCAAATACGTGACGAACCATAGAACCGGTGAAGTGTCCTCCAATTAGGTGCAACTCAAACCCAGCAGGTTCTCCGATGTGAGAAAGGAACGGCCTGCCGGAAAGATCAACCACAGCACGAACTAATGCCTCGTCCAAAGGAACAGTTGCATCACCAAAACGTGAGATTGAATTCTTATCACCTAGCGCTTGCTTGATTGCTTGTCCCAAAACAATCGCTGTGTCTTCAACAGTGTGGTGAATATCTATGTCGGTGTCACCACTAGATTCAACAGTCAAATCAATCATTGAATGTTTGGAGAAAGCGGTAAGTAAGTGATCGAAGAATGGAACTGAAGTTGAAATACTTGATTTGCCAGTGCCATCAAGGTCAAGGCTTAGCTTGACGGAAGACTCACTGGTCTTTCTTTCAATGGATGCAACTCTGTTCATGGTTATTGCCTTTCAAACTTTTGAATACTTAAACATCTTGACGTCAATGGCAATATTCCAATTCTACTTCTTGCCCAGAAGTTCAGTAAGAGCGTTGATGACCGCACTGGTTTCAGCCTCTGTGCCTGCGGTAATCCTGAGAGTGTTAGGTATTCCAACATCTCTGACTAAAATTCCTTGATCAAGTAGTTTCTGCCAGATTGTGGAGGGGTTTTCTATTCCCCCAACCAAAATAAAGTTAGCGTCACTTCGGTATGGGTCTAAACCTAAATCCTGAAGCGCTACGTACAGCCTGTCTCTTTGGTCTCTGATATCAGCAACAGTTTCAAGCATTCTTGCACTGTGAGTAAGTGCCGCCTCTGCTGCTGCCTGAGTCAATGCACTCAAGTGATACGGAAGTCGCACTAGCCTCATGGCGTCACACACTGCGGCATCTGCAGCTAGATAGCCAAGTCTTGCTCCTGCAAAAGCAAAAGCTTTGGACATGGTTTTGCTAATTACAAGGCGAGGTCTTCCTGCCAAAAGCGACAGTGCACTGTTTTCATTTAGTGAAAACTCGGAGTAAGCCTCATCTACAACAAGTATTGCTTTGCTCGCTGTATAGGCAGCTTCAATAACTTCCAAATCAACTGGCGTACCTGTTGGATTGTTTGGCGAACAAATGAGAATCATGTCTGGATTGTGCTCCGCAATTGCTTTAGTAACTGAATCAACAGTTATCTCGTATCGCTCAAGCCTTGGAATTTCAACATATGCTGTGTCAGTTGATTGAGCAATGAGCGAATACATGCTGTAGGTGGGAGTAAAACTTAGCGCTTTGCGTCCAGGACCACCGAATGCCATAAAGAGTTGTTGCAGAACTTCATTGGAACCATTTGCAGCCCAGATGTTTTCTGGAGTCATCCCATGACCAACGTATTCAGCTAGCAATTCACGCAATACCGTGAATTCTCTATCTGGGTATCTGTTGATGGTGCTTAAGGACTCTGCAATCCTGCGGATGACATCAACAAGTATCTCTTCAGGTAACTCGTGGGTGTTTTCATTGACGTTGAGAGCTACTGGAACATGCAACTGAGGCGCACCGTAAGGTGTTCTGCCTTTAAGGCTGTCTCTAATCGGAAGATCATTTAACTCAGTCATTGGTCAAGGTTACTAACCTCAAACACTAAATGGTTAGTTGATTGGCAGGGCCAAGCGCATTCCTGCATCCACTACTGAATCAGGCATGTTGTTCAAAGCCACAATTTCAGCAATGAAATCGCGAGGATCCCGATTTGGTGCATACTCTTCTGCTACTGACCAAAGACTGTCGCCTTGCATGATGGTGATGTACTCGAAAGTTACGGCTTCGGTTGAAGTCAAATCTGTTCCTGAAGCTTGTGCGGATTGAATGGTCTTTCCCACGCCTAACAGCAAACCCCCTGAAACGACCAGAATAAGAACCCAGCCAAGAATTGCTCGAACAATTGCAATAGGTCGGACTTGAACACGAGCAGCGGGCCTACCCCCTGTTCTGTGACGGTACTGTCCAGGAGTGCGGGCTGCCTGCTGAGCAGGGCGAACTCGGTTCATCGGGAACTCGATAATTTGAGCTGACATTTGAAACCTTTCTCCGAACATTTGTTCTAATACGAACAAGATTACGACCTTTATTCGAAAAAAGTCAAGAAATTTTCTCTTTTTTTCGAAAATGTGTTTGATTTTTGAGTTTTTTCAAATACATTGAAGGTAGTTGTCTTATTAGAGATTCAATAGCCAACCACCGACATCACCCTAAATGCCTAGGATTCAGGGCAGAAAGGCACCAAATGACACGCAAGAGTAGTGATTCATTGACCGAAACTCAGAAGGCAATTCTGCAGACAATCCTGCAAAGTAAAGCCAGATCAGGCATTGTGCCCTCCATGCGTGAAATTGCCGAAGGTGTTGGGCTCAGCTCAGTAGCCAGCGTTTCCTATCAACTGGATAACTTAGAGGAAAAAGGATACATCAGACGCCAGGACAACTTGTCCAGAAATGTTGAAGTTCTAATAGCTCCAGAGGGCTGGGATGATGCTTCGAGCATTGAGGCCGATAGCAGTATTCCAATGGCAGCAACCGCGATGGTTCCTATGGTTGGTAGCATCGCTGCCGGTTATCCGATTACCGCAGACCAGAACGTAGAGGAGATCTTCCCCCTTCCTAAGTCTTTGGTGGGCTCAGGCGAGTTGTTCATGCTCAAAGTAAAGGGTGACTCCATGGAGGAAGCGGCTATTTGTGATGGTGACTGGGTGGTTATCCGTCAGCAAAAAACTGCTAACAACGGAGATATCGTTGCTGCTCTTCTAGATGGTGAATCTACAGTAAAGACTTTTAGAAATAGAGATGGAAAGATTTGGTTGCTACCACAGAATCGCAACTATGAACCTATCGACGGAACTCACGCTGAGGTAATGGGAATCGTAGTAACGGTCCTGCGCAAGATCTAGATCTTGAAGGCCTCAAGTTCGCTTGCGATATCAGGCCTTACTAGAGCATCAACATAGGTTCCGGTTTCTTGGTATTCAATTTTGTTGATCTGCGAATTCAAATGCAATCTTGAAACTAAGTCTCCCCTGTTGTAAGGAATCAAAACCTTCACAGCAACATTAGGCCGAGGAAGTCGGTCAGCAATTGCTGCTTGCAACTCTTCAAAACCTTGACCAGTTCTTGAGGATACAAACACCGAATTTGGTTCTAACCCTCGCAAAGCAAGCAATGTGCCTTCATCAACCAAATCGATTTTGTTGAAGACGATCAACTCGGGGATGTGCCTTGAGTCAACTTCCCCTACAACCTGTCGGACAGTAGCAATCTGAGCTCCTGGATCAACATGCGATGCATCAACAATGTGAAGAATAAGGTCACTGTCAGAAATCTCTTCCAGAGTCGATCTGAAGGCCTCAACCAATTGATGCGGAAGATTGCGCACAAACCCAACTGTGTCCGACAGAGTGTACTCTCGGCCATCAGGAGTGCGAGTCTGTCTAACCGTTGGGTCGAGGGTTGCAAACAAAGCATTCTGAACTAGCACTCCGGCAGAGGTTAACCTATTTAGCAAAGAAGACTTACCAGCATTTGTGTAGCCAGCAATTGCGACTGATGGAACTTCGTGTCTCTTGCGGTTAGAACGTTTAGTTTCACGGGCAGGTTTCATGCCAGCAATTTGCTTACGCAATTTCGACATGCGAATGTTGATTCGTCTTCGATCAAGCTCAATCTTGGTTTCACCAGGACCTCTAGATCCGATACCCTCACCGCCAGCTGCTCGCCCACCAGCTTGGCGCGACATTGACTCACCCCAACCTCTAAGTCGAGGTAGTAGATATTCGAGTTGAGCCAGTTCTACTTGAGCTTTACCCTCTCGACTTTTAGCGTGTTGTGCAAAAATCTCTAGAATTATGGCAGTTCGATCAATGACCTTGACTTTGACCACATCCTCCAACGCTCTTCGTTGAGACGGGGCTAACTCGGTGTCCGCGATAACTGTATCTGCACCAATTTCTTTGACCAGATCATGAAGTTCTGTAGCTTTACCTTTTCCTAAGAAAGTTGCTGGATCTGGGTGGTAGCGACGCTGGAGCAATCCATCCAGCACCTCTGCACCTGCTGTTTCAGCTAACGCTGCGAGCTCTCGTAATGAGTTCTCAGCATCCTTCAGGGTGTTTGTTCCCCAAATACCAATCAGTACAACTCGCTCTAACTGAAGTTCACGATACTCAACTTCAGAGATGTCCTGCATTTGAGTAGAGAGCCCTGGCACTCTAGCCAGGGCAGCTCGATCCAGTAAGTCTTGTTGGTCACCATCAAAAGCGTTTGGTTGGTCATCATTGAGACCTAGAGCCTGGGCTCTCTGATCACGTCTAAGTATTCTGTCTATAGCGGAGTTAGTATCCTCACTCAGGGTATCGCCCTCAAGTGCTTCTTGGCTCTCAGAATCTTTTGATGTCATTTCGTCTTTAAGACTAGTCCTGTAGGAGTATTGTGTGAATCGTGTCAGATAATCACTACTTTGCTAGCTCACCAGAGGGGCCTTTGGTCCCGCGTGAAATAACAGTGACTCTGAATGGAAACAAGTATTCGGTTCTCACCGCAGGCGGGGTTTTCAGCCCAGAAAACATAGATCAAGGCACACAGGTTCTTTTGACTCATTTGGAAAAAGCTAATCCAACAGGAAATTTTTTAGACATCGGCTGCGGCTGGGGGCCTATCACTCTGGCTTTGGCATTGCGCTCGCCTAAGGCGAAGATTTACGCCGTCGATGTAAATGAACGAAGCCTAGAACTGACCAGGCTCAATGCTGAACGCCTTGGAATTACAAATATCGTCGTCTGCAAACCTGAAGACGTGCCGAAAGATTTAGAGTTCGATGAGATTTGGTCTAACCCTCCAATTCGAGTCGGAAAAGTAGTGCTCCATGAGATTTTGACACTATGGCTAAATAGATTGACTGCTGGCGGCACTGCTCGCCTAGTAGTTCAAAAGAATCTTGGATCTGATAGTTTGCACAAATGGCTAATCCAAGAATTCAGCCCAAGTTTTGAAAGCACAAGAATTGATTCTTCAAAAACATTCAGAGTGCTAAAAGTTACAAGAACTTAGAGTTCAAAAACTCCATCAAAAGAAAGTTCAGCAGGGCCACTTAGCCCGACGTGTTCGCCTTCTTCAGTAGCAAACATCCGAACCCCAAGAGTTCCTCCAGGAACTTCAACTGTCCATTGGTTAGGAGCATCTGCACCTGCCCAGAGCCTTGTTGCTAAAGCAGCCGCAACAATTCCCGTTCCACAGGACAGTGTCTCCCCCACTCCGCGTTCAAAAACTCGCATTGAAATCTTGCCAACACCGTTGGTAACCATCGGTTCTGCTGGTACGACAAATTCAACATTTGATCCAGCTTCAGGATCTGGATTGAGCTTCGGCGCTATCGACAAATCTAGTGAGTCCAATTCTTCGTTTGATGCTAAAGCAACAACAAGATGCGGATTTCCGACATTTATTCCTTGGGCAGGCCTTGCCACATCAAGCCCTCTGACACTCACTAAAACATCAGTTGAATCTGGCTTCCATCTACCCATGTCAACTGCAAAGCCTGCTTTATTTTTCTGAATATCTCTTACTCCAGCACGAGTACCAATGTGTAAAACCTGACCATCTGGTAAATCAACTAGACCTTTTTCAGTAAGGTATCTAGCAAACACCCTTACCCCATTGCCACACATTTCCGCAATTGAACCATCGGCATTGCGATAATCCATAAACCAATAAGCAGATGGTTCTTCTGACAAGGATGCTTCGCCCTCAGGAAGAAGGCTGGAAGGAACAACTCTAATCAAGCCATCTGCGCCAATTCCAAAGTGGCGATCGCACATTCTGGATACCTCAGCGGGGTTAATCGCCATGGTGCCGTCTTGATCTAAGACCAACACGAAATCATTACCGGTGCCCTGCCCCTTAGTGAATTGAACCTTGCTCATATTCTTAGCCTACTTTGCCTCTAGCTTGAGACTTGAAAACACCAGCTTCATTACATCGGCTTGAAGAGTTGGAGATTGATAGTCAAACCAATTGATTCTGGGATCTCTTCTAAACCATGACATTTGCCGTCTGGCATACCGCTGAGTTAGCAATACTGTTTCGGCTATTGCCTCTTCCTCGGATATTTTTCCATCTATAGCTGCCAAGGCCTGTGAGTAACCAATTGCCTGGCTAGCCGTTTTGGAATCTCTTAAGCCCATGTGAATCAGGCCCTGCACTTCATCAACCAGACCAGCATCAAACATTCCTCGAACTCTTGTCGCCAATCGTTCAACCAAATGTTCTCTTGCAGAGTTCAAACCAATTTCAAGCACCGGAAGAAATGATTCAAATTGCTCAGGTAGTGAAGCGGCAAATGGCTCGCCGGTGATCATGACTATTTCAAGTGCACGAACTGTGCGTCTTCCGTTTTGTGGTTCAATCCTGCTAGCCGCCACCTCGTCTAGGAGTTCCAATCTCTTGTGCATGGCAATTGGCCCTAGTTCAACCAAATCTTGCTCGAGTTGAGCACGAAGAACTTCGTCTCGACCAGGAAACTCAAATGTGTTTATCAGAGCTGCGATGTAAAGCATTGACCCACCGACTACTATCGGCAGCACACCAGCCTCGATTAGATCTGCAATAACTTTTCTTGCTTCAATCTGATACCTAGCTGCCGTGTTCTCCTCAGAAATCTCGAGCCAGTCCATTAGATGGTGAGTTACTCCGGCTCTGTCTGCCAATGGCATTTTCGCAGTTCCAATATCCATGCCCTTATAAAGTTGCATTGAGTCCGCATTAACAATTTCTGCCTTGATTCCTTGTTTACCAAGATCAAGTGCAATCTTTATTGCGAGGTCACTTTTACCGGTACCTGTCGGCCCAACAATGCAGATAAGTTCTGGAGTGATTTCTGTACTCATTGATTACGAATTAGCTTTTACGCCGACACTGAGCCCAATAGTTCCCTTTTTGGTTTCGGTTGGAACCGATGGAACTGCGCAGCTTTCAGCTTGGGCTAGATCATAAGCATCTCCAGCGATGGTTCTTTTTACCTCTGGGTGCTCTCCTGTGTCAGCAATAAGGAAGTAAGGCTTGGCATCGATAACTGTTGCCGATACTAAATCTCCAGGTCTTGGTTCAGGAATGTTCGTTGGCCAGTCAATGTGGACTAGACGTGCGTCCCTAGCTCTGCCGGTTAAGCGATGAGTGCGATCATCCTTGCGGCCCTCGTTATTACCAATGAGGACTTCAACTCGTTTTCCGATTTGTAACTTGTTCTCCTGCCAAGCTAAATCATTTACAACTTCGAGTAAACGTTCGTAACGCTCTTGAACTATCTCTTTAGGAATCTGGCCGGGTAGTTCCGCCGCCGGTGTTCCAGGTCTCTTTGAATATTGGAACGTATACGTAATAGCAAATCTTGATTCTTTTACCACTCGAAGTGTTTCTTGGAAATCTTCTTCCGTTTCGGATGGAAAACCCACGATGATGTCAGTTGAGATAGCTGCCTCAGGGATTAATTCTCGAACTCTATCCAAGATGCCAAGGTACTTGGAACTGCGGTAACTTCTTTTCATGTCTTTTAGAATTCGATCACTTCCAGACTGAAGTGGCATGTGTAACTGAGGCATTACATTGTGAGTCTCAGCCATTGCAAGAATTACATCTTCTGTAAAGGCTGCAGGATGAGGACTGGTGAATCGAACTCGCTCCAGTCCCTCTATTTCCCCGCAAGCCCGCAGCAACTTGGCGAATGCACCCTTATCGCCAAACTCAACTCCGTAGGTGTTTACATTTTGACCCAGTAAAGTGATTTCAATTACACCTTCCGCGACAAGTGCTTTGATTTCAGCCAAGATCTCCCCTGGTCTGCGGTCCTTTTCCTTACCTCGAAGCGCTGGAACAATGCAGAAAGTGCAGGTGTTGTTGCAGCCAACGCTGATGGACACCCAAGCAGCGTAAGTTGAATCACGCTTTGTCGGCAAATCACTTGGGAAAGTTTCTAAGGCATCAAGGATTTCAACCTGAGCTTCCTCATTGTGTCTAGCTCTATCAAGCAGTGCTGGCAGTGAGCCAATGTTATGGGTACCAAAAACAACATCCACCCAAGGTGCTTTCTTCACGATAGTGTCTTTGTCTTTTTGAGCCAGACAGCCACCCACCGCGATTTGAAAATCAGGATTCTCTAACTTGCGTTCATAGAGCTGACCTAGGTTTCCATAGAGCTTGTTGTCAGCATTCTCACGCACGGCACAGGTGTTAAAGACCAGAACGTCGGCGAGCTCCCCCGCAGTTGCCTGAACGTACCCTGCATCCTCCAAAAGACCAGACAAGCGTTCGCTGTCGTGGACGTTCATCTGACAGCCAAAGGTCTTGACCTCGTAACTGCGTGATTTAGTATGCATAACCCCAATTTTAGCCAAGCAATGGCTTTAGCGGGTGACTTCTCCAGAAGCGTGACGAACTGCCGCCCAAACTACACTGCTCGAGTATCCCTTGCGCATTAGAAAGCTCGAAAGCCTACGTGTGCGAACTTCAGGATCTAACTTGAGCAATTGCCTATATCTTGATTCAGCCAAAGTTTTGGCAGCTTCTAACTCAGACTCAGAATCAATTTCAGCTAGAGCAGCATCAATAGCATCTTGGGGGAAATACTTGGCTCGCAGTTCCCTCGCGATGACGGATTTGGCCTTGGCTTTTCGAGAAACGGCAGATTCAGTCAAAATTTTGGCTAAGGCAAAATCGTCAATCAGCCCAACTTCAATGAATCTTTCAATCATCTGATCTACCAACTGGACAGGGAACTCTTTATCCAAAAGTAGAGTTCTTAGCTGCCCAGATGATTTACCGCTTCGTTCAATTAGCTTCAACAAGGCCTGGCGAACATCTTCTTCAAGGGAGTCAACCGATTTTAGGGAATATTTGTTAGCCCTTTCGGCTGACTCTATGTCCTTGAGAAAAGCGTTAATGTCCAAGGTTACTTGTTCACTGCCTTGAGTTCTGGAACTTCTTCAACAGGAAGATCAGCAACAGCGCGAGGGACTCCGATTCCGAGCTTGGTCTTGATCTTCTGTTCAATCTCGTTGGCTATTTCTGGATTATCAATAAGGAAGTTCCTTGAGTTTTCTTTACCCTGTCCAAGCTGTTCGCCTTCGTAGGTATACCAAGAGCCTGACTTCTTACAAATTTCCTGCTCAACTCCAACATCTAGAAGGCTGCCTTCACGGGAAATACCAACACCGTAAATAATGTCAAATTCAGCTTGCTTGAACGGAGGTGCCATCTTGTTCTTGACCACTTTGACTCGAGTTCGGTTACCGACAGCGTCTTGGCCATCCTTTAGGGTTTCAATGCGTCGTACATCTAGACGAACAGAAGCGTAGAACTTAAGCGCCTTACCACCTGCCGTTGTTTCAGGTGAACCGAAAAATACACCGATCTTCTCACGAAGCTGGTTGATGAAAATAGCTGTGGTCTTGGTGTTACTCAAAACACCGGTTAGCTTGCGAAGAGCCTGCGACATTAGGCGAGCTTGAAGACCCATGTGTGAGTCTCCCATTTCGCCTTCGATCTCTGCTCTTGGGACAAGAGCAGCAACCGAGTCGATGACGATGATGTCGATGGAGCCTGAGCGAATCAGTGTGTCAGCAATCTCTAGGGCTTGCTCACCTGTGTCAGGCTGGCTTACTAGAAGTGCATCAATATCAACACCCAATGCTTTTGCATACTCTGGATCCAACGCGTGTTCTGCGTCGATGAACACTGCTACTCCACCAGCTCGTTGGCAATTTGCAATGGCATGCAGAGCAACTGTGGTCTTACCGGAAGATTCTGGGCCATAAACCTCAACGATTCGGCCCTTTGGCAGCCCGCCGATACCCAAAGCCACATCTAGGGCAATGGATCCGGTCGGAATAACTTCAATCGGGGCTCTTTCATCGGAACCCAGGCGCATGACCGAGCCTTTTCCGAATTGCTTGTCAATTTGCGCTAGCGCAGTGTCTAGGGCTTTGTCTCTGTCTGATGCTGATGGCATTTTCTTTTCCTTTTCTGCCGCCTTGGCGACTAGTTTTATGCTGTCATGACACTACGAAGAAAACTTGATGTGTAACGGGTGTCAGTCTTATCTGTTGATAACTTCTACTCGTTTACTACTGTGGATAGCCTAGCAATATTCGAACATAATTACGAATAAAATTTCATTCGGCGTGTCTATTGTTCGGCTTTTTGTTCAAACCATGCCAACGCTCAGATGGCACATTTTGAGCCTTGCAGAGGGCTAACCAGATCTCTTTGGGTTCAATACCCGCAACCAAGGCTTTTTCACCAGTTAGATCGCCCAGGTCAGTGAGAGCCAGGTCCCTTAGCAGCACAGCGGCATACTCTGGCCCAAATTCATCAGTCATGAGGGTATTGAAATCGCTTAGTCGCACGAATAGAAGATAACCCGAGTTCTGCCCGTTTACTGGCAGAAATGCCTAGCCTGCTTAAAAAGAACAACCCCCAAGGTAACTCCTGGGGGTTGTTCTAAATAACAATTAGCGAGAATTGGCCATACTTGCTGAATCAAAGCTGGTTACAAACTCGGTTGGCACGGTGTCTGGGATTACGACTGTTTCGACAGCCTCGAATCTCTCAGCTACAAGGTGCATAATCTGTGAAATTGGCACATCCAAGGCATAAGCCACGGAAGCCAGAATCTCAGAGGAAGCTTCTTTTTGTCCTCTTTCAATTTCGCTCAGGTATCCCAAAGCCACGGCGGCACGGCTGGCCACCTGACGAAGGGTTCGACCCTTTTGCTGGCGAAGGTCGCGGAGAACGTCACCGATTTCTTGACGAACTAGAGCCATGTGGATCTCCTTTCAATGAGCTACGATAGCCAGTTTAGCTAAAGCTTGGAACCTAGGTATTGCTGTAAAGATAACTTACCCTTTGATGACGACATTTAGCCCCAATATTGCTGAATGTTACCTTGGAATTTGACTGCCGATTAGGAATCTTCTAACTAGAAGAAACCGCTTTACTTGGTGAAGTATTCCCGAATGTTGAAAAGTGCTGCCTCGACTGTTTTGGCCCTAATCGCCGCTCTGTCCCCCGAAAAGTGCTCCTCCCAAACTTGGACACCTTTGACTCCAGCCACAGCAATAAACACCGTCCCCACAGGCTTACCGTCTTGTTCCAAAGGACCGGCAACACCGGTTGTGGAGACTCCTAAAACTTTGTCCGTAGGTAAAAGTAATTGAAGCGAGAACCTTGATCTGATTCCCTCGGCCATCTGCACAGCGACCTCGGGATCAACTGCTCCTTGAGATGCCAATAAATCTGAGTTGACTCCAAGAGCAGCCGACTTGAGCCCACTCTGATAGGCCACAATCGAGCCAAGGACAACATTTGAGGCACCAGGCACAGAGACAAGCTCACTGCAAAGCATTCCACCAGTTAGTGACTCAGCGATGGCCAACTTCAAACCTTTATTCTCTAAAAGGCCCAAGACGTCCTTGGCTGACATTAGCGGGACTCTCTAAAATACTGCAAAGCCGAATACCAGGTTAGAAACACTGCTCCATAAATGAGTCCATAACCTAAATCGAAACTTGGATTGAACCACCAACTATTCAAAGGTGATATAAAGTAGCCAACTGCAATTGCTTGCATGATGGTTTTTGACTTCCCGCTGTTTGAAGCAGGGATAACTTTATTCTTTACGACGACTAGTCGATAAATGGTCATACCCACTTCTCTGACGAGAATCGCGATAGTGGCCCACCATGGCATGACTGTCAAAACCGAGAGAACTATAAAAGCTCCCCCAATAAGAATCTTGTCTGCAATTGGGTCCAGAATTTTTCCTAGCTTAGTAACAGTATTTTGCTTTCGCGCGATGGCTCCGTCAATTCCGTCAGTGGCTGCAATTGCTATGAAGGCCAAAAGCAGTACCCAATTGATTGACTCTCCTGCTTGGTAGAAGGTCAGTAAGAACCAAAGAAATACAGGAGTAACTGCAATACGACCTATGGTCACTAAATTAGCGGCGTTCAACACTCTAAAACCCTACTCTTACTGTCTGCCGGTTAGTTGCCATGCATCGCCATCGTCTTCATCATCCTCAGTCGCCTTTGGAACGAAGTCAGAGAACTCTCCAGCCCCCATAGCACTTTGGTCGATAGCGTCCGCAGCCTGAATCATCGCAGTTGTTGCTTTCGCACCGCTCTCACCACGAAGTTGAGCCAGTACGGTTGGTAAATCTTCAGGCCTAACCATTACATCTCTAGCCTTAGAGCCTTCGCTCGGTCCGACGATATTTCTGGATTCGAGAAGATCCATCAATCGTCCAGCTTTTGCAAAACCGACTCGGAGTTTTCTCTGCAACATTGAAGTAGAACCAAATTGTGATGAAACAATCAACTCGGCTGCTTGAAGAAGCACATCCAGATCATCGCCGATGTCGGCATCGACAACGTTTCTAGTTGCAACTTCGCTGACGTCAGCTCGGTACTCAGGCTGCATCTGTTGCTTCACGTGCGCAACTATCGCACCTAATTCAGCTTCGCCAACCCAAGCGCCTTGAACTCGCATAGGTTTATTTGTGCCCATTGGCGAGAACAACGCGTCACCTTGGCCAATCAGTTTTTCAGCACCTGGCTGATCCAAGATAACTCTTGAATCGGTTAGGGAAGAAACAGAGAAAGCCAGTCGGCTAGGAACATTCGCCTTGATCAGACCTGTAACAACATCCACTGATGGTCGCTGAGTTGCCAAAACCAAGTGAATACCGGCAGCTCTAGCCAGCTGAGTAATTCTCACGATTGAGTCTTCAACTTCGCGAGGTGCCACAATCATCAAGTCTGCAAGCTCATCAACTACAACCAACAGGTAAGGGTAAGGCTGTAATTTCCTAGCCGAGTTTTCTGGAACTTTCACCTCACCAGCAACTAAAGCGCGATTGAAATCGTCAACGTGCTTGAATCCGAAGGAAGCTAAATCATCGTAACGAGCATCCATTTCCTTGACTACCCACTGCAGTGCCTCGGCAGCTTTCTTAGGATTGGTAATGATTGGGGTAATCAAATGTGGCACGCCTTCATAGGCAGCCAATTCAACTCGCTTAGGGTCAATAAGCACCATACGTACTTCAGCTGGTTTAGATCTCATCAAAATGGAAGAGATCATCGAGTTCACAAAGGACGACTTACCCGCACCAGTTGCACCTGCTACTAATAAGTGCGGCATCTTCGCTAAGTTAGCAACGACAAAGCCGCCTTCAACATCTTTACCGATTCCAATGGTCAATGGATGTTTGCTGGTCTGAGCAACGCTTGAACGAAGCACATCTCCGAGAGAAACTGTTTCTCTATCGATATTCGGTATTTCAATACCAATCAAAGACTTTCCAGGAATCGGAGCGAGTATTCGAACTTCGTTACTGGCAACAGCGTAAGAAATATTTCCTGCCAACCGAGTTACGGCCTCAACTTTAACTCCGGGCTTTACTTCAACTTCATAGCGGGTAACAGTTGGCCCTCTAGAAAAACCACTAACTTTTGCGTCCACGCCAAACTCTTTGAACACTGAATCCAGCGATTCCACAATTGTGTCATTAGCAGCAGTTTTAGCCTTAGGCGGTGTTCCAGCTGCCAGCAGGGAAACGGGAGGCAATACATAGGCTCGCTTAGGCTTGGGTGCTACGACGGTTTCAGCGACAGGCGCATTATTGATTGGCTCATCGCCACTGCTTTCGGAGAAAACAGCAATAGGTTCGGTTGCGTTTTCTGAAACAGCTGTGACGGGTTCAGTTACAGCAGCTGTCTCTTCTGTTTCAAACAACTCTTCCAAACTGACGCTCTCCTGGCCAGTTACAACAGGCGTATCAAAAGCTTCTTTGTCAGTTTCTTTTGATCTCTTCCACCAAGGGGCTTTGGTGCCATCAAAAGCATCATCAACTTCTTCTTGCTCTTTTTGAATCCTTGGCTCACGGCCGCCAGGAAATAGTCGATGGTAAAGCTCAGCCAATCGACTAACAATCTTGTTTGGGGCTGTGGCAGTAATGATAAGAATCGAACCTAGTGCTAGAACAAAAACGAATACCCCGGCTCCCCAGATGGTTATTGTGTTGATAAAGACAACGGTTACCAACCAACCGAATAATCCACCGGCCGCTGCAAGAGCTTCAACTCCCATGGATGGTTGGGTCTTTGCATGAAACAAATGGAAGAATCCAGAAATACTTATGAGAAGAACAACCCAGCCAAGACCGACTCTGGAGTTGTCTTTAGTAGTTGAGGGATGCCTCATCAAATACATTGAGAAAACAATCATGAATACGGGTAGAGCAACAGACAGTTGCCCGAAGAACAACCCGCCTGTGTAGTCATTGAGCATCGTTGCTATGGATCCAGGCTCTCCTGCAAAGAACCAGGTCACCACAGCACCAGCTACTCCCAACAAAAAGAGCAAGAAGGGTGCGCCATCCCGGCGGTCTTCAGTTGCCACCTTCTCAGAACTAAAGGATCTGGCCAAGAAACCTACGGTTGCAGCCCCAGCCAGATAGAACCAAAATAGTGAGCGCACGAACCAGTTGTGTTCGGAGCTCCGAGTCCTCTGCTTAGCCTTAGGGCGCGCTGAGGTGGTTCTCGAGCGTGGTTTAGTCGGTTTGCGTGTAGCCATGACTTCAAAAATAACAGCGACCCCCGTCATTACAGGTCAGGCAGGGCTGTAAAGGTTACGCCAGGGGCTTATTAACCTTCAATAACTACGGGAATAATCACTGGCCGGCGTCTGTGGCTGCGGTTGACCCACGTACCGATTGTGCGTCTAATCACCTGCTGCATGGCATAGGTATCTCTTACACCTTCAGCTGCAGCTTCAGCGAGAGCCTTAACTATCAAAGGTTTGACATCATCAAAAACATGGTCATCCTCGGCATACGCTTTAGCTCTAATCTCAGGTCCGACCACGATCCGACCCGAATCTTTATCCATCACGGCAAAGATCGAAATAAAGCCCTCTTGAGAAAGAATTCGACGATCCTTTAGATCGTCTTCGGTGATCTTTCCAACTGTCTTGCCGTCCACGTATAGAAGACCACACTCAACAGCTCCAACCACTTCGGCTTTACCATCGACTAGGTCAACAACCCAGCCATCTTCAACTATTTGAACTCGTTCAGCTGGAATGCCAGTTTGTTGAGCTACCTTGCCATTTGCAATCAGGTGTCTGAATTCACCGTGAACCGGCATTGCATTCTTAGGCTTCAAGATGTTGTAACAGTAAAGCAACTCGCCTGCAGCAGCGTGACCTGAGACGTGGACCTTGGCATTGCCCTTGTGCACAACGTTTGCACCTAATCGAGTGAGTTGGTCAATGATGCGATAAACAGCATTCTCGTTACCAGGGATGAGTGAGGATGCCAAGATTACGGTGTCGCCCTCTCCAACTGTTATCTCATGTTCACCATGAGCCATCTTGGAAAGCACTGCCATCGGTTCCCCCTGTGAACCGGTGCACATGTAAACAATCTCATTTTCTGGAATGCTCGTA
>Ga0209400_1001914_pt1 | contig 16155 bp, 16 predicted proteins | sample M_130807_EF_Meta_FD_187313 | JGI IMG/M metagenome (GOLD analysis project Ga0209400, IMG submission 187313) | Freshwater microbial communities from Lake Montjoie, Canada to study carbon cycling - M_130807_EF_MetaG (SPAdes) (version 2) | ecosystem: Environmental > Aquatic > Freshwater > Lake... | reverse complement strand
CGCTGCATCTACTACAATGGGATTGATCTGATACGTTTGATAAGCCAAACCGGTAAGTCCACGGTTTTCAATTTGGCTTTCTGGCACCCCTGAAGCGTCACCCAAATAATAATCAATGATGGAGCTACTTCCCAATTTATCGGAATAGTACCCGAATTCATTCGAGAAATTTGCAATCCGTTGCACACTAAAGCCCCAAGAGCCTCCTTTGAAAGCCCCTTTTTCGAGTAGGCCTTTATTTTTTGCACTTACAAAACTCAGGTTGGGAAGTGAGAAATCAGAAGTAGAAAAGGACTTATTTTGGCCTAAATAGGTGGCATCTGTAGACCACAAGTCATAGCCCAAACTAAGACTTGCTTCGGAGTTTCGGAAAAAGCCGAGTCCAGCTGGGTTGCCAGAGAGGTTGGATATATCTCCACCAAGAGACCATTGGGTACCGCCCACACTCATAATTCTGGCAGAACCTGCAGGGCTGGATTTACTAAATCGATACGCATCTTCGAAGTAGCCGCTTTGAGCTACTGCAGTGCCTGAAGTCAAAAGAACTAGGCAAAGAAAGGAAGCTAGTAACCTCATGTGTTAAAGGGTAAGTTGAAGTTGTAACGAAGTTTTTAGGATTTTCGGATAGTTTCCGCAAAAAAAAAGGGGAATTAATTCCCCCTTCCTCTGGATCCTCCTGAGCTTGAGCTGCCTGAGGATCCGCTTGAACTTCTACTTGGAGCACTGTAACTTGCTCCAGAACTCGATCTGCTTGGTGCGCTAAAGTTAGATGAGTTTGAGCTCGACCTACTCGGTGCGCTTCCAGAATTGTAGCCATTTGACTCGCTTCGACCATAAGAGGACGAACGGGTTGCTCCATTACTTGATCCAGTGGACCTATTGTAGGAAGGACTACTGTTAGTTGAACGTGTAGCTCCAGTATTGTAAGAATCTGAATACGGATTGCTGTTGTATCCTCTTCCGGTGCTGATTGGTGTTGAAGATGGTCGAGCAGACTGTGCCGAACTTCTAGAAGGCGCAACATCTCCTCTGCTTGAAGCTGCTGAGTTGACGTTTCTAGTACTGCTCTCCACACGACTTCTCCCAGAGGAATAGTAATCGTTTTGTGAGGTACTGAAATCACGAGTAGCAGAACGATTCGATTCAGTCGAAACCAATCTTCTTGGGGATGCTCCATTGGCATTCGCTGCATTTTCTCTGGCCTGAGCTCTGGCAGTGTTTGGAGTTCCTACTGATTCGATTACACCACCGCCACCATTGCTTAGGGATGCCCCACGGCTTGGTCTTGCTCCATATACGATATTTCTATTTCCGAATTCGTTTCCTGGTAGAATGATAATAGGACCTGTAGTGTAGATCGGTCTATTCCACCCCCAAGGAGAACCCATAGCATTGATTCCCCAGAAAGGATCGTAAAAGCCCCCGTAGCCCAAATAAGAATTGAAAGGGCTGTAATAAGGTCTTCCCCAACCCATGCCCATTCCAAAGCTTAAATTGAAACCCGGTCTCATTCCCCAACCAGGGCTGAAAAAGGGATCATACATGCCCATTCCGAAAGGACTCATTCCCATCATGCCCATACCAAAAGGACTCATTCCCATCATTCCCATTCCAAAGGGGCTGTATCCAAAATTGAAGGCAGAATTGCCCCATCCAGAATTAAAGTTTGATACCCGAAAGGCATTGTAGATATCAATGTCGGGAGTGGAAGTGCTAGCAGCAGATTGGTTTTCTTCAAAATAGACCACGTCTTCTCCGGAAGCCGTATTCAGCTGTCCATATCTAGAAAGGTATTCTGGATTGACATTTTTGGAGCTGAAATTTTCCTGTGGAACTACAGTTGAATTGGCAAGATTTTGAAATGTTGCCGGTTGATTATTTGCTACCGCATTTTCAGTTGCTTTTTTCACATCCGCAGACATGAAATACAAGTTGTCTTCAAAGGAGTTCACTGCCATTTTGTTTGAGGTGCAGGAAACTAAAACTGAAGTGCACAGTAGTGCAGAGGCGGAAATAAAGGCTATTTTCTTCATGGGTGAAGTAGTTTATGCTCGGTTATACGGAATGACCAAGTAGAGGTTGTACTTTTTGGGTTATATTTGTACTTCCTATTGATCAAAATAAACACATTTCTACTTATACAACAAGTAAATGAGTAAAGGACTTCCAAAACGCAGTGAAGATTATTCACTCTGGTACAATGAATTGGTTAAAAAAGCTGATTTGGCTGAGAATTCGCCAGTTAGAGGGTGCATGGTCATCAAGCCTTATGGGTATTCCATTTGGGAAAAAATGCAGGCCGAATTGGACCGAATGTTCAAGGAAACAGGTCATACCAATGCGTATTTCCCCTTATTTATACCCAAATCATTTTTAAGTAAAGAGGCAAGCCACGTGGAGGGATTTGCCAAAGAATGCGCAGTGGTTACCCATTATCGCTTAAAAAATGCTGAAGATGGCTCCGGAGTAATTGTGGATCCTGAAGCAAAACTGGAGGAAGAGCTTATTGTACGTCCTACTTCAGAAACAGTCATTTGGAGTACCTATAAAAATTGGATTCAATCTTACAGAGACTTGCCTCTCTTGGTCAACCAATGGGCCAACGTGGTGCGCTGGGAGATGCGAACTCGTTTATTTTTGAGAACTACGGAGTTTTTATGGCAAGAAGGCCACACGGCCCATGCTACTTCGGAAGAGGCCATGGCTGAGACCGTGCAAATGATGAATATCTATGCCCAGTTTGCGGAAGAGTTTATGGCGCTCCCTGTGGTGAAGGGTAAAAAAACTGAGAGCGAACGATTTGCTGGAGCGGATGAGACTTTGTGTATCGAAGCCTTAATGCAGGATGGAAAAGCGCTTCAGGCGGGTACATCTCACTTTTTAGGGCAAAATTTTGCCAAAGCCTTTGAGGTGAAATTTGCAACCAAAGAAGGGGGCTTGGAATATGTATGGGGAACCTCTTGGGGAGTGAGTACCCGATTGATGGGTGCTTTGATTATGGCGCATTCGGATGACAATGGTTTGGTGTTACCTCCCAAACTTGCTCCATTTCAAGTGGTTATCGTACCAATTTATAGAGGAGAGGAAGAGTTGGCGCAGATTTCGGTGAAGGCGAAGGAAATCATGGCTGATCTTCGAAAAACAGGAATTAGCGTAAAATACGACGATCGAGATACTCAGAAGCCAGGTTGGAAGTTTGCCGAGTACGAATTGAAAGGAGTACCTGTTCGTATCGCGCTAGGGCCTCGGGATTTGGAAAATAAGACCCTGGAAATTGCCAGAAGAGATAACTTAACCAAGGAATCTTTCCAATGGGAGGATATGCCGATTGCAGAAAAAATCGGAGGGTTATTGGAAGAAATTCAACACGGTATTTACCAGAAGGCATTTGATTTTAGAAAAGAAAATACCACTGAAGTAAATAGCTGGGAGGAATTTAAGCAGGTTTTGGAAGACAAAGCTGGATTTTTGGCTGCGCATTGGGACGGAACTGCTGAGACGGAGGAGAAAATTAAGGAGCTAACCAAAGCCACTATTCGATGTATTCCTTTAGATCAAGCCCCTGAGCAAGGGGTCTGCGTGTATAGTGGAAAGCCTTCTTCTGGTAGGGTACTATTTGCGAAAGCCTATTGATTTCTAAAGCCAACCAAAAACCCGAAAATTTTCGGGTTTTTTTCTTTTTCGCTAAGAATTCGTAAGAATTCGTAAGAATCATGTAGATTAGAGGCTATTCATCTTCATTTTTATGGAAGTTTTAGTCTTAAGTACGCTGCTGCTCATTGGCTTAATTTTGCTATTGGTTGAAATTATTTTCATTCCCGGAACAACTGTAGTTGGGATTTTTGGATTTCTTGTAAGTGGAGCTGGACTTGTATTTGCATTTCTGAATTTTGAGTATTCCATGGCCTTATGGATTACTGGCGCCGCATTAGTCATTAATTTTGGAGCCGTTTGGTATGGGTTTAGCTCAGGCGTTTGGAAAAAATTTTCGCTGAAATCAACCCAGTCTGGCGGAGCCTTCGATGGCAGAACCGATGGGCTGGAAGTAGGAATGAAGGGAATGGCTGTTTCCGACATCAAACCCTATGGAAAAGCTTCCTTTAACGAGCTTTGGGTAGAAGTGAAGTCTGAGTCTGGGTTTATTGAGGTGAATAGCCCAGTTACGATCATTAAAATTGAAAACAATAAAATCAGTGTAAACTAAAAAAAAATATGTTTGAAGACAGTTCATTATTCGTTTTGATTGCTGCCTTTGCTGGCATCGCCCTCCTATTTATTTTCCTATATTTTGTTCCGGTAAATCTTTGGATTACGGCTCAGTTCTCGAATGTACGCGTTGGTATCGGGGAGCTGATCGGGATGCGTATCCGGAAAGTTCCGCCAAGCTTGATTGTCAATTCTTTGATTACAGCGACCAAGGCTGGATTGCAACTCACTACCAATGACTTGGAAACCCATTATTTGGCTGGAGGAAATGTTCCCACGGTCATCCGAGCATTAATTTCTGCTGATAAGGCAAATATTATCTTAAGTTTTAAGCAGGCCACAGCAATTGACTTGGCTGGTAGAGATGTATTTGAGGCAGTTCAAATATCAGTGAATCCAAAGGTGATCAATACCCCAAATGTGGCTGCGGTAGCAGCAGACGGGATTCAGTTGGTGGCCAAGGCTAGAGTGACTGTTCGTGCAAATATTGCGCAGCTAGTGGGTGGTGCTGGTGAAGAAACCATTTTGGCTCGAGTAGGAGAAGGGATTGTTACTTCTATCGGTTCTTCCTTAAATCACAAGTCTGTGTTGGAGAACCCAGACAAAATATCTAAGCTGGTTTTATCCAGAGGCCTTGATGCAGGAACAGCCTTTGAAATCCTCTCCATCGATATTGCGGACATTGATGTAGGGGCTAACATTGGGGCTAAACTTCAAATAGATCAAGCTTCTGCCGACTTGAAGGTGGCAGAGGCTAGAGCTGAGGAGCGTAGAGCCATGGCCGTGGCATTGGAACAGGAAATGAAAGCGAGGAATGTGGAGATGCGAGCCAAGGTAATTGAGGCTGAAGCAGAGATTCCAAGAGCAATCGCTGATGCATTTCGCTCAGGTCAGCTTGGAGTGATGGATTACTATAAGATGGAAAACGTAAAGTCTGACACGGCTATGCGTGATTCCATCGCCAATTCAGGAAAGGATTCCAAAGATTCAGGAGCTTCGAAATCTTAAACATCAAATAAAAAAGGGAGTTTTAAGCTCCCTTTTTCTTTTTTCCTTGGGAAACTTTTGCTGGAATTGTTTCCGGATTTTCGACTACTTGCTCTGGGGGGCTTTTCGCAAGTATTTTTTGTTCGTTCCAATCAATTGCTATTTGTATGTATTGAAGTGGTAAAAACACAGCTCCACTCGCTCTCATAATCCCGGAAAGTCCTTCCTGAGAAACTATGAAAAAATCTTTATTTTCTACTTGAATCTGATCAAAAGTAACTGGAAGAATGGGTTTGCCTAAAGAATTTAGGAGACCATATTTCGTATTAATTGTTACCAAGTAATACCCCTCTTTTAATCGTACTATTTTATCCAATCCTTCTGGAAAAGCGAGTTCGCCATTTGGCAAAATTAAATACTGCTTGTTTGCAGATTCAGCAATGGCTACTCCTCCAATGAAACTGTTTATTTTATCCCATTTCGCTTCCACGACCATTTTTCCCTCGGAATTAATGGTGCCCCAGGTGGTAGTATTTCTATAGCTGCTGAATTTTTCAGAGAAAGTTCCAACCTCCAAGAAACTAGGTGAAATAATCCATTTCCCCGTGGCATCTAAGTAGCCGTATTTTCCATTTTTGAGTGCAGGAAAAAGTCCCTCAGAACCTAAGCCAATCCACTCTGCATCTGAGTTGGGAGCCACTAACCAACCATTTTTTCCGAGTAGGCCTAATTTGTTCTCTCTGAATTTAATATTGAAAGCATCAGACCCAATCATTTTTACAGATTCCATTCCTACCGCATCCAGTAAGATTCCGTCTTCCTCTAGCACTCTTCTCAATTTACCATGGATGTATTCAAGCAAAAGATCGCCGTCTTTGGTGATTTTGTGATAGGAGTTGTAGCGTACTTGAGCCCTCTCTTCAAATCCGCGAATCAAGAGGTATTGGTTTTCATCAAAGCCATAATAATTATCTCCGCGGGTGTATTCCAATTGGTCCAATACAGGATTTAGAACATAATCTCCAAATTGATTGATCAAACCAGAGCCAGAAGCTTCTTTTGCCAACAGAAAATTACTTTGGTTTTCAATTAGCGATTCATAAGGTTTTTCAGGGTTTGAAGATAGGGGTAGAAAAAACTGCCCTTGATTTTTTAGAATCACTTGCCCATTGCTTGTGAGCTTGGCATCTTCAGCTGTTCCTAACCATTTTACTTTCCCTGTAGACTTTTCAAATATCCAATACTCTTGACCTTTTCTGGCCAATAGGCGATTGGTATAAGTAATGATTTCCTCGTATTCTAAGGGTAGGGCAAGTTGACCATATTCATGGAAGGCTCCAATTCCTTTGGGTCCTTTGACCAAAATCCAAGGTTTGAGGTATTGAACTACTTCGTCGCCTTGAAGGTCTACTACAGGTCTTAAATCTGGGGATAGTAGATGTAATCCGCTTGCATTTCTCCCAACACTTACAGATTCACCAAGAATGTTGATGTCCTGAAAGTCCGCACGGGTTTGAAGGCTTCCACTAAAGTCGAAGACTTCCCAAGTTTGTCCTAGGCTAGGACTCGCCAAAATTAGAAAACTTGCTAAAACTGGGTAAAACAGATTTCTCATGGCATTGAAATAGTAGAACAGTGAAAATATGGATTCCTACTTTAGGGTATCATCCGTAGAAATTATTCTTTCTCATTTTTTGACTTTTCTAGGTCAAAAAGGTCTGAAATAAGCTCAATCATTTCTGCTGCCTCATCTCGCTGGCAGGCAGCTCTCAATTGAACAACAGGTACCTTCAGTATTTTTTGCATCATACTTTTGGTAACCTTATCAATCAACAAATATTCTTTTTCATCCGCATTTTTCAAATACCTACTCATTTCTTCTTGCCGAATTTGCTCCAAGGCCTGCTTTAGTTTTTGGATGGTAGGAGACACCACCATTTCTTTTTGCCAAGCACCAAACTCCTCAATACTTTCTGCGAGTATAGCTTCAACTGAAGGGATGGATTCCAATCGATTTTGTAGGGCTGCCGTAGCCTTGCTTTGGATATTATCCACATTGTAGAGTACTACCCCTGGAAGTTCTTCTACAGACGTTTCAATACTCCGAGGTACGGAAAGGTCAATCAGCACCTTGTAGCTAGGGATATTGATATTCTCTATCAATTGTTTGGTAAGGAAAGGTTCGGGCATTCGTATCGAACAAACCACTACATCGGCTTCTTCAATGGCTTTTAGGCAGGATTCAAATGGGATCACTTCAAAACCAAGTGGGCCCCCAATTTCTTCTGCTTTTGCAAGCGTTCGATTGGTGATTTTTAGTTGGGCAGTAGGCAGATGCACCATGTTTCTGGCAACATCCTCTCCAATCTCTCCAACACCAATAAGCAAAATCCGAGGCTGAAAAATATTTTGGGTAAGGCTTTCAATTAACTCAATTGTGGCATAAGAGAGTGAGGCTGCACCATCTCTGAATGCAGTTTCTTGCACCACACGCTTGTTGGTAAAGAAAATCGTATGCATCAAGCGATGCAAAAATGGCCCTGCAAGCTCCAAGTCTGCGGCTGTTTGATAGGCTCTTTTTACTTGATTTGAGATTTGAATATCACCTACTACCTGAGCTTCTAAGCCCATAGATACTCGAAACAAGTGGGTGACAGAATCTTGTTCGTTATTCAAAACCTGAAAATAGTCTAGGTAGCCAATGGCATTGGCCAAGCCTCTTTCAATCCCAATCAGCTTGATCAACTCAATGCTGAGGTCCGATTCATGGCTGTAATAGACTTCAGTTCGGTTGCAGGTGGACAGCACCAATGCATCGGCAACACTAAAGAATTCTTTGAGTTTGAGCAGCAGACGTTCAATAGCCAATTCATCCAAAGAAATTAACTCCCGGATGTGAACGGGAGCACTTTTATGAGATAAACTGACAACTCTAAATTTCGTCTGCATTTGTTCGAACTAAGTCTGCAAATTTAACAGTTGATGACCCCTCAATAGTTTCTTTCTAGTAAGACTTCTCTAATTTAAAATCAATCTAAATAATGATTTCAAATCAAGTGCTGCTAGCACATTTGGTTTGAATGGGTAGAACCTGTAACTTCAATTCAGATACTTTTTAAACTTCATTCCATGTGGCAGCGGGTAATTTTTTGGAGTAAAACTCATCTTGGATTTTCAGCAAAAGAATCACGAGGATTTTTGCTGTTGATTCCTTTTTTACTCGCCTTGGTAGCGGCTTCTCAGGTGCTGGCTTGGGCAAAAAATCAAAAGGCATCAGAGATATACCGGCAATACCTACATGAAGTGGATAGTTTGGAGCAGGCAGGGTTTCAACTATCGGTTTCCCCGCTGCCGACCTTCAATAATCAAGACACCATCACCCGATCCCATTCGACTAAGGTTTCTGAGCGCATTCAGCGACTGCCCTTTTCGGAGACAGATTCGGTGCTTTTGCAGATTGTGCCAGGCATTGGGGCATTGACTGCAGGAAGGATCATCAAGCACCGCGAGAACTTGGGTGGGTTTATTCAAATCGCCCAGCTGAATGAAGTGTACGGGCTCAAGCCTGAAGTCATTCCCCTGATTTGGGAATATTTTGATTTTGACACTACACCCATTCGCAAGCTATCCATCAACCGTGCTACAGTTGAAGAACTATCTTCCCATCCATACATCAGTTACCAAGAGGCCAAGGTGATTGTGGCTTATCGTTTGCAGCATGGGGGGTATCAAGCAGCTACTGATTTATTGGGGATTAAGATTTTTAAGTCGGATTGGGTCGAAAAAATTGCGCCTTATTTGAGTTTTGAACCCCTAGAAAAAAAGGCAGGGAAGGATTAGCTAGAAGTTTAGTTGAAAAAGGGTTATTTTGTGTTTAGTCAATTGTTTCATTTGTGATCACGCTCCCTGAACTGAATTTGCCACCGATTGCCCCTCAATTATCAAGAGAAGGGGAGAAGGTTTTTATTTTTGATGTGCTGCGCAAAAAAAATATTCTTTTGACTCCGGAGGAATGGGTACGCCAGCATTGGATTCATTTTTTGATAGCAAGCCAGGGATTTCCCAAAGGCCTGCTAAGTGCGGAGCGGGGCTTAGTTTACAACGGCCTCAAAAAGCGGACTGATTTATTGGTTTTTGACAGGCAGGGGTCGCCATATTTTTTAATTGAGTGCAAATCCCCTGAGGTAGAAATTAATCAAAAAGTGCTCTCTCAAGCGATTACCTACAACCAAACCCTAAAGTGTCCGTTTATTGGATTAAGTAACGGCAAAAAGCATGTTTTTATGGGGTATGTGGAAGCGGAAGGAATATACCTTCAGCAAGCTACCTTGCCGCTTATTCCTTAATTGGAATTTGTAAGCGATTTTTTTTTGGTTTTTCATTTTAATACTTAAGTTATCCTATGCAAGTAAGCAGCCCTAATACTCCTTGCGAATTTTGTGCATCTCGGAAGCATTCCCTTTTTTCTTCTCTTCCTGAGTCTCAATTGTGTGTCATTTCAGAAGTCAAAAATCTAATCTCTCATCGAAAAGGGCAAATCGTGTACTACGAAGGCACCAAGCCGCTCGGGATTTTTTGTGTAAATGCAGGGGTGATAAAAGTGTATAAAACTGCTTCGAATGGGAAAGAGCAGATTTTGTACTTGGCAAAAGAAGGTGACTTTTTAGGCTATCATGCCTTGTTAGGAGAAGAGAGCTACAGCAATTCTGCTACGATAATTAAGGATGCGAAAATTTGCTTCATCCCCAAGGAAGTATTTTTAGGTTCGATGATGAAGAACCCTGATTTTTTTCGGCGAATTACCAAGCAATTGAGTCATGAACTAGGGATCTTGGAGGATAAATTGACAGATGCCTCCCAAAAAAGCATCCGGGAAAGGCTTGCTGTTTTGCTTTTGCAGTTGGCCAATACCTATGGAGTGGATGGTGGTGGGCAGCAACAAATAGATCTCATCCTGACTCGCGAGGAAATTGCCGGGATGGTGGGAACGGCAACCGAGTCGGTGATTCGATTGCTATCTGAATTTAAAAAAGATGGATTAATTGAACTTGACGGCAAGAAAATCAGCATTAAAGACAAAAAAGGTTTGGTCCGGCTATCAGATTTTTATGCTTAGGCAGAACTTCATCGGGTTAACTTGAGTGATTTGATTAAATTTGTTTCCATGACTCGATTCAGACTTTCCTTTTTGTTGTACTTCCTAGTCCTAGGATTACAATACGCTGCTGGTCAGTCTTTACCCTACCAAACCCTCTTGAAGGGCTTGTACGATTCCAATTTTCCAGTAGTCAAGCCTGAGCAAATCACCGATTTGAAAAGCTATCAGGTGCTTGATGCCCGAGAAAAGGGAGAGTTTCAAGTCAGTCATTTGCAAACAGCCAAATGGGTTGGGCACGATACTTTCTCAATGAAGTCAGTCGCTGAACTGGATAAAAACAAACCCGTTCTTATTTATTGCACGGTTGGCGCACGGTCAGAGGAAATTGGAAAAACCCTTCAAAAGGCAGGATTTAAAAAAGTATTTAACCTCTACGGTGGGATCCTTCACTGGGTCAATGAAGGCCGCCCAGTTTTCGCAAATGGAAAGCCTACCCTCCAAGTACATACCTATTCCAAACCCTGGAGTATTTGGCTCACCAAAGGCGAAAAAGTGTACTGAAGTCGCCTAGTTTTACCTCACCTTCAATTTTACCCCTTGACGTTCCATGAATTCTAATTCTCGATTTTCCTTCTTATTCCTTCTTTTGATCCTGTTTTCATGCCAAAGCCCTGTAGTAGGTATGGCTGGAAGCACACCACCCAGCCACCAGCTGTGGAATGAGTTGCTCAAATCCAATGTGAAGCCCGATGGGCAAGTGGATTACAAAGGCTTTATCCGCGAGAAACCAAAATTGGAAAAGTACCTCAAACTTCTTTCCGAAAATGCACCTGACCGCAAAACTTGGTCAAAAAACGAGCAGCTATCCTATTGGATCAATGTTTACAATGCCTTTACGGTAAAGCTTATTGTAGATTTTTATCCCACCAAAAGTATTCGAGATTTAGGTCCAAGGATTAAAATTCCACTTATCAAGGACGTCTGGCACTACAAGTTTTTTAAAATTGCTGGAGTAGAAATGAGTTTGGATGAGGTGGAGCACAGCATCTTGCGGAAGGAATTTGAGGAGCCACGGATTCATTTTGCCATCAACTGTGCTTCGGTATCCTGTCCGCCCTTATTGAATGAAGCGTTCGTGGCTGCAAACCTTGAGAATCAGTTGATGCGGGTGACCACTACCTTTATCAATGATCCTACCCGAAATAAAATTTCCAGTCAATCGGCTCAGCTTTCCGCCATTTTCTCCTGGTTTAAGGGCGATTTTACCAAAAAAGGAACACTTATTGAATTTTTGAACCGCTATTCCAAGGTGAAAATTTCACCCAATGCCCGCATCTCTTTTCTAGATTACAATTGGAATTTAAACGAGTAAGATTAATTTTTGGGTAAGTTTAGGTTCAAATTTAAAGCATGGGTTCTCGTCACTTTGTGATTATTGGAAATGGCATTTCGGGCATCACGTTCGCAAGACACCTGCGAAAAGGGGATGACCAAGCACGGATCACTGTCATTTCTGGAGAATCCCCCTACTTTTTCTCGCGTACGGCCCTCATGTATGTGTACATGGGACAGATGAAATGGGAGCATACGCAGCCCTACGAATCCCATTTTTGGAAGAAAAATCGTATAGATCTTCTCCAAGAGTGGGTGAAGACCCTAGATTTTGAAGCCAAAACCCTGGGTTTTGACTCTGGAGAAACCTTAACCTATGATATTTTGGTCTTGGCTACGGGTTCCAAGCCGGCTTTTTTCGGTTGGCCAGGTCAGGACCTAAAGGGAGTTCAAGGGCTTTATACCAAGCAAGACTTGGAAACCATGGAAGCTGCCACCAGCAAACCCATTCAACGAGCAGTAATTGTAGGTGGGGGATTGATAGGGATTGAGATGGCTGAGATGCTTACCTATAAGAAAATTCCGGTTACCTTCTTGGTTCGAGAGAACCGATTCTGGGAGCAAGTACTTCCCGAGCAAGAAGCAGTACTTGTTCAAAAACATATCTCAGCACATTCCATTGATTTGCGTCTTCAAGCAGAACTGAAGGAAATCTTAGCCGACGAACAGGGAAGCGTTCGTGCAGTGGTTACGACGACAGGGGAGGAAATCCCCTGCGAATTTGTAGGGATAGCCACTGGAGTAACTCCAAATGTGGGCTTTCTAAAAAGCACAACTTTAGCGGTAGGCAAAGGGGTAAAAGTCAATGCTTATTTTGAGAGTTCGGTGCCCGATGTGTATGCCATTGGTGATTGTGCAGAGTTTGAACAGCCGCCTGGGCCAGGACGTCGGACTTTGGAACAGGTATGGTACACCGGAAGAATGCATGGAGAGACCTTGGCCTATAATTTTTGCAACAAACCGGTTTCCTATCAACCTGGGGTTTGGTTTAATTCCGCCAAGTTCTTTGCAATTGAGTACCAAACCTATGGGATCGTTGGTTCGGATGCTGTAGCCGGAGTTCCTTGTTTCTATTGGGAGCATCGACTTGGGAAAGTTTCCTTTCGAATGGAAATGGATGAAGCGGGAAAAATTGTAGGGGTGATCAACTTAGGGTTTCGACTACGGCATGAATTTTTTGATCGGGCAATTCGAGAAAAATGGTCCGGACAGCAGGTGATCCAAAGGCTAGAAGAGGGTGTTTTTGACCCCGAATTTTATGCTCCCTACCATCTTGAGATTCAACAGGCATTTCAAGATCAATTTGGGGTAATGATTTCCACCTCGAAACGATCTTTTTTACAGAAAATTTTTGGAGCAAGGCTATGAGAAAAATCGAAATTATTGGCCTGATCTTGTTTATAGTGGGGATGTCTATCTTCACTGCTCTGCCATTTTCAAGTCAGTATCGCCTAAATGAGGAGCAGCTTCAGTCATCCGTTAAGGACATTCACCGAGATCAACTTTCAGAGTTGGTGCAGCCAATGTATGGACAAACCTATAAGTCGACTCACTCCTTTTTAATTGCCTATTCCTCCTATTTCAAGCCCTACAATGACGAGCTAAAAGCAAAGCAAGCCTGGGACCAGGTGATCTGGGATGATTACGGGTTTGTATTGGCCAAAGCAGCGATGGATGGACCGAGTAAAACAAACCCTTGGATTAGTTTGGGCTTGTCTATAGGCCTAATTGTCTTGGGAGGGATCATGTATAATCTTGGTGGGAATGGTTCGTCGCATGAAAGCCTCACCCATACAGGAGTCTTTCACTCCTCTTTGAAAAATAAAGGGTTGCTGGGTCTATTGACTGGTAGCTATTTGATTATGTTTTATGTGGTCTTGTATTGGTTTCCGGCATATCTAGCCCCATTGGTATGGATGGTCGAACCCATTTCTCAATTCCTATCTGGGGGTCCCGCCAGCCAGTGGTTTTTGTATGGGCTGGTGTATACGCTCGCAATTGGTGTGATGGGAGTTCGGATGCTGTTGAAATACCGAGGCAACCGCTATCAGCAGCTTCGAACCGCTTCGCTGGTGTTTTTTCAAACCGCTTTTGCTTTTCTAATTCCAGAGGTGCTTGTATTGTTGAATAAGCCCTACTTTGATTTTAAAAATATTTGGCCTTTGGATTATGATTTTTTCTACGATTACCAGCTAGAGACCTTTATTTCTAGTGGGGGATTGGGCCTATTTATGTTGGTTTGGGGGATCCTATTAATAGTAGTTGGCGTACCTGTGTTTACCTATTTCTATGGCAAGCGATGGTATTGTTCTTGGGTATGTGGTTGTGGAGGATTGGCCGAAACCGTTGGCGATGAATTTAGACACTTGTCCGACAAGTCTCTCAAAGCTTGGCAATGGGAGCGCTGGATGATACATGGAGTGCTGGCCTTGGCGGTGGTCATGACCACACTAACGCTTGTCAACTATTTTACCTCCTTCAGCCTGTTGGGACAGGTGACGAATCAATTGCATTCCATGTACGGATTTGCGATAGGCTCTGCTTTTGCAGGGGTCGTTGGTACTGGATTTTACCCGCTGATGGGCAATCGAGTTTGGTGTCGTTTTGGTTGTCCGCTAGCTGCTTATTTGGGATTGGTACAGCGGTTTAAATCTCGATTTAGAATCACCACCAATGGGGGACAGTGCATCTCTTGTGGCAATTGCTCGACGCATTGCGAAATGGGAATTGATGTCAGAGCATACGCACAGCAGGGTCAAAATATCGTACGATCTTCTTGTGTAGGCTGTGGGGTCTGTGCGTCGGTTTGTCCTCGTGGAGTATTGAAGTTGGAAAATGGTCCAGAAGAGGACCGAATCCATGAGTTTCCGATTTTGATTGGCAACGATTCCATCAAACTGAGGGCATAAATGTTTTTCGTTTGTACCTGCGCGCTGCTTTATTTTTTGGGAATGGTTTTTATCTTCCTGTATAGTCTGGCACAAGGGCATTTATTGCTTCATTTTTTTAAGTTTAAGAAGGAGTCCAATCAAACTCCTCCCCAAGCGCCAAATTCGTGGCCCAAGGTCACTGTACAACTGCCCATCTACAACGAACGCTATGTGGTTGAGCGCCTGATTGATGCAGTGGCCAAGCTCAATTACCCGAGCGAATTGCTCCAAATCCAGATTCTGGATGATAGTACAGATGAGACAGGAGCCTTGATTCATGCAAAGGTATTGGCTTACCCCAATTTGAATTTTGAGTACCTCCACCGGACCGACCGAACAGGGTTTAAGGCGGGAGCCTTGAAAGAGGCCTTGCTTTCTGCTCAAGGCGAGTTTATCGCCATTTTTGATGCGGATTTTGTGCCGGATCCCGATTTTTTAATTAAAACCTTGCCCTATTTTTCATCCCCGCAGGTGGGGATGGTGCAGAGTCGCTGGACGCATCTCAATCAGAATTATTCCATTTTAACGGAGCTTCAAGCCTTTGCTTTGGATGCTCATTTCTTAATCGAACAGCAGGGAAGAAACCAGCAGGGCGCCTTTATCAATTTCAACGGTACTGCAGGAATTTGGAGAAAAAGTTGCATTCTGGATGCCGGTAACTGGCATGACGATACCTTGACGGAGGATTTGGATCTGAGTTACCGCGCTCAGCGGAAAGATTGGAAGTTTGTGTACCGACCCGAAATCGAATCCCCTGCCGAACTTCCTCCCATTCTCTCTGCCATCAAGTCCCAGCAATTCCGTTGGACCAAGGGTGGGGCAGAATGTGCGGTCAAGCATGCTGGCAAGGTGTTTCAGGAGGATCATCCCAGGCACGTCAAATTTCATGCATTTGCACACCTCTTCAATTCCACAATTTTCATTGCGATTTTACTGACTAGCTTTTGTAGCATTGGGCTTTGGTGGGGGATACACTCGGATTTAATCTCGGCGAAGCTGTTGCTCGTTACGGGGTTTTCCATGTTGGGCTTTATCCTAGTGGCAGGGGTATACCTGGTGTCTTACCTCAAGGCTAAAGCCTTCTCTTGGAGGAGATTGGCAGAAGCCATCTGGAAGTTGCCCCTTTTCTTTGCTGTTTCTATGGGCTTTGCTTTGCACAACTCCCAGGCGGTATGGGAAGGGTTGGCAGGTAAAAAATCGCCTTTCATTCGTACCCCTAAATTCAATTTGGAGTCTGGGTCTGTATCGTTGCATTCCAATGTCTACCGCCTCCGTTCCTTGCCTATGAGTACTTGGCTTGAAGGAGGAATGGGGTTTTTATTTGGGGGAATGGTGGTCTTGGGGATTGTCTACGGAACCTATTTATTTCTCCCTTTTCATGGATTGCTGGCTTTGGGGTATAGTTTAGTGTTTATTTCCTCCCTGCGCACCCGTTAAGTTTCCTATGAATTCAACCCCGATTGTAGATGTCATCATTCCTGCATTTAATGAGGAAAAGTCTATCGTTAAAGTAATTGGGGATATTCCCAAACTAGTGCGGCA
>Ga0209400_1001913_pt1 | contig 16158 bp, 27 predicted proteins | sample M_130807_EF_Meta_FD_187313 | JGI IMG/M metagenome (GOLD analysis project Ga0209400, IMG submission 187313) | Freshwater microbial communities from Lake Montjoie, Canada to study carbon cycling - M_130807_EF_MetaG (SPAdes) (version 2) | ecosystem: Environmental > Aquatic > Freshwater > Lake... | reverse complement strand
ATTAGCTTGTGCTCCACAATCTGTGCATCGCACTAAATCATGATCCATAGATAGTTCTAACTCCATTTGTGTATTACAAATAGGGCAGCGATAGTCATACATCGGCATCAGACGCTTCTTTCCCACAAGCTTTACACTCCCACCATTTGACTTTCCAATTACCACAATCACTACATCTAACTAAACTTCTATTCCAGTCAATGTCTGCTGGAATTTTTGTATAGCCTGCCTTGCGTAATAACTGCACCAAATCGACTAATGACAACATACAGACGAACTCACCGACTGATGCTTCCCCTTGACCATTAAGTCTAAAACACGCAAAGCCAAGCTTCCCTGACTTGTCTGTGCGCGCCTTGATTTGGCGTAGTGTCCCTTTGATGTCAAGTGAGTTACGAGCCTTAATCTCGATGTCGAACGGAACACCTTTGATGTCCTCGCCTTGACCGCGACCGACACTAGCTGCATGCCACCATTGCTGCAAATACATGGCGACTATGCGTTCGGTCGCATAACCTCTATGCTTGCGCGATTGGCTTGCCATTAACGGCATGACATTTCAGACAGCGTAGGAATACTTGACCATTAAACTCTGGAGTAATAGCCAAAGGCTCATTGCATAGATCGCAATAGATAACAATATCTTCTGGCTCTGGGAATTGTTCTCCCAAGATTGTTGCCCTGCCATTGTCATAGATTATCATGTCACCCATTTATATTTCCAACCCATCTTCGCATTTCTTACAAAATACCAGCACAACCCCATCATGGCGATTGTATTCATTGACCATTGTGTCTGTATCACATCGATCGCAATTTGCAAATCCGGCAAACTTGATAAAACTATAAATATCCTTCACAAACTTGACCATAGTTACACCAGCCTTAATTTCTGCGGTTGCCAGTTACCTTGTGGTGAAATCTCATACCAAAGTACATCTTTGCCTTTGTCGCATCGATCAATCTCACCGGTAACAGCTGCTGGACACTTGAAGTGACCCCATTGCTTACCCTTGCTTGTTCCTGTTTTCCAGTACATCTCACCATGTGGGCAACGCGGCACATCCTTGTCAGTTGTAGCACCTATAATGTCCTTCACAGTTGCCACAGCTTCTTCGCTGGTTATCGGCATTGCGACAGTCTTGATTGTCCACGGATCATCTTCTTTTATGATAGGGATATATTCTTTTGTCGTTGTTGTTCTGACTCTAGCCATATCCTGTTGTGTCGGTTTGCTGGATGTTTCGAGTATAAGCGATAGTGCTCTTCCAATCGCTGACGTGACAGTATCTTCAACGTAAAACTTACGCATCGAAGCATTAAACGTACTTGCATCTCCAAAAGCGTAATCGACAGCAGAAGGCAACGTATCTTCATGCTCTCTATAAATCTGAGCCGATACAAGGACGTAACCCTTTTCAGCATTAAATTGAATGACATCGGTAACTATTCTCCCTACTGGATAAGCGGCTTGAAAACGTTTGATGCGAGAATTCACATCTTCATAATTAGATAGATCAAACATATAGTTCGTCCTCTTCTGTTTGTAGTTGTACTGCTATTGCCAGATACGCTATTGCATCGATGTAAGAATCTGTGTGTCCTGGCGATTCTTGAATTCTGGCGAGTTTGACTTCGACCATTGCAAGTGCAGCTTGTACGTCTGTGATTGGGAAATCAAATAGATTGGATAGCCTTGCAGATATCCGACCCTGGTTAATTTTCGGATGACCGTAAACCTTGCCACGATCTTGCATGATGTCGATTGCATCGATGAGTGCCTTAGTCGCTTTCATCTATTCTTTCCAGAATTCTTGTCTGGAGATTGAGCGACCGCGTGTGTAACCTTCTCGAACGCCATCTTTGTGTCCAGTCCAGTACCAAATGAAGCTAGTAGCAAACATGACACCAATAATTCCTAGTGCTTGTATTAAAAACATTATGCCCTTTCTTGTAAGCAGCCCTTGCTTACCAGAAGAGTGTGACACATTTAGTGGGATTTACTTGGCTGATTTTGATAACGAAATGGTAACAATTCTGAGTTATCCATCTGGACATCCACATCACGCTTTATATCGTTATCGAGATCGTCCATAGCGTTTGCCTGCCACGATGAATGTGCCGTCCTTTTCAAGGTTTATCAGGTTGACCTGCACGTTTGTGCCAACCTCTTCGATGATGATGAATGCCTGCTGCCAGTTCATTGTGCCTTTAGTGTAATGAGCCTGCCTGACATCCATAAGATGCCCTGCTTCCCATCCACGCAGGATACGGCCTATACGGCCTCCAGAAGCCTCTGTGAAGGCAGATTGACCTGCCCTATGAGTGTGTCCACATATAACGCTAATACCATGCCTACGAGCCGCTTCTAGGGCTGTAAGACCAGGTGTAGGTTTTACGCTCTGTTCATCTCCATGAACTGCCACAATGCCCTTAGCAATGGCGTAGGGCTTTTTGTGATAGGTAATGCCTAGTTCATCTAGTTTCATGAACTTTTCAAAGCGCAATTCTGGTAATGCTAAGAATGCAGGAATCTTCTTCATCGTGACGTTGTAAAGTCTGTCTGTGTGATTGCTACGGATCATGTGAGCTTCTTTAGAATGCTCGACTAATGACCAAAGAACCTCTACTGCTTCATCTCTATCAGCAGCTAGTGTCTGCTCGTACCAGCCTGGTGTGTTCTCTGTCCATCTAGAGATTTGTGGGAGATCGATTTCATCTCCAAGTGTAACAACAGAATCGGGCCGAAACGCTTTAATAAAACTTGCAACATTTTTAACAGCTACTGGATCGTGATAGGGAACTTGTAAGTCTGGAACTACTACAGTTCTTTTCATTCATCCTCATCGTCATACCAGTCTGGCTCTGGGATATTTGGGTTGATAGGCGATGGAAGTATCCATTCAGGATAAGCCTGTTTCTCTACAATAATGGCAAGTGCCAAATCAACATCGAAGCCTGCGCGGCGTAATGCACGATACATTTCATGCACTCCGATAGCCCACGCATCTAACTTGGAATAGCCTTCATCCACAAGCTTGTTAGTTGCTTTTCTTGCCATGAGATAAGTGTCACCTCTCTAATAAAGAAATGATTGTTTCGACACGCCCTTCAAGTCGATTCAATCTATCGTTCATCGATGAACCGCCATTTGGTTTTAGTTCATTTAAGTAATGCTTTACTAACCAGCGGATTGATCCGACAAAGCCAGTAACGATTGAGATAACTGCAACTGCGAGAGCTGCCCAGTTAAGGGCAGTCATTACTTTTGAATGCCCATGCTCGGATCGTTAGGATTTAACCAACGAATAATTGGTGGCAGACATGATGACAGTCCAGCAGCGATTAACGCCTTTGGCTCTGTCACACCTGCTGCTGCAAGTGATAGAACTGCTACTAAGAATGCTCTAGCCCATGAGCCTGCTGCTGTTTTTAGGTCATTCATTCTTTGCTCCTAGCATTGGGATGTCGAACCAGCGACCATTCTGATCGCCTTCTTTAGTGAATGAAATATGGATGTGATGATCGTGGCGGTTAATCCCATCATAAGTACGCCAACTCCAAGATTTCTTAGCGGAAGCGATCTTGCCTGCATAGATGATGTAACTAATTCTCTTCTCACCTGACTTGGCGCATAGACGTATTTGGTCGGCAAGATAAGCACCTGTGCTGGGGCGTGAGTCGAAATCCTTATCCACATCAATAGCCCTGACGAAGCCGTTAAGCGGATCGGGATTGTGGTCACTTGGACGACTGGCGTGAGCGGCATCGCCTATCCAGCCATCTGACTTACGATCTCTATCCGGAAACGAGTCATCAATCTGCTCACGAAGTTGTTGCCCTGCTTTGCAAAGTAAAGGCTTCATTATCCGAGAATAGTTTTAAGTTCATCCTCGGTTAAACCGAGACGAGCCAATAACGCTGCTTTGTCGGCAGCCTTCTGTGCTAGTGCCGCATTTTCAGCCGCTTGTATAGCCTTGTCTGCTTGATATGTAGCAAATTCTTCATCGTTCATTTCACGATCAACTATTTTGTTTGTGGCTAAATCGTGGATTCTAATTGTTGGATTAGTCATTATGAAACTCCGTAAAGTAGTACTGTACCTGTTGAAAGATTGCCACCATAGTTTATTATGTTAATTGAAGAAATTGCTGTGTTGCTCTTGAATCCACCACCACCATTTATCGCTACATTCGCAGTAGTCGTATTTACATAGTAACCAGTCCAGCTAAATGATTTGTATGCAGTTGTGGATGTATAATTGTCTATGCTTACAGAAAATATATTATTTGCATTGGTGCGAAGCATATTTATATCTGCTGTAACTCTAAAGTCATTTGAGTTAAATACAGCGTTTGCATCAACTGATCTGATTGCTACATAAGTACAGTTGCCTGTGCTGTTTGGGTTAATTGCAAATACACCGTCTGCTGTTGCATTAGTAACACCCGAAACAACTAAATATAAACTCTTGTAAGTTTGAGGGATTGACGAAAGTGTGACGGATGCGCCAGTTAAGGATGTTGTACTAATTAAAGTTAAGCCACCACCAGCTGCCCCTACTGCTACCCAGGCTGATCCTGAATAATACTCAGTTGAATTAGTGTCTTTCAAATAAGACATCTGACCTTCTTGAGGTGATGTAACAGCAGCAGTTCTAGCTGCGGCATCAGCAAAGACAAGAACGCCTTGCATGAGGTATCCATTAGTGTCTGCCGCTGTAAGAACTTCACCTGTGGTAAAAGTCTTAAAGCCTAGTCCTGCTGCCATATATTACTCCTTAGTAACTTAGAACGCTGGTATCAAGGATACCTGATAGTGTCGAATTGAGGATAAACCCATCGATGATAGGTTCAAGTGTGGTGAACTCTGATTTCCATGAATTAGGGGTTATTTGATGGGCTACCCCAAACACCTGAAAAGTTTTAGATAGGTCTGATGCTCCAGGCTGAGTGGTTGTAACAGTAACTGGATCAAAGAAGTCAAGGGTTAGGGCTGCAATAATGCCTGCATTGTAATTGTCTGTGTATAGGTCAAGAGTTACTGCATCACACCGAACTGTGGTTTCTGCTCTAGAAGCAATATAAGCCTGTGCGTAATCCAAAGCAACGGCATCTGTTTGCATTAGTAGGTCTTGCTGGTTGTAAGAATGAACAAAGTATTTGTCAATAGAAGGTTGATTTATAGCAGTCTGGGTTGTGCCGCCTGTGCGAGTAATTTGGGCTGAGTTATAGACAAGAACATCGTTAAGAATCCAGACTGCATTGAAGTAAGGGATTTGAGTTCCATTGTCATTGAAGGCAACCGGAGTGCCTGAGAAGCTGCCTGTTGTAAATCCTCTATCTTGGAATACAAAGCTTCCAGATGCGGATACATACAATGAGCCATATTCGCTGAGTTCGACCTTCTGCATGGCTTCTAGGGCTGTTCTAGCCGTACCAGGGTCTGCCTGCATAGTGGTGAGTCCTGTGTCAATATCACGCATCGATGTAGGCCAGTTGATTTGATCTAATATCTTATTGATTCTAGTGCCGGAAGGCTGACCAGCAGTAGCTCCTGTAACTGTTGAAATCTGAGCGTTTTGCGCAAGTCTGAAAGCATCTACAGCTGTAATGGTTGTATAGACAACATCGCCTGTGAATTTAGGAGTTGTGGTTGTGTAGCCAGTAATAAACCCAGCAAAGATTGGATAAGTTACTCCTGAGTAGGTTGCAGTAATAAGAACCTTACGCATTGGATTGAGTAAAAGATAGTAGGGAGAATTGACATTCTGGCTGTTGAAGTCGCCATTTTGATCTACAATTCTAAGGCTTAACTGACCTGTCTGAAATTGGTCGGCTTGCGCATTTCTTCCACGCTTTGTACTAATAGAATCTACTTGATTTGAAACATCGACAATGATTGATGAAGCATCGGCTAGAGTATTTACATCAAGCTGACCTTCTCCAAGAATCATAGCCTGAGCAAAGCCTGGCCCAGTCGAAAAGTTAATTACTGCATTAATTACTGGTAATGGCACTAGAGCGCCCCAGCGTAAGTTGTTGAACTTCCAAATCTATTAAGGTCTTGAATTGCTGATTGGACTACTGATGCAATCTGTTGATCGCCTATGCCTGTAGCGTTAATGACATAGGTTGTGCCAGCGTTCACGCTTTGTCTAGCCAACGCGCCTAAATGTGCATCTCCAAAGCCCATAGAATTTAATCCGCTAACAGGCAATCCAGCGGCAATGTTGCCTGCTGATTCCCCCATTCTGGCTGAGCCAGCATTAAACGAACCTATTGCAGTTGCTGGATTAGCTGGGTTAATTCCAAGTAATGTCATAAGTTTTAATTGTTGTGCTGCAATCATATCTATCAATGCTTTAATAGCGGCGCGAATTGCATCTGTGAATGCTTTTAAGGCATCTGTTGATTCTTCTGCCTTTTTGATCTGACCAGCCAAAGCAGCATTCTGATCGTGTATAGCAATGAGAGATAACAAGCGCATCTTTGTTTCGCTATCTCCTGCTTGGCTTAATGCTGAAAACAAACCAACACGGGTGACATCGTATTGCTTTTGTAATTCAAGTAGGGCTTTTTCATCGCCAGTCAAAGCAAGTTTTCTGGCAGTTAAATCGTTTTCAATTTTCTTTAACGTGTTACCCGTTTTAGTTACACCTAAAGTTTCTTTGTCTGCTTTTGCCTTAGCTGCTGCCTGAGCGCGCTGAGTATCTTGACTGCCTACTGACATCGACACATTGCCCATGCCGCCGGGAATCTTGCCTTGAGCATATTGTGACTTCTTTAAGTTTTTTCCGCCAATAGCAAGAAGCGCTGTAATGGCTGCAACAGCGGCGGTAACTGGAGCAAAGTAGATAAGGAGCAAAGCACCAATAGCAACAATGACTGGCTTTAATGCTTCAAATTGTTTAATCATAAATGCAATGTTTTTAGCGCCATCGGCAATGCCTGTAGCGATGCTGTTGATGACTCCTACTGCTCCGCCCACTGATCCTTGACCACCAGCAAGAATTCCAAGAGCATCAACTAATCCTTTACCAATTGCTTCTTTGGCATTATTGACCGCAACTGTAAGCAAGTCCATCTGTCCTGCAAAACCTTTAGTTGCTTCTAAGGCTTGACCAGCAAACTTTTTTTGTAATTCGGAAGTGATTAAGTCCATGTCGCCAGAAGCGAGAGTGGCTTTAGATAATCCTGCGCCTAGACGGCTAAGAGCTGTTGTCTGCCCTGAATAACCTTTGCTTAATGCCAATGTAACCGCAGTTAAATCTTTGCCTGTGCCGCGTGATATATCTAAAGCAAGGGCTAAAGCATCTTGTGATTTCTTTACATCGCCTGTGGCAGTAATAAGGGTTCTAAATGCTGGACGAAGTTCATCATCAAGAACGCCAGTAGTGCGTTGCATTCTTTGAATGAATGATTCGACATCCATCTGAGCAAAGGCATTGCCAGTATTGGCTAAAGCAAGAGCCAATGATCGAGCAGATTTCTCATCTTCTGCAAAGGCTTTGACTGATGCCTTGCCAAATGAATAAATTTTTTGTGCTGCAAATAGTGAAACAAATTGCTTGGCTAACTTGCCAACACTTTTTTCTAAGCCATCAGTAGCTGATGTGGCTTTGTTAAAAGCACTTTTACCGGTGAACTGGGCGGCAATATCTATAACTACATTAGCCATTATCGTTTCCCTACCGTAGCGTTAAATTTATCGCCTGCATTTTTAATTGCTTGAAGAACAGCTTTTGTGGCATTGCCTTTGTCATTTTCAAAAGCAGCATAAATTAAGCGACCACAATCATTGCCTGAACCTGAAAGCGGCGGCATAGATGCTGCAAAATTAGGACGAGATGAAGGCTTTGTGCCTGGCGCTTTACGACCTGCTGTTTCATAAATAGCGCCCGATGCCGAACGGTTACGAATCTGTGCTAATGCTGTAAACCCTCTACGGTTAGGTTTTGATGGTGTTGTCTTGTAGCCAATACCGCGCTTGATGATTGAAGCGTTAAACACAGGAAACTTGCCACCTTCTCTAGCCCAGTTACTTAAAGGCGATTCGGTGACAAATCCTCTAGCTTCTTTTACAACTGGCTTCAAAGCGTTAGCAATTTCTTTCTGTGTTTCTTTGCCTAATTTTGGAGCAAAGTTACGAAGTGCTTTGCGAAGTTCAACGCCGCCTTTGACGGTTGCTGGCATCTCTGGCCTCCTTCGCTTCATCCTGTAGAACCTTGATTAGGTTCTTTAGCATTACTTCATCTAGCTCTAATAATTGTTGTGGCGCGATCCCGAGTCTGACACTTAATTTAGCAATCAGATAGGTGATCGAGTCGCGCCCTAAGCCAAAGGGTCATCATCTAAGACCTCGACTGTTGTCAAGGTTTCAATGAATTGCTCTCCGAATGGCTTAACAGTTTCACCCGAACGGCGGATACATTCCCAGGCTAGCCAGAAGATGTCGCTCTGCTTCTGATCTTCAATGAACGCTTTGTGAAAGCCCTTTTTAGCGTAAATCTCGAAACCATACTGCACCAATGGAGTAATTGGGTATTCCCCAACTGATCCATCTGCCCTTGTTACTTTTAACTTTGCCATGCTTTGCCCCTTAGTTTAGTTGTTTAGAAAGTGCCTGTTGTGGCTACTGCAACTGTTGAGTTGGCAGTAAATGTGATTGATTGTGTGCCAATATCGCCAACAGCACCATTGATATCTGTTGTGTTATTGACTAACAATGAAACTGTGTAAAGTGGGTTTGTAGCAGAAACTGCTGTTCCCTTTGTCTGTAGGAATACTGCTGTAACAGTTGTTCCCCATGCAGCTTGAAGAGTTGCTAGAACGTTTGCAGAAGCTGTGTCATTTAGGAAGTCAATAGTTACAGAAGATGCTTCTAAGCCCTTAACAAACTTATGAGCAGTATCGCCCATTGCTGTGACTTCAAGTTCATCAAATGAACGGTTAATTGTTATTGCTGTGACGTGGTCAGAAAGATCAACGGAGTTAATCTTAACGCCTACGTTATTACTTAGAAATATAGCCATTCGGATTATTCCTCGTCTTTCTTAGTAGATGGTGGCTTTGGTGCTGAAGTAACCTGCCCGATTTTCTTCAGGAAGGCTTCGTTTTCTTTTTCCCATTCGGACATATTAGCTCCAGGTAGTTAGTACGGATAGTGACATTTCGCAAGAAAGCAGGTCGCCGGATGCTGCGCTTAATACGCTTGGCTGGCTAACTGCTCCCACATTATAGGTCAAGGTGGATGCTGCGAGTTTGTTGAACACGCCAATTAAGGCATCTTCAATTCCATTTAGGTTTCCCTCATTGTCAAACAAAGGGACTGTAATAATAATCTTAAAATTGGCTTTAGGAGCAACTGTATTGTGTTGATTATTGCTTGGCTCTAAATAAGGATCAGAAGGTGCAACTATAACTGAGTTAGCAAGAACTGTGGCTGGTGGGAATGCAAAGGTTTGCCACTTTGTATTATCGACTAAAGCAGTCGCAATCGTGGTTCTAAGAGTAGTGAGCGCAACTGGCATTATCCGACCATCGAACGTGGATCAAGGGCGTGAGCAATAAGGCCTCTGACCTTTGCGAGTAATTGGGCACTCATTCTGTATGGTGATGGCTGGAAGTCCACAAGGTTTGAGCCGCCAAGAGTAGCTGTACGAGCCTGCCAAATATCTACGCTTACCATCAAGGCTGCGTTCTGAACTGCTGTGTCTGTTGTCCAGTCAGTTGTTATATCGCCTGCAACTTTGCCGTAAGGCATAATTGTATTTTTATCGGTTGCAGTAGCGGCTGAGATTGTGTAAGTAATTGTGTAGTCACCAACTGCTGTAATTGTCTTAGTCCCATTCCAGGCACTTCCACAGTTGGAAATGACTACTGAATCTCCGATAATAAAATCGTGAACAGTATCAAAGTAAAGTGTTGCAGTTGTTGTTGTTTTTGAGTGCGCGATTGCAAAGTAATCTTTAGCCCAAAGCATTGGAAGTAGGACTGCATCTGCTGCATCGCACACTTCCTGTAAAACGGCATCTGTGTACAACGTACCGACTCCGAGCGTTGTGCGGAGTTCTGAAACTGTTGTCAATGCCATCTGCAATCCTTTCTAAAGACTGGGAGTGGAGCAAGGGCTGCGCCCCACTCCCAGCGACTTAGGGTGTTTCTATCAGGTCTTGTTTACAGAGAATGCGCCAGCACCGACCTTTGTAGCAATTGCTCCAAAGCCGTAGTAACCAATAGTTACTTGACCTGCTGCTGTTGATTCTGCACGAAGGCGGTATGTTGGTGACTCATACCATGTGTAAGCATCTGGATTCACAATCATAAGTGATCCATCTTTGTCTGTGTTATTTGCTGTAGCAACGTTTGCTGTCACAAATAAATCAAGTCCAGCCACACGACCACGAAGAGCGGTTGGTGTTGCAAGGCCTGGTTGGTTCATAGGATTTGTTACTTCGTTGTAAATTGGACGACCTGTGTCATTGAGTGACATAAGGTTTGACCATTGTGAAGTGTTAGCAATGAGATTGCGAGCAAATGGATTTGGAAGTCCAAGTGTTGCTGAATAAACAGAAGCAGCACCGCGAGAGATATATCCTAGCAATTCTGTTGCTGTTGGATATGTTGCAATGGATGTGCTGTCAAGTGTTGCACCTGCAAAGATTGCTGCATGAACTGCTGCATCTGTTGCCTTTGCATAAGCTGCGCCCATGTTGCGGACAAGTTCATCAAAGAATGCTGGAGATGTGCGATCTAACAATTCAACAGAGAATGTCTGTTGTCCGGCATACTTCTTTACATCAACTGATAAGAATGATGATGTCTGATCTGTGTCTGAGAATGCAGAGCCTTCTGCAATTTGTGCAACTGTTGGCATTGCTGTGATCTTAGGAATCTCGAATGTCATACCTGCATCTGGCAATACTCCGCGAGAGATTGCTTCGATTGATGGACGTATTGTTGTTCCTAGTGGGTTGATGATTTCTTGCAACTGACGTGTAGGAACTAAGCCTGCGTTGTCTGAAGTGTCATCTGCTGCGCGTAGGTATTGACGAGCTGACTCATCACCTAGTGCTGCACGAATTGTCTGCTCTGCATACTTAGCAGCTGTGATTTCAATGCGTGGCTTTGTGTAAGCCATAGATACAGTTGGGCGAGCAGCTTCTACCGCCGGTGCTTCAACTGGTGTTGCTTCGACGGCTGGAGTGGTATTTTCCACGTTGGCTATCTCGCTTTCTGTTGGTTGGGTTTCGGATACAGCTTCTTCTACCTTTTCGGCTTCTTCTGCTGCAATATCAGTAACCTGAGCAGACTTAAATGCTGGCTCTGTTACTAAACTTACTTCGACCAAGCGAGCAGCGGATACATAAGTCACGCCGTCCTTAATCGTTGATTTAAGAACTTCTGCGCCAATGCTTAGGCCAGATTGCAATCCTTCTTCTGCCAGGATTAAGGCTTCTGTGCCGCGTTGTGAACGGCTGATTGAGAACACAGCATCAATGGAGTTCTCTGATTCGCTAAAACTTACTGCACGGCCTAAAGGCTTTTTTACATCGTGTTGGCTAAGCAACTTAATTGACTTAGCATCTGGAATCTCGATTGAGCCAGAAGCAAAGATAACTTTGCCATAGTTTGTTGATCCAGCTTCGACATTTAATGGCACAATCTTGCCAGAGATAGTTCTGCTGGCAGAGTCTGCTGTGAGTTCAGCTGTAAGGGTTACGATTTGGTTCATTCCATACCGTTGCTTCCATTAGGTGATAGGTCTGTCATTTCCATAGCTTGTTCTGTTGTGATAAGTCCAAGCGATAGCAATTTTTCAATTACTGCGAGTTCTTGCAATGGGTCTGTGCGTAGGAATGTCTTGTCAATATCAAACTTGACCACATGACCCCGAGCAGTAATGTCATCCATAGATAGTCGATCTTCAATGGCTGTAATAAATGGCTGTAAAGATAGGCTTAGGAATTGCTTGCGCTCATCTTGCACATTTGAGTAAGTCATAGAGTTATTCATCTCAGCAGAAACATAATAAGCCGGTACATTGCAAAGGCGAGCAATCTCAGTAGCAAGATTCTGGATTGCCTCGTTGTACATCATGTCTTTAGGTGAGAATGAAACCGCGTTGTATTCAAGTGTTGAAGTCAGGTAAGCAGTAGAACGATTGTTGCGAGCGTTCTTCCAAGCAGCTAATAATCCTTGTACTTCTTTAGGATCTAGGTCTGCTCCGTTATTTTTTAGGTAACCACTAGCCATTGGAGTTTGTGCTGCAACAGCTGCTGCCTTCTGAACATCGATAGCTGCACGAATTGTTTGAACGCCAGTATTTAAGATTCCAGGAAGCAATGATTGGAATGTGATTAGTGAACCTAATCCGTCCATTGGAAGTGTGTGTCCATCTACTGCATAAGATTTAACAAATGTATTTGTGCTATCGAGTGTGATAGTTACGCGATTATTGGCAATCCACTCAAAGCGTGATGGTCGTCCGTCCTCATTGTAGACTTCGACCACTTTCCAAAAAGCTTGCGAATATAGGAGTAGCGACTCGATCGTGTAAGCAATCGTTACTGATCTTGGTTGTGAATAAGAAGGTTGCTCTAACCATACTGGTGAGCCGATTTCTTCATTTGTTGATTTGCGATACAACTCGAGTGGGATTGCGCCGATTGTGCCAGCAAGCAAGTTGCGACAGCGTTGTAACGCTGGGACACTTAAAGCTTCTTCTCTTGAAACATACGCATATTGAAACGGCATTGCATAAGGCGAGTATTCGCCTAAAACTTGGGGTGCTGATTGTGCTTCGAGTAAAGGTTTAGTTTGTAGTCCGAATGTTTGCAATAAGCGACCCATTTAGACATCTTATCATACTTTGTCTAATTCTTGACAATTTAGGGTGTTTGTGTCTAGGTGATAATTTGAGGCTTCGGTGCTGGCAACATCAGCTTTGATACAACCATTGCCAAGCCGATAGGTGCTGAGATGTCACCTGCTGACTTTCTCTTAATAATTCTCCAAGCAGAGTCATTGACCTTAGCTGCGCAATTATTCATCTGCTGGACTAATTCTGCCTGTCCATTGTGAACAACTCGATGATTGACCAAACCTTCTAATAAGTCACCACAGGCTTTGTAGAACTGCTGACCAGAAACATCTTCTGTCATTACACCAGCCTGAGATAATCTGTCTGCAATCGTCTGTGTGGCGTACTTGTCAAAGCAGACTAATCGCGGTTTATAGATGTCGCACCATGCTTTAATGCTGGCTGCCATTTTCAATTCATCGATTGCCATCTGAGAGCTGTAGGTTTCCAAGATTCCTATGCCAATCCGACCATCTGGCAATAATTGACCTGCAACCAACGATCCGTTGCGCCTTGACGGACTAACATCAAATGCAAAGACTGTGTAAGCACCGACAGCCATTTCGAGTGTGTTATCTGATGTTTCTTCCAGAATGCCATGTGGCCAGGGCGATTGCAATGAGTCAATCCATTGGCAAAGCGTTTCTGTGCGAGTCTGCTCGATTGGGTTTGTCGCTATTGCTTCTTCAATCGATTCTTTTGTAATTATGTAGCCAAGTGCAGGATTGCTAGGTGCTACTGCGCTTTTCCAGAAGTAATCGCTAGTAATATCGATCTTGCAATACTGCGGCGCTGAATACTCATAATAGCCAAAGGTTTCTGGCGGATAATCTTTAGCGCGTTCAACCAAGCCATTAAGCACGCTACTAAAGTGATCACCGGCGTTGCTAGTTAGGAATGTCTGGGCATTGGCTCTAGCTCTGGTAACTGGCACAGCTGCTTTGTAGCCATCTTCTGAGATTTCGCGGATTTCATCGATCCATAGCAAGTCTGCTGTTCTTCCGCGTGGTGATGATGAGTTATCTGAAATGACATCGAGCGTTGCACCATTAAGCAGCTCTATTCGTTCGCCGCCATTTGCATAACGGATTGCCTTTGTCATTGCTTTGAGTTCCGGTGTTGATTCTATGATCCAGGCAATCTCACGAAAAAGCATGAGCGATGTTGCGCGGTTGGCTGACATGATGATGACCTTCTTCTCGCCACCATAAAACATGCCCCAAATAACACGCACCCTGCCTAAGTGGGATTTACCATTCTGACGAGATATAAGCAGCAGCGATGTCTTGCGGCGATAGTTATTCTTCTTATCGACAGCCATCATATCTTTGAGCACGAATTCCTGATATGGCATGAGCTTGTCCATTTTTAGACGATCAATCATGTCTAGGATTTCTTTATAGCGAGAAGCCCCCTTTAGAAGTGGGCTGTGAATGCGTGGTTCAGTCGCCCCTCGCAGCGGCTGGGCTTTCTTGGGTTTATCTGTCATTGACTTGGATTAGGTCGAATCTTAAAAGGACTATCTTGCATCGGTTCGGACTGCATCGGGGATATACGGGCAGAAAAGACAGGGGGGGTAGCCGTCTGTGCTAAAAAAACACCCTCATCCTTTGATGACTTACGCAAATTACAATCACGGCACAACACTTGTAAGTTATCCATATCATGAGTGCCACCGTTCTTACGGCTAATGATGTGATCGATTTGCAAGTTCTCATCATTGCCACAGTATCCACAGATACGACCATCACGAGCAAAGACTCGTTCCTTATGTGTTCTGTACTTTCTACTGTTTAACTTATCTAGTGCCATCCCTTACGCTTCCAATGATCTAAGGCTTTGCATGTATCGGGTTGCTTACCTTCATGAGTCATAGTGTAACCGTACCTATGGCCTATGTATCGTAAGCCCCAATCAATCTGCTCTAATGGGTTAGCATCTTTGAGCCATTCGCTCTTACCCTGTGGTATCCCATAGACCTGGTGTTTGCCTTCTAAGTTACCTACTGCTTTCCAGTTCCATGCACTCTCTTTACCATACAAAGTAGCTAAACATTTGTAATTATGAATTGTTAATTGCCCTTGTGCATACTCTTTTGATGTAAGTCTTTTATTAGGATCGTTTGTCGCACTAGCTGCTGATACAACGGAGAAGCATAGTGCTCCCCCGATAACGATTGCTACCGAGCGAACTAACCGCTTCACGGTTCGCTCTGAGCACTTGGTGTGCTCTAGCCCTCTGAGTGTACTGGTCATGTCAAATCCATTTCTATAAGTGCAGGTCAGGACGGCGATTCTTATTTTATGATTTGTTCTCCTATGAATTGTGTATAAGCAGGTGGAATAGATTCAACTAATTCGCCCCATATCATCCAATCAATTCCCATAGCTTGTTCTGCTTGTGCCATTGTCTTGGCTGTGTGTCCACCACCAGGAATCTCATCTCTCATTGATCCATAAATTCCTACTGGTTTGCCTTGCTGTTTGTGAAAGCATTGAGTTCCTTGTAATTCAAGATTAGATTCAAATAGCCTATGCCTGCGTACTTTTAACTTAAAGGCTGAACCACATAACTGAACAGGTTTAATCAAAGGTGCACCAGGAACATTTTCAATAACATAAGGCTTACCTGATGCATTTAGTGCCTCACGCACCTCTGGAATCATGTCTATCTTGTCTGTTGATTTACCCTGTGCAACTCTTAGGTGTTTTGTGCTGCTATGTGTCTGACATGGTGGGCTAGCTGTAATTACGTCAAATTGATCTAGGAAGGCTTTGTCTAAGTAATCTCTGACATCGCCTCTAATGTAAGTGAATGGGTAACGCTTGCCATGTTTTACATCAATGCCTGTAACCTCAAAGCCAGCCTGAGCATAGCCAGCAGATGCCCCACCAGCCCCACAGAATAGGTCTAAGAGCTTCATTTATTGTCCGTACTATAGAATCCCTTACCCTTAAACACTAAGCCAGGTGCAGAATAGATTCGATTAGCCTGTGCGCCACAGCTAGTACATCGAACTAAATCATGATCCATAGATAGTTCTAACTCCATTTGTGTATTACAAATAGGGCAACGATAGTCATACATCGGCATCAGACGCTTCTTTCCCACAAGCTTTACACTCCCACCATTTGACTTTCCAATTACCACAATCACTACATCTAACTAAACTTCTATTCCAGTCAATGTCTGCCGGAATCTTTGTGTAGCCTGCCTTGCGTAATAACTGCACCAAATCGACTAATGACAACATACAGACGAACTCACCGACTGATGCTTCCCCTTGACCATTAA
>Ga0209400_1001909_pt1 | contig 16175 bp, 11 predicted proteins | sample M_130807_EF_Meta_FD_187313 | JGI IMG/M metagenome (GOLD analysis project Ga0209400, IMG submission 187313) | Freshwater microbial communities from Lake Montjoie, Canada to study carbon cycling - M_130807_EF_MetaG (SPAdes) (version 2) | ecosystem: Environmental > Aquatic > Freshwater > Lake... | reverse complement strand
CCATATTTGTAATCTCCTATGCAGTTATTTACCTCGATCGAGGCCAAAAGAAAAGGGGTGTTTTCACCCCTTTTCCTGTATTAACCATGCCGTTAGATGCTGGTTTGTGTGGCGCTGGCTGCATTGGCAATAGCGCCTGTGGTCTGGAGACGCAGCGGAATATAGATGAATTCCACTGCCTTCACGGGTTCGATAGCGATGTTGACCCATAGCTCATTGGCATTGATTCTGGCAGGTGTGTTGTTTGAATCATCGCACACTACCAAAAAGTCATAGATACCGCGCTTGGCCACAAGATCGATACACAGGCTGTTCACAGAGTTACTGATTTCATTGCGAGTGATCTGATCATTGGGTTCAAACAAGAACTGCTTGCCAATCTCTTCCAATCTGCCACGCATGAATGCAACCAGTCGTGCCACATTGATACGATTCAATGCAGTGTCGCCTCCAAAAAGTGTTTTATTACCAAAATTAGTAATACCTATTCCAGGAACAAACGTGATTGGATTGATACGATTGAGATATTCAATATCACGCAAGGCCTGGTTATTGCCAATAGTAACAAATTCACCAGTGGCAGCATTGATATAACCAATCCTGGCAGCATTGTCGATCACACCGCGACGTACACCAGCCGGTGCCAACCATGGATAACTTACACTATCACTACGGACTATGGTTCGAACCATCATGTGGCTGGGTGCTGTTACCACTGTGCTTCCGCCAAGATCTGTGGTCTGGCAACTGGGGTAAAACACAGACGCATATGCCGAACTGCTGTTAAGTCCGTCTCCGGCAAATATTCCCAATCCGCCATTGTTGGTGGCCCAGGACACGATGTCTCCGCCCTGTGGAGCCAGTCTCATGGGAGTATCTCCCACCACAAACACAGTGTTATTGCGTTCGTTGCTGAGTGCTACCATATCAGGTATCAGTTCAGGATATGCTGTACAGGCTGCAAGATTGAACTCGGCTTGTTCTTCACGAACTGTGACACTGGTATTGATGCCAGATCTAAGTGCGGCCACAATCAATGCACGTTGAGCAAAACGGCCCATGTTTGGTGATCCATCTGCACGATTGCCAGAAGCAGTTACCCAGCAATTGGTTTCCAGCGGATCCCAATACGAGGTTTGTGTGGCAGGATTCTGATTGCTACCGGCCTGGATGGCCACATACAGCACAGCATTATACAGTACCTGATCGCCCACAGCATAGGTGGTGCTGCTGCTCCAGGTGTCATAGCTGAAGTCGGCAGCGTTGAAATAATCAACCTGGAAACTTTTCACATTGAATCCTGAACGACGTGTGTTGAACAACAACATGCCTGCAGGAAATTGTGTGTAGTCAGGTGCATCCACATCTAAGTAATCGCTGGTGAGCAAAGTGGTGATACTGGGTAGATCACCCGTGATGGGGTTCACCGTGCCTGTAGAGCTCCAACGAGCATCAGCAAAGTAGATACCATTTGATGTCTGTTGATCGGTGTTGTCGATCAGTATCCACTGATTCACGCCGTCAACTTGTTGCCAACGCTTGATCACCGGGTAGATTTCAAGATCGCTGGTGTCGATCCAGAGATCACCATACACCAACACAGTACCATCGGTCTGTGTGGTAGGTGCCGTGGCAGAAATAATGGGTCCAGTAGGATTGGTATTGGTCAGATCAAAACCACGTGTGTCGTTGGTTTCATTCTGATATCCTACCCATCCGGATCCGCCTTGTATCATGATGTCCACCTGATTGACCGTTGAATAATACCAATATGTACCATCTGCAGGATCTTGATTGGGTGCGGTAGCACTGGCTGTGTACACCAGAGGGATCCATCCGCTGAGTTGCAGATATTCTTCTTGATTGTCCACATACACATTGCGGCAACCTGTGGTGCTGGTGGTAAACCCAGCATCGCTTAGAGCAGTATCATTGCCAACATCTTGCAGCAAGATCACGCCGCCGATGCTTTGTGTGAGCACAATGGCACCGGTGCTGCTCACCGTGGCCACAACATTGGGCAAACCTGCAGAACTCACCGCGGTAACAAATGCTGCTGCATCAGTTCCGTTAATTGTGACAGTTACTGTGCTGGTCAGTGTGGTAGAATTTGCTGTGCTTGTGGTGACGGTGAACTGATCACCATTGGTAAAACTAGGTGTACTGGTGCTACCAGTCACTATAGTTGCTCCCGCTGGGTTGCGTTCAAACACCTGCAAGGTGAAGGTGCTGTTGTAAGGATATGCGCCCACACCACTTGCTGCTGGACTCACATTGTATTGTGTATAGGTTGTGCCCGCAGGAATGTTCTTGCCACCACCTGTGGCATCCAGTGCAGCATTGGCATACCAGTCATTTTCATATACCGGAGCAGCCTGTGCCACAAACTGACCCAATGGTGTGTTGTACTTTTCTATGATCATGGCAGTACCAAGATTTTGTGAAGTGGTCTTGTTCCATACACTGCCTGTAGGGCGTGGTGTTGCGTCGGTGTCTCTCCAACGAGGAAACACAAAGTTAGGACTTTGTTGCAGGCCTGGTGCATAGTAAGTCTCATCTGCTGTGAGGCCCAGTGTGGTGAGCAATCCTGATGTTGATCCCACAGAACTGATCAAGATGATACCATCATCTGCTGTGGAACCATCGGCTGTGGCAGTGCTGTCTGCAAACAAACAAAGTTTGTTGTCAATCACGGCAGAATACACTCCAGTGATATTGGCACTATTGATAGCGGTACTGAGTCCTACTATGTTGTTGTTGGTTGATGCAGGCACTGCTACACTGGTACCATTGATCACAATGGTGTTACCCGCGGAGAGTGCTGTGGTCACTGCATTGGCACCTTGGATAGCAGGCCAGCTCAATTTCCAATCATCGCTGCCTACCAACACCCAGGTGTTGAACAAGCCACTGAGAGTGGTGGAGTTGCCTGGTGTAGTCACTACTGCACCATTCTTGTAGTACACAGGATTGGCTGTGTTGGTGGCCACTACTGCGTAATCACCGATAGCACCGTAATCTTGCAGAGGCACGCCATTACTGAGTTCCGTCGTGGTAGTAATCACCGAAGGAACTACATTGCTGAATGCACCAGTGGTCTGATTCCATTCAAAGATACCCCACTGAGTGGCAGCAGTGTTCAACCAATATGTACCATTGTCGGGTTCACCTGTGGGGCGTACCAAGGTAGCAGTGAGTTCTGTAAGATCAATATCCACCCGTTGTACATAAGCACGATTGGTCACACCCAATGCAGAGTACGCAGCCAACAAGCCGTATTCGTTGAGTTCGTAACCATTGATAGGGGTGCCTGCTGTGGTTTTGTAGAAGAATGGGTTGCCAAATGTGGCTGAAAGATCTCGCTGACTGGTGATCAAGTACAGGCGATTTGCATTGAGTGCCAGGGTTCCTGCTGCTACTCCTACTCCTGAACCTGATACTTTGTTCTGTGCTGTGGCGATCAGAAAGTAAGGTACTGAATTTGTGGCTGCTGGAAGATACTGACTTTCGTCAATTACTGTGACCTGTACGCCAGGTGAAACTAATGGTGCTGTTGCCATGTTGGCTCCTTTAAAAACTGTTATAGATATTTATCGGATATGACCAAAACTCATGGTATTGCGATGCCCTTTGCCAAAGGTTCGCTACTAAATACAGCATGAGACCCATATGTACAGTCTGCAACCAACGTCTGGTAGCAGTGAACTATCGTCGAGGCGATGTCACACACTATCGCACCAGATGCGATCACTGCATACGGCGAAACAAAAAGATCCGGCCGCCAGAAGCACTATGGAAACGTGCAGGCTACAAGAAAAAACCCACCTGTGATCGATGCGGGTTCCGTCCTAGATATGCCAGCCAGACCTTGGTGTATCACATGGATGGCAACATGCGTAATGTTGCTCTAAACAATCTCAGGACGGTGTGCCTGAACTGTGTGGAGGAAGTCAGGCGGCTAGACGTTCCTTGGGTGCCAAATCCACTGCAAGCAGATCACTGAGTTGATCATATAACTCAGCCACGTTGCGATTGTTTTCTACCACATGATCAAAAGTAGTACCTGCCCAGCTGTATTCACTGGCATGTACGCCTTCTGAATCCAACCAACGCTGTGCTGCTTCATCACCATGATTGGCCTTGGCTGCAATGTCATACCAGTGCGGAATCATTCCACGTTGAACCCAGATCACCCTGCCGCCTTGATTTTTGATAGCAGCCACTTCGTTTCGGAATCTGCAATCCGAAATCACAATATTATCTGAACTTTGACGCAGTTTGTTTTCCAAACTAGCAATCCAGATGTCTGTGTGGAAAGAATTTCTGCCCACTTCTGTTCCCCAATGTTGCAGGATCCAGCGTGGTGTTAGTTGTGGCATACCAAGTCGTTCGGCCCACCAAGGATCCACTTGTTCACGCCACTCTCGAGCGGAACGTGTGCGACCTTCCAGCAGTTCTCGATCCCAGCCGAACACCGCTGCCACAGCGTCCTTGAGTGTGGCAGCGAAACTATCACGACGAAAACCGTGAAAGTTCACAAGATAGTCAGCAGCGGTGTCTTTGCCTGCGCCGATAAATCCGCAGATTCCGATAATCATACCAGTTCCTTTATGTTTAGATGTTTGAGTGTGGCCTGTAACAGATCGATCTGACGCCGGCAATCTTCTAATGCGTGATGGCTTGCAGGTGGTTTGCCCAGGCCAGGATATAGCGCATACACAGTTCTAGCATCTCTCACACGATAGTATTGCCAGGGCAACGGACGATGAAAACTCTTGTAGGCATGCTCAAGAATGTTCATGTCAAATGTGGGTCCGTTAGCCCAGATTGATTTTGATCGCCAGATCAGTTGACCCAGTTCTTCCAGGGCTGTGTCCAGTGGTATGCGATTGTCTGGGCCAAATGCTTCTTCCTGCGCCTCAGCAGGTTGGGTTGCCCACCAGTCGATGGTGCCCTGTTCGATAGTACGGCCAGGTTGGCTGTCCGGGTCAATTCGAGCGTAGAATTGTTGCTTGTGATAGCCTGTGCCCAGTGGGTCAAATGTCTGGGCAGCGATGGTCAGGATACAGGCTTCTGGGCCTGTGCCTACCGTTTCAATATCAATCATTAGATCAGCCATGTGCTGATTATAGCACAGATCTCATCCAATCACAAAGGTTAATGGCTGTGATCCATCCACGTAATTCACCAATTGCTTGATTAGATCGGCCATCTCTTCTTTGGCTTCGGATTTCATGGCTGTACCGTTTAATGTGCCTCCGCCATTGGGTCCGGCGATAGTGCCAAATTTCTCACGGGCCTCACCAATAATCATCTTACACGCCGCTACAGTGTAATCCCTGATCCATTGCTGAATCTGGAAATCGCTCAACAACTGGATCTCGGGTTTGAGATTGTAGGTCCACAACAGCACCACTTCGCCGCCACCGGCTGGATTTCGGATGATTTGCAGTTTCTTTGTGACCGGATTCCAGGTGTAATTTAAGAATCCACCAAACATCCTAGCAGCCAATTCCACATACTGACTGTAGAAATCGTATGTGGCCAAGCCACCTGACTGGTTGAAGTTGATCAGGTACACATTCATCTGTGCCTGACTGAACGGATCAAAGTTTGAGCCCATGGGCCCGGACGCTATACCAAAGGTTCTTTTGAAGATCTGTCGCACACTCTGCACTTCCTGCGGCAGGGTATAGATGTTTTGCTGGTTCACCAACTGCATAAAGCTGTATGATTCTTCATACGCATTATTGGCCCGTTGACGGTAAGTGCCAATGGTCTTCTGATATGCTGCTTCAAAGTGCGCCGGGTCCAGTTCAATATCAATGATCTGGCTGCCCAGTTGCAGGCGCACATACTCAAAAAGATTGTTTTTGAGTGTTACTAGGTCTATGGGTTGTTGTTCTTGCATCAGGGACTCCGTCCCTGATATTTAGCCCTTTACCAGACCTTGAGTATGATCAAGTTGTCGTTGCCACGCCCGTTCCATTGAGTCTCTGTGGTGCTTAACTCTTTGAAGATCTTGCGAGTTGCTGGCTTGCCTGCTGCCAACAGTGCTTTCAGGGTCTCTGCTGGCTTACGCAGGGTTTTTTGCGAGCTTGTGCCAGTGTCAAATCCAATCACAGCCGAACTCTTCACTGTGAAGTTGCCGCGATGTGCATCACCCACAACATGGATCAGTTTGCGTTTCACAGTGTCGTAGAGCCAGGCTTCTGTGGCATCTACCAGTTTCACCGCAGGCTCACTCACCAGTTTGAGGTCTGGGAATGTCTTGAGATACTTGAACCGGGCTGTGACTTTTTCAGCACTCACTGCTTTCTTGGCTCGCGGTTTGCGTTCTACTTTCTTGATCTGCACATAGTTGTTGCAGTCAGTAATCACCTGCTCAGCAAACTTTACCAGTTGCTTGAGTTGAGTCTTGGTCAAATAGCCGTAGCCTTCCACCAACTGTGCGTCCTTGCCTGCCACCACTGCTTCCAGTTCAGTCAGGTGCCCTTTCCAGATCTGCTGGATCTGATGGATCAATTGCGGTGCTACATTGTGCCCACGGATGATGGTGATAGGCTGAAACTGTGCCGACATCTTGGCACCTGCGGCAATGAAGTCGTCAAACAAGCCTTCAATCTCACCGGCACATTCCGATGCTTTTTCTCGCAAGCGATCCTGGATGGTAGGACCAGCGGGTTTTGCTTCCACTGTTTCCACAGGTTCTGCTTGTTTTTCTGCCAACAGTTCCAGTATCAGGTTGTCCAGTTTGATCTGTTCCTGATCTGTGAGCTCCAGTCCCATTGTGCTCATACGACACAGCCAGCCTGTGGTCAGTCGAACTTGGCTGTCGGGCAGGGTGCGTATCCTGCGAGCATCTCGAGTACGATCGTGTGCATCCAGGTAACTTGCAATAAAGTCCTTGGCATCTTTCTTGCCGTAGAAGTAGTTGTACCAGCCAAACGCATTGCTGAATTTGCTCACGCGATTGCTTGTGGGTTGCACCCGCCACTCAGGTTCGTTGCCCACATACTTGGTGTCGGGACTGCGCGGGTTCAATGCTTTGACATTGGCTTTTGCTGCTAGGGTTGCCATGGGATTCCTTTGCTGGTGTTTATGATGCTATTATAGCACACTATGATTTTTTGGTCAAGTCCGCGCTGAGCAGAACAAAAGTCATGTCCGATGTTCTACGAAACATGATGTAATAGGGCGTGGATTCACCCAATCTCCGTTTTCCAAAATATCCAATCCAGTCAGAGTCCGAGGCCCAATATCCGGCTCCTTGCAAGCGGGCTTGACAGATCCGTTCAATCTGGGCAATTTTTTCTTTTTCATCCCAGTAGCCTTCGAACCGTAGGCCAGCTTCGTACCCGGCTTCTTTGTGCGGTTTGTATCTGCGATCTAACTTTATGACTTTCATGCCAGTATTATAACTGAAGCAGACTTTCCGGTCAACCTGCAGGCTGTTAAATAAAACATGCTTAAACCAAGTTTGATGATACATCGAGTCACAGATGACATATTCCAACATCCATTAGAAAAGTTTTTACTTACTTTTGACGACGGATTAGAAAGCCATTACAGGACATTCTCAAAATTCAAAGAAATACCCACACAGAAAATCTATTTTATAACATGCCAATGGGTGGGATGTCCTGGGTTCATAACCGCAGAACAAATAAAATACATGAATTCATTTGAAGATGTCACCATTGGAGCGCATAGTTTTAACCATCAAGATCTTAGCAAAACTCAACTAACTTTAGAACAAATAATTGAATTCTTGGATCAAGATACTGCAAAAACATGCACATGGTTTCAAGAGACATTGGGGTTTACTCCAACCACATTCTGTTATCCATATAATAATTCTATGTACGGAATGTATACTAAAATTTTACAAAAACACGGGTTTACTGAATTTTACGGTAGCGAAAGAATAGATGTTTCTTGGCTTACCAATCCCCCTGATTGGATAATTCCGCTGACATGGCACACGCCGTGCTTGCGGTAAATAACAGTTATGCCAAGACTCAGTCTATACCGTCCCAATCGTACCGCGGATTTCCGTTTTTTTGACCGCACAATTAGTGAAATGTACACAGTCGGCGGCGTGGACATGTATCTACACAAATATCTGGGCCCGCTCACCAACGACAATACCGGCAACAACGATGCCACCTTGCCCAAATACGACTCAACAAATCCGCTGTTTATCGAAGACCTGCTGCTGTTGGAAAATCGTGACCGAGCATACGACAATGATATCTATGTCATGCGTGGCATTTATCGACAACAGGATCTTGATTTTGATCTTACACAATTTGGCCTGTTCCTGAACAACGATACCTTGTTTATCACATTTCATTACAATGACATGATTGATACCATGGGTCGTAAACTCATGAACGGAGATGTGTTGGAACTGCCCAATCTTCGAGACTACAATCCCCTAGACAGTGCCATACCCAGAGCATTGCCCAAATGGTATGTGATCCAGGATGCGTCTTTTGCCGCTGAAGGTTTCAGTCAGACTTGGTTGCCTCACTTGTGGCGGGTGAAAGCCACACCCATGGTCAACAGTCAAGAATTCAATCAGATTACTAAACAGCCCTTTGAACCCATCAACATCTGGGATCCGGGCAATTTTTATCCAGGCGGTGTCACAGTGCTTTCGGGCGATACTTACTATACATCCAACAAGAATGTGCCACCGGGCACAGATATCAACAACACGGAATACTGGACCTTGGTTACCAATCCTACCACCATTGAAGATCAACAAAGCACACGACCAAGGAACTTGGAGATCAATGATGCTATACTTGCTCAGGCCGAAGCAGAAGTGCCCACATCAGGATTTGATGTTGTGAAATTTTTTATTGTTGCTACCAATCCGGATGGCTCTCCGGCCAATCCTGAATCTGCCACATATACCGCAGACTACACCATTACCGATGCTAGCCGCACAGTGGCCAATCAAGGTATTACTCCCACTGGAGACGGATACACCGCAGGTTACTTGACTGGGGATGGAGTTGCGCCCAATGGCTTGCCGGTCACTGCTGGAGTTAACTTTCCACCCAACCCTATTGCTGGACAATTTGCGTTGAGATTGGATTACTTTCCCAATAGATTGTTCCGATTCAGTGGCAGAACCTGGATCAAGATAGAAGGCAAGGTACGAACCAATCTCACACCGGGTTCAACCAACGATACTTTACGCTCCAGCTTTGTGAACAATACATACACAGTGAATACCACGGATCTTGGCAATGTACCTAGTCGTCAGAGTCTCAGTGAGGCTCTGGAACCCGATATGGCCAATGGTGATCAGGGCGGTAATCTGCCTCCTAATCCGTTTCCGCCCACACAACCTTTCCAGAAAAGCAGCTAAATGAGCCAAATGTTTTTTTATGACGAACAAATCCGTCGCTATCTATTGCAGTTCACACGCATGTTCAGTTTGTTTGAAGTTGAATATGGTCGCGACGAACAAGGTACCACCGACCTAGTGCGTGTGCCCATACGTTATGGAGATGCCAGTAGAAATGCACAAACCATACTCAACCAGAATTCAGCCAACAGCTTAAATGCCACGCCCTTGATGACCTTTCACATCACCGGTCTCACTTATGACCGTGAACGCATGCAAGAGCCGTATCATGTGAACAAGATGTTGGTTCGTCAACGCACTTGGGATCCGGGCACAGAAAGTTATGAAACCACACAGGGCAATGCTTTTCAAGTAGAACGACTCATGCCTGTGCCATACAAACTCACTGTGGCACTAGATATCTGGACTAGTAACACCAATCAGAAGATGCAGTTGTTTGAACAGATTGCCACATTGTTTAACCCTGCATTAGAGATACAGGCCACCGACAATTATATTGATTGGACCAGTCTCAGTGTGTGCAATCTTGATGAAGTGCGATGGTCAAGCAGGTCTGTTCCTCAAGGCACTGGCGACCCCATTGACATCATGACCATGACATTCAGCATGCCAATCTGGATCTCGTCACCGGCCAAGATCAAGAAACTGGGTGTGGTGGAGCGAGTGATTGCCAGCATCTTTGATGCACAGGGCGATACTGTGAATGCCATCAGCAACAATGACTTGTTGTTGGGCACCAGGGTCAAAGTCACACCCGGCGGATATCAAGTGCTACTGCTGGACAATCAGCTACAGGTACTGCAATCAAAACAACCAGTGCAGCCAAACAGACTGAGTCTAGACACATTTGGGTTTCCTGTGTTAGAAAATCCTCAGATCACCTGGCCCAGCGTGATTGGCATGTATGGAGTATTGAGACCAGGAATCAGTTATATCACCCTGGCCGATCCCTGGAACCCTGACAATGAATCTCCGGTTGTGGGAACCATAGCAGTTAATCCTGCCGATGATCGATTGTTGATCTACAACATTGACCCGGACACCATGCCACAAAACACTCTAAGTCCTGTGGATGCTGTGGTAAATCCACTGACTTCTGGTCCCAGTGACGGACTAGACAGCAGCATCACCGGACAGAGATACTTGCTAAACGAAAGCACCGGCAGTGAGAGCAACTCAAGCAATCCATCAGCGTGGCTAGGAGTCAACAACCAACCCTTGATCGCCAATGCCAACGATATCATTGAATTTGATGGGTCAAGATGGGTGATAGCATTTCACAGTCAAGGTACCACAGGTCCGCAATATGTGACGAATTTAACCACTGGTATACAATACTACTGGAACGGCACCAAGTGGGCCAAGAGCATAGATGGACTTTATCCCGGAGGCGAATGGACTCTTGTGTTGTGAAAGCAGTGGGTGTTTGGTTCTATTGCGTGAGAACACGATGTTATCTATATCTCTTACGCAATGATTCAAAGTACCCAGACACCTGGGGCCTGGCCGGTGGCAAAGTGGAAGCCGCGGAATCATTGATGGCAGCCGTGGAACGAGAATGTTCAGAAGAGTTGGGCAGCATGCCCGAGTACCAACAGTTGATACCCATTGAAATGTTCACATCACCAGATGGCGGATTTGAATATCACACCTTTTGGTGCAGAGTGGATCACGAATTCATTCCTGAACTCAATCATGAACATGTGGGCTATGCTTGGGTGCAAAGTGGAAGATTGCCAAGACCTCTACATCCGGGCTTGTGGAACACTGTGAATCTAGATGCCATCCAGAAAAAGATAGCAAGCCTAGAAATCACCTGCGTCTAGTCAAAGAAAAACATCTGCCACAATCGGCAGTTGTCATTGTTGTATCCAAAATAATCTGTGGCTGAATGTAAGTACCCAGCATTGAAAATCACCAAGCGATTGTACACATTACCAAACGTGTCCACAGGCTCAAATATGGTTTTGTCCAGATTCTGACTGCCGGGCCTGAAACATTTGGCAATGTCAGGATGGCTGATGTGCCTAACATCTGTGCCTTTCAGTGCATGGGTAGATGTGCCCGACTGATAAGGTGCGTTGGGTGTGAGATACAGCATGCCGGCCCACCGTTGTGGATCACAGTGATAAACTAATGGTTCACCTTCTTGGCAAACTTGGAATCGGCCATTCATACCATGTTCTTCCCACTTCTCAATTTTGCGATTCATGATGTATTCAAATTCTTCTTTCAATCCCGGAAACAAGAACTGCTGTCGAGTGCGGTTGCCTATATAATACTTTCCAATACCACCTTGATCATATTCTTGCTCCAAGGCTAACTTTCTGATGGCGTCTGGGTTTTGATAGAAGTTGTCCACTATCCACACACCCGGCTTGGGTTGAGAACTAAACAGATCAGATTTTTTTCGAGATATGTGTACAGCAGGTGCTGACTTTGTTTCTACCAGTGGTGATTTAGGGAATCCACAGATCTTCAAGTTGTATTCAATGGCATCTTTGTATATCTGATGCATGACAAAGTTATTTTGAAGATGCACCATGATCTGACGACTTTGCTCGGCAAGACCCACATGCCAGCTTGCAACACCTTTCTGGAACAACAATCCACAATAGCCCGGATACTGATCAGTGGCTACTGGTGTGGATTCAAAGTTACCGTAGGTCAACCCCAACACTGCTGTGGTATAACTTTCCTGCCATTCACGATGTTTTTCGTACAATCTGCTCAATAAAAAGTATGCTTCGGGGCGGTTGGGTATCAAGGCAATGGCCTTGAGCAACAGGCCTTTTTCAGTGTCATCTCGAGTTTTTTGTTTTTCCAAACAGATACAGCATCGCATGAGTGCTTCGTATTGTTGTTGATCAGTAGTGCTGCGTTCTGCGGTGCGTAGATAGAAACTCACTGCTGCACCGGTCTGCCCTATGTTTTCATATTCTTGTGCCAGCAAGAAGTTGATGGTAGGATCTTCGGAGTTTTCAATGTACGGGTGTAGATATTTCATGTTACTTTACAAATTTTATCACTCGTGGATCTGTGGCATTCTCACAAGAGTTGCACAGCGTGAAGCAGGTCTGATCTTGAGGAATCACATCTTCGTATGACTGTTCATGCAAGTTGCCAATGATATGATCCAAACCATAGTCCATACAGCACAGACTCACATCACCATTGGGCAGCAGCACATTGTGATATAACCCTTCTACACAGCCGCAGGTCTTTGGACCTTCGTGTGTGATGGCATTCCAGCGATCTCTCAAGGTGATCAACTGAGGTTTGGCCACTGCTTCACGGAACAGGTTGCCGGCTCTGCTCCACATGGCATAGCTGGGCGCTGAATCAAATATGTGTCGTATGCTGGGATGTAGTTCAGCACCCATGCTCATCTTGGAAAAATTCTTGATCCTGTGATTATTGTCTCGGAACCATTCCAGGGTCTTTATATATCCCGGAGTGATAGGATGGCGTGCCAACATTTCTGCGTCGGGCAAGTGCAGCACAAACCCACCATTGGGGTTGCCGGCAAATGGGATATGTACTATGGCTTCCATGTCTTCCACACTCACACCCACACCTGTGGTAAACACGCTCACTGGATGGCCTTGATCATGTGCGTACACCACCATTTCTGTGCAGTATTTGTTCATCCAAGGCTCGGTAAATCCAGCAAAGGTGATACGCACATCTCGGGGCACTTTGTCGATCATGCTTTTGTAATCATCTAACGCTAGGATCCTGGTACCGGTGTATACTTCTTCCAAGGTGCGTTGTGGGCAAAACACACAGTCAACCACACAGCCTTTTTCCGGAATGATTGTGGTTATCTCCAGAGTGGGTGCAGGATAGTGCTGCCATTTTTTCTTGTCTCGTGGTGCGATCTGATTGTCGATATACAGCATAAAAGCAGAGTAGTGATCCACAAACCAGTCATCAAACACAGACCATTTGATGTCCACATAGTCAATGCTGAGTGCATGGAAGTTGGTAAATTCACGCAGATACGTGTCTCTGAATTGACGGAACTTGGTTTTTTGTGCAGGAGTGGCCAAGTGTATCTCCATGGCTATCTTACGCACATTGTTGTGTATCCACTCACGATTTTCATCGTTGAAAAAGTCGTATTCGCCGCCTTCACAGTCCATCTTGAGAAAATCTATGTGTGTGAGTTTCTGTTGTTGTACCAGTGTGCTAAACTTGATGGTTTCTAATACCGTACCATCAGTGCCGTCGCTGTGTGCTGTTTTGTTTTCATCATACAATCCGGCGAGATAGTTCAATCCATCTGAATGCCCCAGAGCCCGGTTTATAGTCTTGACATCTAGTCCAGTACGGCTGACATTTTTTACCAAGGTAGGATACAGTTGTTTGTGTGGCTCTAGACAGATCACTCTACTGGGCTGTTGTGGAACTATGCTCCACACAAACGGGCCAGCACTGGCCCCAATGTCCATGACCACATCCCCTGGCTTTACTTCAAAGAATCTCTGATAGGTGTTATCGGCAAAGATCTCTTTTTTCACAGTGGCATGGAACCATACATTGTTGGCTGCCACCCCCCAATCAAGTTCATGTTCCACACCATCTGGTGTGGTCATTGTGGGCACCCGAGGAATGCGATTGGCTTCTGCCATGAACTGATCCACACACGCTCGTGGCATTTTCAATATGAATGCAGCATTGTCCTGGAATCCAAAAGTCAACAACAGTTCGTTGTTGTACCAAGCAGCGCCAGTGCAGAATTCAATGTCTGCTTTCATGAGACTGAATGCATCTGTATAGGCCAGCATGTTCCAGTCTCGATCCCACATGAGGAATCTGTGCTTGTAGGTGGCATCTTTTTCACCAGCTTCACTCTTGAACAAGTTCACTTCGTGAACCAAGGCAATGTAGTTGTCGCCGTAGGGGATCACTTGACTGCCGCCGCGGAAGTCCGGAACTCCAGGAATACCACTGTTGGGATCAAGATGTGTGGTTATGGTGGTGCCGGTTTCCAGATCGTACTTTACAACTTCGGTGGGGTTGGCCCATTTTATATAGGTGTAGGGTTGATCCAGCACTGGCATCCAGTTTTTTTCGCAGTAGGTATCATCAGCGCCGGGTGCAGGGATGCGTTGACGCAGGATCTCCTTCACACCGGTATCGGTAATCGACAGTTCGCTCAGTTCCATGCGACCTTGTCCGTTGGTGGTGGTATCTCTACGCACACCAGAGATCCAAAGTCTACCATTCCAGCGTTGTATCCTGGCATCTTCCAGGCCCACAAATGTCCAGACAGGTTCCACATCATGACCAGATGTGTCTATGGCCTGTGTGGTGGCTATGGTCATGTCTGGATTCATTGTGAGCAAGTAGTTCCAGGTACGCAGATGATGATCGTTTTCCGGATGCAGATATTGCAGCGGTCCGTATCTGTGTTCAAACTTTTTGTTTTCGCTGTGCCAAAGTGTGTAGTTCACATGGCGTAGATTTACCAAAATTCGATCGCCGTCTATGAAAATGCTGGGATTCATCAGGCCGGTTCCGTTGGTGAGTTCGGCTGGAATGATGAGAGGATGTATGGTTCCACCGGCTGCGATAACCGGTTTGGTCAGACCATCTTGATAGATTTGTTGGCTCAATGTCATACTAACATTTATGCCAACAGCGGGCGGCAGTTAGAATTACAGTCTGCCCACCACCACTTCAATCACGCCAACGCCGTTACCTGAATAACTCTGCAAGGCTTTGCCGATTATCACACCAGGTTGATATTGTGCCATGTCCAAGGCTTCGGCCACACCTGCTCGATTGCTTGTGACCACTCGATCGCCTGCGGTGATATTACCAATCACGCTCACAGGAACACGACCACTCAGTGCCACTGCCACTGTGAATTCACCTTGTAATCCCGAGTTCATTACATGTGCAGGATTTGTACTGACCACGCCAACCACTCGATTATCGTGAGTTTGAGTACTGATGGTAACCTCTTGATTTCCACCAAATATCAACACTGTTCCTGGATTGTATAAAGAGTCAGCAGCATACATTTCAGCTAAGTCAGCATACAATGCTTTGGTAGAGGTTGTGGTCAGTTGTCCTGTTGCAGCATTAAATGACAAAGCGGACGTGTTTGCCGACGGAGTTTGATTGCTACCAACAGCAGCTACCATTACAGGATAAAATGTTCCAGTTGTGACGTTGGTAGCATTTATAGCAGTGCTTGGTCCTGTTGCTCCTTGAGCACCTGTACCACCGTTTGTTCCAGCTGTGCCTTGAGCACCTGTGCCGCCGTTTGTTCCAGCTGTGCCTTGAGCACCTGTGATGCCCTGTGCACCGGTCACGCCTTGAGCACCGATACCGCCTTGCACACCCTGTGTGCCTTGTGCACCAGTTGTGCCTTGAGAGCCCAGCACGCCTTGAATGCCTTGAGCACCTTGAGTTCCTGTGGCACCTTGAGCCCCGGTTGTGCCTTGAGTACCCACAGCACCTTGTGTACCTGTGGCACCCTGTATGCCTGTTATGCCTTGAGCACCAGTTGTGCCTTGAGAGCCCAGTATACCCTGGATGCCTTGAGCACCTGTGGCACCCTGCGTTCCTGTGGCACCTTGCGTTCCTGTGGCACCTTGGGTACCGGTTGTGCCTTGAGTGCCTTGAGCACCTGTGGCACCTTGTGTGCCGGTTGCACCTTGCGTTCCGGTCGTGCCTTGAGCACCGGTTGTGCCTTGAGCACCCGTAGTACCTTGTGGTCCAGATCCTGCCACTGCCACACCGTTGGCATAGGTAAATCCAGCTGCTCTGACATTAC
>Ga0209400_1001906_pt1 | contig 16179 bp, 14 predicted proteins | sample M_130807_EF_Meta_FD_187313 | JGI IMG/M metagenome (GOLD analysis project Ga0209400, IMG submission 187313) | Freshwater microbial communities from Lake Montjoie, Canada to study carbon cycling - M_130807_EF_MetaG (SPAdes) (version 2) | ecosystem: Environmental > Aquatic > Freshwater > Lake... | reverse complement strand
TATGGCTTGGAGTCTGACGGATAATTATGAATGGCAACACGCTTATTCGAAAAAGTTTGGACTGATCTCTATCGATCCTGTAACCTATCATAGAAAAATAAAGGAAAGTGGTTTGTGGTATAAAGGAATCATTAAAAACAATGGTTTTTAACTAACTACGCATTTAAAAACATAAAAAAAGGCGATGAAAGCCTTGTGCTTAAACAATGGTTTTTAACTAACTACGCATTTAAAAACATAAAAAAAGGCGATGAAAGCCTTGTGCTTCATCGCCTGTATAGAAGGTATGTCCCAAAATTAGTTTATCTCTATTAACCTGTGGGTATTAATCTTGGCAGAATCCTTTTTAGGAATATCCAACTGCAAGACACCTTGCTCATATTGAGCTGTTATGGCCTCCAATTCAATGGTTTCAGGTAAAGTGAAAGAACGTTTGAAGGAGGTGAATCCAAATTCCTTTAAGTTATAGATCGGTTGGGTCTCACTCTGTTCTTTTTCAGTACTTTTTTCAACAGAAATGGACAATAACTTCTCCTTCAATTCAATCTTAAAATCTTCCTTTTTTAATCCTGGAACAGCCAGTTGTACAAGGAATTTATCCTTCTCTTCTTTGATATTAGCTGCTGGTAAAAATGGATTAGCTAAAGAGAAAAATGGGTCAAAACGCCTACTTGAAACAGTCATGGTATTATTTTTTTATGATTAAAAGATATTTTCCTTCTTTGCATTATTTATTCCAACCTAATTTATATGTCAAAATGGCATTTATTTTAATTTTAACCTGTCATTTTGTCTTATTCGATTGGTTCGATGCTGACTTTCTGACTAAAGCTTTTGAAAAAAGTTTGATTTGAGCTATTTATTATCTCTTCGTTTAAATGAAAAAATACCATTTCCTCCCCTTGATTTTTCAGTTTCCATCCTTTTAGAAGATTAACCATGTGGAGTAAATCGCTGGAATCTATTTTTTCCAACCTGATTTTATCTCCCTGATATAAGTAGGCGCCATTTAAAAAAGTACTTTTTTGTATTTCATATCTATTCTCACCCATTTGTTTAAATCGAACGGTATCGGTTAACTCCATTTGATCTAATCCATTTATTAGTCTGACGAGTTTAAAATCTCTAAAGACGACACCCCATTGGTAAAACGGCAAACCTAAGGAGAGGGGAATAGTATAAGCTGTAGGATTTTGCAAATACATTGCTGCATCTTCCTCGTTTAAAATACTGTTGGTCGTTTCCCATTTTGACAATTCGCCCATATTGTAGGCCATCAACAATCCTTTTTTTACTGGAGGAACTCCTGTCGATTTATAATTTTTATATTGATCCAGGCGAATAGTTGCCATGAGGGTAATATTTTTCAAATGAGCTTTTTCCTTTAACTTACTTAAAAATTTAAAGTAAGGAGCGCGAGTTTTACCGCTCCAGTCACAATCGATTAACCATTCATTCACTCGCAGATTTTGAGCAGACAGCCCTATTTTTTCTGCAACTTTGTCTGCCAGGTCTTGTAAATCTTTTTCTTTCTTAATATTTAGAAAAGTTTCATTGGTAATAAAAACAACCGGAGTCACTATAAATGGTAAGTTTTGAGGTAAACCAACCAGAGGAGCAACCGGGAATGGCCCTTTTTGCTTATCAAAATCAACATCAAAAAATCGAACATATATTTTTTTCACTGGAATTGAGTCCAGCCATTTCTCCGTTGTTTTATTCAAACTAAAGGTAGATTTCCAATAAAAAAAGGAAATAGATGGCGTCTGATACTCCTTTTTATTCCTCGGTTCACAGGTCAACAGACCCATAAACATCAGGGTAGTAGATACTATCCTTAATATTCTCATATTTATATTAACTTTTAAATTAGGATGTGCCTCAAGATATCCAAATAAAATTTTATTCTCACAAGCTCTTGTAAATTGTTTAATAATATATTAAATTGTCCATTCAGAATCTATTTATCTTATTTGAATTTATAAACACTAAAACATGCGCAACTGGATACTTCCTGGATTATTCCTTTTATTTAATTTTCTGCTAAATGCACAGGATGCTGGTTATCAGAAACCGCCAAAGCAGATTCAAGACTTAGTTGAAGCGCCCTTAACACCCGCAGTGCGATTAAGTCCTGACGGAAAATTTTTATTACTTTTAGCCCAGCCAGGGTATCCAACTATTGCTGAGTTAGCTCAACCCGAGCTTCGTTTAGCCGGACTTAGAATAAATCCTTCCATACACGGAGGAAGTAGAGTGTCTGGCTATACTGGCATTGAGTTGTTGCGTATAAGTAATCAGGAAAAAATTCAAATTACTGGATTACCAAAAGAGCTTAACGCAGGAGATTTAAGCTGGTCTCCTGACGGAAAATATGTCGCTATAACCAATACCGTTTCAACAGGCATTGAACTTTGGGTAGTGAGTTTATCTGATTTTAAAGCAACGAAACTAACAGAACCTGTTTTAAATGATGTTGCTGGAGGTTCACCCTTTCAATGGCTTGGAGGCACGGGAAAATTAATTTGCAAGTTGAGAGTTGCTTCAAATCCTTTGCCACCAGCAGACAATCCAGTGCCAACCGGTCCAACCATTCAAGCAAACGAAGGTAAGGTAGCCCCTTCCAGAACTTATCAGGATTTATTAAAGAACCCGAAAGACGAAGTTGCTTTTTCTTATTACATGACCGTTCAACTGCATAAAATCGATGTTATATCGGGTGAAAAAACGCTATTTAGCACCCCCGATTTGATCTCAGAGTTCACCATATCACCTGATGGAAATTATGTTTTACTTACTACCTTAAGGAAGCCTTTTAGTTATTTAATTCCTTACAATGGTTTCGGCCAAACCGTGGCATTATACAATACTGAAGGTAATTTTATAAAAACGGTAGCCGAATTATCCCTTGCCGAAGATGTTCCTGTTGGATTTGACGCCGTCCCAATGGGACCCAGAGATATAACCTGGAGGCCAGATAAACCGGCATCTCTTTATTGGGTAGAAGCTCAGGATGAAGGAAATCCTAAAAAACCAGCTCCTGTCAGAGATAGATTGCACACCTGGGATGCCCCATTTTCCGGAAATCCTTTACCAGGCCCTGGATTTACCTATCGTTTCAGAGGCGTTTTATGGGGGAATGATGCTTTAGCCATTTTTACAGAAAGATGGTGGAAAGACAGAAGAGAAATCACGACTCGCTGGTCACCTGGAAATCCCTCACAAAAACTGGATACCCTTTTTGACAGACAGTACGAAGACAGATCAACGGATCCGGGTAATTTTCAGCTAACTAAAAATTCTTATGGCCGGAATGTTTTGTTAACTGGCACCAACCAATCCTTGTTTTTAGCTGGCCTTGGAAATACCGCGGATGGTTACAAACCATTTTTAGATAGTTATTCGCTTCAAACCAGAAAGAAAACCAGATTATGGGAGTCGTCAGCCCCTTGGTTTGAAAATGCCATCGATATTTTAGATGCCACAAATGGCCTTGTTTTATTATCTCGTGAAAACGCAGAGACACCTGCCAACTATTATTTGAAAAGCTGGAAAACAGGTAAATTGACGCCATTAACTCAATTTCCTAATCCATTTATTGCCCTTCAAGGCATACAAAAAGAACTTGTGCGTTACAAGCGTACCGATGGATTAGAATTAACGGGAACTTTATATTTGCCGAAAGGCTACCAAAAAGAAAAGGATGGCCCCTTACCTACTTTCATGTGGGCTTATCCGCGTGAATTTAAAAGCGCCGATGCCGCCAGTCAGGTAACAGGTTCACCTTACCAGTTTTCCAGACCTAATTGGGGTTCTCCAATTTACTGGGTAACACAGGGATATGCTGTTTTAGATAATTTTAGTATGCCTATTTTAGCTGAAAACGATAAAGAACCCAATGATGCCTTTGTTAATCAATTAACCATGAATGCCGAAGCGGCCATTAACAGACTGGTTGATATGGGGGTAACGGACAGAAGGCGAATTGCCGTTGGTGGTCACTCTTATGGGGCGTTCATGACAGCTAATTTGCTTGCCCATACCGATTTGTTTGCCGCAGGCGTAGCCAGAAGTGGTGCGTATAACAGGACGCTAACTCCTTTTGGATTTCAAGCAGAAGAGCGAACTTACTGGGAAGCGCCAGAAGTATATTTTAAGATGTCGCCTTTCAATTATGCAGATAAAATAAAGGAGCCCATATTGCTAATTCATGGTGAGGCAGATAATAATTCCGGAACTTTCCCCATTCAAAGTGAACGCTTTTATGCTGCATTAAAAGGTCATGGTGCTACAGCAAAACTTGTTTTTCTACCCCATGAAAGTCACGGTTATCAGGCAAAAGAATCTATTCTGCACATGTTGTATGAAACAAGCTCCTGGCTCGAAAAGCAGGTTAAAAACAGACCGGAAAAGATTATTAGACCCTAAAATGGTAAAATTGGCTGAATTTTTGAGTTTCTGCTGACAAAAAGACAGAGTTATCTGCCTATTTTTCCGAAAATAAAATTGGGTTGACTTTTGATAAGGTAAGTCTAAAATAAGCTAGATAAACCATCAAAAATTGAATCATGACTTACGATAATTTCACAGCGAAAGCACAGGAAGCGATTCAAAAGGCTCAACAAATTGCTTCTGGGCTTAGTCATCAACAAGTTGATACCGTTCACCTTACCAGAGGTATCATGGATACAGATGAGAGTCTCAGTCAATTCCTTTTGGAAAAATCAGGTATTAATGTACCTATGCTTAAACGAAAAATAGAAGAAACCTTTAAAGAATATCCTAAAATCACTGGTACCGACCAACAATATCTTACCAATGATGCTAATAAGGCTTTAAGCAAAGCCAAAGGCATGTTAACTTCCTTTGGCGATTCCTTTATTTCATTGGAATTGATGCTGTTAGCCATTGTTCAGGGTGATGACAAGGGAGCGCGGATACTTAAGGATTTAGGCATGACGGAGGGAAATCTGAAAAGTGCCATTCAAGAATTAAGAAAAGGCAGAAAAGTGGAAGATCAGCATTCCGAAGATAGTTACAATGCCTTAGGTAAATATGCCCAAAATCTTAACGAAAGAGCAGAAAATGGAAAATTAGACCCTATTATAGGTCGCGATGAAGAAATTAGAAGAGTGTTGCACATTCTTTCGAGAAGAAAGAAAAATAATCCTATCCTAATTGGCGAGGCCGGTGTCGGAAAAACAGCCATTGTAGAAGGTATTGCCTGGAGAATTGTTAAAGGTGATGTTCCTGAAAATTTGAAAACTAAGAAAATTTTCTCCCTCGATATTTCTTCTCTTATCGCTGGCGCTAAATATAAAGGTGAATTTGAGGAAAGATTAAAGGGTGTAATTGAGGACGTTACCGAGGCAAAAGGAGAAATTATTCTCTTTATTGATGAAATTCATACTTTAATTGGAGCCGGTGGAGGCCAAGGTGCAATGGATGCTGCTAATATTTTAAAGCCAGCCCTCGCAAGAGGAGAATTGAGAACCATTGGTGCCACTACCCTGGATGAATATCAGAAATATTTTGAAAAGGATAAAGCACTGGTTCGTCGTTTTCAAACGGTCGTTATTGATGAACCTTCTGTAGAAGATAGCATAAGTATCCTTAGAGGGTTACAGGAAAGATATGAAGTTTATCATAAAATCCAGATTATGGATGAAGCTATTGTGGCGGCAGTAGAACTTTCTCACCGCTATATTAGTGACAGACAATTACCCGATAAAGCCATCGATTTAATTGATGAGGCTGCTGCAAAACTAAGACTTGAACTTGATTCCCTTCCTGAAGAAATTGACGAATGGGATAGAAAGGTTCGTCAGCTTGAAATTGAAAGAGAAGTTGTTAAAAGAGAAAAAAATGACAAACTTCTGGTCAATATCGAGGAACAAATAGCACAGGCAAGAGAAAAAAGAGATTCGCTCGTGGCCGGGTGGAAAAGTGAAAAGGAAATTATTGATACCATTCAGGCCATCAGAAGGGTGGAAAAGTGAAAAGGAAATTATTGATACCATTCAGGCCATTAGAAAGCGGTTGGAAGAATTAGAAAATGAGGCGGAAAAGGCGGAAAGAAATAGTGATTTTGAAAGGGTAGCAAAAATTCGATACGGTGAAATGCAGGAACAACAGGTTATGCTGCGTGTAGCTGAAGAAAAATTAAGCAAGTTACCCGAAGAAAACAGGTTCACTAATGAAAAAGTTACCTCCAGTGATATTGCACAAGTCGTCTCAAAATGGACTGGCATTCCCGTCGATAAAATGACTCAAAGTGAAAAAGATAAACTGCTTCGTCTGGAAGATGAAATTGGTTCAAGATTAATTGGACAACACGAGGCTGTTGCTGCAGTGGCCGATGCCATCAGAAGAAGTCGTGCTGGGCTCCAGGATGCAGAAAGACCTATCGGTTCCTTTATCTTTCTGGGTCCAACAGGCGTTGGAAAAACAGAACTGGCAAAAACGCTCGCAGAAGTACTTTTCAATGACGAAAAGGCAATGACCAGAATTGATATGAGCGAATATCAGGAAAAACATACCGTTTCTCGCTTGGTAGGTGCCCCTCCAGGATATGTAGGGTATGATGAAGGCGGACAATTGACAGAAGCGGTAAGACGTCGCCCCTATTCTATCATTTTACTCGACGAAATTGAAAAAGCACACCCCGATACCTTCAATATCCTTCTTCAAGTCCTCGATGATGGCAGATTAACGGATAATAAAGGTAGAGTCGCTAATTTCAAAAACACCATTATTATAATGACTTCTAATATTGGTTCTGAAAATATTTTGGAAAATTTTGAAGATTTAGCAGAAATGGGCGATAAACACAGAACCGAAGTGCTTGAAACAACTAAAACGGAAGTGTTGAATATGCTTAAAGAAAATATGAGGCCTGAGTTCCTTAACAGGATTGACGATCAAATTATGTTCTTGCCACTTGATAAAATTGAAATTTATAAAGTCCTTGATTTATTATTGAAAGGCACTCAGAAAATGCTTGCTAAACAAGGGATTTTATTAAAAATAAGTGAAAAAGCAAAAGGTTTTTTAACCGATTTGGGCTATGATCCTCAATATGGGGCAAGACCTTTAAAAAGAGTACTTCAAAAAGAGGTGATTAATGAATTGTCCAGACAGATTTTGAATGGTTCCTTCTCCTTCGGAGATACCATTTATATTGATGCCAACAGCAAGGGACTGCTTTTTAGCAAAGACCCCTTTGAACCTATTGAAGTGCCAGCTGAAGAAATAATTGAAACGGAAGATTAATGTTTTATATCCTTTTGTTCTATTAAGTAATAGACGCAGGTTGTAAAAAAATCTCTCAAATGAGGTATCGCTTTTATTAATCCGATTTGTTTGAATGGTGTTAATCCAAATTTAAATTTATAAATCGGATTTAATAAAAAGTGGGTATCCAAAATAACCTGATAACCGGTTTCTTTAACGATGCGTTCAAATCGACTCGTTGAGATTCCGGTTTCTTTTATTTCTACAAAAGCGGGTACGTATTCTTTAAAAAAAGTCAGTATTCTTTTATATATCCCCATGGGCAGCAAATGAAAATAAGGCACTTTTGAAAGAATACTTTTGCAAAGTTGCTGATGACCGCCAAAAGGCATATACCAAGGTGGAAATCCAAAAAATATGGCACCACCAGGTCTCAGAAATTTTTTAAATTCTCTTAATATTTTTTCCTGATTAGGAATATGTTCAATGACATCCTTGAGTATAATCAAGTCAAATTGGTTACTAAATTCTATTTCGAAGGATGGGTCATATATATTTTTGTTAATTAATTTGACAACACCCTCGCCCAGTTCCTTCTCTAAAAACTGTTCCGCAAGTTTTAATCTTCCATCTTCAAGTTCTACGCCAACTCCCGTGCAACCCCTTTCAAGAAAAGCTTTAAGAACACCTCCTTCCGCACAACCAACTTCCAATACATGAATGTTCTTATTTATTTGAAATCGCTGTTCAATAAAAGGGATGACAAAATCACTTGCATTTTTGAATTGCATCTCAAAATACCAGGGCTTGTTCGTATGGAACTCGTACATAAATTTAATTTTAGAACACAAAAGTAATCATACTTTCAACAGGAAATACTAACGAAAGTGATTACCTGATTTTTTTGATTATTTGTGTAAATCTGTCCTTCTTATATGGCTATTCGCTTGCCATCATTTGCCGAAGAATACCTTCTTTCATAGCATAAGAGGAAAAAGTAAGTTTATTAAAATTACCCAAGATTAAAACATATTCTATTAAAATAAGGGCAGCGACGATCATTTCCACGCGGGTATCTGGTATTTCCTTATACTGCTTTCGTTCGTGGATACTTTTATGAACAATTTCTTCAATCAATGGCATCACATGCTTTACCTCAACGGTAGAAGCAAATTTATTTTTAACGGATACTTCAGATAGAAAATCCTCCAAAACATCAAAAGTTCCTGAAGCCCCAACCAGATGAGTTACAGGGTGGTTTTTTAAAACATCCCCTAAATCTATGAGCGAGGAACTTAAATGTGACCTTAACTTTTCAACCTCCTCTTGGCTAATAGGCTCTGATTTATGAAAATACCGGTATAAAATAGCAATACCTATTGGAAAACTTTTTGCCCAAAGAATATGCCCTTTTTCCCTTAAGATAAACTCTACACTACCACCGCCAACATCCATGATTAGCAAGGGATCTTCAATAAAAGGAATAGCCAGCCCTACCCCTTCGGCGATTAACTTAGCTTCAACCTCCCCAGAAATAATCTGAACATCTATTCCTGTTTGATCAAAAACCTGTTGAATGAAAAGCTGGGCATTTTCAGCTCTTCTCAAGGCCGCAGTTCCAATGGCTTTAACTTGGAAAACCTTAAATTCTTTACATTTTTCGGCAAAAAGATTCATTATTTCAATCCCCTTCTTAAAGGGTGTATCTCCTATTTTCTCAATCCCCTCAGAAGCTAGTTTAACAAAATGAGCTTCCTTGTATAGTTCTTCAAACTCCTGAGGGGAAATAATTTTTGCAATTAAAAGATGAAAAGTATTACTCCCTAAGTCAATGACGCCAATATTTTTCATCGTTTAAACAAGTCCTATTTGGGTGCCGGAAGGGATAAAAACGCCTTTTCGAAGGACTATAATGCCGTCTTTAATAGAATATTTGTCTGTTTCTTCGTCTTTTAATAAAGGGCTACCCTTAATCACCACATTATTACCAATGCGGGCATTTTTATCGATAATAGCATTTTCAATAATACATTGTTTACCAATTCCCATGGCTGCCCCTTCTTTTGAATCAATAATTTCAGAAATAGATTCGTAATAGTCCGCCCCCATGATGATGGCATTATTTATTTCCGACCCCTCTCCAATTCTGGATCTGATACCTATGACAGAGCGGTCTATTTTTTTTGCATGTAAAATACAACCTTCGGCAACCAGGGCTCTGTTTAAAAAAGTACCATAAACCTTTGTCGGTGCAAGCTGGCGAGGTCTGGTATAAACGATACGATTATTATCGAACAAGTTAAATTCAGGAATAGTGTCTGTTAAGGCGATATTTGCCTCAAAGAAGGATCTAATTGTGCCTATATCTGTCCAATAACCATCAAAGGCGTAAGAAGCAACCTTTAAACCGCCATGAATAGCATCAGGAATTATTTCTTTACCAAAATCTACTGCCTTTTCATTGTCTGAAAACAACTTCATCATTACCTGCTTACTAAACAGATAAATCCCCATCGAAGCTAAATAGGTTTTTCCTTTATCTTCATTTTCAGCAGAAACCGCAGAAGTCCAGTCTGCCAAAACGTCCTTTTTAGGTTTTTCAATAAAGGAATCTATAAAACCTTTATCATTTACCTTCATAATACCAAATCCAGGTGCATCAACCTCATTTACAGGAATCGTAGCAATGGTCAAATCAGCTTTTTTACTAATATGATATTTTGCCAGTTCCTCAAAATCCATTTGATAAAGCTGATCTCCTGAAAGAATTAGGATATAGTCATAATCATGATTTTTCAAATGATGCATAGATTGCCTGACTGCATCGGCAGTTCCCTGAAACCACTGATCGCTATTTGGTGTTTGCTCTGCAGCTAAAATATCAACGAATCCATGAGAAAAAACATCAAAATGGTAGGTGTTTTTAATATGTTGATTGAGAGAAGCGGAATTATATTGAGTTACCACAAACATCCGTTTAACGCCAGAATTTAAACAATTGGAAATAGGAATATCAATTAATCGATATTTTCCAGCGATAGGTACCGCTGGTTTGGAACGATGGCTTGTTAAAGGAGCTAATCTGCTTCCCGCACCACCTCCCAGTATAAGGCAAATCATCTTGATCATTTAGGGTAATTTTTAAGTGAGTTCTTTATATAAAGCGATATAATCAGAAGCTGATTTTTGCCATGAAAAATCAATTCCAAGGATATATTTTCTTAGATTTTCAAATTTACTTCGATCATTGAATAGCTGACAAGCATCGTCAATAGCCTCTGCTGCTGCTGCAACGGTAAAGTCTTCAAAAAGGATACCATTACCATTTTCCTCCCTCCATGGCACAATAGAGTCTTTCAGTCCTCCAACGGCTCTAACAATGGGAATAGTTCCATAACGAAGCGCATATAATTGGTTTAAGCCACAGGGTTCAACTCTGGAAGGCATCAATATAAAATCAGAAGCGGCATATAACTGATGGGCTAATGTTTCGTCATAGCCTATATGTACATGCAGTTTACCTGGGTATTTATAGCTCATTTTTCGCAATAATTCATGCAAATAAAGTTCGCCAGAACCTAAAATGATAAATCCTAAGCCCGTTCCTTTTTCTAAAGTTTCATTGATTAAATCGGGTAAAATATCAGCTCCCTTTTCACGTACTAATCTACCTATAAAGGTAATCCAGGGTATATTTTGATTAAGCCCCAGTTGACTTACCAGATTTTTTTTCTGATTTTGCTTAAAAACCTCAATATCCGCAAGTTTTAATTCCACTTTAGCTGGCAAATGAGCTGTTAGATAGGTATCTGTTTGTGGATTCCAGACATCGTGATCTATGCCATTCAAGATTCCCTTGGATTTATTTTTTTCATTCCTAAATAACCATTCCAGACCAGAGGAAAAATGCTGTAATTCCAACAAATAACCAGGAGAAACAGTGGTTACTGCCCATGCATTTTTCACTGCGGAGGCTAAAGGATTGATATTGTCTGACCAATCTAATAATCCATTTACTTCAAGAGGATATTCAGGAATTAAATCTTTCTTTAACCAGGGAAATGCCCCGGCATATTCCGCGTTATGAATCGTAAAAACAGTAGGGATTTTCTAACAGTAGGGATTTTCTTTAAAGTTTCAAATACATAGGCATATTTAACCAAAAAAGGAATCAAGCCTGCGTGATAATCATGGCAATGCAGGATCTCGGGTTTCAACTCCATATTTTTCACCCAATCCAGCATAGCTAATTGAAAAGAGGTAAATCGCTCTGTATTGTCGGTGTACCAACCTCTTTCCCCATCACCATAGATACCTGGACGGTCAAATAATGCGGGTAAATTCACAACATAAAGGGCAAAATCTAATGCTGCATCTACTGGTTCTTCAATGGTATATGGGTAGTATTGTTGGTTCAAATAATATGCGCCCACATGAACAAGTCTGAAATGATGTTTTTTGAACCATGGTATTCCATATTTAGGAATTACGACGGCAGATTCCCATCCAGCCATAGTCAAATATTTGGGTAGTGCACCCGCCACATCACCTAATCCTCCTGATTTTGCCGCTGGATAACATTCCGCACTAATATGTAATACACGCATAAAATATCTTAGATAGAACTTAACGTTCTGAATTTTGATAAATATACGGAAAATATTAGAAAATAATAAGACAGAAAGCAAAGAAATGTTTCAAATATAATTGATTCGGTCAGGCATAAAACTATGCCTGACCGAATAACTATTGAAGGAAAAAAGCGAACACTTAAGCAGCTGGTGCTTCCGTCGCTTTTTTAGCTCTTTTGCCAGGTCTTGAATTGCCAAAAGAACCCTGGAAAATTTTTCCTTTTTTAGTGCGTTTATCGCCTTTTCCCATTTTAGTTGGTTTTTTATATTATAAGTGTAAAAGTACACTTTTTTATGGTAATGTCACCTTCAAATTTTCCAATTCGCTGACTATTTTTCTATCATTAGATAATCTGGGGACTTTATTTTGACCACCTAGTTTACCCAGGGTCTTCATATAAGCTCTAAAACTATCTCTTTTTAAAGGTCGAATGATCAAAGGTCGTAATACTACCCCCTGAATGAGGTCGTCATAATAAATATTTTGTTTCATCATTTCCTGATCCAAGAATTTCGAAAACCGATTTAAATCTTCCGGAATTTCATCAAATTCTACCCACCACTCATGGTAAGGTAACCCCCCTTCTAATGGATTCACCTGAGGCGCTACTGTAAATTCTACCACCCTGATGCCAAATTCCCGACAGGTTATTTGCATTGCCTCATCCACTTCTTTTCCAATAACATGTTCTCCAAAGGCAGAAATATAATGCTTAACCCGCCCTGTTACAATAATTCTGTAGGGATTAACGGAGACAAATTCAACTGTATCACCAATATTATAGCCCCAAAGACCCGCATTTGAATTTAAAATAAGCAGATAATTTACTCCACATTGCACATCATGCAATCTGATCCGTGTTGGATTTTCATTGCCTAACTCCTGAACTGGAATAAACTCGTAGAACAAGCCAGAAGCCACATTTAAAAACATACCTCGTTCGCCTGGAATGTCCTGGAAAGCCAAAAAGCCTTCTGATGCCGGGTAAATCTCTACACTATCAACCTTTCCACCGACAAGTTCTTCTAATTTTGCCCTATAAGGTTCATAATTCACCCCTCCATAAACAAACATGCTAAAATCTGGGAATATTTCTTTGATGGTTGATTTTTTAGATACTTCAATTAGACGCTCATAATACATTTGAACCCATGGTGGAATACCGCTGATCAAGGTCATTTTTTTATCCAGCGTTTCCTCTACAATTTTATCTAGCTTTTCTTCCCAGGAATCAATACAATTCGTTTGATAGGTGGGCATTTGACTTCTTTTAACCCAATCTGGAACGAGGTGATTGGATATTCCCGATAATCTTCCCGTAGGTACGCCATTAATATCATCCAGAGCAGGGCTGCCAGACAAGAAAATTAATTTTCCATCTAACCATTTTCCTCTTCCTGTCTGTCCAAAAAAATGAAAAAGGGCATTTCTTGCGGAACCAAAATGGTTAGGTAAACTATCAGATGTGATGGGTATGTATTTTACCCCTGAAGTGGTTCCTGATGTTTTTGCAAAATAACGGGGTCTTCCTGGCCATAAAATAGCTGATTCTCCAGCAACAATGCGATCGATATAAGGCTTTAATCCCTCATAAGCCATAAAATAGCTGATTCTCCAGCAACAATGCGATCGATATAAGGCTTTAATCCCTCATAATCTCTTACAGGGACATGCTTCTTATAGTCGTCATAGGTATAGATATTTGAAAAATCATGGTCTTGACCAAATTGAGTCTGTTTACCTTTTTCAATTAATTGGGTTAAAACTTCTTCTTGCTCCTTTAATGCATTTGAAGACCATTTCCCAATCTGCCTGGAAACTTGATTTGCCCAAGGGCGTAAAACAGTAGATTTAAAACCCATATTAATTACATTGAAGGTATATATGGGTACGAATTTACTAAAATTATCAAATTTTAACTTCTTAAATCTTCCACGTAAAAAGTCGGATAATCTGATTTTTTAAATTGAAAAAAAGAATCTGGAAAAATTTGATTGGTTTTTGGTACGCCAAAACGAAATAAAAACCGTACGCCAAAACGAAATATAAACCTTGATCCGTCTTTTGCAAAGGCCTTAAAGGAAATAATTTCACCCGATTTTTTGTCTAAAATTAATTCCAGTTTTGAATAATCCGCCATTTTATCGATGGGCTTGAATCCAATTTGCTGTAACGTTTTACCTTTCTCTACATATTCTTTCAAAACAAAAAAAGTCAAATCTTTTCTATTATAGATATTAAAAAGCGCATCGGGAGACAGAATATCCTCTTTATCCGCAATATCTGGCATATCATTGATTTGCACCTCTTTTTCTTTAGGTAAAATGACCCATAAAGATTTTCCGTCACAAAGAACGGTTTGTTGTTCCATAACAAATTTATATTTTACTCCTTTGCGGATAAACTGGCCTTTTTGAACCTGCTTAGATTGTTCTGACTCCTTTGCGGATAAACTGGCCTTTTTGAACCTGCTTAGATTGTTCTGGAATCTCCATTTCAAGAGAAAAAGGAATTTCGAGCGAAGAAAACGATTCATATCGCTTTTTCATTAAATCAAGCGTTACCTTTGCTTTTGGATCTTTTTCTGAGCGAGTAGAAGTCTGACTAAAAAGAGGATTAAACGTTAAAAATAAAAAACAAAAATTGGAGAAATAAAGGATTTTAGCCATCATACTGATTATAGATTTTAGAAAGAACGAAAAATGAATGTCTTAAATTATGATATAAAACAATACTTGGTTAAATATTTTTCAATACAGCTGGAAGTTTTATAAAGCCATATTCTATATTTTTATTTTTTTTAGCAATGGTATTTAATAACATTTCTGCAGCTATTTTTCCCATTTCAAAGGCAGGTTGCACAATAGCACTTAATTTTGGCCTTAACAGATGGGCAAAAGTCCCATTTGTAAATCCAACTATTTTTACTTCAGAAGCACGTGGTTCAGGTAATAATTGAACTGCTTCATAGCAATATAAAGAAAGGCGATCACTGGATGCGAAGTAAGCATCAGGTTTGTATTTTTCCTCCAGTTCCTTAATATTTTCCATTGCTTCACTTGCTAAAAAATTACTATATCTAATTAAATTAGGATCAACCATGATACCTGCGTCGAGCAATGCCGCACTGTAACCAGCTAATCTTTCTATGGAAATGGAAATGCCACTGGGTCCTGCCATGTGCGCAATTTTTCTTTTTCCTTGTTTAATCAACCAGGAAGTAGCATCATAAGCAGCCTGATAATTATCGCAAACTACTTTATGGCAATAATTATCAGAAGGAACTCTATCAAAATAGACAATGGGTAATTTTACCCCAATATTTTTCATAATCTCATTCACCTGCATCTGATTTGTTGAAGGTGACATTAATAATCCGTCCGCTTTTCTATGGGCAATTGCTCTGATATTATCTATTTCCTTCTCTGTAGAATCATGCGTCTGATAGATAACCACATGATAACCCTTGTTGTTTGCGACGTATTCAACGCCATTAACAATTTCTGCAAAAAAGGAATTAGCTATTTCAGGGACTATAATAGCAATGTATCTGGTATTCATTTCCTTTAAACTTTGGGCAATGAGATTTGGCCTGTAGTTTACTTTTAATGCATAAGATTGAACCAATTTTTTAGTTTCTTCTCCAATTTCATAGCTATCATTTAATGCTCTTGAAATAGTTGAAACGGATAAATTAAGTGCTTTAGAAATGTCACTCAATTTTACTGGTTTTTCCTGATCCATGAATGCTAAATTTTTCTAAAGGTAAGTATTTAAAATCATGCTCATTTGAAATTTGCTTTACTTGTTTTTAATCTGCATTCCTGAAAATCGACGCAATCGTTTGCGTAAATAATTCCAATGAATCAAAATAAGATATTGAATTAAATTGCGAACTTGGAATTAAGATTTGTTATCTGACCCGCAAAGCACCTTTACACATTAACTTTAAAAATTATTTTAGTTAATTTTTAAATTGGAAAAACCATCTATAAAATAGTTAATTTTTAAATTGGAAAAACCATCTATAAAATGATGGTTTTTCCAGTTTTGATACTTCATAAACCTGCCTAAAAACCCTATATCATGTTTAAATACTTTATTCCAGCCTTAGTTCTTACACAATTTTTTTCTTTTCGGTTACATAGTCAGTCTATTGAGGATCAAGTAGCTCTTCTTCGTCAAAACATGCTAGACCCTGATATGTCTTCCTTAAACAAAATACTTGCTTCCGACTTGGTATATGGACATTCAAATGCTAAGCTTGAAGATAAAACGGCATTTATTGAAAATTTACTCAATGGAAATTACGAC
>Ga0209400_1001905_pt1 | contig 16183 bp, 16 predicted proteins | sample M_130807_EF_Meta_FD_187313 | JGI IMG/M metagenome (GOLD analysis project Ga0209400, IMG submission 187313) | Freshwater microbial communities from Lake Montjoie, Canada to study carbon cycling - M_130807_EF_MetaG (SPAdes) (version 2) | ecosystem: Environmental > Aquatic > Freshwater > Lake... | reverse complement strand
GGCTTCGGAAACATCGTCGTCGCCAGCTACCTCTCCGGCTTCGAGGGTGATGAGTTCGTGCAGGTAATCCGGCTTGAGGGCGGTGCGGCAGATTTCCTCGGTCTTGGTAAGCGAGGCGAGCTGGGCCTCGTTGAGTGGCGAGGGAGTGGTGCCGGGTTTGCTGGGAGCCGGGGCGGGAGTGGCGGCGGGGTCTTCAGTTGTCATGGGGTTGGTATTTGGTGTTTAGTTGGGGTAAAAGTGCGTAAAGCGTTGATACTCAAGGGGTTGCGGAAAATGGGGATGCCGCAGAATTGAAAATCGGCGCCGCAGAAGAGATATTCGGCATCGCAGAAAAGATATTCGGCATCGCAGAAGAGATATTTGGCACCGCAGAAGAGATATTTTGCACCGCAGAAGAGATATTTTGCACCGCAGAAGAGATATTCGGCACCGCAGAAAAGATATTCGGCACCGCAGCCGTGAAAATTATCACCGCAGCCGTGAAAATTGTCACCGCAGCCGTGAAAATTGTCACCGCAGCCGTGAAAATTGGCACCGCAACCGTGAAAATCGGCGTCGCAGCGGTGAAAATCGGCGCCGCATTCGTGAAAATCGGCGTCGCAGAAGGGAGTGGGGATGGAAGGCTGTTTGAAGAGAATCGGCAACCAGAAGACAAGCACGACGAAACAGAAGCATGGCGATGGCCGTTTCTGGTTTTGACGGTCAAATTCATTGCCGTGACAATAGCTTTCCCGAGCACCTTGCCAAGATTTTTTTTGGGCGGTGGTGCGCACGACGATCAAGTTAGGGAGATGCTCAAAGGCAGGAAAATTTCTCCCCCGGGGAGCGCCTGCGTCTGTTTTTGACAGGATTTCAGGATTTCAGGATTTGGGGGCACGGAAATTTCTTCCTGGGGAGCGCCTGCGTCCCGCAGGCTGCGTTCGGCATCCTGCCGGACGCGGGTTTTCGCGAATGAAAATGCCATAGCACCGCGATCGTTGCCTTTTGAACAGGGTTGATGACTGTCGAAGATCCTTCCTGACTCACTCGCTTTGTTGGCGAACGATAGAGTGGGGTGAAGGTAGATCACGTAAGGGTGATCCGCGACCGTCCCCCACCGGAACGCTCGGAGATCGTTCCCTGCCTTTTGATTGCGACATTCCTTGTCAATCATTTCCCTAACTTGATCGCCGGGCGGAATGGTGAGCGTGGTTTTTGAAGTCATGTCGCTGGGGCATTTCGAGCGGGTTGTTTCTGGACCTGGATCATGAAATCGATGACGGCGGCGATGAATCGGGGAGCACACGCGCTCTCCTTTTCCATCGCGCAGGATTTTCAGGTTTTACATTCCCTGCAATGGCTTTAAACTTCGCTTGTCATGGCTTTTGATCGATTTTCCCAGCAGTTGCTTCGTTATCCCGCCTTGGGGTTTTCCCTCGACCTTTCGCGCATGGACATCCCTGCGGGTTTTCATGAGTCGATGAAGGAAAAAGTCGCCAAAGCCTTTGCGGACATGGTTGCCCTGGAAGCGGGCGGCATTGCCAATCCGGACGAAGGACGCATGGTCGGTCACTACTGGCTGCGCAATCCGGCACTGGCACCCACTGAGGAAATTCGCCTGGCGATCACCGAACCCTTGCGGGCACTGAAGGAATTCGCGGCGAAGATTCACAGCGGTGCGATCCAAACACCGGCAGGGGAAAAATTCCAGCGTGTGCTGGTCATCGGCATCGGTGGTTCGGCGCTGGGACCACAACTGGTCTCGGCGGCGCTCGGTCGCACGGCACGCATGCCAATCGATTTTTTCGACAACACCGATCCCGATGGCATCGACGCCGTGCTTGCGTCAATCGGCGAAAAAAATCTCTCCACGACCCTGGCGCTGGTCATTTCCAAATCGGGCGGCACCCCGGAAACCCGCAACGGCATGCTCGAAGCCAAAGCCGCTTATGAAAACGCGGGACTGGACTTTGGCAAACACACCGTCGCAATCACCGGCGAGGGCTCAAAGCTCGACAAGTATGCCGGGCAGCATCACTTCATCGCCACATTTCCGATGGAAGACTGGGTGGGTGGTCGTACCAGCGTGCTTTCCACAGTTGGCCTGGTTCCCGCCGCGCTTCAGGGGATCGATGTCGATGCCATGCTCGCCGGAGCCGCCGCCATGGATGCGGAAACCCGCGTGCAGGATGTTGCGACCAATGCCTCGATGCAACTCGCGCTGGCCTGGCATCACGAAGGCAAGGGCAAGGGGGAAAAGGACATGGTGGTGCTGCCGTACAAGGATTCATTGGTGCTGATGTCGAAGTATCTCCAGCAACTGGTGATGGAATCGCTGGGCAAGGAATTCGATCTCGATGGCAACAAGGTTTGTCAAGGCATCGCGGTGTATGGCAACAAGGGGTCGACCGATCAGCATGCCTATGTGCAACAACTGCGCGACGGCGTGGCCAATTTTTTCGCCACCTTCATCGAAGTCCGCAAAGGTCGCGACGGTGCCAGCATCGAGGTGGAGCCCGGCAATACCTGTGCTGATTTCCTGCAAGGTTTTCTTCGTGGCACCCGCAGCGCGCTCTATCAATCGGGCCGTCATTCGATCACGCTGTCGCTTCCCGAAGTCACGCCGTTTCATGTGGGTGTGTTGATCGCACTCTACGAACGCGCGGTTTCGTTCTATGCCTCGCTGGTCAACATCAACGCCTATCATCAACCGGGCGTGGAGGCAGGGAAAAAAGCCGCCGCCACATTCCTGGATATCCTCAATGCCGTGCGCGGATCATTGACATCGTCACCGCAAACTGCGGAGGAAATCGCCGCGACCTTGCAAGCCGATGCCGAGGACGTCTATCACTGCCTGACCCATCTCGCCGCGAATCAGGCGTCGACATGCCTCATGGGCGCTTCGCCGGCGGAAGACCGCTTTTCAATTTGATCCCGGCGCTGCATTTCATTTGCATGATCGCCTTTCCCGTGTTTGGTAGGCGGCGTGCATCTCGAAATCATCAACACCGGCACCGAATTATTGTTAGGCAACACCCAGAACACCCACGGCGGGTGGTTTGGGCGTGAATTGTTCCGGCTCGGCCTGCGGGTGGCGCGGCAGACGACCGTGCCGGATGGCGATGCGATTGAACAGGCATTGGAGGAATCCATCCGCCGCAGTGATGTGATCCTCGTCACCGGCGGTCTCGGACCGACAAGCGACGACTTGACCCGCGAGGCCACCGCCCGGGTGTTGGGTCTGGACTTGATCGAAGACGAGGCGGCGATGCGATCCATCGAGGAGTTTTTCGCCACGCGCAACAAAACGATGGCGGCGGCCAACCGCAAGCAGGCATACGCTCCCATCGGCGCGGACATCCTTCCCAATCACAACGGCACCGCACCCGGTGTTTATGTGCCGCCGCGGATGAATGCGATCCGGCCCTGCGCGATCTTCCTGTTGCCGGGACCACCGCGCGAACTCTATCCGATGTTTTTTGCGGAAGTGGAACCGCGACTGCGGGCGCTGGCCGGCGTCGAAGCATCGCGCGAAATGAGGGAACTGAAATTCACCGGCATCGGCGAAAGCGATTTCCACCAGGGCATCGATGCCGAACTCGCTGCGGTGGAAGGCCTGGAATACGGGTACTGCGCGCGCATTTCCGAAGTCGATCTGCGTTTGATCGGTGCGAGCGAAGCGATCGACAAAGGACGCGCGATCGCCATGAAGGCCTTCGCCCCGTGTTTGATCAGTGATGACGGCACATCGTTGGAAGCCACCGTGTTGCGGTTGTTGCAGGAAAAGGGACTATCCCTGGCCCTGGCAGAAAGCTGCACCGGCGGGCTCGTCTGTTCGCGCATCACCGACGTTCCGGGTTCGAGCGAATCCTTCACCCACGGCTTCATCACCTATTCGAATCAGGCAAAAACCAGTCTGCTGGGAGTGGTGGAAGAGGTATTGAAGGAACACGGGGCGGTCAGCGAAGCAGTGGCGCGGCAGATGGCCGAGGGTGCGCTGCGGGTCTCCGGAGCCGATGTCGCCGCTGCCGTCACAGGCATCGCCGGCCCTGGTGGCGGGACATTGGAAAAACCTGTCGGCACCGCATGGCTGGCCCTGGCGCGCCGGGGATGCCCGACAGTGGCGGAGAAAGTCTTCCATCGCCGCGATCGCAATGGCTTCAAAAAAGCCGTCAGTCAATCGGTGCTCGACCTGATCCGCCGCGAGCTCCAGCAGAGCCCGTGAGAAATTGTCATTTCTGATTTGAGCTTTGTCGGTGAATGGGCAAGGCTGTTGTGGAAATGAAACCATTGCTCCTTCTTCTCTGCCTGCCGATGATTTCCTGCGTGACCGTAAAGGACGGTCTGACCGTGAAACAATATCATCTGCGCGAGGACATGTTTGACGAGGACGACGACCTGATGGTGCGTGGCGAAGTGCAGCGCATGCTTCACGGCGCGGTGACGATGGAGGAGCGGAAAGAAAAAATCGGCCAGTACTATCACGTCATTTGGAGAGAGCAGGCGCAATCGCAGCAACCGGTGCAGGTGGTGTTCGAGTACCTGCAGGCCGCCAGCGGCAGCAAGGTGAAAACGATGGAGCAGAAAGGAAACTGCCACAAAGGGCAGTTCGAAGCGTATTTCAGCGTTGTGGGGCGCGACTATCAAAAAAAAGGCCGAGTGCTGGCCTGGCGGATTTCGGCGAAGAGAAACAACAAGGAACTGGCGAGCAAACGATCCTACTTGTGGCGATGATCGCCCGCGTGTGATCCGTCAGCTCCGTCATGGCTGCACAACACCCACTGCGCGGGTTCATCAGGATAATACTCCTTTTTCCAAATCGGAATCCGCGCTTTGATTTCATCGATGATGAATTCACAGCCCTCGAAGGCCTGGCGGCGATGGGCGCTGCTGACAAACACCGCGACGGCAATCTCTCCGACAGCCAGTTTGCCCAATCGATGCCGGGCGACGGCATGATACAAGGCAAAGCGTTCCACCGCTTCGGCGAGAATTTTCCTCCCCTCGTTGCAGGCGAGAAATTCGGCCGCTTCGTATTCAAGTGCGGTCACCACTTTGCCGGCGTGATGGTTTCTCACCCGACCTTCGAACGAGACGCAGGCCCCGGCACGATCATCCGCCACCGCCTGCATCAATGCGGCGGAGTCGATTGTCTCGTTTGTTAGAGTGAAGGGGTTCATCGATCAGCCGCCGGAAAAGGGTTGCAGGAAAATGAATTCGTCGCCCGCCGCGACATCGCAATCCCAGCCGGTGAATTCCTGGTTTTTCGCGAGGCGCAGGTCGGCGCGCTGCAGCGGCAGCCGGTATTGAAACTGCAGCTCGGCATACAACCCGGCGGCGGTGCGGGCATAGGTGTGGTAATTTTCCCCGGCCACGCCACGTGCCTCACGCAACATGGCATGATAGTGGATTGTCACGTCACAGCCACGGATGCCGGATTGCATTTTCGCACAGGCTTCGCGCCAGTCATCCTCGGTATTGACGTTGTCGAGCGCGACCGGATTCAACAGCGGGAGCACGTTTGCATCGAGTTGTTGCAGGAAGCCGCGGGCGCAGTGGCGGTTTTGCGTTAGAAACTCCTCCAGCATAGGCAGACACGCTGGTTCGTACACCGCACACAAGGGCTCGGGCTGCTGATCGAGCCGGTTGGCGAAACATGTGGCATGAAAAGCAGGCGAGTGCGCGTCGATCAACTGACGCAGCGTGCCCGCATCCAGCAAAGCAAGATCTCCGGCGAGGAGAAGGATTGGTTCCGCGAATGTGGCCAATGCCGCGTGCAGCGCACCGAGCGGGCCGGCACCGGGAATCCGGTCGGGCAACAGCGGCAGATCGGCATCGGCGGGTTGCGCGGCGTCGCGCACGGAAAGATACATCTCGTGCCCGAGCGTGCGCGCGTGATCGATGATCGCCCCGACCACCGTCCTGCCATCGGGCCGCCGCAACAGCAGTTTGTTGCGGCCCATGCGCTGGCTTTTCCCACCGCTGAGGAGGATGATTTTCATCGGGCGGCGTTGAAGTCGGATTTGCCGCCGGTTTTTTTCAGCAGTCGGATGCCGCCGATTTCAATCGCCGGATCCAATGACTTGCACATGTCATAAATCGTCAACGCGGCGACGCTGGCGCCGGTCAGCGCCTCCATTTCCACGCCGGTTTTTCCCGTCGTTTTGCAAGTGCAGAGGATTTCGATGACCTGTCCGCGCAGAGTGATTTCAAGCTGGCAATCCTCCAGCGGCAGCGGATGGCACAGCGGGATCAGACGCGAGGTTTCCTTCGCCCCCATGGTGCCGGCGAGCACCGCGGTCTGGAACACCGGACCTTTTTTGCTCTGGATTTCACCGCCGCTCAGCATCGAAGAAATTTGCGGGCTCACTGAAACGGCTGCGGCGGCGACAGCAGTGCGCACCGTTGCGGATTTCTCGGAAATATCCACCATCGAGGCGATGTTCTGTTGATTGACGTGTGTGCTCATGGGCTGGAAAATTGATAGGGATAAAACGCGCGAGCCGGCGATGGCGGCATCATAGCACTCCGCGGGGGGATTTCAACAACCCCGCAAGCCCCGCGGGCGGCGATGAGATTGCCGGAGTTGGAAAAGATCTGACAGGCGCCGTCCGCTGTTTTCACGGGAAACAACAAGGCCAGATGGTCGTGGGCGGACTGCGTGCTGGAAATTGTTAGAAAGTGCGTTCGACATTCGCGTCCCTCCATCCGGCAGAGGGCGGGAATCACATAGCGCGAAAAAGTGGCGAGCACGGAAAGAGGGTTTCCCGGCAGCGCGAAAACGGCCGGCGGGCCGTTCCAGAAGGCCATCGGTTTGCCCGGTTTCTGCGCGATCCCGTGAAACAGCGGGGCACCCCACAGCGAGCATGCCGCTTCGCGGACGAAATCCCTTGCACCCGCGGAAATGCCGCCGGTGATGAGGATGACATCCGCGAGTCCGCTCAGTTCCACCAGTGCGTTGATGGTTTCCTGCAAGTCATCCCCCACGTGACGGCTGGTGATGTTTTGATAGGAACCCGCGTGAAGGATCGCCCGCAACATCGGCGCGTGGCTGCCGCGAATCTGCCACGGCTCCGGCATGGTTTCATGTGGCACCACCTCGTTGCCGGTGGTCAGCAAAGCGATGCGGACTTTGGCAGCCACGTAAAGATTCGACGCGCCCGCGCTGGCGGCAATCGCGATTTCACCGGCGCCCATCAACTGGCCCGTTGCCAGCAACACATCACCCCTTGCGGCATCGGCCCCTCGTGTGTGAATGAACTGGCCCGACGTGGTTGATTGGAGGACTTCGATCCTTCCATCCGATTTTTTGTTAGTCCATTCGTAGGGAGCGAGGTGAACGTCCGCATCGCTGAGACATGCTCCGGTTGCCACCTCGACAGGGCATTGCGATGGCAGCGGCATCACGGAATGGCCGGCAAGCAGCGCGCCGCTCACCTCGTATGTTTGGCCCGCTCTCAGCGGTTCGCGGGAAAGATACCCATCCATCGTCGCCCGATGAAACGGAGGAAAATCGCGGTCCGCAAAAACCGGCGCGCGCAGCACCCTGCCCCAGGACTGTTCGAGGGCGATCATCTCGTCGGAGGTCACGGCAAGATGTTCACCAATGATGCTCTCGGCTTGCGCGGGGCTGATCAATGTGGTGAACATGACAACAACGTGAAGCCTCGTGCGCAGCCTGACAAGGACGAAGGCGGCGAAAATCGCACCCGTCACAAGACATCCAGCGTCTGGACTCCCGGGTGCAGCACTCCGCTTTGTACGATCTTCGCACGAAGTCCGCCTTTGCCCGCCAGGAACTCTTCGACTCCGGTCGCACAAGCATGATCCATCCAATAGCAGGGTTTGCAGTGCTCGATGCCCATGAAAACCACATCGCCGATTTGGAATGTGCGGCCGATCAATGAATTGAGATCGACCCCCGCGATGACCACATTGCGTCGATAGGCATCGGCCTTGTTCGTCAGCTCGAAGGTTTTCAGAACCTCCTCGTGAACCGCCCAGTCGAAAAATGTGACCTGGCCTTTGAAGTCGGGTTTGTAATCAAAGAACCGGTCGCCACGGATGCCGCTGCCGGCAACGCAGTCGAGTACATCGCAGGCCACCATCTCGTGGGGCAGTGGCTCCATTCCGTGCCGACCGTAAAAGGCATGGCCAGGGGAAATGTAGAGCCCGTGAATGTTGATGTTGTGTTTCATCCGCCAAGGTAGCTCATCTCCGCTTTTTTGCCGCTCGCCCGTCCGCGCAATTCCGAATATCGGTCATTGCGAGGCAACCACACGGCGGCGATTTTTTCCAACATTTCCTGGTCGCTCGCCCCGTCGCGCATCGGCCCGAGCATGTCGGTCCCCTGCCCGGCAAACAAGCAGGTGAACAACCTGCCGTCCGACGACAATCGCGCCCGGTTGCAGTCCGCGCAAAATGGTTTCGTGACCGAAGTGATCAAACCGACCTGCACGGTGCTGCCCACGATCCTGTGACGTTTCGCCACCTCGCCCGGCACCTCGGCGGCGAGCGGTTCGAGAGGATAGACCGCATGAATGATGTCGTGGATCTCCGCGCCGCTCACCACGTCCTCGCCGCGCCAATGATTGGTTTCACCGACATCCATGTATTCGATGAATCGGATCGAAAAGCCCTCCGCCAGCGCAAGGCGCACCAGCGGCAGGATTTGCGATTCATTTTTTCCGCGAATGATCACCGCATTCACCTTGACCGGCAGACCGTAAAGCAGGGCCGCGCGGATGCCATCGATCACTCGCGAGACCTTGGCACCGGTGCCGCTCATGGTGGCGAAAACCTCTTCATCGACGGCATCGAGGCTCACGGTCACCCGGTTCAATCCCGCCAGGGCCAATCGTTCGCCGTAGTGGCCAAGCATGATGCCGTTGCTGGTCATGGCCAGATCTTCAATCCCGCGAAGCGCGGCCAGCATGGCCACGAGGTCGTCGACGCCACTCCTCATCAACGGCTCGCCTCCGGTCAGGCGGATTTTTTTCACACCCAACATCACAAACAACCGCGCGAGGCGGGCGATCTCCTCGAAGCTCATCAGGTGCTGCGGAGCCAGGAACGGATAAGAATCGCCGTAAACCTCCCTGGGCATGCAATAACCGCAGCGGAGATTGCAACGATCCGTTAGAGAAATGCGCAGATCCCGCAGCGGACGCCGCCGTTGATCGAGCAAAGTTGGTTCCTTCATGAGTAGCGGGAAATTCTTGTTCGTCGATTGCCCCATCAGCCCTGGAACCGTTGTACAATGGGCATGCGCCGACCGATGCCAAACGCCTTGCTGGTGACCCGCAGCCCCGGTGCCGCCTGCTGGCGTTTCCACTCGTTGAGGTCGATCCTGCGCTGCACCCAGCGGACCATTGTTTCGTCATATCCGGCGGCGATGACTTCATCGGTCGACAACTGGCGCTCGACCAGCAGATGCAGCACCGCATCGAGCACATCGTAGGGCGGCAGTGTGTCCTGGTCCTTCTGGTCGGGCCGCAGTTCGGCGCTCGGGGCTTTTTCCATCGTGTTCCACGGAATGATCTCCCGATCGCGGTTGATCCAGCGGGCGACATCATAAACCATGGTTTTCGGCAGGTCGGAAATCACCGCGAGTCCGCCGCACATGTCGCCATAAATCGTGCAATACCCCACCGCGAGTTCGCTTTTGTTTCCGGTGGTCAGCAACAGGTGTCCGAATTTGTTAGATAACGACATCAGAAATAGTCCGCGGATGCGCGCCTGCATGTTTTCCTCCGTGACATCTTCTTTCCGACCTGCAAACAGCGGTGCCAGGGAGTCTTTCACCGCAGCAAACGCGTCGGTAATGGGAACTTCGGTACAGCCTATCCCCAACTGCTTCGCCAATCGGAATGAATCGTCGACGCTGCCACCGGAAGAAAACGGTCCCGGCATTGTCAGCCCGTGAACATTCTCCGCACCGAGGGCCTCCGCGGCGATCACGGCGGTCAAAGCGCTGTCGATGCCACCGCTGAGTCCGAGACAGGCACTGGCGAAGCCGCACTTGTGCGCGTAGTCGCGCAAGCCCATGACCAGCGCGCGATAAAGTTGTTCCGCTTCACCAAGCTCGTGAACCGCACCGGCGCTCTGCCGCAGATCCACGGTCGTTGTTTCTTCGACGAAGCCATTCATTTGCAGAACGATTCCCTGGTCGGGCATTGCGAAAACCGAATGACCGTCGAACAACAACTCATCGTTGCCTCCCACCGCATTGCAATACACCACCGGCGCCTGGATTTCCGCCGCGACACTCTCTAACAATTTCCTGCGGACCGCCGGTTTGCCGGCATGGAAGGGCGAAGCGCTGAGGTTGAGCAGCAGATCGATGCCGCTGTCGTGCAGTTCCGCCACGGGATCGCGATCATACAAGGGACGCGGCAGGAATTCCTCGTTCCAGATGTCCTCGCAGATGGTCACGCCGATGCGCAGGCCTTTCCAGACTATCGGCTGACAGGACTCGCCCGGCTCGAAGTAACGCAGTTCGTCGAACACATCATAGGTCGGCATCAAGGTCTTCCAGATTTTGTGTTGGATGGCCTGGTTTTCCAACCACGCCACCGCATTGCGGAATGGCCGACCCGGAGCCGAACCGGAATAGTGATCGATATAACCAACCAACAGCGGCACCTTGTTGATTTCACCGCAGAGATAATCCAGAGCCTGCAGGCACTTCGGCACGAACTGTGACTTGTGGACCAGGTCGCGCGGCGGGTAACCGACCAGGGACATTTCCGGAGTCAGCACCAGATCGGCTCCCTGATCGAGGCATGAGCGATAGGCGGCGAGGATTTTTTTCACATTGCCCGGGAAGTCGCCGACGATGCCATTGATCTGGGCGATTCCAATTCGTAAATCCGGCTGCATCAGAGGGATCATAGCACTCTGAGGCACAGCGACAAGCTGTTATCAAGTCCTGGCGAATTTTCATCGCTGTGAAAACGCCCGCCCTGCCAAAGCATTGCCGCCATCCGAGCAAGATGTTGCAATTTGCCGAAATTTTCCGCAGTCTTGCGCCGTGAAGAATTTTCGGAAAAAACCGCGCGACCGCGATGATGCGGCCCGGGAGAACCGTCATGTGCGGAATCCGGCGCCGGAAGGGGAAGCCGTGCCCTCCCGCAATGAAGACGACATCTGGGATCTTCTGCCAAGCGTGAAACATCCTCTGGTGCTGATCCTCGATTGCATTCAGGACGTGCACAATCTCGGCGCGATTTTGCGCACCGCCGATGCCGCGGGCGTGACGGCCGTCATCGCACCCAAGGACAAAGCCGCGTCGATCACCGAAACCGTGCGTCGGGTTTCCACCGGTGCGGCGGACTGGGTGCCATTTTTCCAGGTCACCAACCTGGCGCGCTGCATGGAAAAACTCAAGGAAGCCGGCGTGTGGATCGTCGGCACCTCCGACAAGTGCGAAAAAAGCGTTTACGACATGGACTTGAAAGGACCGGTCGCCATCGTCATGGGCGCCGAAGGCAAGGGCATGCGTCGCTTGACCGAGGAAAACTGCGATTTCCTCTGCAAGCTGCCGATGTCGGGAAGAGTGGAATGTCTCAACGTTTCCGTCGCCACCGGAGTTTGTCTTTACGAGGCTGTTAGGCAGCGTGGCAAGTCATGAAAGAGCCGGTATTGATCCTGTCCGATCTCCATCTTGGCCACAAGGCCTCGATCATCGATGATGTGTCGGTGCTCGAACCCTTGATCAGGGGTGCCGGCACGCTGTTGTTGAATGGCGACACCTGGCAGGAGCTGGCGCGCGAATTCCAAGAGCAGGGAAAGCAGTTGCTGGATCAGTTGCAGCAGCTCTGCGCCCGTCTGGGTGTCGAGATTCTGATGCTGCCTGGGAACCACGATCCCGGTTCCGGTTCGCAGGGATATGCACTGCTGGCGGAGGGGAAAATTGTCGTCACCCACGGCGACTGCGTCTTCCAGGATGGCGCGCCATGGAGTCGCATGGCAATGAAGAAACAAAGCGAGGTCGCCCAACTGTGGTCGCGACATTCGGCCAGCCATATCGATGACCGCCTGCAACTGGGTCGTGAAATCGCCCGCCTGTTGATTCCACCGCACTATCCGCACAGCCGCAAAATCTGGATGCGCGCCTGGGACGCGGTCATGCCGCCGGGAAGAGGACTGCGCATGCTCATCGCCTGGATGACGATGGTGAAACAAACGCGGATCTTTGCCAGACGCTACTTCCCCGACTGCGAAATCATCCTCTGTGGCCATTTCCACCGCTGCGGCATCTGGGATGACGACAAGCTATTGGTCATCAATTCCGGTTCCTTCATGCCACCGGGAGGAGCCTACTGGTGCGAATGGAACAACCGCGTTTTCACCGTCGGACGAGTCAAAAAATCCACCACACGGATGGAGCGAGGCGAAATCCTCGGCGTTTGGCTGTTGTGAAAAAGTGGGCGTCGAACCCTTGATCATTGATCGACTCGCCACCCCTCGGGCAACTCAAGGAAAACGCAAAAATCAAAAGAACGCATCGGTTGAAGCCAATCCCGCGCCAGCCATGACAGGGAGTCACTCAGGAACAAAACGGGCTGATGTTCGCACACCAGCCCGTCATGTGTATTTCGTTGCTGCAAAAGGAAAACCCAAAAAACCGATTGCTGCTGGGATGGTATAAGCGCGTGACGTGCCAAAATATCTCGAAACGCATGAAAAAATTTGATCGCAACGGTACTGGGTCCCGAGCCCTCTTCCCGGCCTGGGAAATCAGAAGCAGCCATCGCACATGATTCCATGCGAGCTAAGAAGCTTTTCGCGGTTCCCGTCGGTACCCGGGGTCATGCCGGGTTTCATCGGGATGTTGTTTATGTTAGGAAATTGCCGGAGAATAGCGAAGGAGCGGGATGCTACCCGGGCTCGTGTAACAAGGCACGTTCCGCGGAATATTTTTGCCAGAGCAGTTCCAGGCGCGCGGAAATTTCCGCCCCGGTGCCGACTACCATCCAGTAGCGGTAAGAATAGGTGGATCGTGGACCGAGACTGACGAGGTCGAGGGGAGCCATGTGCATGCAGGGCGCGGATTTCGGATCATCGCTCGAGCCTGCGCCATGAGGCCCGAAATTCCAGTGAATGGTGGCGGTGGGGCTGAAGACCGCGATGCCTTGTCCATTTGCCTCAAAGCAGGCGAGCGCCTTGCGGGGCGGAATCACCCGACCCCAAGGCGGTCCTGGTGCCTGGACTTCGTCGCGCCATTTTCCGTCGCCCAGATAGCTCTTCACGGTGCTGAAATTGCGCGTGAAGTAGCAGGCGGGAATCTCCTGATGGGCGGGTCGGGCCGGTCCCCATCGATCGGACTCCGTGCGACTGCAGACGAGTTCGCAACGCACCGTGACCACATTCGGCATGGAGGGTTCGAAGCCCGTCCATTGGCGCATCAGTGCGGTGGCGTTCTCATCAGGCATGTCCCAGAGTTTGGGGATCGTTTCTCCAAAAAGCGTTTTTTCATCAATGCGTTTGAACTCATTGACACGGGCCCACGATGACACTCCGCCGCCTTGAATGGGATTCCACGGCCAGGGTTTCCAGTCCTTGCTCTGACCGTCGGCGGATCGATCCAGTCTGGCACCGGCATAGTAGGACTGCTGGATGAGTCGACCGGGATCGGCGATATTCACGATGTTTTTCGGGTATGCTGTCCAGGAAAGCCAGGTGATCGAGGCGCCTTTGGCACGATCGATGCCGACTTTCACCGCACCGTTGTCGATCACCAGCAACTCCTCACCCTGAGGAGCGATGTTCGGCGTTGCCCCAGCAAAGAAACACTGACTCAAAGTGAACAGCCAGGCCGTGCCGATTGTGGGAAATGCTTTCATGAATGGCTGTGGTGGTTTTCCTGACCCGCGGTGCGGACAAAAGTCATCAGCGGGAAGATTCTATCAAAGTGGCTCATTTGGCCGGAGGAACGTCCCTGCCGGTGATTACCAGGTTCCGCTTCGGGATGCTGTAGATGAACGCCACCACGCACGAGGCGGTCATTCGGGCGTCCGACCCATACCCTGCGTTGTCACGATTCGGCTGGTAGTAAAATGTGCCGTCGTTGCATTGCGCCATCGTGAACCACCAGCGGTTGGCATCCATCAGCTTGCGAAAGTTGTCAGGTTCGATATTCGCGGCAAGCGCTGTGTAGGCCATGCCCATGATCGGCGAGCCGTGCGTGTCGGGAAAACTTTGCGGATGATCGCCGATGACGCGGGAATGCATCAGGGCCTGCCTGCGGTATTCGTTGTCGCTATACGGGCTGAGGAAATTGGCAATGCCAGCCGCACCTGTCCGGCCCATGTCCGCCCAGTCATCCGGTCCCCCGCCGGGTTCGTCAGCGTACCACATGTAGCCGTTTTTCCCTGTACCTCTTTTGAGAAATTTGTATGCCGCTTCGTGACGGCTGCGATCGATCTTGATGCCGCAGCGCTGCATCAAGGAGTAGGCGAGCGCGCCTTGAGCGGTGATCATCGCGATCGGGCCATAGCCCTCGAAACCCGGATTGTGGCCCCAGCCGCCATGAGCCTGCTGTGGACCTTTGGGATAGCTGTCCGGATGCGATTTCTTCGACTTCGGATCAATCTGCGACATGTCGAGGTACTGTCCCTCGTTGAGCAGCGCGAGGATTTTTTCCAACTCCGGCAGCACCCATGATTTCCTGGTCGCTAGATAGTACTCGCTGAGCACGATCGCCGCGCCCATGTAGGTCCAGTTGATCAGACCATACTTCCTGTCGTTCTTCCCGGTCTCGTCAATGGATTTGCAAAGATGGCGCAAGTTGCGTTCGACATCCGCCCGGTAGCGCTCCTCGCCGCTCGCCAGCATGGCCAGGGCCGAAAAAGTATCGTGCACCGGATCGCCAAAGGAACCGTCTTCGTTTTGCTGCTTGGCAACGTATTCGAGCAACTCCTTGAGAATTTTGTCCGACTTGGGACAATGGGCCGGGTAGGTGGCGGCATAAGCGCCGTACTTGTTTCCGATTTTCAGTTCCACTTCGATTTTCTTTTTGTCGCGCTCCAACGTCAATACGAGCAGTCCTGTGCCGGAAGGTCCCTGGCAGGCTTCCAGAGCCTCCGCCAGCTCCGCGACCGGTCCGTCCGCGCCGAAAATTTCCATGCCGTAGCCATTGCGATGCGGATGTTGGAACATCTTGCCGGCTGCTCCGACAATCAGATCATTGAGCTTGACGACACCGTGCGCCGGCGTCCTGGCGAAGACATGTTTCACCAGCAATGCTTTGGGTTCCTTGGCCACCAACTCCGCGCGAATGCCGGTGAGGCCCAAATTATAATACCAGCCCGGCACTTCCGCATCGGGCCCGGAATCGGCGCGCTGGTTCCACGGCTGGCCATTCTCATAGGCGACTTGAGCCAGCAACGGCGATGCGATGCCGGCGAGCAAAGCGGAAATGGAGACAGCGGTAAAGAGTTTGAATCGTTTCATGGCTTGCGTGTTGCAACTTGATAGGCAGGTGAGGCTATGCGTTGAGGCAACGGGTGTCAATTTGCATATCGGCCATTGCAGTGCACGGCGATCAAGCCAGGGAGATGCTCAAAGGCAGGGATCGCTGTCCCTAGCGATCCGGTGGGGGCAGGATGCTTGACGGGTCATCATCCTTCCTGACACATCGGCGTTTTTTTGGCGCACGAGGGTGTGGGGTGAAGGTAGATCAGGTTTGGGTGATCCGCGACCGTCCCCCACCGGAACGCTCGGAGATCGTTCCCTGCCTTTTCACTCGCTTTGTTGGCGAACGAGAGCGTGGGGTGAAGGTAAATCACGTTAGGGTGATCCGCGACCGTCCCCCACCGGAACGCTCGGAGATCGTTCCCTGCCTTTTGATTGCGACATTCCTTGTCAATCATTTCCCTAACTTGATCGCCGTGCATTGCAGTGCTGTTGCGCGCGACTCCGGTGCTACTTCGCAGGGCGATCGTTGTTGGGTTGCGAAGTCACCAAGGCGACGATCGCCGCGTGCTGTGCCAGCAAGGCGTCTTCCGACTCCTTGAGTTCCTGTTCGCAGGCCGTCGAAAGTTGCAGCGACAGTGAGTAAAGGTCATCCGATGGAGCACTGGCGGATTTCCGCAGTTTTTTTTCAAAACGGACCATGGCAGCCTCGACAGGGCCGTTGAGTTTTTCCACTCCGATCAAAGCGCCAAGGTACAACTGATCGAAGCGGTCCAGCGATTTGGCA
>Ga0209400_1001903_pt1 | contig 16208 bp, 16 predicted proteins | sample M_130807_EF_Meta_FD_187313 | JGI IMG/M metagenome (GOLD analysis project Ga0209400, IMG submission 187313) | Freshwater microbial communities from Lake Montjoie, Canada to study carbon cycling - M_130807_EF_MetaG (SPAdes) (version 2) | ecosystem: Environmental > Aquatic > Freshwater > Lake... | reverse complement strand
ATTACATCTGGTGTTTCAACATCTGCAATTTTTTCAACCGCTTTGACATGGGCCACTAGAGGCTCTGGCTGGTCATCCATGATTAATGCCAAACCGCGCTCTTTAACTGCAGCTAAAGTTGCACCGCGTGCCACAACGGTTACCTCATTGCCCGCTCGCGCCAACATCACCGCTAGGTAGCCGCCAATAGCGCCACCCCCGCCAATCACACAGATTTTCATAGGAATCCCATCAGAATAAAATTTTTGTATTACTTAAATACTAGATGAGAATATTTTCCGACACAACAAATTTGATTGCCTAATTTTTAGGCAAGGGGCATCTAAACTGTTTTTAAGAGATCTTTGGATACATGACTGCCTAAGACCATCCCCATAATGCTAGCCAGTAAACCTGCCAACTGTGGCGGCAAAGTAGCATTTGGCGCCACAGTTTCACAGCCAATCCAAACAGTCAAACCACAGACTACCGACAAGAGACCGCCCAAAGAATTTGCTTTGGACCAGTACACCCCGAATGCTAGCGGCACAAAGGCTGCAACCAAAGTTACCTTATAGGCATTCTCAACCATCTTAAAAATCGATAGCTCAGAATTAATCGCAAAGAAGGTAACCACAATAGAAAAACATAATACGGTGATACGCATGATTTTTAGTAACTCTTGATCCGTCAGATGCTTAAAAAATCCTCGCACAATATTTTCTGCAAATGTTACTGAGGGGGCAAGTAATGTTGCACTAGCGCAACTCTTAATTGCCGAAAGCAAAGCTCCAAAGAACATGATCTGCGCAATCACCGGTGCGTGATTCATAATCAATTTTGGCAGAATCATTTGTGAATCCGTATATAAATACTCTTTCACTAGCTCTGGATTGATGAGCGTTGCCGAATAAGCTAAATACATTGGCACGAAAGCGAAAATAAAATAAAGGACACCACCTAAGATTGCAGCCTGCACAGCAATGTTGACATTCTTAGAGGAGGTAATGCGCTGGAAAACATCCTGCTGGGGGATGGAGCCAAGCATCATGGTGCACAGAGCAGCTACAAAGCCTAAGATAGAAGCCAGATTCATATCCGGCCAGAAGTTACTAAATTGGCCAGCAGCTGCAGCATGCTCTATTACTACACCGATGCCACCGGTTTGCATGGTCATCTCACCACCGATGTACAACATGCCAATCACAATAATGATCATTTGAATAAAGTCGGTAATTGCAACCGACCACATGCCACCGAATAAGGTATAAATCAACACACTTCCAGCTCCAATTATCATGCCAGCAGTCTGAGAGATACCGCCTTCAGACACCACATTAAATACGAGACCCAAAGCTTTAATTTGTGCAGCGACCCAACCCAAATAAGAAACCACAATACATAGCGTAACTAATACTTCAACAGTGCGTCCGTATCTTTCACGAAAGAAGTCACCAATCGTAAGCATCCGGCGGTTATAGAGATGGCGGGCAAAAAAGAGGCCGACTAATATCAAACACAAGGAAGATCCAAAGGGATCAGAAACAACTCCGCCCAGACCTTCTTTTAAAAATGTAGCTGGAATACCTAAAACGGTTTCAGAACCAAACCAGGTAGCAAAAACGGTGGCGGTAACGATCGGCAGAGGAAGACTATGACCAGCGGCAGCAAAGTCAGCGGTATTTTTAACCCGCAAGGCAGCCCATAATCCAATACCGATGGATATAAGCCAATAAATGATGACGAACCAAATGAGCACGCCCTATTTCTCCTTCAATAATTTGGTGAAATTATATGGCCATGTCAACTTTGTTAGTAAGGGAATTTGTAGCTATTTAGGGCATCCCACTCTGACATAATTCAAGGGTGAATTTACCTCAAATGAGCCTTAGCGAGAACCCAAGCACAGATCTGGCTTACCAAAAAGCCATTTTGGGCTCAGTCTCCCGCACCTTTGCTCTCACTATCCCGCTGTTGCCTCCCATGATTGAAAAAGTGGTGGGCAATACTTATTTGCTGTGCCGGATTGTGGATACCGTTGAAGATGCAGTAGGTTTAAGCCCAGAAACCAAGCAAAATCTATCTCAATTATTTTTAGATACAGTTCTCGAAAAATCACCTGTTGAGTTTTTTGTGGAGTCTTGCCTTAAGGCGCTAGATCATTATGGCAATCTAGATGAGTTAGATCTCATTGCTCATACTCCAACCGTTTTACGCATTTTGCATACTTGCTCAAAAGATGATCAAGCAGCAGTGAGTCGTTGCGTCTCCATCATGTCAGAGGGTATGTCTTATTTTCATGGTAAACAGACTGCGGCAGGCCTAAAAGACTTACGCGAATTTGAGAAATATTGTTATGTTGTTGCGGGTGTAGTAGGGGAACTACTAACCACTGTTTTTAGTAACCACTCATCTGCATTTGCAAAGAGCATGAAGGGTCACGATGAACTTGCTATTGCTTTTGGTCAAGCCTTGCAAATGACCAATATCCTGAAAGACTCCCTCGAAGATCATGCACGCGGCGTATCTTGGAAGCCAGCCGATCTCAGCCAGAAAGAGCTTTTAAAGATTTCCTATCAGAAGCTCCAAGACTCCCTAAGTTACATACTCCTGATTCCAAAAGCAGAACTTGGAATGAGACGTTTTTGTTTCTTGGCTTTTGGCTTAGCAGTAATGACGCTCTCAAAGATTGCCAAGCAAAACGAATTTAGCAAAAAAAATGAGGTAAAGCTTTCTAGAAAAACAGTGATGGCCTTTTACACTTTTACAAAATTTGCAGTAAGGAGCGATGTACTCATGCAGGCTTTTTTTAAAATGTTTTCTCAATCGCTCAGAAAAGAAATCTGAGCTTATAGCGCGCCCTCATGCTTCAAAAGCCATAATTTGATTTGACGATATAGCCCAGGCGCATCTTCTTTCATAAAACCACCAATTCCTTGAGCAGAAACTACTCGATGACAGGGTGTAATTAGAGGATAGGGGTTAGCACCACAGGCTGTGCCCACTGCACGTGGACCGCTCTTAATCTGGTTTGCAATCTCACCATAGGTTTTAGTTTTGCCAACTGGTATCGTCTGAATACTGCTCCAAACTCTTTTCTGATGGTCGGTTCCTGATGGCTTTAGGGGCAAATCAAATTGATAATGCGGATTCTGGAAGTAGGCCTTGAACTGCTTGTCTGCCTCTCTTGCCAATTGATTTTTAGGACTCACTAATGTAGTGGTGGCAGGTAGATACTCAATTCTAGACAACATCAAACTACCATCAACTAGCTCAGTCAAAATCCCTAAACCCCCAAAAGGGGCTGCAATGACGCAATATTGAGCGCTATCTGAGGCTGCTTGTTTTTTGATTGGGGTCATAGGAAGTGATTCTCACATAATTAAACACTGAGGACGACACTACTTTCTTTCAAATCTATAGCTTGTGAAATGCCACTTTGCTATATTGATTCATCCTTACTTTTTGCAGGCAGACATCATGGACACCTTTTTCGACGATTGGCCTTTTTATAGCCAAGTTGCTCTAGTCCTCTTTTTACTGGCTCTTTCTGGCTTTTTTTCAATGGCCGAAACCAGCATGCTTTCATCAAATCGTCATCGCCTACGCGCCATGGCTAGCAGTGGCAATAAAGGGGCTGCCTTGGCAGAGCGGCTCTTAAAACGGATTGATTCGCTTTTATCAGTTCTCTTAATTTCCAATAATCTTATTAATACAATCCTGCCGATTCTGGTAACGGGAATTGCCCTACACATCTTTGGAGATAGTGGGCTCGTACTTTCCTTAGCAACTTTAGTAGTTGCTTTGCTCATTATTATTTTTAGTGAAATCACGCCGAAGGTCATAGGAGCAGCTTTTCCAGAAAAGATTGCTTCTCGAGTCGGCTGGTTCATCCTGCCGTTGACCTTTTTCTTAAAACCCCTGCTGTGGTTTGTTAATAGCTTCGTATCAGGCCTGATGAAGGTCTCTGGCCTGCAATCTTCTTCGGATAGTAGGACCATGAGTAAAGAAGAATTACGCAGCTTGGTTCTAGAATCAAATCGCTTCGTATCAAACCATCATCGTAATATTTTGCTGAACTTATTTAACTTAGAAAACATCGCGGTTGATGATGTGATGACCCCAAAGTCAAAAATTGAAATTTTAGATCTCTCGCGGCCGATTGATGAGGTAGTTCAACAATTAGAAACCTGCTACCACAATAAGCTACCAGTCTGCGATGGTGATTCTGAGCAAATTGTTGGCATCCTATCTGTTAAGAAGGCCTTGTCACTATTGGGTGATACAGACTTAAAACATCAAGACTTTAAATTCTTGTTAAATGAGCCTTATTTCATTCCAAGCGGGACGCCAGTTTTACAACAAATGCAATTCTTTCAAGATAATCAACAACGCTTAAGTCTAGTCGTCAATGAATATGGTGAGGTACTCGGTTTAGTCACCTTTGAAGATATCGTAGAGGAGCTCATTGGCGAGTTCACAACCTCCTTTTCTAATCTTTCAACTGACCCCCAATGGTTAGCGAATGGTACCTATCTAGCTAGCGGCACTGCATCCCTAAGAGATCTTAATCGTCTACTGAATCTCAACCTACCCTTAGATGGTCCTCGCACGCTAAACGGTCTCATTTTAGAAAAGCTCGAGGCAATCCCAGATCACGATGTCAGCTTACGAATTGCAGGCATTGTGATGGAGATTGTGCAGTTTGATGAGCAAGGCGTAAAGACCGTCAAACTCTATCGACCCGCCCTCGCTCAAGAGCAAGATTGAGCAGCGTCCAAGATGACTCACTTATTATTCGTACCTGGCATGAAATCGCAGTTAATGCGCTGAAATCTAGGGCGAGTGATATTCATATTGAAGCTGGATCACAGGCTACTTTAGTCCGGATTCGGGTGGATGGCTTGCTACAAGTGCAAGCGCAATTCGAGATTCAACTTCATGAGCGACTAATCACTCGTATCAAGATATTAGCGCGACTTGATATTGCTGAAAAACGTCTCCCCCAAGATGGCCGACTCTTAATTGGGCCTGATTTTTCTAAGCCCAATATTGATTGCCGAGTTTCAATCATTCCCACCCTGCATGGAGAAAAAGTAGTTATTCGGATTTTACCCAATTGCATCAATAATCTTGCTATCGAACAAGTTGGATTACTTCCAGAACAGTTAGTAATATTCCGGAATGCTCTTAATCAAGCCAATGGTCTGATATTGGTGACTGGCCCTACCGGTAGCGGCAAAACCAGAACGCTCTATAGCTGTTTGCGCACTTTGAATCAAAGTCATCGCAATCTTTGCTCTATAGAGGACCCCATTGAAATTCGCCTGCCTGGAGTGAATCAAGTAGCGTATCACCCTCGGTCAGGCTTAGATTTTCCGACCATCATCCGCGCCCTGCTAAGGCAAGATCCAGATATCATCATGATCGGTGAAATTCGTGACAGAGCTACTGCACAGCTTGCTATACAAGCAGCGCAAACTGGTCATCTTGTCTTAAGTACGCTACACACCCGCAACGCTAGAGGCGCACTCACTAGATTAAAAAGTTTAGGTCTTGAACCGGAGGCGCTCGAATCTTGCTTGCGTAGCGTCAGCTCGCAACGCTTGGTTCGCAAAATATGTCGGCAATGTTTAGGTCGAGATATTAAAGAAGCTAGTTTATGCACTGCGTGCAAAGGCACTGGTTGCTATGGTCGTATTGGGGTACATGAAGTATTGAGTGCAATCCATTTGTTTGATCCATCTTTAAAGTATCCAAGCATGTACGAGGCTGGACTTCACTACGTCAAGACGGGTTTGATTCAAGAAATCGATTTACAGTCTGAGGTTGGTACATGGCACTAAGTAAATCTGATCAACTAACATTTGCACAGCAGCTCCTATCACTGTTAACTGTTGGCCTCCCCCTCTTAAATGCCATGGAACTTATTCTTGCCTCTAGCCCAAAGCAATGGCAACACTGTTTAAGTAATTTATGTAGGCAGTTAAGGCAAGGGGAAAGCTTTTCTCAAGCCTTGCTATTACAGAGAAACCAATTTTCAGCAGAATTCATTAACCTCATTCGAGTCAGTGAGCGCACCGGAAATATTGAACTGGCACTACAAACCATTTGCCAGCAGCTTGAGGCGCAAATTGAATTGCGCCGAAAAGTACAACAGGCTTTAAGTTATCCCGTCATCTCTCTTGCCAGCTCCTTTCTGCTGATTCTGGTAATGATGATTTGGGTTGTACCTGTATTTAAAGATGTCTTTGCCCACTTCCAGGCTGAATTACCAGCGCCAACTAAAGTACTCATTCAAACCTCTACCCTTATTGAATATTTTTTCGTAGAAATAAGTACTCTTCTAATCAGTAGCGCTGGATTATTTCTGATCGCTTGGCTCAAAATACCGCGCCTTCAGAAAAAATGTGACCAACTGAGTTTTTGCATTCCGATGCTGGGTAAATTATTTCGTTTAGCAACGCTGACCTACTGGTGCAGAACCTTGGGGCATTTATTAGAGTCAGGTTTAGCTCTTCCCGATGCGCTTCGTGTGACTGCGCAATCCTCCAACCATTGGCTTAGCCATGACTTCAGTGCTGAAGTTTTCAAACACCTTACTAGGGGCTGGCCACTGGGTGATGCGCTGATCCGCGCCGACCCTAAACATGTTTTGTTTGATATTGAAACCTTACAATTGCTGCGAATTGCTTCAGAAAGTGGAACCCTTCCCCAAATGCTATGCAAACGAGCAAATATACTAGGCGCCCAGCTCAGTAACCGCCTCAATACCCTAAGCCAAAGCTTAGAACCCTTACTTATTATGTTTGTTGGGATTGTTATTGGCAGTCTTGTCATAATCCTATATCTCCCAATCTTTAATCTAGGACAGATTGTGTAATGGGCTCTCCAGCACTCATTGACCTTATTCGACTTTTATTAATTTGTGTATTGGCCTATTTAGCCTACATTGATATACGGACTTTTCGATTGCCCGATCTCATTACTCTGCCCCTCATCTTTATAGGACTTTGTTTTAACAACTTCTCCAACCTACAATTTGTAGGTCCTCAAGAATCTATCCTAGGCGCTTTACTTGGTTATCTATTCCTATGGCTATTGAATCGCATCTATCGATATATGAGAGGGCAAGATGGGGTTGGTATGGGTGATGCCAAGCTCTTAGCTGGACTAGGTGCCTGGCTCGGCTGGCATGCTCTGCCCGGCATCCTATTCACAGCATCAGCCTTGGGAATCATTGGCGGCATGCTTTGGCTTAGGCTACATAAACAAAAGCATGGCTCACCATTTCCTTTTGGGCCATTTTTGATCTTTGCTGGCATCATTGAGTTGTTATGGCCCCATCTGCTCCAGCACCTACTCCTGAGCAATCCGACTTAAGCCTACTAAAGGGGCATATCTCCCTCATTGGCTTAACCGGCGGAATTGGCTCTGGTAAAACAGCCGTGAGCGGCTTGCTAGCAAAGCTTGGTGCTGGCATCGTAGACACAGACCTTATTGCCCACCAAATAACAGCGCCTCATGGAGTTGGAATTGCACTGATTGAAAAGGAATTTGGTTCAGACTTCATTGCACCCGATGGGGCGCTAAATAGAGACAAGATGCGCGCCTTAGTCTTTGCCAAGCCTGAAGCCAGAAAATCTCTAGAAGCGATTACCCACCCACTGATACGCCAAGAAACTATCAGACAAGCCCTGCGCTTAAGTAAAAATGGTATTCCATACCTTGTATTCGTCGTGCCCTTGCTGATTGAATCTGGCTCTTGGATGAAGCTCATTGATCGTCTAGTGCTTGTGGACTGCCCCGAAGAGGCCCAAATTCAAAGAGTGATGCAGCGCAGCAATTTACCCCGGGAAGATGTGGAACGAATTCTGGCAGCTCAAGCCAGCAGAGAAGAGCGCCTAAAGCACGCCGATGTGGTGATTGAAAATCAGGGAAGTCTGAGGGACCTAGAAGTAGAAGTACAAAACTTGCACCAAAAAATCTTACAGTTTCAGAAAGACCAGACCAGTTCGTCATAGAATATGGGCTTGTGATTGTCTACGAATACCCATTTAACGAATTAGTCCGAAGCATGCTTCGGCTGGAGTATTTGTTCGCCCGTTTCAATCACTTCCTTCGCTCAGATGATCCAGAGCTTCACCATAACGCCATCGCTATTTTGTTTGATCTTGGTGATATTGGTGCTAGGGGTGATATCAAATCCCTATTACTAAAAGAATTCGAGCGCCAAAAATATAATCTCAATGGCCTCAAGTCATCACAGAAGGTGGATCAAGAAACCCTATCCCAAACTCTTTCTGAACTTGATGCCGTTGCTAGCAAGGTTAACAGTTCTGCTGGTAGACCTAATTCAATGATTACTGAGAGTGAATGGTTAAATGCGATTCGCACTAGACTCAATATTCCTGGCGGAACAAGTCCAATTGATTTACCTAGCTATCATGCCTGGAAAAATAGTCCTTCAACTGAGCGCCGAAAACTTTTAGAGGGTTACATCGGTCCACTTCTACCTTGGCAAGAAGCATGTCAATTATTTTTGCGCCTACTGCGTCAATCAGGGGAAGCAAAAGATGTGCTGGCTCACAATGGCTCATTTCAGCAAGCGCCTTCTGGCAAGGTATATCAATTAATGCGCATTACATTGGAAGATGACGCTCTCTTTTCAGAAATCAGCGCTAATAAATATCTACTCTCAGTAAGATTCCTCAAGGCCGATCGAGACAAAAAAGCACAGCTTGTTAATGCAGATGTGCCATTTAAACTGACGCTCTGTCAGTTCTAAGCTAAAGACCTTCGAAGGCACTCTAGCATTGGCCAGGCGGCCGGCAGCAAAGGGCCAACACTCGGGGCCTGTGCGCTAATCGACTCCCAAGATAAAGCTTGTCCTTCACGCCCTATAGGTGCGCCCCTCCAATCACGGATGATGCTGACATATAAACGAACATAAGCATGTGGATAGTCATGCTCTAAGACAGTTAATTCTTCGCTAGACTGAATATCAATACCAAGCTCTTCTTGTAGTTCACGCTGTAAAGCCTGAAAAACTGTTTCACCTTTTTCAACTTTTCCACCTGGCACTTCCCAATAACCAGCGTATGGCTTACCTTCAGGCCTTTGGCCTAAAAGATAGCGATTTTCTGAATCTAGCAATATCCCTGCAGCAACGACAGTCACAGGGCGATTCGTTTCATTCATAGAAATAAATCATCTTAGGTATGGGAGCCTGCCCAATGTTTTGCAAATTGCCAAGCAACGCGACCAGAGCGTGAGCCGCGCTCCAGTGCCCAAACCAAGGCCTCTGGACGAGCAGCTTCTATTTGCGCTGTACTTAATCCAAAATGACTTAACCAATGCGCAACGATAGCCAAATACTCATCTTGCTTCGGCGGATAAAAAGAGAGCCACAAGCCAAAACGCTCAGATAAAGAAATTTTTTCCTCCACCACTTCACCCGGATGAATTTCGCCATCATCGCCATAAGCATAGCCTTCGTTGTCTTTCATGTATTCAGGCAATAAATGGCGGCGATTTGAAGTGGCATAAATCAAAATATTATCGACTTGAGCAGAAACAGAGCCGTCTAGGGCTGATTTCATTGCTTTATAGCCTGATTCGCCCTCATCAAATGACAAATCATCACAAAAAATAATAAAACGCTCAGGTCGCTCAGCCAAGATATCAGCAATATCAGCCAAGTCTGCTAATTGCTCTTTCTCAACCTCAACTAAACGCAAGCCTTGAGCAGCAAACTCATGTAAGCTCGCCTTAATCAAAGATGACTTACCTGTCCCCCTGGCGCCAGTAAGCAAAATGTTATTGGCTGGTTTTTTTTGAATGAAATTTTTAGTGTTGTCCCGAATGGCATCCCGCTGTCGATCAATATTTTTTAAGTCTTCGAAAGTAATGTCTGAGACATGCTTAACAGGCTGCAAGAAACCAATGCTACCAAAAATACTATCGCGGCGGCGCCATCTAAATGCAGTAGAAGAATTCCACTCCTTCTCAGTTAAGGGCTTTGGCAGAAAAGTTTCTAGATGATTTAAGAGTTGCTCTAATTTTTCATTCATATTTTTCTTAACTTTTAAGAGCGATAGTCGGCATTAATTGAAACGTATTCATGTGATAAATCGCATGTCCACATTGTTTGAGCGGCATTGCCGCGCCCCAAATCAATCTTGACAGTAATCTCTTGAGCCTGCATCACTTTTTGGCCATCGGCCTCTTGATAGCTTGGATTGCGGCCGCCATCTTTAGCAACCCAAACATCACCAAGCCACATTTGGACGCGACTAACATCTAAATCGGTAATGCCTGCATAACCAATCGCTGCCAAAATACGACCCAAATTTGGATCACTCGCAAAGAAAGCAGTTTTTACTAAAGGTGAGTGAGCGACAGCCTTAGCAACTAAATGGCACTCCTCTTTAGTCTTGCCTCCAAGCACTTCAATGGTGATGAATTTCGTAGCACCTTCGCCATCACGCACAATCATTTGCGCTAACTTTCTAGCCAAAGCAATCAGGGCATCACGTACCGCCGCATAACTTGGGTCTGTAGCCGTCTGAATCTGTACTGCAGATTGCCCGGTTGCGATAACAATAAATGAATCATTCGTTGAGGTATCGCCATCGATCGTAATGGCATTAAAAGAAAGATCAGCTATTTCACGAGTGAGATTGCCTAATAAGCCTGGTGCAAAACCTGCATCGGTTGCAATAAAGCCCAACATGGTCGCCATATTTGGATGAATCATCCCGGCACCTTTACAGATGCCAGTAATCACTACAGGTCCTGCTGGTGTTGATACCGTCATTGAAGTTGCCTTAGGCTGAGTATCGGTGGTCATGATGGCCTGAGCAGCATCAAACCAATTATCTTCACCCAGATTTGAAACTGCTTTTGGCAAAGCGCTAATAAGCTTTTTAATCGGCAAAGGCTCTAGAATCACGCCAGTTGAAAATGGCAGAATTTGCTCTGGATTCATCTTGAGCTCTTTGGCTAGAGCGGCACATGTTTCTAGAGCATGTTTCATACCTGATTCGCCAGTTCCAGCATTAGCATTACCAGTATTCACCACTAAGGCACGAATTTCTCCATTACGACCCTCTTGCGCTAAATGCTCACGGCAAACCTGCACGGGCGCCGCACAAAATCGATTGAGAGTAAAGACGCCGGCAACCTGAGATCCAGGAGCTAAGGTCATTACCAACAAATCTTTACGATTTGCCTTCTTAATTCCAGCTTCAGCGATGCCCATCTCAAAGCCCTTAACGGGCTTGAGATCAGCTTTTTGGTGGAGGGGTAGATTAACTGTCATAGTCTGACAATTGTAGATGAGGGTTTAACAGGGTGCTAACGATCTCCCTTAAGGAGCGTCTAACTTAAGGCGCCGCAGCAATTCTTATATTTTTTGCCGCTACCGCAGGTACAAGGGTCGTTACGGCCAATCTTCGGTCCTGTTCGCGCAGGCGCAGGCAAAATCTCAATCGCATCACCACGATCACCAGTTGAGCCGGCCACTTCTTTTTCAGGATCAGCATGTTGATATTGGACATCGGCTAATTTAGCCAAATCATCATTCATCAATTCAGCGGCTTGATCTAGTTCACTAGCGCTTCTGATCTTGACAGTCATGATGTTTTTCACAACATCATTCTTGATTACGCTAAGCAGTTCGCTATACAGCTCAAATGCTTCACGACGGTACTCTTGTTTTGGATCCTTTTGGGCATAGCCACGCAAATGAATACCTTGACGTAAATGATCTAAAGCTGCCAAGTGCTCACGCCAATGGGTATCAAGGCTATAGAGAAGCACAGAGCGCTCAAATCCAGCAAAAGACTCTCGGCCGGACAGGTCGACTTTTTCATCATAGGTTTCTTTAGCGGCCTGTAGTACACGATCCACAATCTCTGAATCATCCACTGTCTGAGCACCATCAACCCAATTGCGTAAGTCGACAGTCAAACCCCAATCGCTTGCTAATACATTTTCAAGTCCCAGCAAATCCCACTGCTCTTCCATAGATTCAAGGGGAACATAGAGGGAGCAAACTGAACGTAAGACATCTTCACGCAAATTGGCAATTAAGTCACCAATATCTTTGCTTTCGAGGACTTCATTTCTTAAGCGATAAGTTTCTTTACGCTGATCGTTCGCAACGTCGTCGTATTCCAATAACTGTTTGCGAATATCAAAGTTACGACCTTCAACCTTACGCTGCGCTGACTCAATCGAACGGGTCACCATACCAGCTTCAATTGGCTCGCCATCAGGCATCTTCAGTCGTTCCATGACAGAACGCAAACGATCTCCAGCAAAAATGCGCAAGAGTGAATCATCTAAAGAAAGATAGAAGCGGGATGAACCTGGATCGCCTTGACGGCCAGAACGCCCTCTTAACTGATTATCAATACGACGACTTTCATGACGCTCTGTACCAATGATGTGTAAACCACCAGCAGCAAGAACATGGTCATGAATTCCTTGCCACTCATCTTGCAGCGCTTTAATCTTGCTTGCCTTTTCTATATCAGATAGCGCGGAGTCTGCTTGAATTAAGGTAGATTGTTTACCTACATTGCCACCAAGCACAATGTCCGTTCCACGGCCAGCCATATTGGTAGCAATGGTAATCATTTTTGGACGACCCGCTTGCGCAATAATTTCCGCCTCACGTGCGTGCTGCTTAGCATTCAAAACCTGATGTGGCAATTTACGTTGGTCTAGTAATTTCGCGATCAACTCCGAGTTTTCAATCGAGGTGGTACCTACCAATACTGGCTGACCGCGCTCGTAGCAATCCTCAATATCTTTAATCACAGCATCATAACGTTCACGAGAAGATTTAAAGATTTGGTCTTGACGATCTTTGCGCTGACTAATTCTATTAGGTGGAATGACTACAGTTTCAAGGTTGTAAATCTCCTTGAACTCATATGCTTCAGTATCGGCAGTGCCTGTCATGCCAGACAACTTGCCATACATGCGGAAGTAATTTTGGAAAGTAATCGTGGCAAGGGTCTGATTCTCATTCTGAATCGCGACACCCTCTTTAGCCTCAACTGCTTGATGCAAACCATCAGACCAACGGCGACCCTGCATTAATCGACCGGTGAACTCATCAACAATGATGACTTCTTTGTTTTGCACAACATAGTGTTGGTCTCGGTTATACAGACAGTGCGCGCGCAATGCTGCATAAACGTGGTGCATCAAGGTAATGTTTTGTGGGGCGTATAAAGAAGCGCCATCATTTAAGGCGCCCAACTGCACTAAGATTTCTTCCGCTTTATCGTGGCCCCGTTCGGTCAAATAGACCTGTTGCGACTTTTCATCTACCCAATAATCGCCAGGCTTCTCAACACCAGTGCCATCTGCCTTTTCTTCGCCAATTTGACGCTCTAAGTAAGCAGGTAGTGCGTTGATTTTGATGTAAAGATCAGTGTGATCTTCGGCCTGGCCAGAGATAATTAGTGGTGTACGCGCTTCATCAATCAGAATTGAGTCAACCTCATCAACGATCGCATATGCTAAACCACGTTGTACGCGCTGATCCAAGTCCTGAACCATATTGTCACGCAAATAGTCAAAACCAAACTCGTTATTAGTGCCATAGGTAATATCTGCTGAATAAGCTTCTTGCTTGGTCTTGTGATCCATCTGAGATAGATTGACGCCGACCTTCATACCGAGGAAGTTATACAAGGTAGACATCCACTCAGCATCACGCTGCGCTAAATAATCATTTACTGTGACGACATGCACACCGTTACCAGTTAAGGCGTTTAAGTAAACTGGGAGTGTTGCCGTTAAGGTTTTTCCTTCGCCTGTACCCATCTCGGCAATCTTGCCTTGATGCAAAGCAAGGGCACCCATAATCTGCGCATCGAAATGGCGCATTTTCATGGCACGAACACTAGCCTCCCGAACTACCGCAAATGCTTCTGCAGAAATGTCCTCTAAGGTCTCTCCTGCAGCAAGACGAGATTTGAACTCAGCAGTTTTAGCAGCAAGAGCAGCATCATCCAAAGATTGCAGGCCCGCTTCAAAAGCAGCAACCTTGGCAACGACTTTGCGATACTGTTTTAAGAGGCGGTCGTTACGACTGCCGACCAGGGTTTTAAGAAAACTGATTACCATGGGATATTGAATAAAATTAAGTCTTTGAGTTTATCACTCGCAACCCCATTTTTTATGAACTTTGCCCGTAAACCGTCTCGCAACCATTCTGCCCATGACTGGATGGAATACCTACGTGAATCTAATGGTCTTGGGGGTATTCTGGCTAAAACAGAGGATCTTACCAAGCTAAAGGCTAAGCTCTTTTTGGCTTTGAAGTCGTTGGATATGGGGCACTTGGGCCCAAAAATTGAAGTTGGATGGCGCTCAGGGGCTCAAGAAGAGCTTTTTTTACTGGTTGGTAGCGCCAGCATCGGAACTCGCCTACAGCAAGTTTTACCTAGTTTAATCAATGAGTTAGGAAAAATTGGGATTCATTGCAGGGCTATTAAAGTCAAAGTTAAGCCAACTTCTCTAGACTGGGATGTGAAGCCAAGACAAAACTTCAAAAATATACCCCCTAGAGGCTTGAATCCAGTGGCAAAAAAGTCATTGGAAGAGCTCATAGAAAAACTTCCGCCAGGCTCTGAGCTGCGAAGTGCGGTTGAGCGCCTTCTACAAAATAAATCTAAATAACTCAATAATTTTTAACCCACTCTAGAAAAAGAGTGGCTGGCTCTCTTGAGAATAGGCTGCTGGAGCCTTGGCTTCAGAGAAAGATTCGATGGCATAAGAGCTTGGGTCCTCTAAAAGCTTACGCAACAAAGCGTTGTTGAGGGCGTGGCCCGATTTCTCGGCTACATAAGCACCCACAATGGGGTGGCCAACTAAATACAGATCTCCAATCGCATCCAAAATCTTGTGACGCACAAACTCATCTTCGTAACGCAACTCTTCGTTATTCAAGATGCGGTGCTCATCTAAAACAATCGCATTATCTAAACTTCCGCCGCGAGCCAGACCCATCTCACGTAAGGCCTCTACTTCATGGGCAAAACCAAAAGTACGTGCACGACCAATTTCACTTCGGTAAGCATGCTCTGCAAAATCTACAATAAAACGTTGGCCAGTCTTATCAACTGCTGGATGTTTAAAGTCGATTGTGAAATCTAACTTAAACCCAAAGAAAGGCTCTAAGCGTGCAAGCTTATCACCCTCCCGTACTTCAATAGACTTCTTAATCACAACATACTGACGCGGTACATCTTGCTCAACAATTCCAGCCGATTCAATTAAAAATAAGAATGAAGCAGCGCTGCCATCCATGATGGGTACTTCTTCATCATCAAGCTCAATCAATAGATTATCTAAACCAAGGCCAGCACAAGCAGATAGCAAATGCTCGACGGTTGAGACGCGCACACCATCCTTCTGAATAACTGAAGCAAGCCTGGTATCGCAGACAGCCAGAGCAGTTGCGGGGACAACTGATTGCTCTGGCGTATCAACGCGCACAAACTGAACCCCTGAATTTGCCGGTGCAGGCTTAATAGAAATGGTCACCTTGCGTCCAGAATGCAAACCAATACCTACAGTCTTCACTGGAGTAGCAATGGTTCTTTGTTTCATCATGGTGACATCTCTAAATTCAGGGGATATTAGCTAATGCCTCAATATGAATTACAGTTTTTTCAAAATGGAAGCGGCGTCACTAACCTCAAACTTACCAGGAGCTTCGCGATCTAAAGATTTCACTACACCATCCTCAACAATCATGGCATAACGATCTGAGCGCACTCCTAAACCACGAGCAGAGAGGTCTAGCTCTATACCCATCTTTTTAGTGAATTCGCCACTGCCATCACCCATCATACGAATCTTTTTGCCAACTTTTTGATCTCGGCCCCAAGCGCCCATAACAAAAGGGTCATTCACAGAAATACACCAGATCTCATCAACACCTTTTGCTTTAATCGCATCATAGTGCTCAACATATCCAGGTACATGCTTTGCAGAGCAGGTTGGCGTAAATGCGCCAGGCAATGCAAAGATCACAATTTTTTTGCCAGCGACAAGCTTCTCAACTTCAAAGGCATTTGGCCCTAAGGAGCAGCCCTCGCTCTCTTCATTAAAAAATTCATAAAGAGTAGCGTTAGGTAATTTTTGTCCAACAGTAATCATGACATCTCCAATAAGTAATTGTTAGTAAGTATGCCAACGCA
>Ga0209400_1001894_pt1 | contig 16244 bp, 4 predicted proteins | sample M_130807_EF_Meta_FD_187313 | JGI IMG/M metagenome (GOLD analysis project Ga0209400, IMG submission 187313) | Freshwater microbial communities from Lake Montjoie, Canada to study carbon cycling - M_130807_EF_MetaG (SPAdes) (version 2) | ecosystem: Environmental > Aquatic > Freshwater > Lake... | reverse complement strand
AAGCGACCTTTGTCATCAAGACGTGGCTCGTGGGTGCCTAGAAACATTTTCAGCGCCCCCTTCCCCAGGTTCGCTGCGGACTTTCGTGCCCGCTTAATCCCCCACTTTACTCCACTTTTCCCCTTTTTCAACCACCTTTTCCCACTTTTAGCCCTTTTGAGCCCCACGGCTCCCCATATTCAGGGCAGGCCAAATGGGGCTCAAACAGGCGTGAATGCGCGGATTTGGGCATGAAAATGCCCCTCTCATGGAGGGGCATCGGCCGTTATAAGGCCCTAATTCATGGTTTTGGGGTTACTTCTTAAAGGAATCCACGCGATAGCTAACCGCCACCCACTTAGCGCCCTTGGCAGCCAGCGGTGCTTTAGTCGATGGGTAGAGCGCAATAGAGGTGATCACCGAAGGCTTAGCTTTCTTAATCATTGCGCACACTGCTTTAGCTTGAGTAGTGGCAAGAGCTTTCGCCTTAGCGATCGTCGTATTTTTCGTGTAGTAGTAACCGATACAAGTCACCGGAGCTTTTGTCTTTAACGTTGAGATGTACTTCTTTAGGTATGCGTTGTCATATGCACTTAAGGTCAACTTTGATGAGATCGAGTAAAGAGTAATTACAGGGACGATCTTCTTTGCAGCAAGTGCCGCAGCAGCAGCCGCATCTTCTAACGCCTTCTTTTCAGCCGCAGCCTTTAGATCAGCATCTGCTTTTTCTTGAGCAGCCTTAAGTTCAGTTGCAATGCGCAACTCTTCTGCGGCCTTGTCTTGAGCAGCCTTTAGCTCAGCGGCAGCTTTTGCTTGTGCATCTGCAATTTCTTGCGCTGCCTTAAGAGCCGCTGCAGCTGCAGCCTCTGCAGCTGCTCTATCTTGAGCAGCCTTTAATTCCGCAGCAGCCTTTGCATCGGCAGCAGCTTTTTCAGCTGCAGCTTTTGCCTCTGTTGCCGCAGTTGAAACATCTGCAACTGGATTTGTTGGTGCAGGTGCGCCACCGCTTGATCCACCGCTTGATCCACCGCTTGATCCACCGCTTGATCCACCGCTTGATCCACCGCTTGATCCACCGCTTGATCCACCGCTTGATCCACCACCACTATTTCCAGATCCTGGCGCAGTCAATGTCAACGAAGCCGATGGTGAGCTAGCAGCGCTGTCTCCGATTGCATTATTTGCAAGGACTGTAAATGTGTATGGAGTGCCTGCGACAAGTCCTGAGATAACGCAACTTGTGGTTGCAGACTCACAACTCTTTCCGGCACCGGCCGTTGCTACATATTTGATAATTGCAGAACCACCATTGTTGGCAGATGCAGTCCATGAAATGGTTGCAGAACTTTCATTAATTGCCGTTGCGGTTACGCCAGTTGGGGCATCTGGTGCAACCATTGCAACTACAACTGCAGGATCCTTTGTAATAGAAACCTGAACTTGACCATCTACTAGTGCAACTCCTAAGAGATCTGGTTGATTTCCTACTAATCCATAAATCTTTGATCCAGCGGTAATACTTGAATTAGTAACCGTCATAACAATTGGCTTACCGGCAGCAGTCTCTGGAACAGTTCCATCGGGTGCAACCCAAGCAATAATCAAGGAAAGAATTGGGGAGGCTGGAGTTAGCAACAGTGATGTCACTCGAGCCGTTGAGTTTTCCAAATAAGCAGTTATCACTGTGCCATCAGGAAGAGCGCCAGCTGTATAAGTAACTGTTGCCGTACTTCCATTGCTGCCTGCAGTAAACCCTGTATTAATTCCATCTCGAACTGTTATCTGTGCAATTAATGTTGCAGGACCCATCCCGCTCAATGATCCTTGAATCCACTGCGCATATGCCGTAACTGAACCGGTCGGTGAATAGTTTGTGCCTGCATTTCCCAGCAAATATCCACCTGATTCTTGGGAGTACCAACCATTAAAGACATAACTTGTTCTAGTTGCAGAAGTTAGAAGAATCGGCGTTTGCGAGTTGTAACTGACTGAATCAGAAACTTTTCCAGCTGTTCCACCATTACCGTTGTAAGTGACAGTAAAGACTTGAGGTATCCACTGTGCGTACAGGGTTGCATCAGTTGTTGGCGTGTAAGGGCTAGTTGTGACAAGCAACGTTCCACCAGTTGGTGATGTAGACCAACCTTGCAATGTGTAATTAGCTCTGGCTGCACCTGGCAAAGTCATTGATTGACCAATTGTCACAGTTGCTGTTGCTGTATCGCTGATACCGCTACCTGCATTAAAGGTTAAGCGATAGACCGAAGTGACCCATACTGCGTGCAACAAAATGTTTCCACTTGGTTCATAGGTAAATACACCCGTAGTTGCAGTTGCGCTGTTTGCCCAGCCTCTGAAAGCAAAGTCTTGACGAGATGGACCAGATGCTGGCAAGGTCGCGGGGCCGCTGCCAAATGTGTAGTTTTGTGCCGCGATTGGTGTTCCAGTACCACCATTGAAGCTATAGGAAATTTGATAGACCTGTGGAGTCCAAATCGCCTGCAGCGTTACGTTGTTTGTTCCAACTTCGTAATCAGCACCTGGGTTGTAATTCTTTGTGCCATCGCTCCAGTACACAAAATTATGGCCGTTCTTTGATGGGGCAGCCGCAACTGTAAAGATTTGACCAATTGTTCGATTTGCCTGCGTTGGAGCAACAGAATTTCCACCATTTACATCATAAGTAACGGTGTAAGGCTTTGCTGTCCATTGTGCATAGAGCAAGTAATGGTTATCGCGCACGACATAGTTGGCTCCTGCTGTTGCATCTTCCCCACTTTGATCTTTCCACGATGAAAATTCATACCCATCGCGAGTAGGTACAACAGCACTAATTACGATCGTATCCCCTGAAATCTTTTGCTGATCTGCGATCGGAGTCGAAACGCTTCCTCCATTAAAGGAGTATTTAACGTTGTAGACGCGGGTCCACTGCGCAGTTAAAGTGACAGCGCCTGCCCCCATAAGAATGCTCTGGCCTGGGGCATACGTGCGTGTTCCATCACTCCAGGAAACGAATGCATAGGTATCCCCTCCATTGCTTCCGGTCAATCCAGTTGATGCTGCAACGGTAAAACTGGTTCCGTAATTGACATTGGCCTGTGTAGGTACTGTTCCGCTTCCGTATGTACCTGCTGCATATGTGACTGCGAAACTTGCAACTGTCCACTGTGCATACAGTTCAATATTGGCTGTCGTTGTAAAAGGATCTGCGAGCGGAGTTGATACTGCAGTTAGTCCCCAGCCGACAAAGTTATATCCCGACTTTTCCAGGGTTCCTCTAGTTGCCAAAGCTATTGCTGTGCCAGCAGTTGTGTAATCGTCATATGCCTTACCTGGAGCACCTGAACCACCATTTGCATTGAAGTTAACTCTGTAGGTATTTGGTGACCAACGAGCCCAGAATGCGATGTTGTTTGTTCCAACAGTGAATGTGTTTCCAGATACATATTGATTGACAGTGTCTGTTGAACTTATTCCCCAGCCAATAAAACTATATCCGGTTCGGACTAACGTTCCGGTATTTCCCAAAATAGGTACAGATCCACCCATTGTGTATGTGTTTGAATCAAGCGGCACAGAACCACCTGTTGCCCCATTTGCGTTGTAAGTAACTGAATACGGCGTCAAAGTCCACTTCGCATACAAAGTCACATTGACTAAACCGAGTGCAAGAGTTGATCCTGATTGATAGATCTGACCAGATTCATCGGAATTTAGGCTCCAACCAGCAAAATTATAACCATTCAGGGTTAAGCCGCCTGATGCAGGGTTAGCTAAAACGGTAGCTGAAGAGTTTGAAGCATAAGAGTTCGCATCAGTTGGTGCCGAACCACCAGTTGAACGAGTTCCATTATAGAAAACCTTTAACAGCGCAAGAGTTGTAACAGTCGACGTGGTGGAACCTGGGGCATAGGTACTCCGGGTAGCGTTAACAGTAAGGTCAACAGAAGTAGATGGGGCAACCCCTGAAACTGTGATCGCACCCTGGGTATTTATAACTGCTGTGCCGACGGATGAAGATACGGTCCATGTATACGCGGAATCATAATTAGTAACGGCTGCAGTGAAGCCACCAGTTAACCTGACAATATTGCCGATAACTGGAGCTTTTGCAGCATTCAGCGCGCTACCAGATACAAGGCCTGTTCCACTTGTGAAACCGGGCTTTTGATTATCTATAGAAATTGTTGCTACCGAACCAGGTGTCATTCCAGAAACTGTTATCGGCAAATTACTTCCGGTTGCAGTACCGACCGTAATAGTTCCGGATCCAGCAGTAAATTGAGGCACGCTGTATGTGTATGTTGCATCGTAATTTAAGATATTAACGGTGAAGCCCGCTGCGGTAGAAGTAGTAGGGCCAAATTGTGGGTTATTGCGATCACCTAGTGGTGTTGCTGTTGCATTTGCTGAGTAAGTGCTTCCGCCGAAAAGATTCTTAGCTCTAATCTGGAATATGTAACTCGTTCCATTAATAAGATTTGGCACTGTAAATGAGGTTGCAGATCCACTAGCTTGGACTAGTGTTGACCAGGTTGATCCACCATCAGTTGAATACCTAATCTCAAAACCATCAGTCGGTGCCTCATTACGGCCTACACCCTTGCCCCAAGTTAATAGAACCTGACCAGATGAGCCAGCTGCGGCGGTTAAATTGATAGGAGCATTCGGCACAACTTCGGCGCACCAGATTGTTTTACTGGTAAAGCGGGAATTAATGTAATTGGAAATTAAGGTACCGGTAGTACCGCAATATTGGACGCTCGTTATCGAAGTATCAAATGCACTTTGAGCAATAGATGTGACCGAGTGTGAAATTGCAGTGCCAAATCTGATTGTTTTAATTCCAGTTCCAAAGAAAGCGTTATTTCCGAAAGTAGTAATTGTTGCTGGGAAAAGTGGCGCCCAACTGCTGGCAGATACATTGTAAAACGCCCTGTCACCAATACTTTTTAATCCAGTTCCCCAATCAACACTTGCAAAACTTGTAGCAGTACCAAAAGTTTCACCGATTTCTATCTTGCCGCTACCTAAGGTTAACGTGAAACTTGGATTGCCTCTAAATGCGGAATCAAGCAGAGCCGTTGGGTGATTAGCGGGGCCTGTTCCTGTAACAAAAACACTTGTGATGTAGTTATTCATAAAGGAATAAATGCCAACAGTTTCAACTGTTCCTGGAATAGTAACTGAAGTAAGGCCAAGATTCTTAAATGCACCTTGGTCAATTGTTCGAAGTCCAGTTGCAGGGAAATTGACCTTTGTTACATTTCTATTTACTGCATCAGGATTTGCCGCAAATGCATTGATGTTGATCTGTACGATACCTTGCGGAATCGTTACCTCACCCTTGCAATTCACACCCGCTGCAGAAGGAATTTGTGGGACAGCATTTGCAGAACTTACGTAAAAACTGCCCTCAATCGAACAGATTACATAGTAGAAGGATGTAACTGATTCACTTGTTGCCCAGTTATAGTTCAAATCACCAGAACTGTTTGTGGCTCTAACTCGATACACATATGCAGTTCCATTAGATAGATTTGTAACAGACAACTGAGTCGTACTTTGATTTGTAGTACCTACGTTATTCCATGTTGTGGAATCTGTAGATGCTTCAACTACATAGCCCGTAAGAGTAGAACCACCGTCAGATGTTGGGGCGCTCCACGATAGGCTCGCTCCCCCAGCCTGGGCATTTGCACTTAAACTCAATGGCACAGTGGGGTTCGTGGCAAATACTAAGTTAATACGTGAATAGTTCACTGTTCCATCAGCCGCAGTTACCTGAATGACGAAGTAATCACCGTTAGAAACAGTGGCAGTTGAGCCATTAGTGAAAGCCGCAGCTGCATTAAAGTTTGCTTGGGTCTCAGTTGTAGCTGATGCGAGCTTTGCAATCTTCGTAATTGTTGCGCCAGCATCGGTCTTGGTAAAGGTTGTTGCTGCTGTTCCTGTTGCGTGAGACACCGACAAGATGATTGAGCCTGCTGCAAGGGACCCGATAGCCGTCCCGGCAGAACCCACAGTTCCCGTTAGACCCTTGATAGTTGCGGCAGAAAGTGTTGCAATGTTTGAATTAACGGTGACGTTAACGCGATAGAACCTTACGTTTGCATCTGCTGATGTAACTTGAATGATGAAGTAATCACCATTCAATACTGTTGAGTTTGCGCCATTGGTAAAGGCTGCAGCTGCATTGAAGTTTGTTGAGTTCTCAACGGTGCCGGATGCAAGCTTGGCAATTTTGGTAATTGTTGCGCCAGCATCTGTCTTGGTAAAGGTTGTTGTATCAACACCTGTTGCTTGCGCAGTTGTTAAGGTGATCGCACCAGGAGTTTCAGATCCCAGGGTGGCATTGGGGCTTCCAAGAGTTGATGCTTGGCCCTTAATAGAGGCGCCTGACAAGGTTGCAACATCAGAGTTCACCGTTACGTTTATGCGATAGAAGCTGACTGTTAAATCAGCGGCAGTGACCTTAGCGATGAAGAAATCACCATTTGAAACTGTCGTGGTTGCACCATTGGTAAATGCAGTGTCGATCTCAAAGTTTGAGGTTGGTGCACCAGAGGCATATTTGACGATTCTAGAGATAGTTGCGCCGGAATCTGTCTTGGTAAAGGTTGTCGCTGCTACACCTGTTGCCTGCGCTGTTGTCAGAGTGATCGCACCAGGAGTTTCAGAACCCAGGGTGGCATTCGGTGATCCGAGGGTTGAGGTTTGACCTTTTATAGATACGGAAGACAGGGTTGCAATGTTTGAATTAACGGTGACATTTATGCGATAGAACCTGACGTTTGCATCTGCGGAAGTAACCTGAATAAGGAAGTAATCACCATTGATGACAATGTCAGTCGCACCATTTGTAATGGCTGTCGCCGCGTTAAAGTTTGTTGAGTTCTCAACCGTGCCGGAAGAGAGCTTTACAATTTTAGTAATTGTTGCGCCAGCATCTGTCTTGGTAAAGGTTGTTGCTGCGTTGCCAGTTGCTTGAGCGGTCGTCAGGGTGATTGTTCCTGCTGTTAAAGAACCTAGAGAAGTTCCGACGGTTCCCACGGTTGCACTTTGACCCTTGATAGAAGCGGCAGAAAGTGTTGCGACATCTGAGTTAACCGTGATATTAAAGCGTGAATAGTTAACTGTTCCATCTTGAGCAGTGACCTTAACGATAAAGAAATCACCGTTTGCCATTGTGGAGGTTGCACCATTGGAAAAGGCAGTGTCGATTTCAAAGTTTGTTGTGCTAGAACCAGTGGCGTATTTGACGATTCTAGAAATTGTTGCGCCAGTATCAGTCTTAGTAAAGGTTGTTGATGCTGTGCCTGTTGCTTGCGCAGTGGTCAAGGTGATAGTTCCAGGTAAAACAGAAGCTAGTACCGAATTTGGAGTTCCTAGAGTTGAAGTTTGGAGCTTGATCGATGCACCAGACAAGGTTGCAACATTTGAATTAACAGTGACGTTAAAGCGATAGTACTTAACTGTTCCATCTGCGGCAGTGACCTTGACGATGAAGAAATCAGCATGAGAAACCGTGGTGGCTGCACCATTTGTGAAGGCCGCATCAGTTTCAAAGCCTGTTGTGCTTGCACCCGTTGCGTACTTGACGATTTTGGTGACTGCGCCTGCATCAGTCTTAGTAAAGGTAGTTACATCAGTACCGGTTGCTTGCGCTGTGGTCAGGGTGATTGCACCTGCTACTGCAGAAGCTAATACTGCGCTCGGAGTTCCAAGAGTTGAAGTTTGGCCCTTGATGGAAGAAGCAGAAAGTGTTGCAACATCAGAGTTTACGGTTACGTTAAAACGTGAATAGTTAACTGTTGCATCAGCCGCAGTTACCTTAACAATGAAGAAATCACCATTTGCAACCGCGGTTGTTGCGTTGTTAGCAAAGGCTGCGTCAGTTTCAAAGCCTGCAGTAGATGCACCCGTTGTGTATTTAACGATTTTGGTAATTGTTGCGCCAGCATCAGTCTTAGTAAAGAGAGTGGCTAGGCCTCCTGTTGCTTGGGCTGTCGTCAGCGTAATCGCACCCGCGATAACAGATCCCAAGACCGCATTCGGAGTTCCAAGAGTTGCAGTTTGCGCCTTGATGGATGCAGCAGAGAGTGTTGCAATATTAGAAAGTCGAGTCAGCGTAATCGTGTAAGTATTGACAGTGGTTTCATCGTGCGCTGTGACTTTAACTGAAATCGTATTAGCGCCAACCACTAAAGGTAGATCTGACGATGCCGAACCTGATGCGACCGTTTCAAAAGCTCCAGAACCAACCTTGACCTGAACTGTTGCATTAACTTGGTTAACCGTTGGCGTGATGGTTACTTTGTCAATGGAGTTTATAACTGATGCGGTGTAGCTATTAGTCGTAGGTGAGAATGGACCAACTAGGGTGCCTTGCGAAAGCGTTAGTGTGGAGAGTTTTGCATCATTTGACTTTGTATATGTGAACTTGCTGGCTGAACTTGCAACCGAAGATCCAGATGAGTTAACCAAGAAAATATCCAGCACGCCCAAAACCGTCGTGGCTGGAGTGACTACTCTGATCTGAGTCGAATCAATTACCGTGACACTTTGAGCCGCAATTGTTCCGAACAAAACACCGCCAGTAGCCAACAGATTATTTAAACCAGTACCAGTAATGATCACATCTTGTCCGCCAGTGAGCATTCCTGATGATGGTGTGATCGAAGAAATAGTGGGCACGGAAACATATGTGAACTTGCCGTAAAGCGCGACCGAAGACGTTCCGCCTGGATTAATTACAGTGACATTTACTTCACCTGTTCCAGCAGGGGCGACCACAGTGATCTGAGTTGTGCTGACTACGGTTACTGATGTTCCATCCGCTGTTCCAAATTTTACACCAGTTACGTTAGTGAAATTCTCACCGGTAATTGTGACCGAAGTTCCACCTGCCGTTGTGCCGGTAGCAGGCGAAATACTTGTTACCACTGGAACTGGGAAGTAAGTGAAGTCATCAGCTGAAACATTTGCAGATGTTCCACCTTGGTTTGAAACGCGCACATCAACTGCGCCAGTTCCAGCTGGAGATGTTGCAGTAATTTGAGTCGTGCTATTTATTGTAAAAGAACTCACGTTATTAGAACCAAAAGCGACAGTGGATGCTGAATTAAAATTAGTACCGGTAATAATTACTGAAGATCCACCACCATTTGGTCCGGCAGTTCTTGACAGGCCTGTAACAGTTGGCGGTGCGTAGTAAGTAAATTGACTAGAAATTGCAGATGTGTTGGATCCTGTGGTGACTAATACGTTTACGGCACCAGTTCCGGCTGGAGATGTTGCCGTTAACTTGCCCGTCGTACTGTTATATGAAACGCCGGTGGCATTATTTGTACCAAATTTGACAGTGGAAGCTGATGTGAAGTTAGTACCGGAAATTTCAACCACAGTACCACCTGTTGTTGGACCAAAGGCAGGAGAAATTCCAGTTACTGCCACAGTTGCGGTATATACGAAGTCATCAGCTGAAACATTTGTAGATGTTGAACCACCAGTCGTGACAATTACATTCACTGTTCCAGCGACTCCGGCCGGTGATGTCGCAGTCAGCTTTCCGGTCGTGCTGTTATACGAAACGTTGGTCGCTGCATTTGCTCCAAATGCAACGGTGGAAGCTGATGAGAAATTTGTTCCAGTAATTTCAACTACGGTACCACCGCTGGTCGAACCAGTATTAGGACTTATTGCAGTAACTGATGTAGCTGATGTGTAGGTGAAGTTAGAAGTAGTATCAGATGAGGTACCACCCGGTGTAGTTACCTTGACATTCACAGTCCCAGTTCCAGCTGGGGCAATTGCAGTGATTTGAGTAGAACTATTTACAGTAAATGATGTGGCGTTAATTGAACCAAAAGTAACTGAGGAAGCATTTGTAAAACCTGTTCCAGTAATAACTACGCTGCTACCGCCGGCCGGTGGTCCAGCTGAAGGGCTTAAGCCAGAAATAGTCGGTACCGCCACATAGGTGTAGCTCGAGCCCGCGGTTATTGGCGAGGTTCCGGCGGCAGTTATAACAGTTATATCAACCGAGTTATTACCGGCTGGCACATTCGTGACATTGATTTGTGTACCGAAAGTGTTAACTGTGTAGTTGGTACCAGCAACCGTTGTACTACCAAACTTAACGGCAGTAACACTAACGAAATTGTTACCCGAAATCGTTACAGCATTTCCACCATTTAGTGGGCCGCTATTTGCAAGAACTGACTCAACTCGAGGAAGAGCCACTGGATATTGACTCGAACACGCAAATGTTGAAGCAATACCTGCAGTCACGGTCGATGGTGACATCGCCGCAGAGCCACATGACGTTGGACTTGGTTGGAACAAGGCCAAAGTGTTTGCCCCATATGAGTACGTGGTCGATGGTGAAAAGCCCGTCAGCGGATACGCCGCAACACCTGACAAAACTTGAGTCGGCCCGATCTGAGCAACACCATTAAACGGTCCAATTCGAACACCAGTACTTTTATCGGTCGAAGTTGGGCTGTAATTTTGCATCTGGTCACCATTTGGAATCTGTCTTATGAGAACTCCATTTAGGAATACTGCATCAAAAGACTGAGCGGCATTACCTTGCACATACGTTCTCTGAAATACCAAGTTTTGCCAGGCGTTCTGTGTCAACGCAGGTGAAAACGAATAATTGCCACCATAAGATGCGGAGAGAAAACTTGCGGTACTTGTACCAGTAATCGAGATTCCTTGGCCGCGATCGCCATAGAAGCTATAACCATAAATCGCATTTATATCTACATTCGGAGATGCGTTATCAACCTTGATCCAAGTTTCAATCGTGAAAGATTGCGCCGTAATTAATCCAGTGCCTTCGGGGAAATTCAATCTAAGTGTGTTGTTAGTGCCCAGACCTTGCTGTTCGCCTGGGTATCTAGTTGCGTCGGTTGAAGTGAGCGTTAAGCTGCCACGAAGATTTGTAAGTGAAGGTGAGGATGTAGAAAGTGCATACTCGTTCGAAGTTGGCGTCAATGTCGCATTCAGTGTGTAATAAATTGAAACCGGATTCCAAGGACAGGCCGCCGTAAATGGGCTAACTGTCGTCGTAGCAACAGCTGAACATCCTGGAATGACACCTAAGTCTGTTTGGAATGAGACCTTTCCTGGCACTGATGCTGTGGCTGTAATTGTGTCAACTACACCAACTTGCGCCACGCTGTTAGCCAGCGCAGTTGATACAGAACTACTAAGTTTGTTCACGGTAATGGAAACGTTTGCAGATGCTGTCAGCCCCGAACTATTTTGCGTTCCAGTTACAACATATGAAGTAACGGAAGAATAGGAAGCAGTTCCCGAGATAACACCTGTTGTTGTATTAAGTGTTAACCCATTAGATAGAGAGGGGTTAATTGAGTAGCTATTGATTTGACTTCCCTCTTGAACCGGCGTCATTGGCGTGAGTACAGAACCAGAAGTAATAGATACCGAATTGGGCGAATATGAAAAAGCGGGCGGTAGCGGAGGCGGAATATCCGTGGAACATGTGGCGGTGCCACCTAACATTGTTCCGAAAGGAGACATTCTGTAAAGTTCGTCGTTACGGAGGCACAGGTCATAATTGTCATACTTCGTATTTAATACAAAATATGCGTCAGTGGTCGGATAAGTTCGAGCCGGCGTAAAATTTGAAGTGTAACGTTGAAGGCCGCGAAATCTAGTCGGACCAAGTTTCATGGTTGTTCCGGTGGTTCCGCCAAATCGAAACCCTTCCACTCCTCCGCCATAGCCAGGATGTGTACCAGAACAAGTTCCTTTAAGTTCGCCGTTAATGAAAAAGTAATTGTTTATAGCACCAATATTGTCGGCCGCGACACTAACGGCGAGGTGATACCACTGGTTTGTCGCCGGGACTACACCCGTGCTTACATTTGAGCAAAAGCTAAAGTTAGCCGCTCCATCGGTACTATTCCAAAGGAGCTGGACAGAATTAAGGCCAAATCCACCACATGTGCCTTCAATAATCGATCCACCGCCATTGGTGCAGCCTTTGAGAATTGTGTTCCAGCCAGAGGCGATGGTAGAGAATTTAATCCAACCCTCCCACGTATAACCGTCACTGAGCAACACTCGATTGTAGCTGTCGTATCTACCTGCGTTTGCGCCACCGAATCTTCCGAGGGCAGCAGTTGCGCCACTCGAAAGACTGATGCTGCCGTCAACGGCGGTTGTGGGCGATGCCGGTGATGAGCTACTACAACTAACACTTCCGGTAACTGTTGTTAGTGTTGCAGATTTTGAACCTGGATCTGAATTTGTTAAACAAGAAGTTGCATTTGAATCATCATAGACAGCGTTAAACAGCGCCCACACAGTCGAATCAGTTGTGGTTGGGTAAGTAGTAGTTTGTGTATGGGAATAACTTTGAGTTGAGTACAGGGCTGTGTTACTAATTCGTACAGCGCTCATTTTCATTGCTTGTCCTGCTGAACCGCCGAGCTGAACTCCTTGGACATTTCCAGTAGCAGGGTTTCGACCATCACGGCAGATGCGTACTAAATTGCCATTCAAAAAGACTGTCGAAGTGTTAGCTGAGTCGTCGATTGCAAGAGCTAAGTTGTACCAAGTGCCTACTACGGGAGCTTTTGTTTGCATTGTGCACGTAGTTTGTGATCGAGCTGAGTACCAACTCATCAAACCCGTACTTGACCAAGTAAGGTCGAAAGCACGAGTTGCGTTGGTACCCGTCCACGCCCGGAAGATTTGATTGCTTGCTGCAATTGATGAGAAGTTGACCCACGCCTCAAAGGTGACGCCGGCAGTTGGGCTAAATCCCGTACCCAAATTGATTTGCTGTTGTCCGCCAGATGAAATGTCCATGCTGCCATTAGCCACTGCAGCTGCCGCTGGTGTTGCGAGAGGCTTAACTAAAGAAGCAACCGGCACAAGAAGTGAGCCCAGTAATGCCGCGACCACTACTCGGGTTACCTTTGAGCGTAACCCTAGGCGAAACTTCTTAGTGCTGAAAGACAACATGTTGAACACGCGTGACCCCTTATGCCATGTATGGAAAAAACTTTCAATCTTGAGAAAGTATGCCATAAATGAGAGGTAGCACCACTCTTAAAGTGATCTTTCAAGTGTCGGGCTCTACCCCAACCCTGAGGGTAGGTTCTACACTTAGCCCATGGCAACCAAGAAGCAGGCAGCATCAGAAACTAGAAGTCGCCAGGCTGCCTATAGCGCCAGAAATCGGGCGGGGTTAATTAAGCATGCCCAAGAGGTTTTAGCTGAAGTAGGGCCGAGTGCAACAATCGAGCAGCTATCAGCACACGCCCAGGTATCTCCCACCACGATCTACAAATACTTCAATAATAAAGAGGTGCTTTTTGCTGAGGCATTGAATGAGTTGTGGGAGGAATGGCTCAATTGGTCCGGTCAAACAAGAACTCCAGGTGAGCCTCTAGAGAACGTCCTAGATGCTGGGCGCAAACTCTTTCGGATCAAGCAGCATGATCCGATCCTTGCCCAGGTTCTGCACAATTCTGTCAAAGACCCACAATTTGCAATGCGGGCTTTGCAAGGCGAAGGTGACAAAGTCTTTATTACCTTGGCAAAAATGGGTGCGATAAAGAGTGAGGACTTGGAAGAAAGATTAATTCTTTGGAAGAACATCTTTACTGGGATCTGCATTTCACTGTATGGAAACGAGGAGATCTCCCCTGAAGAAGCTGATGTAGCACTTGGCATTGGTCTATCTGTTTGGGGCATTAGTGAGGCAAAGGCGAAGAAGATTATTTCGCGGCCTCTGGTATTTCCACTGCACGCTATTAAGTAAATAGCTGGGTTGCAACTTTCTTTACTGCTCTTGGCCTCTGTTGTCCCAACGCTTTTCCAAGCGGTCACTAATAGAAGAGCGAGCGCGTGGCTTCTTAGCTGCCTTTGTGCCGATACCAGGGGTAAAGCTAGAAATCGCGCTGATTACTCCACTAAGTGCAATGAGGAATCCCAGGATTCCAACCGGGGTTACCTTTGAAACTAGGCCACCAAATAATGTGACAAGACCCAAAAGAACTAGCCCCGCAGCGATCATGATGCGCTTGCGGTTAGGGGAAGCAGGACCGGCAGAGAGCGCAGAAACAAGGCGTGGGTCCTCAGTTAAGAGGGCAGCCTCCATTTCATCAAGTAAGCGCTTTTCGCGATCTGAAAGTTCCATAAGCGCACAATAGAACAGATTTCCTAAGCCCGCTACTTCTTTTATCTACTCTTCAGCATCCTCTACGGAAGGTTTGATCAAACGTGCAGGTCTGACAGAGCCATCGCCAAAACGCTCACGGGCTTTATCCATTGCCCCTTCTGCCTCGCGCCAGCCCTTTTCGCGCTCGCCCAGAATCATCTGAACAGGTGCACCCTCGCTGAGGTTTTCAAGGGAAACACCGACTAACCGAAGGCGTGCTCTTTCAATACGTAGCGCTTCGTATAAACCCTTCACGACTTCATACACATCATGGGTGCTATCAATGGGTAGCGGCAAAGTCTTTGAACGATTGATTGTAGAAAAGTCTCCAAAGCGCACCTTGATTGAAATCGTCTTGGCAAACAATCCCTTGTCGCGCAGCCTTGATGTTGCGCGCTCGCACAACCGCAAATACTCACGCAGAATCTCTTCCGGGTTATCTAAATCAGTTGGGAAAGTTTCTGCTGCGCTAATGCTTTTTTCGGCATCTTGCGGGGCAACATCTCGGTAATCCCGGCCCCAGGCAAGTTCATGCAAGTTAGCACCAGCTGCCTCCCCAACTGCTCGAATCAAAGTTGTGCGAGGCAGTTTTGCAATATCTTCAATTGTGCGAAGTCCTAAGCGTTCCAGCACCTCTGCAGTCTTTGGACCCACTCCCCACATCGCAGAAATTGGTAGTGGATGCAAAAACTCAAGAATTCGATCGCTAGTAATTTCTAGCATTCCATTTGGTTTGCAATGAGTGGAGGCAAGCTTTGCAATGAACTTAGAAGGTGCGATACCAACAGAGCAGGTAATACCTTCTTGTGCCTCTACCCTTGCACGAATTGCCGTTGCAATCTCACGTCCCGTGCCCAGCAATTTCTTGGCACCTGTCACATCTAGAAATGCCTCATCAACTGAGACTGGTTCAACGTTGGGTGTGAAGCTTTCAAAGATCTCCATAATGTGGCCAGAGACCTCTTGATAGCGAGCCATATCAACAGGTAGAAAGATTGCATGTGGTGCTAACCGGCGTGCTTGTCCTACCGGCATTGCAGAGTGAATTCCAAATTTACGTGCTTCATAGTTGGCAGCAGAGACCACTCCGCGGGTGCCCATGCCGATAACAACAGCCTTGCCCTTTAACTCTGGGTTATCTTTTTCGGCCACTGAGGCAAAGAATGCATCCATATCGACATGCAGAATCGTTGCCTGTGTTGGCGCACTTTCCGTTGTCATATTGCGAGCGTACTTTGTTTGGTGCTCCAACTTTCGTAGGCAGCACGTAAATCCCATGCCCCAGTGGCTCTTATGGATATTCCCCTGGCCCCAGTTCTGCGGGTTATGCCCCGTACAAGTAGCAGCGATGTTGAATACAAAACATTGGCGTATTCGCCCTGAACATCGGTGAAAAATGTGGAATCACTCAGCCCATATCCATCATCTAACGTTACGAAGATGACACGCTTACCAGAGCGCACAGGTGGTGTTTGCATCGCAACCTTGATACCAGCAACTAATACCGATGATTGAGATCGTTGCTTTAACAAATCACTAGATCTAACCGCTCCAATTGCATTAAGGAAGTCGCCATAAAACTCAATCATGTGACGGGACATATCAATGCCTAGTCGATCAACTTCATACTTCACACTCTCTGCCGCACTCATTGCAGGCAGGCCGCTACTAATCAACGCTGGTGGATCAAAGCCCAAATTCATCTGCGCGCCAGATACGGCCATACCTGGTGACTTTTGTAGATCAGAAAAATGCAGCAGAAGATCTCTGCGATTAACATCGATATGCAATGAATCAAACGCGCCGGTCAAGATCATGCTTTCTGTAACTGGGGTACTAGATCCTGATCTGCGCACAAAATCGTTCAGGTCGATATAGGGACGGCCAGCAATAATTGATTGCACCTCCCCATCGCTAATTCCAGCAACAGTTGATAAGGCAATACGAATTGCATTGCCATGATCTTCAACCCGATAGACCGAATCAGATGCGTTGACATCAAGGGGTGCAATTGCAATTCCCATTTGTCTGACCTCATCCACAATTAAACGCTTGG
>Ga0209400_1001893_pt1 | contig 16245 bp, 16 predicted proteins | sample M_130807_EF_Meta_FD_187313 | JGI IMG/M metagenome (GOLD analysis project Ga0209400, IMG submission 187313) | Freshwater microbial communities from Lake Montjoie, Canada to study carbon cycling - M_130807_EF_MetaG (SPAdes) (version 2) | ecosystem: Environmental > Aquatic > Freshwater > Lake... | reverse complement strand
GCAGCAGGGCTAACCTATGAGCACCGTCTGATTGATGACATGGTTGCAGCTGCCTTGAAGTGGGAGGGTGGCTATGTTTGGGCTTGTAAGAACTATGACGGTGACGTGCAGAGCGACACCGTTGCTCAAGGCTTCGGATCTCTTGGTCTGATGACTTCGGTGCTAACCACACCTGATGGCAAGACCTGTTTGGCTGAAGCTGCACATGGAACAGTTACCAGACATTACCGTGACCACCAAGCTGGCAAGAAGACAAGCACTAATCCAATCGCTTCTATCTATGCTTGGACCAGAGCGCTTATGCACAGAGCTGAACTAGATGGCACACCAGAAGTGGCACTCTTTGCAGAGACCTTGGAAGATGTTGTGATCAAGACCGTTGAGTCAGGTCACATGACTAAAGATCTCGCAGCATTGGTAGGCAAAGATCAGGCTTATCAAACCACTGAAGAATTCATGTCTTCGCTTGCAACAAACCTAAAGGCTAGATTGGCCTAAATGTTGATAAGTCAAAGCTAGCTTTGGCTGTGTAAAACTCCAGCAGGATTTCTGTTGGAGTTTTACTTTTATCTTCATGAATATAAAAAACAATTCACGCAAACCAAAGATCTTAATCTTGGCTAGCTCGTTAACAGTAATTCTTGGTGCAGTTGTAGCCCCGCAGGTTCAGGCTATATCAACTACACCAACCCCAACGTGTAATGCGACGGGGACCAGCTGCACAGTCAGCTTTCCATACTCAGGTGATTACTACACTTGGACTCCACCGGCTGATGTAAGAACCATGACCATGTCAATTGCTGGAGCGCAGGGTGGACGCTCTGGTGGTAATGGCTCTAAAACTAACGCAACATTCAAGACAATTCCGACCACGCCGCTATACATTTACGTAGGTGGACAGGGTTCATCAGGTAACGCGGCTGCCGGCGGGTTCAACGGTGGTGGAGCAGCTGGTTCAGGTCACAACGATGAAGGTTCAGGCGGTGGAGCAACAGATATCCGAACCAGCACACTGCTAGCAGATCGCATTGCGGTTGCCGGTGGTGGCGGTGGCGCCGGTGGTTGGGTTGGTGGTGCAGGTGGTTCGGCTGCCTCCACAACAGCTAATCCAGGTGGCAATGGCCAAGGTTTAGGTGGTGGTGCTGGAACACCAACTGCAGGTGGTGCCGGCGGAGCATCTAATGGAACCCTAACAACCCCAGGAGCAGCTGGTGCACTTGGCGTTGGCGGTAACGGTGGTAGTGCTAACAATCCTTCAAACTCCGTTGCCGGTGGCGGCGGCGGCGGCGGCGGTTACTACGGTGGTGGTGGCGGTGGCGCTGACACTGATGCAACTGGAGTAGACGGTGGTGGTGGCGGTGGTGGATCTAGCTTCACCAACTCAACCAGATTCCAATCTGTTTCTTATAACGTTGCTTGGCAATCAGGTAATGGTGCAGCAAGCATTACATACAACCTAGGTCCGACAGTAACTTCATTCACAGCACCTGCTTCACCTAGCAATGCTGCGACACCAGTATTCAATATCGCCTTCGGCCAAAGCGTCTCTGGTTTAACTGCAGATGACTTTACAATCTCTGGCACGGCTACGGGTTGTTACATTTCAACTCTGGTTGGTTCTGGTGCTACCTATGCGGCCACTGTCGCTGGATGTGCTGATGGAACAATATCGCTAACTTTGAAGGTAGATACGGTGAACGGAAACGCTATCGGTCCAGTGCGAACCTATTCGACCACACCAATAACCTTGGACAGAACTCTGCCAGAAATCTCAACTCTCACAAAACAACCAAGCACTAATGATCTAGTTGTTTATAAGGCGGTCTTTACTGAGACTGTCACGGGATTAGCAGCTGATAGCACCGACTGGGTAGTCAAGGGAACCGGTTGTGTCATTCAGTTCATGTCAGGCTCTGGTACCGACTACACAATTACCATTGCCAACTGCTCCAATGGGAACCTAGCAGGCCTCGTGTTGAACCCGCTATCTGTGATAGACACCGCAGGCAACATCGGTCCTAGCTTGCCGAATCAAACCGGGGTAACCAAGATCGATACAACTGCTCCAGTAATGAGAGTTACCGACATAACAGCACCTGGTGTTGGAGGATTACCAATCTGGGTCTTCGATAGCGAAGAACCAACTACCGGTATGGCTGCTAATAAGTTCACCTTCTCTGGCACCGCCACTTCATGTGTAATGAACTACTCAGTGCTACGAGCAGGTTTGGGTTGGCAGATCGCACTGACCGGCTGTGGTGTTGGTTCGACTCAGGTCACCATGAGTGCTAATGCGGTTGCCGATTTAGCTGGAAATCTAGGTCCAACTGCCGCCTTGGCCTCTAACGTAATCAATATCACTCCAGATGAGATTGTGAATCAGAGACTAAATGCTGCTGGTCAACCGACAGGTGCAACAATCACTTATCCAAAGGATTTAGAACAGAGCGATTCCGTTACTTCCTCTAAAGATTCAACTAAACCAAGTATTCCAGCGGAAAAAGTGGATGTAACTAAGGAACAAGTAAAGGCATTGGCTGTGCCACCAACTAAGGAACTCAGAGAAGAAGCCGCTAAGAAACTAGTGATTTCTGCTGAAGAGTCTCAGCCAATGTTTATCAGCTTAGGGCTATTAGTAATGGCTTTGTTATTGGTTGCTTTCGCTGCTGGTTCTTCACTTAGATTCAGAAGAAGGCGTCACTAGTAAGTAGAGAGAAAACCCTCGTCTTAGTGGAAGATGATGGTGCGCTCATTATCGAGAAGGACTCGATGCTCTGCGAACCATCTGACTGCTTGGACGAGGGTTTTTGACTCAACATCTTTACCCATCGCCACCAATTCAGTTTTTGAATCACCGTGATCAACACGGATTACGTTTTGTTCAATGATTGGACCTTCATCCAAATCGGCTGTCACAAAGTGTGCGGTTGCGCCAATTAGTTTTACCCCGCGATTGTGTGCTTGAGCGTAAGGGTTAGCACCTTTGAAGCCAGGGAGGAAGGAGTGATGAATGTTGATAATCTTGCCCTCAAACTCTCTGCAGAATTCTGCACTCAAGATCTGCATGAACCTGGCAAGAACAATTAACTCAACATTGTTACTTCTGATAAATTCGCGAAGAGCATTCTCAAAATTGGCTTTACTGGCATTATCAGTAATTGAATGGGCCGAGAAGTTGACTCCATAGAATCCGGCTAATTCAGCAAGCTCAGAATGATTGCCATAAACACCACTTATTTCGATGGGAATCTGGCCGGATCTCTGATTAAAGAGAAGGTCGTTTAGGCAGTGCGCGCTCTTACTTACTAGGACCAGGGTTTTGATTTTGCGGCCAACCTCATCAAGCTTCCAGCTTGCGTCGTATTTGCTGGCCACTAGTTCTAACTCTTGAGCAAACTGTTCTCTGGTGCCAGAGACCTCAACCTGTAATCGCATAAAGAACTTGCCGCTCTCAACGCTTGTAAATTGTTGGCTCTCGGTTATGTTGCCCTGAGCTTTGACGATAGCGCCTGAAATAGAGTGAACAATGCCGGGTTGGTCTGTGCAGACAAAGGTTAGAACCCAGTGGTTTATTGGCGTAGTCATATCTTCAGTTTAGACTCCGCTAAAAGCGCAGAGTTTTGTTGGCTTTTGCCTGGGTAGCTCGGTACTCGGCTGACTTCCAGATAATTACCCCAGCTAAAGCCAAACCGGACAGAATCATGCCTAATCCGACGACGGTTGTTATCTCCATTGGTAGGCCTCGTTCTTTATCCTTGAAAACTTAAGCCAGACTAACAAAGATTCGTTAAACCGACTGGTAGCCCAAATCTCGTGTCTAAATCTCCGGAACAAAGGCTGGTTTATGCTCTGCTGTACAATTGAGATATCGCAACTGGCGTTAAAGATGGGTTTCCATCAGGGAGCGAAGGCATTTTGGTCGTACGCCTGGGCCAAACCACTTTATAGCCGAACGAGGAGTTCCCAATGTCCCAATTACCAGAAGATTTCAACTCGCCTTTAGCTGCGGTAGATCCAGAAATTGCTGCTGTTTTGCAAGCTGAGCTAGATCGCCAGCGCAACTTTCTAGAAATGATTGCCAGCGAAAACTTTGTCTCCAGAGCAGTACTAGAGGCCCAAGGGTCGGTGCTGACTAATAAGTATGCCGAGGGCTATCCTGGCAAGCGCTACTACGGTGGCTGTGAGGCAGTAGATATAGCTGAGGATTTAGCCCGTGATCGTGCTAAAGAACTTTTCGGAGCAGAGCACGCCAACGTCCAGCCACACTCTGGAGCAAGCGCTAACGCTGCTGTGCTGCAGGCCTTTTGTAAGCCAGGGGACCGCATCCTAGGTCTAGAGCTAGCTCACGGTGGACACCTGACCCACGGTATGAAGCTGAACTTCTCGGGTAAGACTTATGAGGCTCACGCCTATGAACTAAACCCAGACACCTTCTTGATGGACATGGACATTATTCGCAAACGTGCTCATGAGGTAATGCCTAAAGTTCTAATCGCTGGCTGGTCAGCATATTCTCGTCACATTGATTTTGCTGAGTTTAGAAAGATTGCTGATGAAGTCGGTGCAATCCTCTGGGTTGATATGGCTCACATTGCAGGTCTTGTGGCAGCTGGTGTGCACCCAAACCCAGTTCCATACGCAGACGTGGTGTCAACTACAGTGCACAAGACACTCGGTGGTCCTCGTTCAGGTTTGATTCTTTGTAAAGCTGAGTATGCCAAGAAGATTGACTCAGCAGTATTCCCAGGTCAGCAGGGCGGACCTTTGATGCACGTTATAGCTGGTAAGGCTGTTGCCTTTAAAGCTGCTATGAGCGAAGAGTTCAAAGAAAGACAACGTCGCACAATTCGTGGAGCACAGATCATCGCTGAGCGACTAATGCAGGCAGATGTTAGAGCCAATGGAGTTGATGTGCTAACCGGTGGAACTGATGTTCACCTAGTGCTAGTTGATCTTCGTAACTCACCAATAGACGGTAAGACCTGTGAAGATCTACTCCATGATGTTGGTATCACCGTGAATAGAAACTCTGTTCCTAATGACCCAAGACCGCCGCTGACAACTTCTGGTGTTCGAATTGGAACTCCAGCACTAGCTACTCGAGGCTTTGGAGATGTTGAGTTCCAAGAGGTTGCGGATATCATCGCTCACGTCGTGATGGCAAACCCTGACATCGATGCCCTTGCTGATCGAGTTCGAGCTCTTACCTCTGCTTTCCCACTTTATAGTGGCCTAGAGAACTGGTAAGTCCTTGACTGCTGTATTACTCGACGGTAAGGCTGTTGCCGAGGCTATAAAGCTCGAACTTGCTAAAGAAGTTGTTGAACTAAAGAAAAAGGGAATAACTCCCGGCCTTGGCACTTTGTTAGTTGGTGATGACCCAGGCTCACACACCTATGTTGCAGGTAAACACAGGGATTGCGCAGAAGTTGGCGTGCACTCGGTTCGAATAGATATGCCGGCTAACGCCAAAGAAGCAGATCTACGAGCAGCAATAAAAGATCTAAATGAAGCTAGGGATGTGACCGGATACATCATTCAGTTGCCACTACCGTTTGGCTTCAACACCAATGAGATTCTTGAACTTATCGACCCTGATAAAGATGCCGATGGTTTGCATCCAATCAACCTAGGAAGATTAGTGCTAGCCGGTTCAGAAGAACTGGAGTCTCCGCTTCCGTGCACACCTGCTGGAATAGTAGAACTATTACAGCACTACAACATCAACCTTCGTGGAGCAGAGGTTGCGGTTATTGGTCGTGGGGTAACAGTCGGAAGACCCTTAGGTCTACTGCTTAATAAAAAAGGTATCGATGCAACAGTGGCTTCTTTGCACTCAGGATCTAAAGACATAGCACACGCCATCAAGCGAGCGGATATTGTTGTGGCAGCTTTAGGTGTGCCGCACTTTGTTAAAGCTGAGTGGATAAAAGCTGGAGCAGCAGTTCTAGATGTTGGAGTTACCAGAGTTGAGAAATCTGAAGGTGCATCGCTTATTGGCGATGTGGATCCAACTGTTATTGAAGTGGCCGGTTACCTCTCGCCAAATCCTGGTGGAGTAGGGCCGATGACTAGAGCGATGTTGGTCAAGAATGTAGTAAAGGCTGCCAGTCGCATCTAAGCAACTGACAGCCTTTAGCTATTCGAGTATTACTCGAGAGTCTTTACGTAATCCTGTAGCAGGTCGCTGAAGCAGGATAGGTTTTCCTTGATTTCAGGCAGACGCTCGTCTAGGTAAGCAAGTGAGATGTCCTGGTAGATATCTGCAAGCTCGTAGTCGTCATTGTAAAGCTTGATTTTTTCAGCATTCGCTTCACACCAACCGGAAAGCTTCTCCTGAACCAAAGTAAGAGTGTATGAGGAAGAAGTCTTTCCATCAGATCCCTTAACAACAATAGTTAGAGTGTTGTTGCCTGGCTTGAAGTCTGTGTTACCGGTAACCGAAACTTCGGCAGCTGGGTCAACTGGCTCAGCCTGAACTGTCAACTCAACGGTTCCAGTCGGTAGCTTGTATGTATCGCCAGCTTTTACATCGGTGAAGGTCGTGCCATCGCCAACTCTGATAGAGGTAAGAGCAGTTGATGTTGTTGCACTAACGTTCGTGAACACCACGAAAACAGCCATTACTCCAACTAAAGCCATGATGATCGGGAAAACAAGTTTCTTCACTCTGAGGTCCATTCTTAGATTCTGTTTGTTCGGTTAAACCGTCTAGGTAATAGTTTCTCACGAAATGTCAAGGTCTGGGTAATTTTGTGGGTGTTGGCACAGGTCTTTGCAATTAAATTAGCCTATTTATAAGGGTTGGAGAGATATGGGACACCAGGCTTAGGACATTGAACTAGCCAAGCATCTGGGTGGAAGCAAGCTCCTTGTATAGGGGAGTCGACTTGAGCAACTGCTTGTGTGTGCCTGCCCCAATGACTTTTCCACCGTCAATAACAATAATTTGGTCGCTGTCAACAACAGTTGAGAGTCGGTGGGCAATGACAATCATGGTTCGGTTCTTGGCAACCGCATCGATAGCCTCACGCATTCTCTGTTCATTGATGCCATCAAGGCTTGAGGTCGATTCATCTAATAGCAAGATTGGCGGCGCGCTCAGCAAGGTTCTAGCGATAGCAAGTCTTTGACGCTCTCCTCCGGAGAGCATGATTCCTTGCTCACCAACTTCAGCATCTAGTCCACGTTTATCCCTTTTGAGAACAGTGGTTAGGTTCACTTCACTAAGCACACGCTTGAGATCTTTTTCTGTTGCATCGGGTGCGCCAATCAAGAGGTTCTCTCTAATACTTCCAGCCAAAACTGGAGCATCTTGCTCCACGTATCCAATTTGAGCTCTGAGATCTGATCGGAGCATGGAATGAACGGACTGACCATCAAGGAGAATCTCTCCATCGGTTGGCTCATAGAATCTTTCCATCAAACTGAAGATGGTTGATTTACCCGCTCCTGAAGGGCCTACGATAGCCACCCTCGAACCTCGTTCAATTTTGAAGGAGACTCCCTTTAGTACTTCCTTAGGCTCACTCATAATTTTTGGAGCGTCAGGTATCGGCTTACCATTATCGTCTAAGGCAACCTCTTCTCGTGCTGGGTAATTGAACTTAATCTTTCTAAATTCAATTGCAGTTGAGTTAACCGCTTTGCGCTTAGTTGGTTGAGCTCTTTCAGCATCGGTGTCTTCCAGAGGAATGTCTAAAATCTCCTGAATTCTGGCAAGAGCACCGAGAGCAGACTGGACAGACGAATAAGCTCCGAAGAACTGACCCACCGGTCTAATCATCAGGAACATTAGAAGGATAAATGTGATTAGGGATGCAACCTGGGTTTCACCGGTTGCAACTCGGTAACCGCCAACACCTAGAACAACTATGAAAGCTCCGTTGGCAGCTAACCCTCCAATAGGGGTAACCCAAGAGTTAATCTTGGCAATCTTCACACCCTGCTCGTAAGCCTCTAGAGCATCTTTTCTAATCTGATCTGATTCTCTATCTTCGGCTCGGGCTGCTCTAATGGTTCTGACTGCAGAAAGTGCTCGTTCAACAGAAGCAGACATTCTGCCAACGCGGTCTTGAGCTTTAGTAGTAGCGGATCTGATTTTTCTAGATGTTACTCCAATTGCTGCCACAGCAATCGAGATCATGAGCAGAGTAATCACTAGCAGTAGCCAGTCAATAATGGCCATGGCAATAACTGAACCTAGGAAGATAAGTGCTCCACCAGCGCCATCAACTAGACCTTGGGTAAGGGCCGCTCTTAGGAGTGTCGTATCCGATCCGACTCTAGATACTAGGTCACCTGTTCTTCTAAGGTCATACTCGGCAATAGGAAGACGAAGAAGCCTGGTTGAAAGTCCTGTTCGTGCCGACAGCACAACACCTTCTCCAGCTTTGGCAAGCACTAAATACATAGCTCCGCCAAGCACAGCACTCAGGAGAGTGATAACTAGAAGAGCAAGCGCAAGTTGCAAAACATCATTACCCTTCTGAACAGTGCTGATGATTTCTCCGACAACAAGTGGCTGGGCAAGGTTTACTGCAGCTCCGATGAGGCTAAAGACAACAGCAATGATTAGTAAGCCCTTTTGCTCTTTCATGTATGGCCAGAGTTGACTGAACTTAGCCTTTGGCCCTGAATCTTTAGAACCCGGTCTTTGACCTCGGCGACCTGACATGCTCATCTTTTACCTTCTTATCTAACTAGGGAGGGATCTCCCAGTATTTCTTCGTTTAGCAGGAATCGTATTTCTTGTAAAGATAATGCCTCTGTATAAGCAGTATTGCGGTAGAACCTACTGAAGTCGACTTTCCTCAAGGCTGGAAGGACCCTATCATCGTGAACTTTCAGAAACATCACGGTGCTATTGGGAATACGGTCAAATTCAGTTCTTACAAGCCCACAGCTATAACCAAACACGGTGATGGCGGCATCTGCCTCGGTTGGGGTAACTTTTGTGACTAAACCTAGATCTTGAACCTTGATTATTTCTCTTTCAACATCTCTTCTTTGCCAGACTTGAAAGCAAGTACGTAGGTTTGACTTCTGCCAGACCATTTCTCCCAAGTCGTCAACATAGTCAATGCTCAAATCTTCATCATGAATAAGGTGAAAGTTCTTATCGAGCCGGTTCATCACAGACCATTTTCGCCAGCTTCTTGGCACTATGAAAGCTATAAAGTCGCTGTGTTTTGCTGCTTTGTTAAAGAAAGGGATACTGAGCGAGTTGTTCCTGCCAAACGGAGGATTAGAGATCGTTACAGCACCTGTTATGCCAGTCAGGTCAGCCTCCAGGAAATCAGCAAGTAGAACTTCTTCTGCTTTTGGTTCAATGTCGAAACTAATAACCTTCGCTGCACCTTGAAGTTTGGCTGCCTTGATGAATGCTCCTGTGCCACCAGCAGGCTCAATGATTAGCCTGCCCTCTAGGTCACCAATAAGAGGTCCCAGGGTCTTAGTCAGGGCAAGGGCAAGATCAACGGGGGTATAGAACTGTTCCTTGCCGGTCACCCTGCGGTTCCCTGGGCGAACCTTGTCGCTGGGGGCAGAGGTCATAATCTCAAGGATATCACCCTCAATGAATAGACTTACAAGGTTGAACATCAGATTATTTCAAAGAAGAAAGACATTAATTTTGGCTAAAGATAGCAAAGCTCCAGAGGCAATGATTATTGCTAAAGGACTAACAAAGGTTTACGGGGATTTCAAAGCGGTTGACGGTATTGACTTCACAGTCACCAGGGGAGAATCATTTGGACTCTTAGGACCCAATGGTGCGGGTAAGTCCACAACAATGAAGATGATTGCTGCTACTAGTCAGCGCACCAGTGGCGAGTTGACCATTCTTGGTAAAGACCCTAACGACCAAGGACCTGAGATTAGAGCTCACCTAGGAGTAGTTCCTCAACAAGACAATTTAGATCGTGAACTTAAGGTTTGGGAGAACCTAATGATTTATGGTCGCTACTTTGGACTTAGCCGTAAGTGGTTGAAAGTAAAGATTGAAGAACTTTTAGATTTTGCACAACTAGCTGACAAGAGAAACAACAAGACTGAAGAGCTATCCGGTGGAATGAAGCGAAGACTAACTATCGCTAGAGGTCTAGTAAATGAACCAGAGATTTTGATGTTGGATGAACCAACCACTGGATTGGACCCTCAGGCAAGACACATTCTTTGGGACAGATTATTCAGACTCAAAGAACAAGGTGTGACTCTAGTTATCACCACTCACTACATGGATGAAGCTGAACAGCTCTGTGACCGATTGATGGTTATGGATAAGGGCAAGATTATGGCAGAGGGGTCTCCTGCAGAACTAATCAAAAAGTATTCTTCAAAAGAAGTTCTTGAAGTTCGTTTCGGTAGCGATAACAATGCTCAGGTTGCTAAAGACCTTGATGGTATTGGTGAACGCATCGAAATCCTGCCGGACCGAATTCTTATATACGCAGAAAATGGTGAGAAGTGTTTAGAGCAAATAGTTAAGAAGGGTTTACACCCAGTTACTTCTTTGGTTAGAAGATCTTCTCTAGAAGATGTGTTCCTTCGTTTGACCGGTAGGACATTGGTCGAATAATGGGTATGGATGTTGAAGCTAAAGTAAAGATGACTTGGACTGGGGCAGCAACCCTAGTTGACCCTCAAGTCAGCATGAAGCGTGGATCTTTATACATTGCTGAAAATCGTTTGATGAATATGCTCAAGTGGTGGAAGTCCATAATTGCCTTTGGCTTGGGTAACCCAACCCTGTACTTGCTTTCTATCGGTATCGGAGTCGGGTCACTTGTTGACGCTTCACTTGGACCTAACGCTATTGATGGTGTTAGTTACCTGACCTTCTTAGCTCCAGCTCTTCTAGCCACCGCTGCTATCCAAGGTGCTATGGATGAGGTTACCTGGCCTACACTTCAAGGATTTAACTGGGATGGCACTTTTTACTCAATGAACGCAACTGCTATAACAGGCAAGCAAATAGTCAATGGAATTTTGCTTGCTGCTATGGCAAGGGCTGTGTTGCAGGTGTTTCTCTATGGACTTTGCCTACTAGCATTCGGCGCTGTTACCTGGGCATCGCTACCAATCCTTGTTCTAGTTTCCAGCACAGCTGGTTTGGGTTTTGCGGCAATCATGCTTGGGTTTGCTGGAAGCATCAAGGAAGACGATGGTGTCTTTGCTTTGGTTGGTAGATTCATTGTTACCCCGATGTTTATGTTCTCTGGAACTTTTTACCCAATAACTTCAATGCCTATCTATCTGCAGTGGATTGGTTGGATATCTCCGCAGTGGCATGCCACCAACCTAGGTAGAGCCATGTCCTATGGAATGCCGATTGAGTCTTGGCTACTTATTCTGCACTGGGCGGTTATGGCCTTGATGACTGTCATTGGAATGCTTTGGGCTCACCGAGTCTTTGAGGCGAGGTTAGCCAAATGAGTTCAATAAACATGAAAGCTGAATCAGCTATTGAGATTGCTGAAGGTAGAAGAAAGAAACTTGGTGCTGGGGTTTATTCCGGTAGATCCAGAGTTGTTCTAGAACGCGGCTACTTTGCGTTGAAATCTTCGACCTGGATGGTTGTGGCCTCTGGTTTCGTTGAACCACTTATTTATCTAGTTGCCTTTGGATATGGAATTGGCCAGTTTATTGATGGCGTGGTTGACGGTAACGGCAACCCTATTTCTTATGCACAGTTCATTGCTCCTGCTCTTCTTGCCACTAGCGCTATGAACGGTGCTATCTACGACTCAACTTGGAATGTGTTCTTCAAGATGCATTTCGGCAGGATCTATAACGGAATGCTCTCGACATCCTTGGGGACATTAGATGTCGCCCTCGGTGAAATTAGTTGGGCATTACTTCGAGGCCTTGCTTATGCCATTGGGTTTATGGCTATTGTCACGCCAATGGGTCTAGTGCCATCGTGGTGGGGATTGCTAGCTATTCCAGCATCAGTGTTAGTTGCCTTTGGATTTGCTGCGGTTGGTATGGGAATTACAAGTTATCTGAAACATCGTGTTCAGATGCAATACATCCAGCTGGTGATGTTGCCAATGTTCTTATTCTCCGGGACATTCTTCCCACTAACTATTTACCCTGAGCCGATTCAATGGTTTATTCAAGCGTTGCCACTATGGCAAGCAATTGAATTGATCAGAGGTTTGACTCTAGGCATCCTCAACATGGCCATGTTAGGTCACGTGCTTTACTTCGTGGCAATGATAATCGGCGGGCTGTATTTCACAACCCGCCGACTAACAGCACTTTTCTTGCGCTAAAAAACTATTCAGCAGCTCCGCCAACTACAGCAAGAACTATGTTCAAAGTAGTTAGTAAGAAGATAACTGGCACAGCCCACTTAGGGGTAACTTCCTTCTTGCGGTATGAGTAAGCAATAAAGAAGATCGCAGTCAGTGAGATGGTCTTTAGAGAGATCACTACTGCATTGAGCTTTGCCGGATCTGTAACACCTGCCATTACCAAACCGGTAATCAGCATGGTGTAAGCACCGTGTAGAACCCCAGCGTTAACTTTCATACCGGTTTTCATATCTTTCATAGATGTGAAAAATCCAGCCAATAATGCTGCGATACCTAAAATATGTAAGACCAGAAATATGTGAACAATAAGTTCTCTTGTTGAATCGTCCATACTCATCCTTTTGTTAGTGGTGTTTCCACTCTATCTAAGGCGAGCCATCATTACTGCAGCTTCAACTGCTTCCGCACCTTTGTCTTCTTTGCTGTTAGGTAATCCTGCTCTATCTATAGCCTGCTGAGCAGTATCAACTGTTAGTAACCCAAAGCCAATAGGGATGCTGTAGTCAAGCTGTACTTGGGCAAGGCCATCAGTTGCTGCCTTACAGACATAGTCAAAGTGGGGAGTCTCACCTTGAATGACAACACCTAGGGCAATGATGACATCAGCTTGGTCCTCGGCCGCCCACTTAGCTGCTAGCGGTAATTCAAATGCACCTGGCACTCGAACAATGGTGTAAAGATCGTTACCAGCATTCTTTAGAGAACGCTCAGCTCCAGCAAGTAAGGCGTCGGTAATATCGGTGTGCCAAGAGGTAACCAGAATGGTAACTGCTAAATCACATGCATCTATCTCTAGTTTTGGGGCGTGGCCTGCCATTATTTATCCATCTCAGCGATGATCTCAGGAAGACGGTGACCCATCTTTGATCGCTTAGCTTCTAGGTAGCCTAGGTTCTGGATTGCTTCACCTACGATAACCGGAACATATGAGTTCACTGGTATTCCATCATCGGTTAGGAAGTTAGCTTTCGCTGGGTTGTTAGTCATAAGTCGAACACTCTTGACACCAAGTTCACGAAGAATTGATGAAGCTGCTCCATACTCTCTAGCTTCGCTAGGAAGACCAAGAGCAAGGTTTGCCTCGACTGTGTCAAGACCTTGTTCTTGTAATGCATAGGCCTTGAGTTTGTTTAGAAGGCCAATACCTCTTCCTTCTTGACCTCTTAGGTAAATAACAATTCCGCCCTTAGGGTCAGCCTCAATCATGTCCAAGGCATATTGCAACTGAGGCCCACACTCACACTTTAGAGAACCAAATGCTTCACCAGTAATACATTCTGAGTGCATACGAACGAGAACATCTTCACCGGTTGGGTTGCCCTTGATGATAGCTACGTGATCCGCACCAGTTTTGATGTCATAGTAACCACGAACCCTAAAATCGCCATGAATAGTTGGGATGTTAGCTTCAGCTTCAAACCTGATTCTATTGTTATCACGGTGAACGTGATTGATGTTATTCGATGTTAGATGATCAACTAGTTGAGCGATAGTAATCACCGGTAGATTCTCTTGAGCGCCAAACTCAATCAATTCAGGTAGGCGCATCATTGAACCATCAGCGGTGACCATCTCACCGATGATTCCAACTGGGATAAGACCGGCAAGCTTTAGTAGATCAACGGTAGCCTCGGTGTGACCTGGGCGTCCGTGCACTCCGTGCTGGTGTGAGCGCAAAGGGATAATGTGACCTGGTCTAATGAAAGACTCTGGACCAGAGGAATCGCTAGCTAGAGTTCTAGCAGTTAGTGCTCTATCGCTTGCTGATACACCAGTTGACTCACGAGCAGCAGCGTCAACTGTGATGGTGTAGTTGGTGCCGTGTGGGTCTTGGTTGTCAGTAGTCATCAAAGGAAGTTCAAGCTCGTTAGCCTTGCCATCTTCCATAGGTGCACAAATAAAACCAGTGGTGTGCTTTACCAGCCAGGCCATCCACTCGGTGGTTGCGAACTGTGCAGCGATGATGGCATCGCCTTCGTTCTCTCGGTTTTCATCATCCGCTACTAGAACCGGCTTACCGTTTCGTAAAGCATCTAATGCTTGCTCGATTGTTGATAGTGCCATTAGTTATTTCTCATCTCTAGTAGTCGTTCTATGTGCTTTGCCATTACATCAACTTCAACGTTGATCTTGTCACCAGGCTTTTTATAGCCCAAGGTGGTAAGTTTTAGGGTTTCTGGGATAAGACTCAGTCCAACAAAGTCTTCGCCCATCTCATTTACAGTCAGTGAAATGCCGTCCAAGGTAATTGAGCCCTTTTGAACCACATATTTCATAAGTTCTTTGGGGATAGATATACGTACCCAGTCCCAGTTTTCACTTGGCTCTCTTGAGATGAATTCACCAACACCATCAACATGTCCTTGAACATGGTGACCACCGAATCTAGTCTGCATGGTCATGGCACGCTCTAAGTTGATTGGATCACCAACCTTTACATCAGCCAAGCTAGTAAGCCTTAGAGTCTCATGCATCACATCAGCTGTGAAGGTGCCATTCTCTATTTCAATAGCGGTAAGGCAGGTACCACTGCAGGCAATGGAGTCACCTCTCTTGATGTCACTAGTGACAAGAGGACCTTTGACGGTAAGTCTGACCGCATCAGGCTGCTGCTCAATAGCGACAACCTCACCTAGCTCTTCAATAATTCCTGTAAACATTAGTTTCCTTCTTTCGGAATTGCTCTGATAAACACATCTGCACCGAGTTGTTTGACTTCAACAAACTCAAGTGCCAAACCTTCAGCCATAGTTGAAACACCAATATCGGTAACCGCAACGTTGGTGCCACCGACAAGCAGTGGTGCTTGATAAATCAAAATCTCATCAAATAACCCCTGCTTGATAAAATCACTAGCGAGCTCTGCTCCACCTTCAACAAGAACATGACGCATGCCTCTATCCCATAACTGGGAGAGTACCTGGTTGATGTCATGAGTCTTGAGTTGAACAGTAGGGGCATCTTCGTTGAAGACTCGAAGATCTTGAGAAAGTTCACTATTACCAACTACCACTCGAAGTGGTTGGTGTTCATATCTTGAACCATCTGGTTTTCTAGCAGTTAGGTCAGGGTTATCGTACTTCACTGTTCCTGTGCCAACCATGATGGCATCTAGATTTGATCTTCTTAGGTGAACATCTTCTCTAGATACCGATCCTGATATCCATTTACTGGTCTTATCGGTAGCAGCAGTTCTGCCATCAAGAGTCTGTGCCCACTTCAAACTCACAAAAGGACGCTGCTTCTTCATCGCAGTTAGCCAAACATATGATTGCTCATCGGCTTCTTCTTCAAGAACACCTTGGATGACTTCAATGCCTGCATCACGAAGTGTTTGAGCTCCATTAGCTGATTCAACTCCTGGGTCACTACTTGCATAAACTACTCTCGAGATACCAGCTTCAATCAGCGCAACAGCACAGGGGCCTGTTCTACCTGTGTGATTGCAAGGCTCCAAGGTAACAACAGCAGTTGACCCTGCTGGAACTCCATTAGGGATTTTACTCAAAGCATCAACTTCAGCATGAGGGGTTCCGGCACCTTTGTGCCAGCCTTCAGCAATTACATTCAAATCTTTATCAAGGATGATCGCTCCCACTTGAGGGTTAGCGCCATAGGCAGGTCCGAGTAGGGCTAGTTCAAGAGCCCGATGCATCATCGGTTCAAACTGCCTAGTATCGGTCATCCCGAGCCTTTCATATAGAAGACTTCGGGGCAGGGTCGGCGAGCGACCAAAGGTCAGGCCAAAATAGGCCAAACCTTCTGTTCTTCTACCATCCGGACTTTAACCGTCGGTTCTGGAGTTTCACCAGATCAACCGCCAAACCAAATACCTGGATATTCGTTGCCATTGAAGGCAGCTTGTCGGGTCGCGGACTGTAACCGCCGGTTCAGATTTACACTGACCCCGAAGAACTGTTATTAC
>Ga0209400_1001888_pt1 | contig 16273 bp, 8 predicted proteins | sample M_130807_EF_Meta_FD_187313 | JGI IMG/M metagenome (GOLD analysis project Ga0209400, IMG submission 187313) | Freshwater microbial communities from Lake Montjoie, Canada to study carbon cycling - M_130807_EF_MetaG (SPAdes) (version 2) | ecosystem: Environmental > Aquatic > Freshwater > Lake... | reverse complement strand
TTTGGTTCTCGTTGGCTTTTTTCATATTGGCCAACATTTGAATTTGAAATTCTTTCTCTTCAGTTGTTGAACGAATGACTTCTTTTGGCAATACCGTTGGAGAACCTTTACTCGATAAGAAGGTATTCACCCCAATGATTGGGAATTCACCTGTATGTTTGAGGGTTTCGTAATACAAGCTTTCTTCTTGAATTTTTGTTCTTTGGTACATGGTTTCCATAGCACCTAAAACCCCACCTCTTTCTGTGATTTTATCAAATTCGCTCAATACCGCTTCTTCTACTAAATCTGTCAATTCTTCAATGATAAATGAACCTTGTAATGGGTTTTCATTCTTAGCCAATCCCAATTCTCTGTTGATGATTAACTGAATGGCCATTGCTCTTCTAACCGACTCTTCTGTTGGGGTGGTAATGGCTTCATCATACGCATTGGTATGCAATGAATTACAATTATCGTAAATGGCATACAAAGCTTGTAAAGTAGTTCTGATATCGTTGAAATCAATTTCTTGCGCATGCAAAGAACGACCCGAAGTTTGGATATGGTATTTCAACATCTGGCTTCTTTCATTTCCTTTGTATTTCAACTTCATGGCTTTGGCCCAAATTCTTCTGGCCACCCTTCCAATCACTGCATACTCAGGGTCTATGCCATTGGAGAAAAAGAATGATAAGTTTGGAGCAAAATCATCAATATGCATGCCTCTGCTGAGGTAGTATTCCACAAAAGTAAAACCATTTGAAAGGGTCAAAGCCAATTGGGTTATTGGATTGGCGCCTGCCTCTGCAATATGGTATCCACTGATAGATACAGAATAGAAATTTCTTACGGCATTTTGAATGAAATACTGCTGCACATCTCCCATTACACGCAATGAAAATTCAGTACTGAATATACAGGTGTTTTGTGCTTGGTCTTCTTTTAAAATATCGGCCTGAACAGTACCCCTCACTTGTTTTAAAGTTTCTGTTTTGATTTGCGCATAAACATCAGCTGGCAATACCATATCGCCTGTAACACCCAATAAAAACAAGCCTAAGCCATCATTTCCTTGAGGCAAGGAATCGTTATAAACTGGACGTTCAACACCTTTGGCTTTGTAGATATCGTTTATTTTTTTAGTGACTTCAGCCTCTAATCCATTCTTTTTGATGTACAATTCGCACTGTTGGTCTATGGCTGCATTCATGAAGAAAGCACAAATAATTGCAGCTGGCCCATTGATGGTCATTGAAACAGAGGTTTTAGGATCTGCTAAATTGAAACCTGAATACAATTTTTTGGCGGCATCTAAATTCCAAATGCTCACGCCTGAATTGCCAATTTTCCCATAAATATCGGGGCGATGCTCTGGGTCATTTCCATACAATGTTACTGAATCGAATGCCGTACTCAAACGGGCTGCAGGCATGCCTAAACTTACATAGTGAAAACGTTTATTCGTTCTTTCTGGACCCCCTTCTCCGGCAAACATTCTGGTAGGATCTTCACCTTCTCTCTTGAATGGATAAATACCTGCAGTATAAGGAAACTCACCAGGGAAATTTTCTTGTAATACCCATTTCAAAATATCACCCCAAGCTTGGAATTTTGGAACAGCAACTTTTGGAATTGCCAATTGAGAAAGAGATGTTGAATGTGTTTTAATTTTGAGCTCTTTGTCTCTTACCTTGAACACATAAAACTCACTGGTGTATTGTGCTTTTTTCTGTTCCCAATTTTCTAATCCCTTTTTATTTCTTGGATCTAAGTCTAATTCCAATTGCTCATAAGTGGCTTTCAAAGATTTTACAATTCTGTCCTTATCTTCTAAGTTTCCATTGGCTACCAATTGAATGGTTGTATGTAAACCGTGTAACTGATTGGCAATAGCTACTTGTTCTAGGACCCAAGCATCGTAGCCTCTGTTGTTTTCTGAAATCTCCGATAAATAGCGAGTTCTTGCTGGCGGAATGATGAAAATTTTCTCGCTCATTTCATTGGTTACAACAAAATTTGAGTGCAAATCTGTTTTTGTTTTTTCAATGAGTTTGTCCATGACAGCCTTGTACAAAGTATTCATTCCTGGGTCATTGAACTGAGATGCGATGGTTCCGTAAACCGGCATTTCATCTGGGTTTTGGTCAAACAATTGGTGATTGCGTTGAAATTGTTTTTTTACATCTCTCAAGGCATCCAATGCGCCTTTTTTGTCAAACTTATTGATGGCAATGATGTCTGCAAAATCAAGCATGTCAATTTTCTCTAGCTGTGTGGCCGCTCCATATTCAGGAGTCATTACATACAAAGCCATATTGCTATGGTCCATGATTTCTGTATCGCTTTGGCCAATACCAGAGGTTTCTAAAACCACCAAATCAAAGCCAGCAAATTTCATGATGTCAACAGCCTCTTGTACATGTTTTGACAATGCCAAATTGCTTTGACGTGTTGCCAATGAACGCATGTAAACTCTGTTGTTTTTAATGGCATTCATTCTGATTCTATCTCCAAGCAAAGCTCCACCTGTTTTCTTTTTACTTGGATCTACGGAAATAATAGCGATGGTTTTGTCAGTAAAATCGTTTAAAAATCTTCTAACCAATTCGTCAACCAAAGAGGATTTACCTGCGCCTCCAGTTCCTGTTATCCCTAAAACGGGAATTGTTGATTGGTGTGCATCATTGGTAATTTGTGCATATAACTTTTCAAACTCTTGAGAATTGTTTTCTGCAAACGAGACCATTTCTGCAATGGCTTTCCAGTTTTTTTGTTTTAACAATTCTGGTTTAAAATCTTGAATAATTCCAGTAGGGAAATCGCATTTTGACAGCATGTCATTGATCATGCCTTGTAAGCCCATGGCCCTGCCATCATCTGGATGGTAAATTCTGCAAATACCATAATTATGCAATTCTTGAATTTCTTCAGGTAAAATGGTTCCACCACCACCCCCAAAAATTCGAATATGTTCGCAGTTTTTCTCTTTCAATAAATCGTACATGTATTTAAAATACTCTACATGTCCGCCTTGGTAGCTGGTCATGGCAATGGCATTGGCATCTTCCTGAATGGCCGTATTGACTACTTCTTCCGCACTTCTATCATGCCCTAAATGAATGACTTCTGCTCCGCTTGCTTGAATAATTCTGCGCATGATATTGATGGCTGCATCATGCCCATCAAACAAACTTGCAGCAGTAACTACTCTGATTTTATGTTTAGGAACGTATTTTTCTACCAAGTCCATAATTGAAAATTTGGGACAAAAATAAGGCATTCAAGGGCATTAAACAATGGAAAAAAGGTTGCTAAAAGACTTGAATTGGGGCTTCCACAAGCGTAAAGTATTTATATTTGAAAAATCTTATTACATTTAAAAATGAATTTTAGAAAATACTTACATGTTTTGATATTGCTTTTCCTTGGATCGGCGGTTTCAGCTCAAACTCCTGAAATTATATCATTTACCCCAAATAAAGGACCAATAGGCTGTTTGATCAAAATCAATGGCAAAAATTTAAGCCAAGTTGATACCGTTATAATTGGCGGAGAACCTTGTATTTTGGTCAATAAAACAGCAACTAGTTTAAGCCTCATGCCCATGAGCAATTGTGTGAGTGGCCCTCTATACCTAGCAAACTCAACGGGCAATTGCACCAGTTCAAATTCATTCGAAATAACAAAACCAGCCATTCCCACAGGTCAGCAAGGTGAAAAATTGATTTTCAAGGACAATACTGGATTTTCTTTTATGGGGCATTCAGTAGCAATTGGGGCAGATGGCAACAATGCCATTTTTGGGGCTCCACGCAACAACAGTTATACGGGTGCAGCATGGGTTTTTACAAGAGATCAATCTGCTTGGAGTCAACAAGGAAATAGATTGCTAGCCAGTAGCAGTACTGTGCAAGCTTATACTGGATTTTCTGTGGCCATGAGCGCGGATGGCAATACAGCAGTTGTGGGGCAAGTGTTTGATGGGGGAACCTATTATGTTGGTGCTGCTTTGATTTATGTAAGAACCGCGAGCACTTGGACTCTTCAGGCAAAATTAATTGGCTCTGACTATATTGGCTCTAGTCACCAAGGATTTTCAGTTGGCATCAGTGCTGATGGCAATTCAGTTGTTGTAGGAGGAGAAACGGATAACTACGGAAGCGGGGCTGTTTGGTTTTACAAAAGAACCAATGACATTTGGTCACAAATTGGCCATAAAAAATATCAAGAAGGAACAAATTATAGAAGGCTTGGATTTTCTGTTTCTATGAGTGCAGACGGTAAAATGGCAATTGTAGGTGAACCAAATAGTTCAGAAAAAGGTTCATTTTGGACCTACAGGTATGCTGATACAGGTTGGTATCAAATTGGCAATAAAATAAACAATCCTGACCCTACAAATTGTGAAGATTTCGGAATCCATTTGTCCTTGAGTGCAGATGGAACAACTGCTATCGTTGGAGCCGCAGAAAATAGACGAAATGTATGTGCTTGGATTTATAAATTTTCAGACAGTACCTGGACTTTGGCCAGTACAAAATTAAAAGGCAAAGATGCAACATTAAGTAATGGTTTGTTTGGCCTTTATGCAGGAGTTGGCATCAATGCCAATGGAAAAATTGCAGTGCTTGGAGATGCCAATGACAACAATGGCTTAGGGGCTGTTTGGGTTTTTACTGAAGAAAATGGTGAGTGGGCACAATATGGAAACAAACTCGTTGGCAGGTCTTCAAACAATATTTATGGATCACAAGGGGCTGCTGTTGCTATCAGTGCAGATGGCCAAACCATTTTGTCTGGAGCTCCAAATGACCGAGGAGATATAGGAGCGGTATGGGTATTTGTTGAATCGGAAAACGCGCAATTGGAAAGTATCAATTTGAGCAATACCCAGTTGGCAGCAGCTTTCAATTCAGAAAAATTAGATTACGATATTGACGTTGAATATGAAAGCAAGTTCACTTCAATTGGTATTAAAAAATTAGAACCTGGAGGTAAAATCCTCATTCAAGTCAATCAACATGATACCATTGATATTACCGCAAATCCTGTACTTGATAGCATTCCTTTATTTCCAGGTAAAAATCTTATCAAAATTTATGTGATAGCTGAAAACAAAGTGAAGCAACTTACTTATACCATCAACATCAACAGATTGCCACCAAGTGCTGATTTAAGTTCATTAGAAATTAGTGGAATTACACTTGATCCAATATTTTCAGCACAACAAAATTATTACGAAGCTTCCATTCCAAATGACTTTCATGCTAGCTCGGTAAAGGCAACTAAAAAAGGGAGTGGTGCACGAATGAAATTGGTTGTTAGAGATTCCATAACTATTGAATTGGCAAATGATATCGCTACTGATTCCATCGAATTTTTGATGGGTGAAAACATCTTAAAAATTGAAGTAGTTTCGGTAGATTCAATTGTAAAGAATACCTATGAAATAAAAATCAACAAATCAACACCTAATGGATTAGAAAAATTGAATGCCAATAAACAATTTACTTTCTTTCCTAACCCTGTTTTAAAAGAATTGAATTTCAACTTTTCATTCTCAGAAAATATACATTTTGAAATATTAGATAGGCAAGGTAAAATTGTTACAACTGGAATGCTCTCTGCAAGCGAGCAACAAATCAATGTGAACGATTTAGAAAAAGGACTTTATGTATTACGGTTTTTGGAGGGAAACTATTTGAGCAGGAAGTTTTTGAAATTGTGAGTTAATTAATTAAAGTTAATTGCAAAAAGAAACTCAAATTAAAAATAACGAATTGCTCTAGCAGAATAAAGTCCACTTTTATTTGAAAAATTAGCTGATCCTAAATTGAAATAAAAAAGCCAAGCTGATGAACTAGAATATTCCGTACTACTCCAATAATAACTTTGGCCTAAACTGTTTGCCGATGGCTGAGATGAAAGAGCTCTATTGACATTGTATTTATTTTGCCATAGCAATGACAATTCATCTATCGATGGCAAATACCAATCATCAAAACCATTATTTGAGTAATCTAAACATATTTTAGAAGCACTATTAAAACTTGGATTTTGATTAACAATTGCTGTACTATTATTCATTCCATTCCATGAACTTTGTGCTGAAACACCTAGGTTATAATTTGTGTTATTCGACCAAGATATTGAATTACTTAAGTCATTTAACGAAACAATCAGTCCGTGTTCTACACCAGTATTGTCTTTCCACAAATGAAAAACTATTCCACCACCCCAAAATTCACCGATATAATGATTAAATGCATTTGCGGAACGAGTTGAAAATAGTGAATAAGGTACACTCATAATTTGCTGTATACCCATAGAAACAAAGTTATTACCAGATGCAATTGTATCTATTTCTACAACTAAAAATTTAGAATTATTAGCCCAGTTTATATTTGAAAAACTTCCAACAGAAGGTAAACCCATTCCAACGTTTACTGCAAATACCCCAATTTCACTCGTAATTACATTATGTACCTCTTTGTAAATTACATTCCCATTAGCAATACTATCAAGTATACTGAATCTAACTTTAATGAGTGAATTTTTTAATGGAATTCCTGATGAGTTTTTTGCAGCTGCCTGATATGCAATTCCCTGTGGAGTCTGAGCATTAACAAAACAAGTTAAAAATACACTAACAAATAATAATATTATCCTATTCATGCGTTTTAAATTATCCATATTTTAATTTCTAGTCTAGGGAACTATTGCTCCTATAAAGTTACTGTTGTTGTTATCAATTTGTATAAAATCGTTCCCATCAACAAACCCGTCTCCATTCAAGTCTGTATTTGAAAAACCATTTAAAAACCTCGAGTTATCATTGTCAATTTGTATATAGTCATTTCCATCAATAAATCCATCTTGATTTACATCACCACTATAGATTGCAAATATTCCATTAGCCAGAAAAGATTGGTTATCTCCAAATGCTTTAGATAGGGATGTAGTAAAATCATAATTAATTATATTTGAACCAAATAAAACTGGATTTGCACTCCAAGTTTCAATACTATTTCTATGTTTTATTACTATATAGAAACTTTCACCTAATACGTCAAACGGAAATGTAGTATTTATTTTACCATCTATTTTTAGAATTGAACTTTGCATATATCTCCTTTCAAAAGGAAAGCTTGAATTATGAAGTTCGATAAAAACGATATCTGTTGTTGTACTACTTAAATTGGGAATACTCGTCATATTTTTCATTTTCCCATTTCCAATGTATAGTGATTCAATAAAAACTTTTATTGATAGAACGATTCCTGAGTCTTTTGATATAGATTGATGGAATCCTTGATTTAATAGACTCGTATTATTAAACGATTGGGAAAATATTTCTCCTAAAGTTGAGTTCAATAAAATATTTCCATTTGAAAATATTCCACAGGAACTTGCTATAACATTTTGATTTATATTTTGTGACTTTAATTGACAATAGTTCCCTAATGAGCATAATAGAATTAATAATTTAAAAAAATTCTTTAGGTTATGATTAATGAAATAAAACAAGGTTATTGTTTAATTAATTTAATAGACTTTACTGATTGACCGTTTTCATTAATCAATCTTAATATATAAATACCACTCCTTTCATTGGAAAGGTCTATTTCCTTATTACCAGATTTATCAATAATTGTTTTGCCTAATAAATCTGTAACTACAATATTTAAATTTAGATTCGTTTTAATATAATAAATACCATTAGACGGATTGGGGTAAACTGAAATTAATTGATTTGCTTCATAAATTTCAGTGAAACCCGTTTTAACAACCTTAGCAAAATTTGAAATTGAAGAGGTGATTGCTCTTCCCTGACTGTTAATTTCGCATGCATCAGAATTTACAGCTTCAACCAAGTAATAATTTTGATTAGGTAGTGGATTTACATCTGTAAAACTATTAACTGAACTCGAAACCTTAGCTAATAATTGAATATTATTGACGCTTTGTCCTCTGTATATATTGTATGAAACGTAGTCAAAACCTTCATATGCATTCCATATTAAATTTAAAACATTACCAACCCCATAATTTGTAGTAAGATGAATTGTCTTGTGAAATCCATTATTTATAGTAGTGTTACCACATGTATCTAAAACTCCCAGTTTGTATTTATAAGCTTGTTGATTTACGTTGGAATTAGAATCAATAAAAAAACTTGCTTGGCTATTATGAACACCACCAATTTTTTCGTACAGGTTTAATTGGGAACCTTCCCTGTAAATATAGAAACTATCTATTCCTGAATTGTATTGTTTTTTCCATGCAATCAAATTAAAACCTGTTATAGAATCTACACTCACTAGACAAATTGGAACCTCCTTAGCTTTATTAAGAATAACAAATGAACTATCATTAAAAACACATCCATTTTCATACAAAATTTGAATTGAATACCAACCTGTTTTTGTAATATTTATTTTTTGTAAACTATCTCCAGTACTCCATTTAATTTTTGCATTCAAAATATTACCAATTGTTAAAATTGTAGAGGAACCACAAACTCTAATTGTATCCTCTAAAAGGCTAAATGAATTTGGATTATTTATATAGATATTTACACTATTGTATAAACTATCACAACCTTCAATCGATTTTATTGTATCAAAAACTAATTGAGACGTAAAATATTTTTTAGATTTATATTCAGCAAATGAACATCCAATTAAATTAATACTGTTAACAACAGGACTTTTTACATTTACAACAAGACTGTTAGATAAATGACTGTATCCATTTTTAGTTGTAACTAAATAGTGTAAGCCCGAGTTTTTAACGACCAAACTAACATTATTAGCATTTTCTATTTTTTGATTATTGCAATACCATTGATATGTGCAAGAACTGTCAAAATTCGAATATAGGACTACAGAATCTCCTTTACAAAATGTTAACCTTCCATTATATTTTAATTCATTTTGAGGAACTTGAATACCAACATAAACTGTTTTTCTGTAAAGTTCACCCCATTTACCATTTTCGTCTCTAACTCTAATATTAAACAGTTGAATTCCAGATTTCTTATAAAGTATATCTGATTCATACAGTGATTCAAGCGACTTATCAAAATATCCATCAAATGCTATGATAGGAATGCCAAAACCCTCACCTGGGTCTGAATCCCCAAAGAAATATTCACCTGAAGTTATTTTAAGTTCTCTATGAATTGAATTATTGAAAATAACTTTTTTAAAGATTGGTCCCCATAAGCCATTTTCATCTTTAACTCTAATATTGAAAGTAAAACTACTTTCAAGTTTACTTAAACTCAAGAATGTTGAATCTTCAAGTAAAAAGCTTTTTAATGCCTCATTAAAATTGCTATTCAAAGCAATTATTTTCTTTCCATTTCCTTTTCCTGGATCTGAATTCCAAAAATATTCCGCTGTAGATATGTTAAAAATTCTTTGTTTAAAAAGAGAAATTTTAACTGGAGCTTTGAATGTTGCACCCCATTCTCCATTTCTATCTTTTGTTCTTATATTGAAAACATGAATACTATCAGTAAGAGGAAGATGTAATTCTCCAATATTTATATTTTCAAGCCATTCATTCCAATTCCCATCAATTGTTTGAATTGGCCAGCCTTTACCTAAACCAGGATCATAGTCCCAAAAAAACTCAGCAGCTTGTAAATTTTGATTAGTTGGATTAAGAATAGGTAAATTGTCTGGTGTAGTAACTGATACCAAAGATTGTATAGTTGACTTACAACCGGTTGAAGTATTAATACCCGTAACCAAATAAGTAGTGGTTTGAAATGGGGCAACTGAAACTATACTATTTGAATTGTTTTGGGGCTGAACATATTGAGTCCAAGCAAATAAATCGGCACCAACAACATTTAAAATTGCAGAACTCCCCAAAGTAATGGTAGGGTTGTTTACTTGTAAAATAGGATTATTGTATACAATCAAATTGAAAATTGCAGAATCCAATTTGCCATTTTTAAAACCATACAGTTTATATTCAGTATTTTGATTAGGTTTTACCCAAATCTCATTTTTAAATTTTGACGTAATTGAAGACTCTGGAGCCCAAAAGAAACTATCTACACCTTGTGCTCTTAATATAATTGAATCTCCTTGGCAAATAGATACTTTGTCATTATTTGAAGTTATGTATAGTTGATGAGCTTTAGGCAAGTTAAATGATTTTCTGTACAAATCTCCCCAATTCCCTTTTCCATCTTGAACTCTAATATTAAAGATATTTAAGCCAGTATCTGGAAGATATTTTAAATTTCCAAATACTGATTCTATTGATGAATTAAATTGCCCATCAAAAGCTAGCAATGGAATTCCATTTCCTACTCCAGGGTCTTTTATGCCCCAAAAATATTCTGCTTTTGTAATACTAATATTTAAGAGCTCACCTCCCCTATATAATGACTTTTTAAATATAGGGCCCCACTCATTGTTCTCATCTTTCAACCTGATATTGAATACATGATTTCCAATTGTTAAATTAAGAAAATTATACCCACCATTTACTACTGTTTCAATACATTCATTAAAATTCCCATCAAAAGCTAGCAGAGGAATTCCTTTTCCTATCCCCGGATCAGAATTCCAAAAAAACTCTCCATTTGTAATCTTGATATCTCTAAGATTTTGAGAAGAAATAAATGTCTTTTTGAAGGTAGCACCCCAAACATTGTTTTCATCTTTGAATCTAATGCAAAATAAGTTGGGGCCATTTTTCAAATTCAAATTTGGACTGAACAATACAGATTCAAGTGCATCATCAAATGCTCCATCGAATGCAACTAAAGCTTTTCCGAATCCTAATCCGGGGTCATTGTTCCAAAAATACTCGCCAGCAGTTATTCTTATATTTCTTAATTCATCACCAAATTTTACATATTTTTTATACACATCACCCCAAATTCCATTCTCATCTCTGATTCTTATTCCTAATATATGATCCTTTCCAGACAAAGAAATAGAATCTGATTTAAATACTATTTCCAGGGCATCATCATAAGCTCCATCAAATACAATGAATTGCTTCCCATTTCCTTTACCAGGATCATTATCCCAATAAAACTCGGCTGCAGTAATTTTTATATCTCTTTGTTCTAATTTTGATGCAAAAATTGTTTTAAAAACAGGCCCCCAAACACCATCTTCATCTTTTAATCTTATTCCAAGACTATTCATTCTAGAGAAGCTTGGCAATATTATATTTGATGAAATTACACTTTCAATTGCATCATTAAAATTTCCATCAAAAGCAATCAAAGGAATTCCGTTTCCAATACCAGGGTCATTGTTAAAAAACAACTCACCGGCACTAATGGAAATATTTCTTTCACTTTTAAAAGTTATGACTTTAGAATAAAGTGGCCCCCATATTCCGTTAGCACTTTTTAATCTAACACATAATTTATGAGTACCTTTTGTTGGATTTTGTGAGTTTACAATTTGAAAATTGGCAAAAAATTGGTCACTCCAATTTGTGGAGTCTTTTATAGCAAATGCTTTACCTTCTCCTGGATCTATGTCCCAGAAGAATTCTGCTTGTTGAATTCCTTTTTGCGAAAAAACATCTACAAATAGAAATAAGAAACAAAAAAAGATATAATATTTCAGCCCTTTAAAATTCATTAGAATTTTCCGACTAATTGGTATGAACAGCTCCAGCTTTTATGGTTGGAGTTTGACCAGGCCATATCTCTGATGGGAAATCTAAATTGTAAATTCTCGCTTTACCAGAACTTGTATTGTTAAAATAGTTTTCCCAAGTATAAGGCCCACCATAAGTTCCAGGGTCATTGCGCGAAATATCTATATCTTGGTATTTGATATTTGGATTGCCTTTGTTCACATAATTACTTAATAAAGAGCCAATTTTACCTGTATTCGGATCAAATACATTTGTTGGAAAATGAGGGTTAACATCATTTCTTTGAAAACCAGTGAATCTGTAATTCATTGCTCCTGGGGTGGGTTCGTAAGAAACATTATTTATTCCTGGCCCAACTAAATTCTCACAACCTGAACATCCATTGTTTGGAGCAATAAAAATATTATTTTTTACGTCTGGAGATCCATTAGCCGCCCCACCAGAAGGAGAATTACAATAGATCCACCAATCACCACCTTTGTTAAATGCTGATAAAATATTGTTGTAAATTTTAACATTACTCCAATTTACACCATCAATAAAGTACAATATCCTTTCATTCCCATGAAAAGTATTATTAAGTAAATTATTTTGTATTGATGCACTGTAGGAGACTAAATTAAAGGAAAATCTACTCCATTCATACAATACTCCGCTACCATTTAAATAACCTCCTAAATAATTATTAGAAATAAAGAAATAATGATTATCTGAAGACCAAACTCCAGCTGTTAATTTATTTGCAATTATTGTAATGGTGTCTCCAGCGTTTGAACCTGACTCATCTTTAACTTGTAATTCTCCAATTATACTGCCATAAATACTGCCATATCTCATTTCTACAGATTGGCCTCCAGTGCAGAAATACATGTTCAATGCCGTATTCTCTTGTCCAATTGCAGGACCAGAACATTGTGTCAAATTTAAAACTGCTCTTTGGGCATTGGTTGCTGTACCAGTGTTTACCGTAAAAGATGCTGCATTCATACCAATAATGTTTACCAATCTAGAAGGGTAACCATTAACTGTAACTGTACCAGATAACTGAATAGTCTGTCCTGAAGTAGCAGGTGCAATGGTTACATTTTTGGTAATTGTTAGATTTTCAGAATACAAATCATATGGTGAAACAAATATTCTGTCATTGGGAGCTGCGACCAAAATTGCTCCTTGAATAGTAGTAAAAGTTCCAGGTGCTCCCGACTGATTTACGTACCAATCTGCAGCATTGCTAACTATTGTTTTTAATAACAAACAGCAAAGAATAAAATACTTATTATGCATATTTTTATAATTTTATGCAATATAAAAATTAATTCTAAATTCATAATTAAAATTAATAGTTATTTTAAAGTTAATTCAAATTCTAAAACCTATACACAAACGCGTTTCTGATATTGGTAGTTTGGGCAGGAATTTGACTGGGTGGATTTGACTGGTAATTCTGGCTGATGCTGAACCTGAATTTCAAGTTTTGTGAAAAGTAGAATTCCAATTTGATTTCAGAAAGCAATCGGTAATCTGAGGTATTGATGATATCGGGCTGGTAGTAACAAACCCCATCAATGCCAAACTGACCCGTTTTATAAAAGGTTCCTGAAAGGTACAAACTCAAACGGTTGTGCACATTCTTTTTTGAGTCATCGGTTGTGTTTTCGTATTCATACATCCACATAGGGCCTAAAAACAATTTCAAACTGTCTTTTTCTACAATTCTAATTCTTGGTCCTGCCCCTATCAAACCCCTAAAATTTAAGCCCAATTGTTGATTGAATTGCGTTTGCACAAAGGCTTCACCACATAACCATTCATTCAAATCGCGTTTCAGTCGAAAATGTTGGTATGAATTGTAATTCAAGTTTTTGGTATTGGATTGAAGGAAATTAAATTCATTGATGAGCAAATAAGTATTCAAATTTCGCTTCCACATTAAATCGAGGGTATTGCCAATATTGATATAGGTATTGGTGTTTTTGAAATACTCTAAGTTCAATTGAACATTCCCCTGCATAGAAGTATCTCTTAGATTGTACCTGCGACTTTCCACATTTACAACCTGTTGAGCATGAAGTATATTCATAAAAAAAAAGCCGCTTAGAATGGCAAATAGACCCTTCAATTGATTTATTTTTTTGCGCAAGATAATGGCAAGCACGTTTTTTTACTACATTTGTCAATCTACAAATTAAAATACATGGAATTAAAAGATTTAGTTGCCATTTCAGGCATTGGAGGTATTCATTTCGTTACCGGAAGAAGTAAAAATGGATTGATTGTTGAAACAATTGGAACCGGTAGAAAATTTGCAACAAGCTATCACGACAAGGTTTCTGTTTTACAAGATATTTCAATTTATACTGAAGAGGGTGATTTACATTTATCAGAAGTATTTAAAAAATTAAAAGCTACTGAAAATTTACCAGAGGCAAAAGCAGATTTAAAAGCCATTAGAAACTTCTTGATAGACACCATTCAATTAGACAGCGAACGCGTGTATGATAGCGATATCAAAAAGCTGATGAATTGGTACCATTTGTTACAAGACAAACTCGATTTTTCTAAATTAAGCAAAGAAATTGTAGAGGAACTTGCAACAGAAGAACCAGCAGCAGCTTCGACTGAAGAAGAAGCGCCGAAAAAGAAAACTGCTGCCAAGAAAGCTGCTGCTCCTAAAAAAGAAGCAGCAGAAACTAAAGAAAATGCTCCCAAAAAAACAGCCAAAAAGAAAGCTGAATAATATTTACATTGGTTTCTTTTCATTGAACTGGAGTGTATTTTTATGCTCCAGTTTTTTTATATTTTTTTTAGGAAATAAAAAGCGCGCTTGTGCTAAAAAAATGGCGCATTTGGATTGACTTATTCAGTAGTTTTTTAATTACATTTGAATAAAAAAATATGCTTACAATTGTTCACAGAAGGTTTTTACCTGACAAAATAAAAGTAACTGCTTGGTCTGCTATACAAGCCTATTTTGAAAATCTTCAAAGCAGAGAAATACAATCTGTTACTGAACTAGAAGAATGGTTAAAAGACCGAAGTGAGTTGGATGCTTTTTTAAGTGAAGATTTGGCTTGGAGATATGTGAAAATGACATGCAATACGCTTTCAAAAGAATTAGAAGAAGCTTACTTGTTTTTTGTGAATGAAATTGAACCACAAATTGCGCCTTATACCGACAGCTTAAATAAAAAGCTGATCGATTCTCCTTTTTGCAAAGAACTTGATGCGGAAACCTATTTTGTGTATTTGAGAGGTATCAAGAAAGAAATTGAAATTTTCAACGAAAAGAACATTCCAATTTTTGCTCAAATTGCCACTGAATCCCAAAAATATGGCAGTATAGTAGGCGGTTTAACTGTTCATTACGATGACAAAGAATTGACTTTACAACAAGCTGCGAATTATTTAAAAAACACCAATAGAAGTGTGCGAGAAGAAGTATTTAAACTGATTCAGGAGAAACGATTTACACATGCACTTGAATTGGACAATTTATTTGACCAACTCATTCAACTCAGGCATCAAGTTGCAGTACAAGCTGGTTTTAAAAATTACAGAGATTATAAATTTGCAGAGCTTGGTAGATTTGATTATACGCCTGAAGATTGTTTTTCTTTTCATGATGCCATCAAACAAGAAATTGTGCCTTTGGTAAAAAAACTAAATCAGAAAAGAGCAAGTGAATTAGGTCATGCTTTAAAACCATGGGATTTAGAAGTTGACACAGCAAAAAGAGAACCGTTAGAACCCTTTACAAGCGGTGCGGATTTACTAGACAAAACCATTCAATGTTTCAAAAAGATTGATGATTATTTTGCATGGTGTATCGCCACCATGGACGAAATGAACCGTCTAGATTTAGAAAGCAGAAAAGGAAAAGCACCAGGTGGATACAATTATCCAATGGCAGAAACCCATGTGCCTTTTATTTTTATGAATGCAGCAAGCAGTACACGTGATGTTGAAACCATGGTTCATGAAGGAGGCCATGCAGTTCATTCATTTCTTTCAAAAGATTTAAGCCTGGCAGCATTTAAAAATTGCCCAAGTGAAGTAGCCGAATTGGCGAGCATGAGCATGGAATTATTGAGCTATGAAGGCATGGATATTTTTTATCCAGAACCAAGCGCTTATGAAAGAGCAAAAGAAGAACATTTAGAAGGCATCATCAAAATTTTACCTTGGATTGCATGTATTGATAAATTTCAACATTGGATTTACACCAACCCTACACAATCAGCAGAAGAACGCAAAAAATATTGGGCAGCATTAAGCGAAGAATTTGGAACAGGAGAAGTGGATTGGAGTGGAATGGAACACTACAGAAATACCTCATGGCAAAAACAATTGCATTTGTTTGAAGTTCCCTTTTATTATATTGAATATGGCATGGCGCAATTAGGAGCAATTGCTGTTTGGAGAAACTATTTAAACAACAAAGAAAAAGCCATTCAACAGTACAAAGAAGCTTTGAGTTTAGGCTATACCAAACCTATCAAAGAAATTTATCAAACAGCGGGAATTGAATTTAATTTTGAAGCCAAGTATATTAAAGAATTGGTTAGCTTTTTAGAGGAACAATTAAACTAAGAAATGAAAATTATTTGTATAGGGAGAAACTATGCTGCTCACGCCAAAGAGTTAG
>Ga0209400_1001886_pt1 | contig 16290 bp, 10 predicted proteins | sample M_130807_EF_Meta_FD_187313 | JGI IMG/M metagenome (GOLD analysis project Ga0209400, IMG submission 187313) | Freshwater microbial communities from Lake Montjoie, Canada to study carbon cycling - M_130807_EF_MetaG (SPAdes) (version 2) | ecosystem: Environmental > Aquatic > Freshwater > Lake... | reverse complement strand
GCGCGGCAGCTTGGCGGCCTTGACCGGATCGATGTACTGGGTCAAATCCCGCATGGCGACGCACTTGTAGTTGTTGTCTTTCAGATACTGCATCATCGCCTTGAAAGTCGCGGGTTCGAGACTTACCGGTGGATGCTCCATGTCGGGCACGCCGTGAAAGCAAAAACAAACGACCCGCCCGTTGCAGGCCAGCTGCGCCTGCTTGATGAAATTTTCAACCGAAACACCGTCGTGAACCGTGAATGAAGGAACATCAAACGGATTGTCCACCGTCGGACGATACGGACGCTCGTGTCCGCCGCGTCCGAAGGTATATCCATGCGCGGACAGCTTCGGACAGTCGTCCCAGTTCACCGCATAGATCGGCCAGCACACTGTGGACATCCGCGGCCCGCCGTGAGCCAGCACCTGATCTTCCATGGCAATGATCGGTCCGTATCCCGAAGCATGCCCCAATGTATGGTTGCCGATTTCGAGACCATCGGCGTCCATCTCATTCATCTGCCGATAGGTCAGATACCAGTCCTTGCGGGTTTTGAAGGAATCGAAATCGCAAACATAGATCGTGCCGCCAAAGCCCATTTTTTTGAGAACCGGTGCCACCACCGTGTAGTGGCTCGCCGGCGCATCGTCGAAGGTGAGCACGATCAATTTGTCGGGAATCGGTTTGAGCAGCACGCCGTTCGGATCGGGGTCCACCGCCGTTTGTGCGACAACGATGGTTGGCAGGGCGAGAGCGGCGAGGATACGGGGAATGGTTTTCAACATGTGCGTTTTCTGTTAGGGATGATGGTTTTCCGGATTCGGGAGTGCTGTTCTGTCAGTTTGGTTGCTTGTCGGCAAACTGGTCGTCGTCCTTGAGTTCTTTTTTCAATCGATACAATTCGGCTTTCAATTTCGCGACGGTTTCCGCCTGCGCGGGGTCGGAATAGAGATTGTGCATTTCGCCGGGATCCGCAACCAGATCATACATCTCCCATTGGTCTTTTTTCCAAAAATAAATCAACTTGTGCGTCGTGGTGCGCACGCCGTAGTGGGCGCGGGTGTTGTGATCGCCGGGGTCGTGATAGTAGCGGTAGTACCAACTGCCGCGCCAGTCGTCGGGCACCTTGCCTTTGAACAGAGGCATCAGGCTGCGACCCTGCATGTCGGCGGGCACCGGCAGCCCCGCGGCTTCCATGAAGGTCGGCGCGAAATCCGGATTGATGCCCATCGCGCTCTGCACCGAGCCGGGTTTGATGACCGCCGGCCAGCGCACGAGGAAGGGCATGCGGATCGACTCCTCATACATGAAGCGCTTGTCGTAGAGACCGTGGTCGCCGAGGAAAAATCCCTGGTCGCTGGTGTAAATGACCAGCGTGTTCGCGGTGAGCCCGGCTTCATCGAGGTAGTCGAGCAGGCGACCGACGTTGTCGTCGACCGACTGCACGCAAGCGAGGTAATCCTGCATGTAGCGCTGATATTTCCATTTCAACAATTCATCACCACTCATTCCCGCAGGCGGCGCTCCCTTGGTATCGTTCGGGTTCAGGTTTTCGAGGACCTTCTGTTTGCACTCGCGGATCGCATCGCTGCGCCCGACCCCGTCATCGCGCAAGGTCGCAGGTTCGGGAATCACTTTGCCGGCGAACATCGCCTTGTGCTTTGCATCGGGCTGCCAGTTGCGGTGCGGAGCTTTGTGATGGCACATCAGGAAAAAAGGTTTGTCCTGTGGCCGGTTCTTGAGAAAATCGATCGACAGGTCGGTGGTGATGTCGGTGACGTATCCCTGGATGACCCGTTTGCCGCCCGCTTCCAAAAAGGTGGGATTGAAATAGTCACCTTGGCCTGGCAGGATGGTCCATTTGTCGAACCCGGTCGGATCGCTTTCCAAATGCCATTTGCCGATGATGCCGGTGTAATATCCGGCAGCCTGCAGATATTTGGCCACCGTCGGCTGGGAACCATCGAAGCGGTTGAAAACCGGCACGCCGTTGATGTGGCTGTATTTCCCGGTAAGCACGGTGGCCCGACTCGGTGTGCAGATGGAATTCACCGCGAACATGCGGTCGAAACGCATGCCCTGTCCGGCGAGGCGGTCGAGCTGCGGGGTCTGGTTGATGGTGCTGCCGTACGCGCTGATGGCATGCGCCGCGTGGTCGTCCGCCATGATGAAGAGAATGTTCGGACGTTTTTCTCCTTCGGCCGCCAACAGTCCTGCGGACATGAGCAACAAAGCAGGGAGGAGCATGCCGAATGGACTGTGCAAAGTGCCCTCTATACGACGTGTCCCGCTGTCATTTATCAATGGCGCATGATCATTTCATGCCAACGGGAATCGTGCCCGCTTTCCAGGATGCTCATCGTGCGGGCGCGAAAACAAACCGAGGATGAAAGCGGGGCGGCCATCCCCGCCCGCTTCCGCGACGATACTATTTTTGCTTGGCAACGAACATGCCTTGCTCTCGATCACATCCCCGGCATAATGCATTCCGAACAACCGAACAGAATTCTATGAAAAAAAAGACGAAAATGAAGGTGGTGAGCCTGCTAGTGTTTTGCGCCCGACTGACGGCCATTCATGCAGCGCCGGAGATCAACAACCGGACGGGCGCGGCAAACATCGCTCCTGGTGAAGTTAAACTCCAGGGCCGTTTGGACGGGGGCGGCGACTCCGATGTGCTGGTTTACTATGGTCCGGTTGACGGTGGCACAAGCGCCGAAGCATGGGCGGAAAAGATCGAACTGAAGGGCGTGAAGAATGCCACCGACTTCACGGCCACCGCCGGCAAGCTGATCTTCGGACAGACCTATTTTTACCGGGCCTTTGCCAGCAATGCCAGCGGGCAGGCCTGGGCGAACGCCAGCATCCCGTTCACCACGCTCAAACCGCGGGTGCCGGCCACCGGTGCCGACAAGCTGCCTGTGAAGGCGGGCTTGGTTTGCTGGTTCGATGCTTCAGCCGGAGTGACCGCCGATGCCAAGGGCGTCGTGCAATCATGGAAAGACCTTTCAGGAAATGGCCACGATGGCGGCCTTGCCGCAGGCGCGCCTGTGCTCACTCCAAACCAAATCAACGGAAAACCGGCGGTGTTGTTCCGGACCGCTGTCGGTGGCTGTGCGCTCAACCTCGAATGCCCGCTCGTTAGCGAACAGCAGTTTGTGGTCTTGCGCTCGCCTCATCCCAAATGGAACAGCGACGGTTGCGCTTTCGGACGGCGCTCCAAACGGGCATCGAGCTATCGGTTGGGACAGAATTCCACCCAGTTCTGGGGCGACCAATATCCGAAGTCGGTGTCGATGAATGGCAAGAAGATCCCGGAACCGCCGTTCAACATGGGAACCATCACCGAATACATGATTCTGAAAATCGATGTGAATGACAACGACCTGAGCAAGGCCACCTATCAGATCGGCATGGCCGATACCGCGTCGTGTGACATGGACATCGCGGAAATCATCGCCTATCAAACGCCGCTGTCGGCAGCCGATGAGGACCTGGTCGGTGGCTATCTGGCGGCGAAATACGGCATCACCTCGGGCTACGCGGCGAATCCCGGGATGGCACCGGCGGCCACGCTGGCCAACCTGCCCGCGACGATTTCGACTCCCACAACGGCAGTGGTTTCCGGATCGATCTCGTGTCCGGGATCGATCTATGAGGTCCGCGTCTACTGGGGGACAGCCGACGGCGGCACTGATGCCAGTCTGTGGGAGAATTCGGCGCTTGTGAAGACCTTCACCGATGTTGGCGCGACGAAGATCAGCCATACGCTCACCGGTCTGACTCCGGGAGCGAGTTATTTCTATACCTTTCGCGGCACCAATGCGGTGGACAGTTTGTGGGCCGACAAGTCACTGAGCTTCCGGGCCGGCGGGGCCTCAGAACCATCCGAACCGCCCAAACTCCGCGTCACCAAAGGCCTGACTTGTTGGTTTGATGCGACGAGCGGCATTACGGCGGATGACAAGGGCGCGGTGCAGGAATGGAAGGATTTGTCCGGCAACAATCGTCACGCGAAAACCGGCGGCGGCGCGGCCCCTGTGTTGGCGGCCAATCAACTCAACGCCAGGCCGGCGTTGCAGTTCCGCAAGGGCTGGCTTGGCATCGACGGCACATTTTTTTCCAAGGAACACTTCCTGGTGATTCGCTCGACGGCTCCGAAGTGGACTGGTGCCAGCGGTTTGTTAGGTCGACTCAAGGGTCGCGGTTCAAGCTACAACACCAACGGCGGCGACAACGGATTCTGGACCGATGTGTCTCCGGCGGCGGTGTCGAAAAACGGCGCGGTGTTGCCGGGTCCGTTGTTCGACTGTTCGCCGATCACGCAATTCATGATCCTCAAGGTCATCGTCAACAATGCCAACGAAACCGAAGCCGCTTATGCGATCGGCAACAACGACGGGCTTGCATCCGCTGATTTCGATGTCGCGGAAATTCTCGGCTACGATGCGATCCTCGGACCGAAGGACGAGGCATTGGTGGGTGGCTATCTGGCAGCCAAGTATGGAATCGCATCCGCCTATCCGCCACTGCCGCCGACGAAAGCCGCGGAACTTCCGCCGGGTGAAATGGCTGCGGTGAAATACAAGAGTTGGAAACATTCCGGTTCGCTGTTCCTGCTGACCACTCCTGACGGTGCCGACCTGCCCGCAACGGCGGTCGAGGAGAATTTCCCCGTGCTCGTTCGACTCCAAAAGGAATCATTTCCCTTCGCCGAGGTGAAGTCTGATGGTGAGGACATTCGTTTCGCCACCAGCAACGGATTGCCGCTGGCCTATCAGATCGATAGCTGGGATGCGACGGCTGGAACGGCTTCGGTCTGGGTGCGCGTGCCTGTCATCAAGGGCAATACCCGGCAGGAGTTGAAGATGTTTTGGGGAAATGCCGACGCCAAAAGCGAGTCGAACGGACCGGCGGTTTTCAATCGGTCTAACGGATTCCTGAGTGTCATGCACATGAACGAAAAAGTTCAGGACGATGCCGGTACGGTGGAATCGACCGACCTCGGCACCACGCCATCCTCCGGAGTGATTGGCTCCAGCCGTCGCTTCAATGGCGCGAAGGGAATTTTCTGCGGCGACAGGATCACGAAATATCCCTTCGGCTCGAGCCCGCATTCCACCGAGGCGTGGGTCAAGGCTGACAAAATGAACACGACCGTGGTGGAGTGGGGCAAGATCGGCGGAGTGACGATGCGGCTGTTGAGCACGCCGTCGCGGGTTGGCGTGAACAACCAGAAAAGCAACGTTCAGGGATCGAGCCTGCTGCCCAAATCGGAATGGTTCCAGGTGGTCTATACCTACGACGGCCAGAACGACCGCATTTATGTGAATGGCCGGTTTGACATGGCGGCGCCCGGAGCATCGACGATCGAAGTCCTGACGCCGGTCCAAATGCGAATCGGCAATGGTTTCCTCGGCGACATGGACGAAGTGCGGGTGTCCAACGAAGCCCGCTCCGCCGACTGGGTGAAACTGCAATATGAAAACCAAAAACCCCTGCAAACATTGGTCGGGCCGTTGGTGCAGTCCGGCAGCACATTTGCGGCTTCGGAGCAGAAAGTCACCGTGTCTGAGGGCAAGCAGGCCACGGTCACACTCAAGGCCGGGGGAGCACAGAAAATCCAGTGGTTCGTGGTGAAGGGCGCTGCCGAAACACTGGCCGCCGTGGATTGTTTCAGCTACACCGTGGGCAGCCGCGTCGCCGGCGACGAATCATTCACCCTGCGGATCAAGGCGGTCTTTGCCGATGGCGTGAAGACCTTGGAAATTCCCGTCACCATCAAGGAGGACATCCCCGAGCCGGTGGTGACTCTGAAAGCGCCGTCGACATGGAACGGACGTGATCCGATCGAGGTGGTGGCCGACATCAAAAATTCGGAGGCGATGAAAGCCAAAGCAGTGGGCGATCTGACGTATTCGTGGGAAGTCACCGGTGGCATGGTCATCAAGGAAATCGCGCCCGACCGCTTGATTCTCAAACTTTCGCAATTCACCGGCCCGATCACCGTGAAGGCGGGCATTGGCAACGGCGGTGCCGCAACCGTGGCCGCAACGACCATCAACGTGAGTGAACCAAAGATCGACCCATGGATCTCGAGGACTCCGGACAAGGACGAAAAACCGGAGGACGGGCAGTTCTTTGTCAGGGATGACAAAAACGAAGGCACGCTGTTTTACAACGGCACGCTCGACAAAGCGGCGGACAGCGTTTTCCTGAAATTGTATGCCGACGACAAGCTGGTCAAAACCGAAACCGCGAAACCAGATGCGAACAATTACTATACTCTTAGTACCAAACTCAAGGCCGGGCTGATCAAATACAAGGTCGAATTCGGAACCAAAACCGGAGCCACCGAAACCGTGGTGCAGACCGTGACCAACCTCGTTTGTGGCGACGCCTGGTTGATCGATGGGCAGTCGAACGCCCTGGCGCTCGATACCGGCGAGCAGTCGCCGAATGAGACCAACGAGTGGATCCGCACTTATGGTGGTCCGACCGGCCGCGGCGATTCGTCCGACTGGGTGCGCGATCGTTTCGGCAACGGCACCAAGGAGTCGCCTTTCAAGCGGACCAACCTGTGGTGCTCCCCGGCCTGGCGACCGTTTCAGGGGTCGGAGGCCGCGCTCGGCTGGTGGGGCATGGACCTCGCCAAGCGCCTGTTGGCCAGCCAGAAAATGCCGGTCTGCATCATCCAGGCCGCGGTCGGTGGCACGCGGATCGACGAGCACAAGTGCGACGAGGACAATCCGATGGACCTGAGCACGATGTATGGAAAAATGTTGTGGCGCTTGCGGAATGCGCGGCTCACCCACGGCATTCGCGGGGTGCTTTGGCACCAGGGCGAAGCCGATCAGGGATTGGATGGTCCCGATGGCGGCTTCGGCTGGGAAACGTATCAGCAGTATTTCCTGAACATGTCCGTGGCCTGGAAGCAGCACATGCCCAACATCCGCCACCACTATGTGTTTCAAATCTGGCCCAATGGCTGCAGCCAGGGTGGTGGCCATGGCGACATGCTGCGCGAGAAACAACGCACCCTGTCACGGCTCTATTCGAACATGGATGTCATGTCCACGCTCGGCATCAGGCCCGGTGGTGGCTGTCACTACCCGCTGGTCGGATGGTCGGAGTTTGCCCGACTCATGCAGCCGCTGATCGAACGGGACACCTACGGCAAAGTTCCCGCCGACTCCATCACCGCACCGGATCTCGTGAAGGCTTATTTCGCCACCCCGGCAAAAGATGCGATCGCGCTGGAATTCGACCAACCCGTTGTGTGGGACGATGTATTGATCAAGGAATTCCTGCTCGATGAGGCCGGGGAGAAAGTCGCTTCCGGTTCGGCATCGGGAAAGGTCATGACGCTCAAGCTGAAAGCCCCCGAGTCGGCGAAGACGATCAGCTATCTCAAGGAGTTGAATTGGAGTCAGGACAAGTTGATCTGGGGTGCGAATGGCATCGCCGCGCTGACATTCTGTGAGGTGCCGATTGCCAATGGAAAGGAATAGCGTCCGATGAAGCCCCCCAAGCCATCACACATAGTTTGTCTGGGAATCAGTCATTATTTCCCAGACAATAGGCATGAAAGGAGGACAGGCTTCCAGCCTGTCTCGGCAGACGGGCTTCCAGCCTGTCATCTTCATTCCAGAAAGATTGCGTCAAGACTCATTCCATAATCCTGATAGGAAAATAGAAACCACGGATTTCACGGATTGCACGGATAATGAATGAGTTATGAATATCATGGCATTTGCCAGTTGTAGGACTATTTCCAGACAATAAGCATGAAAGGAGGACAGGCTTCCAGCCTGTCTCGGCAGACGGGCTTCCAGCCTGTCATCTTCATTTCAGAAAGATTGCTTCAAGATTCATTCTATCATTTCCCAGACAATATGCATGAATATAGAGACGAAAGTATTTTCACTCAAATACCGCCAGAATCCAACCCTTCCGCAATAAGCATAAGTTGACGGTGCGCGCATAGGGGCTTAGAATCACTGCCGATGACGAATACTGGATACCATCCACCCATAGCGCGGCTGCAAGCTGAGTTCTCTGCTATGATTGCAAGGAAGCGGTATGTGGCTACCAATAAAAACGCATCGCAGTCGAAAAAAGTAATCATCGATAACAGCGCGCCATGGCTGGCTAAGACGAATTCCATGGCAGAGGATTGGCTCATCGCCTGCCAAGTCAATGAGCGTGTAAGATTATGCAAAGCACAACAGATTTATTCATTGGAAAAATCGCCGCAGACTACCGAGTGATTCTGCTGGGAGGATTGGCGGTGATCGCGCATGGCCTTAGCCGCTCTACCATGGATGCAGATGTGTGGCTGGAACCCATGGATTCTGCTGGCACATGGTGTCATGCACTGGAGAAAATGAATGAGGATTTTCCGATGGTGACATGGCAGCGATTGTCTGATCACAGTGCAGTGAGTGGTGAAAAATTCGTGGACGCGGTAGAAAATGAACATCTGATCAGAGCAGTGGGGCTTGACTATCCCATAGATTTTTTCCGCATACCTAACGAGTTTGAAGCTCAAGATTTCACAGACGTTTGGATGAGATCCAGCAAACGCAGTGATGGCATGTATCTTCCTGATCCCTTGGATTTGATTCAGAGCAAAATGGATACCGGCAGGGATAAAGATCTGCATGATGTAATGCATTTGGAATCTGTGATCAGGAATGATTACGCGGCTCGTCTCCCCACCGCTACCCCTGCTGAAGCGGCCGCAATGTTAGGTCGATTTATCGACTCTACCGTGCTGCTGGCGGCGTATAAAAATCCATCTCTTGAAGTTAAGAATTTAGCGCTACAATACCTAAGTGAATTAGCCAGTGATGGTGATCCTTTTTCTCAACAAGCATTACTGGCGATCAGAGACAGCACGGCTAAGTGAAAACCGAGATTTCTCAGCAGCAGTTTATAGCACTCGCGAATGACCTAGCGACTTTTGCAAGCAGCACATAGTTTGTCTGGGAATCAGTCATTGGTTTCGAGTTCCGATGTCGTGGTTTCGAGTGCCAAAGTCCGGGTTTCGAGTGGAAAAGTTTTTTCTCGGCATCCCTGACTCTAAGTCACTTGCCTAAAAATTGGGTAGGTCATTCAACTTATGCTCTCGCCGGTGCCACTCGAAGTGAACTGGGTCGGGGCGAAGTAAAGAATGTTCGTGAAAACAAAGTGGCTGTCCATGAAAAGAGGCAATGCGCGGTCCGGCCGGTGACGATTCCTGAAAACGATCGACTGCAACTTTGATAAACAGCCGGTCTTCGCGAGTGACTACTGTCCAAAGACCGGCGTCGAACAACCAATGGGCATCCGGTGTCAGAGCGAGGCCATTTCTGGGATCGTCGTTTCCACTCACGGAGTGCTGGTGAATATGCGCCGCATGAACCATGCACCCTTCTTCCGATACAAGTCTGAGGCCGGTCAGTGCGCAGGTTTGGTAGTAGCCATTTAGGACTAGGCTCTTGAATTTCTGATCCCTTGCTCGGCGTATTGAAATTTTATACTCGGCTGAATCCTCCCGTAACTTCGTTAGTTCATCGGATTCAGGTTCTTTTAGGCCTAGTCGGACATAAAACGCCACTTTCTCCATAGGCGGGAAATAAGATTCGATTAGCACCTGCCTAGCTTCTCGTCGAAAACCGGGATCTTGAAGCAGGTCGTAAAGGCGAGAATTCAAGAGGCAACGGCGCGTAGTTGACTTGGCCTTGGACGGCGTTCCGTCCTCTGTAAATGTCTTCCAGATGCCGTCACGTTCGCTGCCAAGTGCGTGGAACGGCATTATGATCTCAGGGTTGTTTTGGCGTCGGTCCTGAACAAGCGGCCAAAAATTCTTGAAGCGCATCACGATCTGAGCGCCAAAGGGTACCCAAGGATCGGTAATCAATCCCTCCTCGATCATTTCCATCACGCACAAAAGCATAATCGGCTTATGGGGAGGAATTCCCCTGCTATCAGGACGCGCCGTGTTAAGTGTAGCTAGCTTGCCCAGCCAGTAAATTTGCCGTTCTTTGTCCGATGGATGGATCATTGCGGATGTTCTGTTGGAGATTTGAGCCCACAGAGATTTAGCAATTGGCGGGTTCTTTCTTCGCGGAGTGCGCTGCGGCTTGTGGTGTTGGTGATTTGATTAGCAATGGACCAGTCGAATTGGGAGAGTTTTTCGAGACAAGCGTCAGATGAGTGTACGGGCAGTGCCAAGATGCGGGCAAGGCAAGAGGCGAGGGCTTGGAGGGTAGGGGCTTGGGTAAGGATGGTCTGTAAGCGCAGTTGAGATGCTTTGATGCGGCCTTCGGCATAGTCACCGAGGGCCGGGATAACGAAAGGGAGGCGGTCCCAAAGCGCTGCGATTTCCTGAGCTTCCTCAGTGGAGCCTACGAAGTCGCCTGATTCGAGGAAGGCGGCAAGTGCTTTTACCATGGCTGAGCCTGTCCATAAGTGGCCGCTGCGCTGGGCAAGCGAGGATTTTCGAATGGCTACGGCTTGGCGGAGGAAGCTTGATCCGGCGAGGATGGAGGAAAGAAATATTCCGGTGGCGCGATTGGTTGCCGGAGCGGAACGTCCGTTGGAGGTGACAGTCCTGCGGATATGGGTGGTAAGTGCCGCGAGGTCGTCTCCGCCGTGTGTTTCGATTAGATGAACCGGCCACTGAATCGAAGTGATTTCGGTGGGTTTCATCAGGGCGACCCGAAGTGCTGCAATGCGCTGGATGCCGTCGCAGACATCGAGGAACGCGGAGAAGGGACATTCAAGGACACCGGCTGCGGCATGGTTAGTTTGGTCCAGAGCTTTGAATTTGCATGATCGGTCAATGGCGATGACGATAGGTGTGATGGATTCGATTTCGCCGCGTTGATTCCAGAGTGTGGCGATTTTTCGTGCGGCGAGTGAATTTTCCCGGAGTCCGGCACCCGTGGTCTTCCGCTGACCGATCGGCTCCACGAGCATGAGAATGGATTTGAGAGACAGCGTGGTGAGAAACTGGCACCTCTCAGCGTTTCCCGCAGCGAGCACCGTAATGTTTATCGTCGGTTCTTGGATCATGCTGCGCGCTGATAATGGACTTCATCCGCGAGATACAGTTCGCAGATCTCTTCGCACAAAAGATCGATCGTGGGTTGGAATCCGAGGCCATTGAAGGCCGATGCGCGGACGGCCTTTGATTCCTCAATCCCGGACGAGTCGGGTTGGGCGGATTTTGTTTTGGTTTTGGCGGGCATGGGAGAGTGAGTGGTAAGTGATCAGTGATCCGTGGGAGAGGTGGAAAGCAGGGCACGGCCCTTGGTGGTGAGTCGGTATTTTTGAAGGCGGCTTTGGGGTTTGTCGGGGATCGTGTATTCGATGAGACCTGCGGCGAGGGCCGGGTGGAGGTAGTTGGCGCGGAAAGTCGGGCGGTGGGACAGCGCGAGGCGCTTCATGCATTCCAGAGCTGGGAGGGTATCTCGGCCGAGAACGCGGATGAGGGCAGCGACTTGATCGGTGACTTGGTCGCCGACTTGATCGGTTGCGGATGTTTCACGGAGGGCGGCGAGGAGCGCGCGGAGCAGGAATTCGATGAAAGCGGTGGAGTTCCCCGCTTTGTCGCACGTGGCCAATACCTGGTAGTAATCGGTCTGTTGATCGCGGATGACCGTTTCCACCGGCAGGTAGGCGAAAAGCGGATTCCAGCGGCTGAGAATGAGGGTTTGCCAAAGGCGGCCGAGGCGGCCGTTGCCATCGGCGAATGGATGAATGAACTCGAGTTCGTAATGAAACACGCAACCGGCAACGAGCGCATGGGCATCGGTGCGCTTGAGCCAACCCAGCAGGTCTTTCATGAGACCGGGCACACGGTCGGCAGGGGGCGCAAGGTGAACGATCCGGTGCCCTTGGGCGATGCCGACGGCACAGGTACGGAATTTTCCGGCATCCTCCGCGAGGCCATGGAGCAGCAAGTGGTGGGCGGAGAGCAAATCCTTCACCGATGATGGATTCCATAAAGGCATGGCATCATAGGCGGCAAACGCGTTTTTGACCTCCTGGATTTCCTTCGGTGGACCGAGAACCCGTCGGCCTGAAATGACAGAGGTGACTTGGTCCAAGCTGAGCGTATTGTTTTCAATGGCCAAGGAGGCATGGATGCTGCGGATGCGGTTTTCCCGCCGGAGTTGGGGAACACTCCCTGATTCCGCCAATGCGCCCATGTGCCCGACCCGGCCAGCAATCTCCGCCACCAGCGAGAGGATCGCGGGGGTGATGGTGTAGGGCGGTGTGTAGCGAGCGGGCATCATGATGTCTCGTTGTGGAATTGCGAGAAAGAAGCGCTATTTGCTGTCTCTTTGGAGTGAAGCGTTTTCGACGCGTTTTTCATCCTGTTCGAGAGGAAGGCCGAGGGCCTGTTTGATGATGTTGGTGGTGAGGATGACATTGGTGGTGACCTTGGAGACCTTGCCACCGATCAGGGCGCGGCCTTCCCAAACCTTGGCATTGGAACGCGACCAGTCGATTTTTTCAAGGGCGGCGAGTTTGGTTTTCCAGTCCTTGGGATGGTTCTTCAACAAGGCATTGCCGGCTTTGCCCAGAGCCTGTAGGGCGATTCCATGCGCGTGGATAAATCCTTCGCGAACTTCGCTGGACGGGAGACGGCCGGCACGTACTTGAGCCCAGACGGGGAAATGTGTGGCGACTTCCTCCCAAAAGCCGCGCGCCAGGTTGGCATCGTCCTCCAAAACACCCGTGGCGATGCCTTCCACCAAATCCGCGCAGGCGTTGAAAAATGCCGAGAGCGTGAACAGTTTCCGCGAGCGTTTTGCCAGCGAGGATTTTTCCATGTCGACAATTTCACGAAACATTTCTGATTTTAAAATGACCAATTTCGCCAGTTTTGATTTGTCGTTGCGGTGATCATACAGTAGCCCAAGCGATCGGCTCGGGCGGATCGCGTGACGGTTCAAATCGGCAAACATTTGCTGGCAGCGCTCAAGGCCGATATCCAAGAAGAAAACGACGGCAATCGTTTCATGCGCGAGCGCGGGTCGTTGCTCAAGAGCGTCGATGATGGCCTGGCGCCGATGTTGACCATCGTTGATGATGAATTTGGCTTCCATCGGCACCTTGAGAATGCCGAGTTTGTCCTGGCCATTGATCGGTTCAAAAGTGACATCGGAATCGATCGAAACCGTGAGGGCCGAGAACACGTAATCATCGGGATTGTCTAATATGTAGCCGGTTATTTCAGGGATGCGGCTTTTATTTAATATTCTCTGCGCGCGCATTTCCGGTGGCAGTTCGTCCTCATTGAAGATCGAAACCTGCCGCATCAGGCGGAGGCTCCACATCGCCACGTAGTATTCGCGCTGCGCTTGGATTCCACGAATCGCTGGGAATGTGAGAGTTGGCTCCATAAGTGATTGATGTATTGTTGCACAGCACGCAAGGGCAGCTCTTGGAGAGTTGAAAACAGAGTTAATTTTTGGTGATTGCTTAATCGAGCTCGATGTGAATAGTTTGTTTGCGACACCCGCGAAGTTCGGCAACAATTCTGTATTGTTTGTTAAAAATTGCAATATAAATAACATACAACTTAATATTTTCGATGAATCGTCCCGTATATTTGGATTGCAATGCGACGACGCCCTTGGATGAGAATGTGAGAAAAACGCTGGAGTTATATCTCATTCAAGAGTTCGGCAACGAGGGAAGTCGGACACATGAGTATGGTTCCCTCGCGAAAAAAGCGGTGCAAAAAGCCCGTGATCAAGTGGCGGCAGTGGTGGCAGCCAAACGCGAGGAAGTCATTTTTACAAGTGGTGCTACGGAGAGCAATAATCTGGCCATTCTTGGTTTGATGGAACACGGTCTTGCCACTGGGTGCCGGCATTTGATTGGCACGAAGATTGAACATAAAGCCGTACTGGAACCACTTGAATACATGGAGTCTAAAGGGTTTGAAGTCACGTGGCTTGAGGTTGATTTGCGCGGTCGAGTGATGCCGGAGCAAATGCAGCAATCCCTGAGGCCTGATACCCTTTTGGTCTCGGTCATGGCTGCCAACAACGAAACAGGAGTGCGACAACCGCTCGAAGAAATTTGTGCACTGTTGGGAGACCATCCTGCTTATTTCCACACCGATGCCGCGCAGGTCTTCGGCAAGGAATTGGCGATATTAAAGAACCAGCGGATCGACCTGCTCTCGGTCAGCGGGCACAAAATTTTCGCGCCAAAAGGGACCGGTGCCTTGATTACACGGAGGCGTGGTTATGAGCGACCTCCTTTGAAGCCCTTGTTTTACGGGGGTGGACAGGAACGAGGATTGCGGCCCGGCACATTGCCCGTGGCACTCATCGCGGCACTAGGCGAAGCTGCGGAACAGGCACAAAAGCATCAGGAAAAGCGCAAAGCTGCCTGTTTTGCATTTCGTAAGCAAGCGCTGGCAGGGTTACAGGAATTGGCACCGCGGCAGCATGGGCAAGAGGAGCACGTAATGCCGCATGTGCTCAATCTCGCCTTCCCCGGTATGGATTCGGAAGCATTGTTAGTCGCATTGAAAGACATCGTCGCCTTTTCCAACGGTTCGGCCTGCACCTCGAGCAGTTACACGCCGAGTCATGTAATCAAAGCGATGGGCTTCACAGATGATGAAGCGAATGAAGCGCTGCGCTTTAGTTGGTCACACATGACCCCAGAGGTGGATTGGGCAGCAGTAGTGGAGAGAATTCGTAGCTTACGCAGTTAAGGGTTCGCCGCATTGGGGTTGGTATGCATATTGTCCGGGAACTTGCATTCAGTGATTCCGCGTTGTCCAAATCCAGGGGGAGCAATACAAAACATGGATCCCCATGACAAATGATGCAGCCATTGACTCGTATGAAGAATGTGTTGGTCGGACAGAAAGCGGATTTCCTGGGGAAGACGATGGTTTTGATCGCGCTGGTTGCTTGCCTGGTGACAGGCGGAGCGATTGCGGCTCGGGGCGGGGAGAAAGACAGCACCAATGCCGCCACCCCGGAATCGCGGGTGTTCACTGTGCTCAAATACGGAGCGGTGGGCGATGACAAAACGGACAATACCGAAGCGTTTTCGGCATGCCTCAAGGCGGTCATCGCGGCTGGCGGCGGGAAGATGGTTCTGGCGGACGGTGTCTATCGAGGCCGGATCATCATTCCGCCGGTTTCCAAGCCCCTCCCGAGTTGGATCACCTTGGAAATCGTTGGCGAAATCGAACCAACGCCGGTATTCGGAACGATTGGCTCGTTTCCGTTGCAGAACAATGGCACGATTGTGAAGTGCCTCTCGAAAACAGGCCCTGCGGTCATTTCCGTCAGTGGTTCGCCCGACTCTCTCTACGGAGGATTCTCGGCGGTCCATGTGGTCATCAGGAACCTGGATGTGCGAACTTATGACGATCCGGGTATTGGCGGCATTGACCTGTCGCATGCCCTGCAGTGCAAGTTGGAGAATGTCTTCATCAACACCGGTGTTTACAACGTGCAGGCCTCCAAACCAAGCCACGGCACCAGCGGTTTGATCACGCCGGCTTGCAATAACGCGGCTCTGACCAGCCTGCGCAACGTGGTGGTGACCGGGTATCATACCGGCATCGTTGTCAACGAGCATACCGACGGCGAAAACATCGTGGTGGCATCCAACATCAACGGCCTGGAGTTCCAACAAGCCCATCACGCCTCCCGTTTTGGCCGGGTGGGCACCTACCGCAATACCCATCACATCATCGTCTCGGGCCGGCACGGGTTTTCGATCCAACAGATGAACACGGAACAACCGGGGCCGGGACAAACGGATGCCAAGAACGCCTGGCAGGCGCTCGTCAGTGATGTCAACGACCCGCAGAATCTCGGCGTGGCCGACATCAACTACTGGGTCGTCGAAGGCAATGTCGGCGCGGTCGAAAAATTCACCCGCAACGGCGGCGCGTCGATCCAGGCCCGGCGGATCGGCTCGGCTCCAGCCGGAACCAGGAAGTCGGGAGAGTGACGACCACCCGCCGCCTCGCGAAGGGCGGGGTGGTTTCGCTCTTCACCGGCATCAAAATATGGGCTGGTCGGTCACCTGCCGGTTCCCTAGACTGCTCCCAACCTGAACCGATTGATGCACATGAAAAACCAAATCCGTACGATGTCGATCTTGTCCCTGCTGGCCTTGCCGTTGATGAGCGTTAGCGCGATTGCGGCGGAGCCCGCGAAGAGAATCGTTCCCTGGGATCTTGCCGCGCTGGCCAAGACACCCGTGGTTCACCCCACCAAGGAGCGGCCCGCCGCGGGGATGAAGTCCTTTTTCTATGAAGGCGCGGA
>Ga0209400_1001885_pt1 | contig 16297 bp, 11 predicted proteins | sample M_130807_EF_Meta_FD_187313 | JGI IMG/M metagenome (GOLD analysis project Ga0209400, IMG submission 187313) | Freshwater microbial communities from Lake Montjoie, Canada to study carbon cycling - M_130807_EF_MetaG (SPAdes) (version 2) | ecosystem: Environmental > Aquatic > Freshwater > Lake... | reverse complement strand
GTCGTCGCGGGATCCACCGTTCGCAGAGTTTCACCAACCCGCTCAACGGTAGCGATGGCAATCCGGCTGCGAGCAACTTCATGACCGCCGCCAACGCGATCCAAAACGGCATCAGCGGATGCTACGATTCGCTGTCCGGAAAAAAGTTAGGGGTGGAATACTTGGCATGACCTGCACCGTCGTCACCATGATGCTCGACGGACTTTGCCAGAAACATCAACTGAAGATCAAAACAAACTGACACCATGACAATAGCCAAACAACTCGCGCTCATCACACTTCCGCTGCTGGCCCTTCTGCAAAAGGCCCCTGCGCAATATCCGGGCTGGCAGCATTCGGGATCGATCTACCTGCTCACCACTCCGGACGGGGCGAACCTGCCAGCATCAGCCACGGAAACGAATTTTCCGGTTCTGGTGCGGCTAACCAAGGACTTCTTCGATTTCAGCCAGGCCAAGGCCAAAGGCGAGGACCTGCGCTTTGCGTCGGCGGGCAAGGCACTGGCCTATCAGATCGAGGAATGGGATCCGGCCGGAGGCACGGCCAGCGTCTGGGTGCGCATCCCGACAATCAAGGGCAACGAACGCCAGGAAATCAATCTATTCTGGGGAAAGGCCGATGCGAGCGCCGAATCGAATGGCGGCGCGGTGTTCAACGCGGACAATGGATTCCTGAGCGTTCTGCATCTTGACGAGGCCATGAAGGATGAAACCGGCTCCGCGCAACTCACCAACAAGGGCGCCACCATCGAAGCTGGCGTCATCGGCAAGGGCCTGCACGTGGCCGCCGGCCAGTCGCTCGGCTGCGGCGAGGTGATCAACACGTATCCTAACAAATCCGAGCCCAACTCCACCGCCGTCTGGGTCAAGCCGGATGTGTTCACTGGCAACATCGTGTCCTGGGGACAGGGCGCGCAACAGCGCCAGGTGACCCTCACGGCGAAAAACCCTGACGAGTTTGAAATGAGCACTTTCTATGGTCCGACCGTGACGGCCAAGTATTCCGCACAGATCCGGCAATGGTATCATGTGGAGCACACCTACAAGCTCGGCGCTTCTTTGATCTATGTGAATGGAGTCCTTGCCGGCAGCAGTGCCGCATCATCCCTGGATCTCCACGCACCCTGCAAACTTGAACTCGGCGGCAACAACTTTGCCGGCGACATCGACGAGGTCCGCGTTTCCAAGGTCACACGTTCCGCCGACTGGGTGAAATTGGAATACGAGAACCAGCGGCCCCAACAAACCCTGACGGGCCCCCTGGTGCGGCCGGGCACGGATTTCGCGGTCAACCAAGCCGCTATCAACATGTTGGAGGGCACCAGCACCACGGTGCTTGCCAAGGTGGGCGGTGCGCAGAAGCTTTATTGGATCCTCAAGAAAGATGGCGAGGAAACCATCGTCGCAGTGGACCGGCTGTCCTATACCTTGCCTGCCGGGCGGGTGAGCAAGGACACTTCGCTCACCCTGCAACTCAAGGCGGTGTTTGCCAATGGCACCAAGACCAAGGACGTTCCGGTCACTATCAAAGAGGATATTCCCGAGCCAATGGTCACCCTCAAGGGGCCGACCGCATGGAATGGCCGCGACACCATCGAAGTGGTTTCCAACATCAGCAACCTTGCGGCCATGAAGGCGAAAGGAGTCGGCGAAATCAAGGCCACCTGGAGCGTCACCGGAGGTGCGGTCACCAAGGAAATCAGCGGCGAGAAAATGATTCTCAAGCGTGCGCAATACAGCGGGAATATCACTGTCAAACTCATCCTCGACAACGGCGGACCGGATTCCATCGCCACCGCCAACATCCTGGTGACCGAACCCAAGAAGGACGCCTGGGTGCAGCGTGTTCCCGACAAGAATGAAAAGCCGGTGGCCAACCAGTTTTATGCCCGCGACGACAACAATGTGGGCACTCTGTTTTACAACGGCTCTGTCGATCAGCCTGCGGAGTCGGTGTTTCTCAAACTCTATGCCGACGACAAACTCGTCAATACCGACATCCTGAAGCCGGCGGCGGACAAGAGTTACGCGTTCACTGCCAAACTCAAGCCCGGCCTGATCCATTACAAGGTGGAATTTGGCACCAGGACCGGCAGCACGGAAAAAGTGTTGGATACCCTAGACAACCTGATTTGCGGCGATGCCTATATTATCGAAGGCCAGTCGAATGCCGAGGCCGGCGCGCCTAACAACGGCAAGCCGCCGGAAGAGGAGTATTTCACCAGCGAATGGATCCGCAGTTTCGGCAATGTGATGAGCCGTGACGGCAAGGGCGGTTGGGGCAAAGCGGTCCGCACGAAGCGCTGGGGCAGTCCGAATTATGGCGAATACTCGATCGGCGCCTGGGGCATGATGGTCGCCAAGCACCTGTTGGAAGGCTACCGCATCCCCATTTGCATCATCAATGGCGCCGCCGGCGGCACCCCGATTTCTTATCACTTGCCCAATCCAACCAACCGTTATGACACGAGCGGAGATGTCTTCAGCAACATCCACAAGGTTTATGGCGGCCTGCTGACCCGTGTGACGGAGGCCAGACTGACCCACGGCATTCGCGGCGTGCTGTGGCATCAGGGCGAAAACGACAGCGGCGGAACTTATACGACCTATCAGCAGGACTTCGTGGAGATGACGGCCGCGTGGAAGCAGGACTATCCCAACATTCTTCATTACTATGTATTCCAGGTTTGGCCGGCACCCTGCAACATGGGCCCCAAGGACGACCAGTTGCGCGAGGTGCAACGCAAGCTGCCCAGAATTTTTTCCAACCTGCGGGTCATGTCCACAATCGGAATCGCGAGTCCAGAGACGGGCCGCGGCATGTGTCACTTCGACCTGGAGGGGTATGGGCAGATGGCAGACCTGATCAGCCCCTTAGTGGAGTTGGACAACTACGGACTAAAGCAAGCCAAGGAGGTCACCGCGCCGAACCTCAACAGGGCGTGGTTCACCAGTTCGGCCAGGGATGAAATCGCCCTCGATTTCGGCCAACCGATGACATGGAAGGATGAGATGAAAAAGGAGATCTATCTCGACGGCATCAAAGCTCGGATCAGCAACGGTTCGGTGAAAGACAACGTGATTACCCTTAAACTGAGTGCTTCCACGACCGCGAAAACCATTGGCTACATTTCCGGCCGCGACTGGGATGGCAAGCCGACGAATCTGATCTATGGCGCCAATGGCATCGCCGCGTTCACTTTTTGTGATGTATCGATTGACGAAAAGGCCGACCGGTGAATTGCAGCGGCGTGATTGATGCATCCTGCGGCAACCACCCGCTCCATGGATCATAGTCAAAAGTCCAAGAGACGAACCCGCAGAGAGAGAGGATGCTCCCGAAAAAATAGCCTCGCTAGGATTCGAACCTAAACAAAGTGCCAAACTGTTGCTGTAGCGAAAAAACATTGATAAATCAACAAATAAAAACGTTAAAAACTTGACGGAATGGCAATTCTAGGGGACACTTTGGGGGACAGTATCACCCTAAAGAACTATGGCATCACTCAGAAAACGAACAGGCAGCGAAGTATGGCAAGCGCAATATTACGTCACCGATCCCACCACAGGCGCACTCTTGCAAGTGCGGAAATCCACAGGCGAGACAAACAAGAAGAAGGCTCTCGCCCGAGCCGTTGAAATGGAACGCAGCGCACAAGGAGCGATTCCAGACGACGACGAACAGCTCCAACGCATCAAGGCGATACACTCCGACCTCGGCGTGGAAATCTCCCGCTCAACACTCACGACCGTATCCCTGAGGAAATACTTTTCAGCGTTCACCCGGATACTCACAGGCGATGAAATGCAGATTGTGACAATCAAGGCGTGGTGCGATGAGTGGCTCAAAAGAAAAGCCCGAGACGCGAGCAAGGCAACAATGGCGCGATACACTGGGCACTCTAAAGCGTTTCTAGCATGGCTCGGCGATACCCGAGCAAACAAGCCACTGGAGACAATTACTACGGGAGACATGGAACAATGGAAACGCGCATTGCAAGATAGGGGGGTTGTCGGGAAAACCGTCATTTCCTATCTGAAAGACATTGGCTCAATTTACCGCGCCGCAGTTAGGGAGGGACTGCTCACTCACAATCCCGTGGGAGCCGTAGAAACGCCGGACACAAGCGACAGCAGAGAGCGCAAGCCGTTCACATCAGAAGAAGTATCGGCATTGATAAAGGCCGCGCCAAGCGAGGAGTGGCGAGGAATGATTCTTGTCGCTGCATACACCGGATTGCGCCTAGGAGATGCGGCTCGTTTGCAGTGGGATTGCGTGGACTTGGAAAAGAAAATGATCACCGTGACACCAGGAAAGACAAAACGCAAAAAAGTGGAAGTGCGGATCCCAATTCACCCCGACCTGCTCAACTACCTATTGAAAGCGACAATCACCGATGATTCTCCCGAGGCACCCGTTTTCCCTAAGTTATCCCGGCTTGGCATTGGCGACCGCTCAGGACTATCGCAGACGTTCACCGAGATCATGGCAGCGGGAAAAGTTAGCAGGGGGAAACCATCACGCGAGCAGTCAACAGAGAAAGGAAAACACGCAGGCCGCGTCACCTATGAGCGCGGATTCCACAGCTTGCGCCACACGTTCACGACATGGCTCAGGACGGCGGGAGTTAGTGAGGAAGACCGTATGAGCCTCACAGGACACAGCACCCGAGACACTCACGCGATTTACAGCCATGCCAATGAGGACAATCTTCGTGATGCAATGGCAAAACTTTCAAGCCTAACACCTAGCCAAAAGAAAAAATGAACTACCGCTTACCACTTCCACCGATAGAACAACTTGCAGCACTAGCCGCTAGCATCAACACACAGCGCACAGCACAGGGCAAGATCGACATGGCAATCGACATCTGGCAACTAGCACAGCAGCGCATCGAACATCACAGCAACGTCACGGCACAGGCCGCGCGAAGTGCTGAAAAATTTAATTCCAGACTTGAAGGCCGAGAAGTTCATGACGGCATGCTACTTCCATCTTTTTTAAAGGCTCTTTTCCCGTCATCAAAACCAGAGGACTTAATGAAATGGTATCGCGACTTTATCGCCGACTCAATGCCGGTTTGGCGAATAACTGAAAGCAAGCCACCATTGACAAAGGCCGAGATGAAAAACGCCGTTGCTGAAAACATCGAACGCGGCAGGCGCGAGGGCATCCAGCTTGCTGAATTATTGGCAATTCAATTTCTGAAACATCGCAACGCCGCAGCAAAAAAAGCAAAATCCGAGCGAGGAAAAAAAGGTGCTGAAAAAAAACATTTGGAGCAGAAAAAAACGACGAAAAACGGCACAAGTAAAACGAACGCCGCCCCAAGTAAAAAGAACACCGCCCCAAGCAAAGAAAACACCGCCCCGACTAACAAGAAACGCGCCGCAAGCAAGCAATAGCAAGGAAAAACGTGAAATCTCTTGTGCGATTCTCCGCGCATGGCAAGAACGTATCTACCTACAAAACGGGCGCACTTAACCACGGCAGCGCAAAACCAAGCAGCAAAAACCGAACCGGAGTGGGGCGATGAAAAAACCATCACTCGAATTTTCGGACTAACTCACACGCCACTTTTCAATTTACGAAAAGCTGGCAAGATTCGCAGCGTCTCGACAGCATACGGCAGCGCGACCTATGGCAAACGATTGTATTTATTGCAATCCGTTCGTGATTTTCTGGAGGCGCAAGAGCGCGACCAGAGCAGCGCTGGCAAGGAGGGCTCACAACCATGAGCGAGCACCAACCAGAAAGAAATAGCGCGGCAGCTCCCACCACCGCGCCAATTCCAAGACCCCCGCAGCCTAACAATTTACCCGCAAAATACAAGCGCGAACTGCTAGATATTCAGGATAGTTTGCCGCATGCGTTAGGGCATGAAAAAGCCGTCCTTTCGGTGTTCATGCAGCACCCAAGCAAACTTGCCGAGCCGCACGGCATAACGGCGGGGACATACTACCTTCCCGCGCATCAAATCTTGTTCAAGCTATTTCAGGACATTTCCGAGAATGGCAAGCCCGAGGACGTGGAACTTGTCGCGATTGTGCAACGTCTGATCGACATGGGGCAGCTTGAAGCAGTTGGAGGCCCGGCAGCAATCACAGAGCTTGCCAGCTATTCACCGAACCCATCACACTTCGCTAATCACTGCCAAATTCTGCACGAGAAACACGCCGAGCGTCTGCTAGTCCTTGCTGGCATCGCAGCAATGAATGGCGATGCAGTCGAACACTCCAGGCTTATTCAGGAGCGCGATGGAATCATCCAAATTGCTACAAAGAGAAATGTTCTCATGGAAAAACTGGAGTCGCTACGCTATGACCCAAACGCGCCACCGCCGCCGGACGAAGCGTGTTTGCAATTCCTGAATCGTGTTGTGGCCGCGCGCGGAAACGTCACAGGAGTTCAGGCGAAACAGAAAGCAGGCAAGTCGGCATTTGTCAGCGCGATACTAGGGACAGCACTCCGAGGAGACTTTGCAGCCGTTGGCGACACACTAGGGCTTGAATGGCTTGGAGAGGCCACAGGAGCGATTCTCCACATCGACACAGAGCAAAGCCGCGCAGACTGGCATGCAGGCGTAAAACGGGCTGAAAAGCGCGCAGGACTGCCAGCGACAGAGAGGCTTCACAGCTATTCCATCGTGACATTCAAACTTGCCGAGCGCATGGAGATTCTTGGGCAGAAAATGCAGGCCTTGGCAGAAAGCGGCGGGATTGATTGTGTGATACTCGACGGCGGCGCGGATTTTCTAGCGAGCGTCAACAATGAAGAATTGGCGATTGAACTTGTGAGCGAACTCATGAGGCTGGCGCATAAATACAACTGTCTGATTGTTGTCGTCATTCACGAGAACCCAAGCACACTGGAAGGGAAAACCCGTGGGCATCTTGGCAGCGAGTTACAGCGCAAGGCGTTTGCCAATATCAGAATCGACAAGGACAGCGACACAGGCATTTCTACGATTTACGCAACGGACAATCGCAGGGGAGATATACCCAAGATGCAAGGGCTTTGTTTCCAGTGGGACAATGAAGCAGGAATGCACGTCACACTTGGCATTCACTCCGAGCTTGTAGGACAAAAAAAGGAATCGGAAAAAATCAAAAAGGAGCGCGAAAAATGGGCGGCAATTTATGAATACGACTCCGAAAAACGGGACAAAAACGCTTGTCCCGATTTATCTCCGAAGCAAGCCGCCGAAATCATTCGGGACATGAACGGGACAGAAAATTCACAATCCGAGAACACTATCAAAAAGCAGATGCAACGCGCTGAAACCCTTGGAGTTCTTAGGAAAAACAATCGTGGAACATGGACACTTATTTAAACGGGACAAACGGGACAATTTACGGGACAGCACCGAAATGTCCCAAACAGAAACGGGACAAGACAAAGCCCCCTATTATATAGGGGGCGTATGTCCCATACCCGTCCTGATTGATTATTGAATGAGATTTATCAGAACCAATTCAGAACCTATGAGTGAACCAGACTTATTTCCAAACATCCCGACGAAAAAAGGATCCCCGATTCCAAAAAAAATCATTCGGATTCCATTAGGCGAGGCGGCATCCCAAGCACTAGACGAAACCGGATTGCCAGCGTTTGCCGTTTGTGGTTGCGAACGGCCACCGGGACAACCACGGCGATGGATTATTTTTCTTGCCGAGACTCGACACCCGGCAGCGCAGGCCGCAATCGAAATGATGCGAACCGCAGCGAATAACAAAACGCCCGTTTCATGAGCAATCAAACAATCGTTTTTTCGACATGGGCCGATTATTGTGGAAACCTCCGACAAACAATCGTTTCAAAACTGGCAGGCAGAGCAGGCGCAATGGCTGGCAGGCGAGGACGACGAACCGATCTCAAAGCCAGTTCACAATCTTGATCCGCTCACCGTCACGGCAATGCTCATGCTCATTTGCAGCCCCGGCGCGAACGGCACAATCAGATGGAAAACAGCACTCCGCCGCTTGGCGGTAATAAGTTCACACGTTTTGCCAGACGTGGGGCGTCACTCACTCGACGCTATTGCCAAACAGCTAACCCAATGCGGCATCCCCACCAGCCGAGCCGCGCTATCAATCACCAACGTTCAACTGTCTGATCTTACCGGCTTCCACCGCACCGAAAAGACGTTAGCAGCGCGGGAATCTTACCGCATCGCCGCTTGTAAAGCATGGAAGAAAAACCCAACTCGACCATCAAAACGTAAGAAAAAAACAGAGTCAGCATGATGCCGATTCTATTGCACACAGTCGGCTTTCTAGGGCGTTACGCGCGATTATGGTATGAACACACAAAAACAATCCGAAACGTTCACCACGGGCATCGTGGGGGCAAGGGGTAGCCCCCGCAAGGAATCTTTTGCCGCAAAACTCATTCGGGGTGTCGGGTTTCATCGCACCTTGTGTTTATGTCATAATTTTTTCAAACTACTATGAAAGCCGTAGCAAAAAAGAAACAAAGCCGCGCTAGTATTTGCCGCCGCTACAAAATCACCAGCGCAACGCTCGCAGCGTGGGAGCTTGAAGGCATTGACATTTTCAGCGATCAACAAATGCGGGAGCGCAACAGTCGCAAACACGGCGGAAGCAATAGCGCGGAAATGGCGATCGCTCGCTTGCAGAAGCTACAAGCAGAAGCCCGCTCGGCTACGCTTAAGGCGGACGAAATGGCGGGAAAACTGATCGACATTGTGGAAGTCGAAGCGTGTTTCGTTAGAATCGGCACCGTCACCAAAGCCCTACTCGTCCGCATGCAAGCCGACCTGCCGCCTATGCTCGAAGGGCAAAGCGCAAGCCGCATGGCAAAGATTATTTCCGAGGCTGTGGAAAGCGTGCTTCGTTCGATGAGCGATCCCGAGGGCGCGCCATGGCGCGATAAGTGAATACACTTTTTTTGACATCATTGCAATCCTGATGAAGTTACTCGCCATTGCAAATTGTTACGGCATTACACCAACTACGATTTACCAATGGAGAAAACGCGCTGGCATTGAATTGCGGGATTTTTCCGACCCGTCCCTAGTCGCGCAAAAACTCACTGCCACGGCGAAAAATCGAAGCCCTCGCCTCGAAGCGATTGCCGACAAAAAGAACCAACTTCACATTGCTTTTCGTCTCGCAGTTGCGGGACTCACTCAATCAGAATAATTTATGATCGACCTAAAAAAATACAGCGCATTACAAAAAATCGAAATGCTATCAAATTCACCGCTCGCCAATGCACCCTCGACCGCTGCCAATTCGGTTTTCGCCAAGACTTCCGACTTGCAATCTACCATCGCCAAAATCCGCGCCATCGAAAGCAATTCGCCATCGCTGAAAAAATACTCAGCACCGAAAATGCCGACTGGCAATCTGTGCAGTAAGACCGACTTGCTGAACGCGCAACGGCATCTCGCCGCGATTACCGCCGCGGCACCGCGCAAGGCGTTTGCCTCGCTCGACCCCAAGGCACCAACAAAGCCCGCTAAGGTATCTGCCCCCGCAACGACCGCAACCACCTACGAATGGACACCCGCGCCCAAGCCAGTTCTCAGCCGTGAGAAATTCTCCGCGCTTTCGCCTAGCGATAAATCTCAATTCATCCGCGAAGGCGGGAAGCTCACCAACTAACAGAAAAAAATTATGGAATCTATCCTAACAGAATTAAAACCAAAAAACCGCAATCACCGCAGCTCCGCAGCTATCCGCGCCGAGATCGAAAGCGCACCGATCGAAGCCAGGCACATCCGCAACATTGCACTTGCCGCCGAGATTGACGCAAGCGATGCAGAGCGTTTTTGCATCCTTCATGCAATCTTATTCAAAGGGGGCGATTTCAGCGATGTCATCGACAACAACCGGGGAATGTATTTGAAATTAGGCGACCGACTTACCACGGCCACCTCCGCAAGATTCCTTGCCAACCTACTGGCATCAGCTCCCGAGGTTATCCAAGCCCGGGAAAGACTGGATCCGCTCTATGCCGAACTCGATGCAGCACAGGAGCGCGAACAGATCGAAGCGCAGCAGGCAGCAAGGGCGCATCAGGGCGTGGTTGACGCTAAGGAAGCCGCGCTTGCTGATTTGCAGGCACAGGTTGACCAGCATCCATTGGTAATCGAAGCCACAAAAAAGGCAGCCCCATTTTTTCGCAAGGGCGAGCTGGTAACCGCTTAAAATTTTCTGCAACGCAGAATGCTCAGCCCGTCCCCGAGTGGGGGCGGGTTTTTTTGTGTCTGGAAGAAATCGCCGCAATGCAAGCAGCAGCAAAGGAAATTCAGCGGATGCACCCGAGAAGCCTTATAAAATATGGGTTTTTTCATTACACCCCACATTTTACCCCACTTTACCCCGAGAGCCTTTCATGGGAAACCGCTGGAATCCTTATGGAATAAGGGAAAAAGGAAATGGTGGAGCTTAGCGGATTTGAACCGCTGACCCCTTGCATGCCATGCAAGTGCTCTACCAACTGAGCTAAAACCCCATTTCCCATTCCGGCTCCGGTGTTTGAACTCCGGTGATGCCGTGCATTGTGCGGCGGACAGTTAGGGGAAATCCCGCCGCGCATGCAAGCGAATTTTTGCAATTTGCTCACTTATTTTCGGCGAGACGTTCGATGACTTGCAGAATCGAAACCGCACGCTGTTGCAACTGCCCGATGCCGGGATTCAGCAAGTCGGATCCTTTCATCGCGTCCTCTTCACCCATGGTCAACAACAGGGCCGCAGGCAGGCCCGTTTCGTGCAAGAGGGTGGAAACCTCCGCGTCATCCTGCATGCAGATCTCCGCATTTTCGGCAACCACGATCAGGTCGTCCGCCCGGGCAACGACGGGCTGTGCGGCATCCCTCGACAGCACATTAACATCGCCGGGATGAAGCATCGATCCAATCACCAGGACCTGTGTGGCATTGGCATCCTTGGTGATCAATCGATGTGCCTTGGCCAGCATCGCCAATCGCGACCGGGCTTCGGCGTATCCCATCGGCAGAAAAAGAAAATGTACGTTGCAGGTCAACTCCCTTCCCACCATGGCCTGGGCCACGGCCAAGGTCACCGCGACCGCCGAAGCGGAATCGGCTCCGCGCGCCATGTCCGGCGGGGAATCGTAGGCGCACAAGACCCAGATATCTCCGGCGGTTTTCCGACGCATGACATCGACCGCAAGAAGAGGCGGAGCATCAACCGCACCATCCACACCGGGAAACTTTTGCACCTCGTAGCCCATGTTGCTGGCGCCGAGCGCGCCCTCGATCATCGACGCCATGCGCTTCAGTCCGTCGGTGGCGGCGACAGTCCCCTGATGCCGCGGTCCGATCACATCGACGATCTTGGTGAAATCATCGGCGAGACTTTCGGCATTGACCGATTTCTGATAGGCATGTTCGACTTTCGCGAGCTGATTTTTCTCCGCACGGAAATGCAGCCACACCGCGACTGCTCCCGAGAGCAGCAGCCAGGCCGGGACTGCGACGATCAGGAACTTCACCCAACTGAACCGCCTTGCTTGCCCGCTCATGTCTCCGAACTTGCAGGCAGCGCGGAGGCTTGCTCGTTTTTCTGCTCACCGATCTTCTCAACGATCCACATCGCCACGCCAAAGAGGATCAGAGTCAGAATCATTGCGTAAAAAAGCCAGATCGCGCTTTTTCCGGATGTGAAGCCGTAGTTGTGGAGGCCTACGCCGAGGAAATTCACATGCCACCAGGAAAAGGAAACAACGCAGGCCATGAACATCGAACACAAGTGAAAGCCCCATTCGCGGATGATGCCGCCCAGCCGCGCGTGCAGCATGATCAGCGACCACAACACGATCATCAGCGCACCGTTTTCCTTCGGATCCCAGCCCCAGAAGCGACCCCAGGAATCGTTCGCCCAGATTCCCCCGAGCACGGTTCCCACCAACGAGAGAAACAAAGTGAGGCACAAACAACCGTAGGCCGCCACGGTGATCTGGCGCAGCAGTTTTTTCAAATTCGTTCCCAGACCCAGGCCGCGAAGCAGGACATAGGTGATCGACAAAAATGCGGTGAGCAATCCAGCGGCGTAACCCGAAGTCACAGTGATCACGTGGGTTGTCAGCCAGTAGTTGGAGTTCAACACCGCGATCAAGGGGTCCATGTGATCCTTCGCGTCACCGACCTCGAAACGCCGCGCCAGCAGCACCAAGCCAAGCCCCATCAAGGGTGCCAGGGTCGCGGCGATGCGTTCCCGGGTGAAAAATTCGATCAGGAAAAAAACCGCAACCACCACCGTACAGATGAAAATGATGGTGTCGTAAAGATTGCCAACCGGCGGACGCCACATGATATAGCAGCGCATCGAAATGGCGGTCACCATCATCAACAGGCCCGCAGCCGAAGATGCGACGGAAGACCAATACAAAATGCTGCAAAGTCGGCGCGGAGCAGCCATGACTTTGAGCAGCCACATCGCACCGGCCAGCACCAGCCCGAGCAAAAACCAGATCATCGCATTGAGCAGGAAATTCCTTTGATTGTAGAAGTTTTCGGAGGGAACCGCACGGTACTCACCGCGGCTTTCCGCCCGTTTCACCTGGCGTTCAACCATCGCGGCCAATGGCCTGCGGAACGCGGCTTCGGAGTCATCGGAACTGCGCACGGCGGTTTCGACCGACTTGATGTCGTCGATCGCCGATTGCGGATCCTCCAGTTTGCTCGACATCACATCCATGATGCGATCCCCCGCGCTGCGCCAGTCTTTCGACTCCTTGCCATCGGGCGAAAACATCACCACGCCAAACTTCGCGAAGTTCGCCCCATCGAGCACTTGTTGCAGCAACGCTTCAAGGTTCGGCGGCAGGGCCTCGCCGCTGCTCCGGCTTTTTTGGATCAGTTCCAGGATCATCGGCGCCGTGGCCATCACCGTGCTGAAATCGGTGAGCTTCGAGGTCCCGTCCTCAGCCGCACCTTTCATCTCAATGGCGGAACGCGCAAAGCCGAAATAGCCGATCAGGAATTGATAATTCCGCACGTTGTAGGCGAGATCGATCAACTGCTTCTGCACCGCATCGCGGGATTTTTCCTCAATCTTTTCATAGCTCTGCGCGAGTTCGAACAGTTTCGGTATCCCCTGCTCCAGTTGCTTGTAGCTATAGCGGTCGCGCCGGTCCTGGGACTTGAGGCCAATGGCATCAATGGCGGTTGAGTTGTCAACACGGAAGGTGGGCAGTTCGACCGCAAACTTGGGGCGGAACAGGCAATCCATCAACCAGGCCGATGGTTTGATGGAAATTTTTTTACCGCTGTCATCGGAGATCACGATCGTGCGGTCACCACGCAACCGCAGCATGGTGAAAGCCGCATGGGTGGAAAACGGTTTGACCCTCCCGCCGTCCTGAACGGGCAGACGATTCATGATCGCGATGGTTTCCTTTTCCCAGGACTTGTAACCGGCGACCTTGGACACTTCGCCCTTCGGAGTCATGTCGTTCACCATGTAAAAGAACAGCGTCACCAGCAGCAGCAGAATCATTGCGAATGCCACCACCCGGGCCCAGATCATTGATTTAATTTCCGCCATGGTTTTACAGGGTTCGTTTGATGTAGCCGACGAATTTCATCACAAAATGCACGAGCAGTCCGAAGGCGACCACATAGAGCGAATACTTCGGCCACTGGTCGGCGGGATTGCTCACCACCTCCAACTGCGAGTAGGGTCGCGACGCCGCATTCTGTGCGTTCTCCCGACCCATCATGCGTTGGTAAAATGTCAGACCCTCGTAGCGCATCGGCTCGTTCATTTTAATTTCCACCATCGCCGTGCTGCCATTTTCAATGCGGGTCACCTTGCTCTCAAAGCGTTTGGGTTTTGCGGTGTTGGGATAATACTCCGCGGTCGCCTTGTCCAATCGCACGTCAAAAGGCATGCGCCACAACATTTTCCTCATGTGGAAGGTGAACACCCTGTCGGCGACCTTGGCGGTGTAGGGATAAAACGCTTCCGCACTGGCGATGAAAGGTGGCAACGACTCCGCCCCGTGCGGCAGGATTTTCGCGTAACAGGCGGCGATGTTGATCTCGGCATCCTTTTCCGATGGTTTGTCGAAAATGTAATAACCATCGACCACCGGCTCACCCTTGGCGGGCGACATTTCCGCCGCGGACAGCACCTTGCTGTTTTTCGAGTGGCGGGTGAATTCCATGTCGAATGGCAGGTCCGGAAGTTTCACCGTGCGCACCGGCTGCGGGTCGCCATGCAAATCAGCGAGATATTCGCCGCGGATCACCCGCACCTTGTCCGCCCGACCGCCGGTGTGTTCGGTGATTTCGACCACATATTCGTTGTAGTCCTGCGCGACGTTGCTGGTTTCTCCTTCGAAGAAATCCATCGTGCCGCGCCGCTCCTTGATCGCGGTGACAGCGGCGCTGGCGATGAGAAACAAAATCCCCGAATGGGCAATCAGCACCCCGGCGATGCGCCAGCCCTTGCGCGCCCTGACAATTCCGCCGAGCAATAGGTTGATGAACAGCAAGGACAGCACCCAGTAGCCTCCGGGCATCGGAATCCGCAGGATTTTCTCACCCATGAAGTCGGGAAGTTTCAACTCACCGATGATGTACCAGGCTTGCGGATCGAAATACTTGCGCAGCGTGGCATAGAGGCCGTAGTCCACCTGCTCCAATGTCGCCAGCCAGGTTTGCAGCAACAGAATGAAAAGCAGGACAGTCGCGAGGGCGAAGCCAGATAAAAAATCGAAGATCGAGGTGAAGATCGATTTTCCGGATGGATTGTTTGCCGCGCTCATGGTGATGGATAAATTCGGACAGTTACGTCAGCAGTCGGACGAATCATTCAGCCATGCGCAGACTTTTCACGTAGGCCTGGAGTTTTTCCTTCTCGGCGGCCACTTCCTCTTTCGGTCCGACCATCTTCACGGTATAGATGTCATTACCCACCCGGCCAACAACTCCCGCCAGTGCGAATCCCTCGACTGGCTCCTTGCCCATACCGCCCGCATAGGTGCCTTCGGCCGTGACCCAGACCGCTTCGGTTCCGAGCAAAAGGATTTTCTCCAGCTTCTCCAAACCTGTGTCATCCAGATTCGGTTGTGCGAATTGTTTCATCCACCGGTTGACGTTGTCGAGCACCGAGCCCTGCGACTTCGAAACGTAGACCTCGCCCGTGCCGCTGCTGCCGAATGCGAAATTCAACAACCGGAACTGCGAGGCGGGACGACTCAGCCAGTTCGACGGCGCATCACCCTGCAACGGGCTTGGCTGACTGTCGCGGAATCGCTCGTCGCTGCTGGCGTTCAGTTTCACCGGACCGTCCTTCGTGCTGAGTTCGCGCGTTTCCGTGGATGTCACCACCAGCGGAACTTTTTTGCACGAGCACAGCATCGAGATGGCGATGAACAGAGGAATCAGGAGTTGCTTCACGCCACTCCCGTAACCCCGCCAAGCCGTTCGCGCAAGGAGGAATGGAAAATTTCCTGATCGCCAGGCCACCGCGCTACTGCGTGACCTTGAGTCGGACGAGCACTTTGCCACCAAGGTTCGGCAGGGTGACGACCACATGATCCGCCGGACTGCCGGGAGTGATCACCACACTGCCCGACGTTGTCGTTGGAATCGTGATCGGTGTCCAGCCGATGAGGTCGTTGCCATACTCGACGACCTGCACCGTTGCAGGAGAGAGCGAGATGTCGCTGCGGTCGTATTCAAAGGTCCATACGGCTCCGGTTTTGATCAACTTCGGCAGGATCGTCTGCGACGACACCATCGGGGCTCCGCCGAGGACAAACTCCAGCAGATTGACATTGCCGTCGTTTTCGGGGTCCAGCAGTGGTCCATCATTGACCCCCGCCGTCAGCCCCTGAGCCGCCGCCCAGGTAGTGTAGGCGGGCTGGAATGTCACGGTCACCGCGTAGGCCTTGGTCGAAAGGTCTTGCGCCGTGATCGTATAGGTCTGTGGGTTTGTCACCGAGAAATTCACCGGGGTTCCCAAAGACGGGGAAGCGGTCGCCAGTGGCGAAATCGTAAAGGCCGCGACCAAGGCCGACACATTGGTGCCGAAGGGCATCGTCACGCCGATGTTCGTGCCAACGATCTGCGACGAAACCTGACCGGGGAAGGAAAACGTTAGAATATCCTTGGCGGAACTCAGCGGCGAAACCGGAGTGGCGCTGACTTGTGACGAATTGACACTCTCGGCCAGACTGGTTGTCGCTGACACCACATAATAATACAACGTGCCATTCACGGCCGTGACATCGGTGTAGCTCGTCGATGCCGTCGTGCCGATGGTGGTGTAGGGCCCGCCGTTCACAGTGGCGCG
>Ga0209400_1001884_pt1 | contig 16298 bp, 19 predicted proteins | sample M_130807_EF_Meta_FD_187313 | JGI IMG/M metagenome (GOLD analysis project Ga0209400, IMG submission 187313) | Freshwater microbial communities from Lake Montjoie, Canada to study carbon cycling - M_130807_EF_MetaG (SPAdes) (version 2) | ecosystem: Environmental > Aquatic > Freshwater > Lake... | reverse complement strand
GATTAAATAACCGCCCCCGCAAACGATTGGGATTCAGAACGCCTGCAGAGGTGTTTCATCAATCGTTATCCCGTGTTGCACTTCGTGCTTGAATCCGCCTTATGAAAATCGCTGTTTTTGGCACCGGCTATGTCGGTTTGGTCCAGGGCGCTGTGCTGGCCGATGCGGGTCACCAGGTTACCTGTGTAGATATTGACGAGGCCAAACTGGCGCGCCTGCGCGATGGCGACATCCCGATCTTTGAGCCTGGCTTGGAGCCGCTGGTCAAATCCGCCTATGCCGACGGTCGGCTGATTTTCACCACCGATGCAGCTCAGGCAGTGGCCGGCGCCGAAGTCTGCTTCATCGCGGTGGGTACGCCGCCGGATGAGGACGGATCGGCGGATTTACGTTACGTTTTGGCCGTGGCCCAAACCATTGCCGAGCTCATGCAGGGCTATGCGGTGATTGTGGACAAGTCCACCGTGCCTGTGGGAACGGCTGACCGCGTCAGCGAGGTGGTGCGCAGCACGCTGGCGGCACGCGATGCGGCGCTGGAATTTGACGTGGTCTCCAACCCAGAGTTCTTAAAAGAAGGCGCGGCGGTGGCCGACTGCCAGCGCCCGGACCGCATCGTCATTGGCACGACCAGCGCCCGCGCTGAAAAAGTGCTGCGCGAGTTGTACGAGCCCTTTAACCGCAACCATGACAAGATCATCGTCATGAGCCCGCGCAGCGCCGAGATGACCAAGTACGCCGCCAATTGCATGCTGGCCACCAAAATCAGCTTCATGAACGAGATGGCCTTGGTGGCTGAAGGCTTGGGCGCTGACATTGAGTCGGTACGCCAGGGCATCGGCAGCGACCAGCGCATCGGCTACCACTTTATTTATGCCGGTGCCGGTTTTGGCGGAAGTTGCTTTCCCAAAGACATCAGCGCTTTGGTGCAGTCGGCCCAAAACATCGGACTCGATCCGCTGATTTTGCAAGCCGTCCAGGGGCGCAACAGCGCCCAAAAGCGGGTGGTTTTTGAGAAACTGTCGGCTTACTTCGAGGGCGCGCTGTCGGGAAAAACCATTGCTTTGTGGGGCCTGGCCTTCAAACCCAACACCGACGATATGCGCGACGCGCCCAGTCGCGTGCTGATGGAGGCCCTGTGGCATGCGGGCGCACGCGTGCAGGCCTATGACCCCGTAGCCATGGAAGAAGCCCAACGCATCTATGGCGTGCGGGCAGATTTGCTGCTGTGTGGCACCAAAGAGGCGGCAGTGCAAGACGCCGACGCCCTGGTCATCATGACCGAATGGCGCCAGTTCAAGGCGCCGGACCTCGAAGCACTCAAGCAGGCACTCAAGGCGCCTTTGATCTTTGACGGCCGCAACCTGTACGACCCGCAACGCATGCGCGAGCGTGGCTTTAGCTACCACGGCATTGGGCGATGAGCAGCGCGTTTCCCCTGGGCGCACCGCTGGGCGTGCGCGAGCGCATTGCTGTCGCTTTGGCGGCCCTGTTTAACGCGGCCTGCTTCCTGCTGCTGCCCGTGATGCCGCTGATCGTCTCCGTGCTGGTCTGGGACAGCCGGTATCTGCGGCGTTACGGCCACTATTTTGTAAAGTTTGTAGAGCACTTCAGGGCTTTGCGCGAAGGGCCGGTGCGCCATTATTTGGCCGATGTTTTCCTGCAAGTGCGCGAGGTGCCGGCCACCATTGCGGGCCATTGCGTGCAATGCGGCAACTGCTGCCTGGACAAGCGTTGCGCATTTTTGCAGCCGCTGGGCGATAGCAAATTTGCCTGCGGTATTTTTCACAGCACGGTGCGCCGCTTTTCCAACTGCGGCTCCTTCCCGCTGCACGCCCGCGACATCGAGCGCTACCAATGCCCCAGCTATTTCGTGGTGCGCCCTGCCGCGCAGACCATGCTGTGGATGCCTACGCGTCCACCGGGGCAAAACCCTCCAGCACCCGCGCAAACACCGCCTCCGTCGATTCAATAATCGCCGGCCAGCCCATGGCGCGGGCGCTCTCGTAGCCGGCCTGGGCGACGCTGCGCAGCGTATCGGGCGCGTTGAGCAAGGTTTGGGCGCCCATCACAAAGCTGCTCTCCGATGCCGGGTCGGCAAGGATGCCGTTCACGCCGGTACGAATAATTTCGCCTGCCGCCGCGTGGTCAAAAGCCACCACCGCCAGGCCCGAGGCCATGGCCTCCAAGGTGACGTTGCCAAAGGTTTCGGTTTTGCTGGCAAATAAAAAGATGTCGGCGCTGGCGTAGTGCCGCGCCAGATCGGCGCCAGTCCGAAAGCCGGCAAAAATGATGTCAGCGTGGCGCGCCTGCAGTTCGGCGCGCATCGGTCCGTCGCCCACCAGCACCAGACGGACATCCGGGTGTGCGCCTTTCACCGACGCATAGGTTTTTACCACCATCTGCAAATTTTTCTCCGCAGCCAGGCGCCCGACATACAGCAAAACCCGGCCCTGGGGCGCCACGCCCCAGGAGGCACGCAGCGCCGGGTCGCGCAGCGTGGGCGAGAAATTGTGGGTATCGACCCCACGCGGCACCACGTAGAGGCGCTGAAAACCTTTGTCCGCCAGTTGCAGTTGCAACTGCTGCGTAGGCACCATGGTGGCCTGCGCGCGGTTATGGAATTTGCGCATATAGGCCAGGATGGCACCGCTCAGCCAAGCCATGCCGTAGTGCTGGCTGTAGGCGTGGAAATTGGTGCGAAAGTCGGTGCTCACCGGCAACTTGAGTTTAGTGGCCGCTTGCAGCGCAGACCAACCCAGCGGGCCTTCGGTGGCAATGTGTACCAGGTCGGGCCGCTGCAGCGTCCACAGGCGCGTCAAGTGCCGTTTGGCAGGCAGGCCCATACGCAGCTGTTTGTAAAACGGGATGGGCATGCCTTTGACCAAGACCTCTTCCAAGCGCTCGTCGCTGTTGGCGACCTGCGCTGCTTGCTGGCGCGGGCGGATGAGCCAAATCAGGTGGCCGTTGGCTTGCAAGCCCTGCACAATTTTGGACAGCGTATGGGCCACGCCATTGATGTCCGGCGGGTAGGTTTCCGTCACCACAGCCACTTTGTAGGTGGGCCGCTTGGGGGCCAGACGCTCGATGTAAATGGGGAAGTTGTCTTGCATAAGCGCAATGTGGCAAAGCCAGATAAATATTTAATGACTTTGCCATGACGTATTTATTAATTTTCCTTATTGGCACATTGTGGGCCCGGTGTCATTAAATATTCATGCAAAAACGTGACAGTGGCATGGCTTTAGCCTGCGGCGCACCCCATGCCGCCCACTCTTTGCACCTTTGGAGAATATATGCACCCATTTTTCGAAACCGTAGCCACGCAACGCTGGGACGACCACCGCTATTACCACCACAGCCGTATCAACCAGACTTTGCATCTGATCAGCGCCTTGTCTTTCTTGGTGGCCTATGCATATTTGTTTATCGATCCGGTCATTGCAGCGCTTATCGCTTGGCTGGTATCTATGACCACGCGCCAAATCGGCCACTTCTTCTTCGAACCGACGGACTACGACGTCGTCAACCAAGCCACGCACGAGCACAAAGAAGAAATCAAGGTGGGCTACAACCTGCAGCGCAAAGTGGTGCTGCTGTCAATCTGGGCTGCCATACCCGCACTGGCTTACTGGATGCCCGAGGCGGTGCAATGGGCTGTCCCGACCGAATACCAAGACACCCCCCTGCGCATGACGGCCATGGTCTGGCTGTTTTTGGGCGCGGGCGGCTTGGTATTTCGCGTCCTGCAGTTATGGCAACAGCAAGGCCTGATGGCCGGTTTGGCCTGGGCCTACAAAATCATTACCGACCCAGTCCATGACGTCAAGATGTACCACAAGGCGCCTCTGTACCTGATGCGGGGCCAATTGCTAGACCCCATGGAGCACGTCAACGCCTCGCAGCACTGAGCTGCGACCATTTGCGCGCCAGAATTTCTTTGAGCACCTGGCGGCGAATGGCGCGATGGCTTTGCAGCGGGTCGGTCCACCACCATCCCGCCGCCTGCATGGCGTGGCCGGCGGCTACAAACTTCTGGCAAAACAGATCAAAGTCGGCGTCGCTGAACCCGAAGTTAAAAATCATGCGCCCTGAGCCCACCCAGCTCAGCGCAATGCCTTGTTCACGCAGGTAATACTGAAACATCCAGTGGTAGCGGCCCGCCGTCTCAAACAATATGGCCCACACGGTCTCCATACCGGCCACGCGCACGGGCAGGCCCGCCGCTTGCAGCGCGCTATTGAGCTGCGCCATGCGCGCCGCCCAGGTGGCGCTTGCGCTGGCATAGTGCGCCAGCATCTCAGGGCTGTCCAGATGGCGCAAGAACACGTTCATGGCGCCCATCACATAGGGGTGGGCGTTGAAGGTGCCCCGGGCAAAGCAAATATTGCCGGGCTGCTCCGCGCCAAAACGCTGCATCCAGCGCGATTTGCCGCAGATCACACCCACCGGCAAACCACCACCCAATGTTTTGCCATAGGTGACCATGTCGGCGGCGATGCCGAAATACTCCTGCGCGCCGCCCCGGGCCAGGCGAAAGCCCAAAAACACCTCGTCCATGATCAGGGCGATGCCTTTGGCATCGCAGACTGCACGCAGTTGCACCAACCAGTCGCGGTAGGCGGCGCGGTCGTAATGCACTTTGCGGGCGCCGTCCACCAGCGTGGCGTCTGTTGGCGCCGCGCTATTGGGATGCATGGCCTGCAAGGGGTTGACCAATACGCAAGCGATGTCTTCGCGGTTGCGCAGCACCTTCAGGGTGTTGGGGTGCATTTCGTTGAGGGTGAGCGTGTCCGAGGACGGCGGCATGGGGTTGCCCGGGCCGGGCTGCACGTCATCCCACCAGCCGTGGTAGGCGCCAGTAAAGCGCACGATTTTGTTGCGCCCGGTGTGGTAGCGCGCCAGGCGCACCGCCTGCATCACCGCCTCGGTGCCCGACATATGGAAAGACACCTCGTCCTGCCCGGAGATGCGGCACAGCCGCTGCACGTTGTCGAGCACGCAGGGGTGGTAGCCACCCAAGATCGGCCCCAAGGACTGGGCCATGGCCGCGCCCTCGGCCATGCTGCTTTTGTAGTAATCCAGGCCCAGCAGATTCACGCCGTAGGAGCCGGTGACGTCGATAAACCGGTTGCCATCCATGTCGGTGAGGTACACGCCCTGGCTGCTTTGCCAGTAGCTGCCGGTTTTGACGTAGCGCTGAAGCACCTCCCGAAATTGAAAGGGAATGCGGATCTGCCCGATCAGCTGCATGTCCGAGATCAAGCCCTTGGTGGCCTCGGTATGTGCCAGCGTCAGCGGGCTGCGGTTTTGCAGCTGCGCGCCCAGCGCGACAAGTGCTTGGCGCCGCTGCGTGGCAATCGCGGCAGGGGCACCGTCGGCGCTAAACCAGGTGGTTTCATCGTAACTATAGGCGGGCACCATCTTGGCAATCCGCTTGGCCATGCGCAGATGGCCACCCAAAGAGGGGTGTTTAGCAAAGGACAGCTCCAGCCTTTGCTTGGCCTTGCCACCGACCCACAGCGCTGCGCTTGCGCCGGCCAGCCATTGCACCCATTCACCCATGCCGTTCATGTCAGCCATGCCATGTCCTTTTCGTAAAAACCTTGTTGTATGACCCTCGGGTTAAAAATTCATGACTATTCGCACACGTTTGCAAAAAATATTCGCCCAGGAAGACCTGAACTTTCTGCTCACCAACCGCATACCCCGGCTGGCAGCAACCCACTTTGTGGGCTGGCTCAGCCATATCCGCAGCCCTTTGCTGGCGCGCTGCCTCATCGGCCCCTGGCGCTGGTTCTCGGGCCTGGACCTGAGCGAGGCACGCAACACCCACTTTGACAGCCTGCACGACTGCTTTATCCGCGAGCTCAAGCCGGGCCTGCGGCCACTGGACCCAGACCCCGATGTCATGGTCAGCCCCTGCGACGGCATCGTGGGTGCGTTTGGCGAAGTCAAAAATGGCCAAGTCTTTCAAGCCAAGGGCTTTGCGTACACGCTGACCGATTTGCTCGGCGACAAAGCCCCTAACTCACCCTGGCAGGACGGGGTGTACCTCACCATCCGCATTACCTCGGCGATGTACCACCGCTTCCACGCCCCGGCCGACCTGCGACTGCACCGCGTGGACTACTTCAACGGCGACACATGGAACGTCAACCCGATTGCGCTCAAGCGGGTGGAAAAACTGTTTTGTAAAAACGAGCGCGCGCTTTTAAGCGTGGAAGTGGGCGCAGCGGCGCACCCGGTGGCGCTGGTGCCCGTGGCGGCAATTTTGGTAGCCAGTATCCGGCTGCACGCCATCGACACGGTGCTGCACACCCGCTACACCGGGCCCCACACCATCGCCTGCGAGGCTCGCTACGAAAAAGGCCAGGAAATGGGCTGGTTCGAGCATGGCTCGACCATTCTTGTGTTTGCGCCCAAGGGCTTTAGCTTTGCACCAAGCGTGCAAGAAGGCGCCCAGATCCGCATGGGCCAGGCACTGCTCAGGATGCCGCCAAGCCCTCGGGCACCTCTTTAGCCGCCAGCGCTACGGGCACCGGTGTTGCCGACGCTTGCACCGGCGGCACGAAGTCCAGCAGTTGGTCCCAATACAAAATTTCCAGGGTGCCGTCCATGTGCTCTACCAGGGCCGAGCGGCTTTCGACCCAGTCACCGTCGTTGCAATAGAGCACGCCGTCGATCATGCGCATTTCAGCGCGGTGAATATGGCCACATACCACCCCGTCATAACCGCGCTTACGCGCTTCATGCGAAACCGCATATTCAAAGTCGGCCACAAAACTCACTGCTTTTTTGACTTTGTTTTTCAAATACGCCGATAAGGACCAATACGGCAAACCCATGCGCCGGCGCACGATATTGAAATGCCGGTTTGCCCGCAACGCAAACTCGTACAGCGTATCGCCCAGGTAGGCCAGCCATTTGGCATATTTGACTACCGCGTCGAAATAATCGCCATGCACCAGCCAGAGCCTGCGCCCATCGGCAAGGGTGTGGCTGCCTTCAAAATCCACATGCACGCCGCCGAAATGGTGGTTGATGAACCCGCGGGCGAATTCGTCGTGGTTGCCCGGAATAAATACCACTTTGCAACCCTTGCGGGCTTTCCGTAAAAGTTTTTGCACCACGTCGTTATGCGCTTGCGGCCAATACCATTTTTTGCGCAGTTGCCAGCCGTCAATAATGTCGCCGATTAAATACAAATGATCACTGGTATGTGATTTCAGAAAATCGATCAGCGCCTCGGCCTGGCAGCCGGGCGTGCCCAGGTGCAGGTCCGAGATAAATACGGCACGGTAATGCATTCCATCTCCATATATATCAATGAGCGTTTAGCGCAAAAGGCGTTTACTCGCTCAATGGATGAAGATGTTATTTCTGGTCTATGACTGAATGATGAATGTGTGCAGCGAAGTTATCAGTGCAGCAGCTTGTCGGGGCCGAGTTCTTTGACCAAGGCCTCGTAGCTGCTGCGCAGCTGCGGGTCGATGTGCTGCAATGACACCGCGATTGATTCGGCTGGGGGTGCGTCTGGCACCTTAGCCGCCGGCGCGGGGTTCAAAACAGGTTCAGCCACCAGGGTCGGTGTTGCCGACGCGGGTTGGAGGTTGCGCAAATCATGGTCGCCAAATCCGCCCAAGCCCTCCATGCCGCTGGATAACTGGTCAAACATGGCCGCCACCTGCGGCGTCGGCGCCGGTGGGCGCTTGGCCGCGCGCGCCGCCTGGGCGGCAAAGGCATAACTCAGACCCGAGCCCAGGCACAAAAGCGCGCTCACACCCATCCAAAGTGCCCACAGCGCGCCGGCCTCGACGGGCTGCATGTCCAACACAGCCGCTAGTTCGGTGCCAAACCAAGGCCACGGCAGTTCCAAAAACCATGCCGGGTTGGCCAGGGCCTGGTGGTTGAAGGCCAAGGCGCAGACCAGCAGCGCCAGATTGATAAGCGCCACCCAAAAACTTGCGATAAATAGCATGCTGGGCCTCGCTTAGCGGAACTCGTGAACAATTTTGTCGCGCAGCAAACCCGCCAAATGCGCGCGCGCCTGAGCGATGGCCAGGGCTTCGTTCTCGGCCTCGACCGAGTCGCCCGCGATATCTATCAGGCTTTGCTTGATCTGGGCGATGCGCTCTTGCGTCTCCAGCAATGCGCCTTGCAACTGGTCTTGGCGTGCCGCGTGCTGGTCTAGCTCGCTTAAAAGCTCAAAGACCTGCTGCAGGTAAAAGCGATTTTTTCGGCTTTGCTGGATATCGGTGCGGGTCAGGAATACCTGCATTTGCTGGGCCAAACTCTGGTGCTTGGCCGGGGCGGCCGCCGTCAGTGCCACGGCCGCCGGGGTGGCCACGGGCTCGGCCACGCTTTGCGTTGGAGGACTGGCGTCGTGGCCGTCAGACATAGGCAAAGGCTCCGTTGGTTAAAGAATGGGGCGAAAAAACTGTTTTTTTGCGCTTTTTTATTCTACCTAAGCCCCGCTTGCGTTGCGGGCTGCGGCCTTTGGCCTCAGCGGGGGACCCACCCAGCGCCGATAATGCTTGTTTTGCGTCTAAAAACACCTTAGAACATGACTTACTGCGTCGCCATCAAGCTCAATGCTGGGCTGGTATTTTTGTCCGACTCGCGCACCAACGCCGGCCTGGACCAAATCAACAGCTTTCGCAAAATGATTGTTTACGAAAAGCCGGGCGACCGTTTCATGGTGCTGCTCTCGGCGGGCAATCTGAGCATTGCGCAGTCGGTGCGCGAGATTTTGCAGGTCGAGCAAATCAAGGAAAACGGCGATTCCCATGGCACAAGCATCTGGAACGCCACCAGCATGTTTGACGCCGCCCGGGTGTTGGGCGCCGCGATCCGCCGGGTACACGCCCGCGATGCCGAGTCGCTCAAGCAAGCGGGCATTGAATTTAATGTATCGCTCATCTTTGGCGGCCAGATTGCCGGCGAGGGTATGCGCCTGTTCCAGGTCTATTCGGCGGGCAACTTCATAGAGGCCACGCCGGAGACGCCCTATTTCCAGATCGGCGAGTCCAAGTACGGCAAGCCGGTGCTTGACCGCGTGATTACCCCGCACACCCCGCTGGAAGAGGCGGCCAAATGCGCCTTGGTGTCTATGGATTCGACGCTCAAGTCCAATTTATCGGTCGGCCTGCCGCTAGACATGGTGGTCTACGAGGTCCATGCGCTGCAGTCGGACAAGGTGGTCTGCATCGACCATGACAACCCTTATTTCCAGATGCTGCACAACAGCTGGGGCCAAAAGCTGCGCGAGGTGTTTGACAGCATCGAAGACCCGATGTGGAACGGCGGCCCGACTGACGTGCCTCTGCGCATGCCTAGCGAGCGCTTGCAGCCCATCAAAAAGATCCGCACGCCGGACGAAAAACTCATTTAAGCGGCCCATGCATTCCATTCCTCTGGTTTTTTCCCACGCCAACAGCTTTCCTGCCAGCACCTACCGCGTCCTTTTTGACCACCTGCAAACGCGCGGGTTTGCGGTCAAGTCCATAGACAAATTCGGCCACGACCCGCGCTACCCGGTCAGCAATAACTGGAAGGACATGGCCCAGCACGTCGCCGATTTCGCCCAGATGCAGGCCGAGGCGGCGGGCGGGCCGGTCTGGCTGGTGGGACATTCGCTGGGCGGCTTTTTGAGCCTGATGGCCGCTGCCAAAAAACCTGGCCTGGCCAAAGGCGTGCTGCTAATTGATGCGCCCATCTTGGGCGGCTGGCGCTCCATGGCGCTGGGCGTGATCAAAGGCACGCAATTAGTCGGCTCGCTCTCGCCCGCTGCCGTCAGCCACAAGCGGCGCAATAGCTGGCCCAGCTTAGAGGCGGCTTACGAACACTTCAAACACAAGCGCGCATTTGCCAAGTGGGACGACGCGGTACTGCGCGACTACATTGCCCACGGCACCGTGGACCACGAGGGCAAACGGGTGCTAGCCTTTGACCGCGAGATTGAATCCAAAATCTACAACACCATCCCCGACAACCTGGACCGCTTGCTCAAGCGCCACCCGCTCAAATGCCCGGTGAGCTTTATCGGTGGACGCCAGTCCTGGGAGATGAAGCGCGTCGGCATGGGCATGACCGAAAAAGTCACCCGTGGGCGCATCATCATGCTCGACGGCACGCACTTGTTTCCCATGGAAAAGCCGATGGCCACGGCTGCAGCCATCGAAACCTCTTTGCGCAATATGGGTGCTTAAGCCTTCCAAACGACCAGGCCGCTCCAGTCGGTGGCCAGCACCACTATGCCAAAGGCGATGCGGTAGTAGGCAAAGCCAACAAAGCTGTGGGTTGCCACAAAGCGCAAGAGCCAGCGCACGCAGGCCCAGGCGCTGATAAAAGAAAACACAAGGCCCACAGCAAAGATTGGCGCATCGGCCAGACTGAGCAAAGCGCGCTCTTTGTATAAGCTGTAGACGCCCGCGCCAATCAGCGTGGGGATGGCCAGAAAAAACGAAAAATCGGTGGCCGCTTTGCGCGACATGCCCAGAAGCATGCCGCCGATGATCGTGGCGCCGCTACGGCTAGTTCCTGGCACCATGGCAAGGCATTGCACCAGACCGACTTTGAGCGCATCGAGCAGCGTCATATCGTCGACATCCGCCACACGGGCGAAATACCCGGTTTGCACATCCTCGGCGGCCGCCTGGCGGCGCTCGGCCCACAAAATAATCAGACCGCCGACGATGAAAGTGCTGGCGACTATCTCAGGTGTAAACAAATGCGCCTTAATCGCTTTACCAAACAAAAGGCCCAACACCACTGCCGGCAAAAAAGCGACCAAAACATTGGCCGCAAAAGACTGGGCGCGCCTCTGGCTCGGTAAATCCAGCAGGGTCGATTTGATTTTGTCCCAGTACACCAGCACCACAGCAAATATGGCGCCGGTTTGGATGGCGATATCAAAGACCTTGGCCTTTTCATCGTCAAAGCCCAAAAGCGCGCCGGCCAATATCAAATGCCCGGTGGAGGAAATGGGTAAAAACTCCGTCAAACCCTCGACCACGCCCATGATGGCTGCTTTGAGCAAAATCACAAAATCCAGTTCCATACCGCGCCACTTACAAAAAATTTATCCGCCAAACCAGTTTGCGATGATTGTCGCATTGACAGGTGTAAGCCTATAAGTATGATTTGGCGCACCCACCCCTAGCTTCGCGACGCTCGCCTTTCTGTATGCAACTGACCCCCCTCATCGCCATCCATATGAGCGCCGCCTTGGGCGCCTTAGTCCTCGGGCCCGTGGCTATTTGGGCGCGCAAAGGCGCCACCCAACGGCCCAGGCTGCACCGGGCCTTTGGCTATGGATTTGCCACTTTGATGCTGGCCGCGGCCATCAGCTCGTTCTTTATCCGCGATTACGGACTGCCCAATGTGCAAGGTTTTACGCCGATTCACCTGCTCATACCGGTCACCCTGCTGGGCCTGTTAAACGGCTTTCACGCCCTGTACCGAGGCGACCTTGCACGGCACCGCAAAGGCATGGTCTCGCTTTACCTGAGTGCCTGCGTGACAGCCGGGGCCTTTACCCTGTTGCCGGGGCGCTATTTGGGCAATCTGGTTTGGGGACAGTGGCTGGGGCTTTTGTAGATGGGCGGCATGCCTGGCATCGGCGTCTGGCAGTACACGACGCATCTCACGAGACCCATGGCGCCAAACCTGTAACGTCTACGCTAAATCATGGACACGTATTTTCAAAACACATTGGCAATAGTTATTTTAAAAATATTTAATTTCTAATGAAATAAAAATCTTTTTGCCCATTTCTCGATACCAGTCACGATCAGAGTGAAGCATCGCGGCTAATAGTTTTAATTAAAACCTGTAGGGGACTCATATCTTGACCATAAATAATGGCGAACACGTCAGTAGACGACAGCGGAGCTTCGTTGAAATAACGATTCTTTTTACAAGCTTCATCGCCGCCACTTACGGATTCGGCGTTTACCTGTTTTCCACCATCTTGACTGATATGAAGGCGGAGCTGCACTTTAGCTACACCGAGGCCGGAGGGTTTATTTCTTTGGCGCAGGTGGGATTTTTTGATGGCGGCGCTTACCAGTAGCTTCTTAACCCACAGGATTGGTGCGAAGCGGCTCATACTGTTTTCGATGCTGACTTCTTGCGTTAGTCTTTTAGGGCTGATTTTTGTCACTGAGCGGTGGCATATTGCGGTCTTTCTAACAACTGCCGGCGCTGCTGCCGCTGCCGTGTGGATTCCGATGGTTGCGGTAGCGCAAAATTGCATTCCAATAAAACACCAAGGTAAGGCGATCGGCTTGATGTCCTCGGGTACCGCGTATGGCGTTTTTGTCAATGGCCTTGTCGTGCCTATTTTGTTACCGGAGTATGGATGGCGCGCTATTTGGGTGTTTGCAGCTTTATTGGCCTGTACGTTTTTTGCCTGGGGCTGGGTTCGTCTTTCGACTCTTCCTGATGATCGGCAAGCCGACACTTCTAATTTATCGGCATCATCAACAGAAAACGCTAACGAGCGCGTCTCCATCCGTCAGCTCTTTCGCCAACCCTCTGTTTTGATAATTCTGGCCATGATGTTCCTGAACGGAATCGCTTGCATGCCCGCGCAAAATTACCTGATTTCGTATCTCCGTGATGACCTGGGATACGACCTTGCGATTGCCGGTCGGGCGTGGTCGGCGGTAGGTTTATTTGGAATGGTAGGTGGCTTCGTGATGGGGGCGCTTGCCGACAAAATTGGCGTACAAAAGTCTTTGACGCTTACTTATCTACTGCTGAGTGTGGCGACAGCGCTATTTCTTCACCATGGGAGTACGTATTCGATATATCTTGGCGCCGCTATTTTTGGATTAGCGTTCAATGCAATCTTTGGACTCGTACCGGCCTATGTCAGTTTGACTTTTCCAAAAAACACAGCAACGCTCATATTCGGTCTGGCAACCGTACTGCTCGGTGTCGGCTCCATGATCGGAAATTTCTATGGCGGCATGATGCATGATGCCTTGAACTCGTTCTCTTTAGTCTTCCTCATTTCAACACTTACGGCTCTTTTGCTGGCAAGCTTTTCTTTTTTGCTGGGAAGATTAAAGGAGTCAAAGCGCTGATTTGCGCCCTTTCGGTTTGACTTCAGGTTGAAGTTCGGCCGGACACACCGGTACTTAGCGGCTCTTGGGTCCTGTCATGGCACAAGACATTGCCGCCGCCAAACGCTGAGCTGGCCCAAACCATAAGCCCACAGGTATTTAGATATTTCAGTAATGCAGTATTACAGTTAAACTGCACCCATGCAAGCCACTCTCACCATCAACAGCCGCGGCGTGGTCACGCTACCGGCCAAACTGCGCCAGGCCATGGGACTCAAGGCGGATGACCAATTGATCGCCGAGACTACGCCGCAAGGCCTACTGCTGCGCCCGGCCGTAACCTTGCCCCTGGAGCTTTACACCCCCGAACGCGTGCAAGAGTTTGATGCGGCCGAGGCAGACCTTGCCGCCGTGCTACCCAAGCGCAAACTTCCGCGCTGAGCCCGCAGCCGCCTATGCGCATTTTTTTGGACGCCAATGTCTTGTTTTCCGCAGCCCAATCGGCAGGTGCTATCCGCCAGTTGATCCGAGCATTGCAAGCCGATGGCCACGCCCTAGTGGCCGATGAATACGTGGCCACAGAGGCACGTCGCAATATTGCGGGCAAAGCCAAAGCAGATAGCCAGACTTATTTACAAAACTTGCTTGCGCAGATCGAAATCAGCGCCGCGCACTTTCCTGCAAACGACCACGCTTCCCTGCAATGGTTGCCTGAAAAAGACCGCCCGGTGCTGATGGCTGCCATCGCGCTGCGCTGCGATGCGCTGTTAACCGGCGACCGCACACACTTTGGGACGGGATATGGTCAAACCTTTGATGGCGTCACTATTTATGCCCCGGCCCAATTGGCTATGGCGGTGTTTCCGCCCTCCTAAAACGACTTGGGCTCTCCGATTTCGATGCCAAAGCTTGCGTGCCAGCGCGATGGCAGCAACCAAAAAGCGCAGTCATTTTCAAAAGCGCCTATTCAGGGCCAATGACTAGAGTTTTTAAGCCCAAACTACACGCCTAAAATCCCCCCATGACCGCGCCCCACCCCGCCCCCGAGACCGACTGCGCCAAACCGAGTAATTTTCTGCGCCAGATCATTGACGCAGACCTGGCCCGTGGCACCTATGCCAGCCGCCAGTGGGGGGGCAGCCCGGGCGACGCGGCCCACCATGCCGCTGGCGCGCCCGACCCGGCCAAGATCCGCACCCGCTTTCCGCCCGAGCCCAATGGCTACCTGCACGTGGGCCACGCCAAAAGCATTTGCCTCAATTTTGGGTTGGCGCGCGACTACGGCGGCGTGTGCCACATGCGCTTTGACGACACCAACCCGGAGAAAGAAGACACCGAATACGTCGATTCCATTCTGGACGCGGTGCGCTGGCTGGGCTTTGGCTGGGATGCCAACGGCACATCGCACCTTTTTCAGGCAAGCGACTATTTTGGGTTTATGTACCGCGCTGCGGAATATTTAATCGAAGCCGGCCACGCCTATGTGGACGAACAAAGCCCCGATGAAATGCGCGCCAACCGGGGCGACTTTGGCAATCCCGGCGTCAACAGCCCCTTCAGAGGCCGCACGCCCACTGAAAACCTGTCCCGCTTTCGCGAAATGCGCGATGGCCTGCATGCAGATGGCTCCATGGTGCTGCGCGCCAAGATCGACATGGCCAGCCCCAACATCAATATGCGCGACCCGGCTATCTACCGCATCCGCCGCGCCACGCACCACAACACCGGCGACACCTGGTGCATCTACCCGATGTACACCTTCGCGCACCCGCTGGAAGACGCGCTAGAGCAAATTACCCACAGCATCTGCACGCTGGAGTTTGAAGACCAGCGCCCGTTTTACGACTGGGTGCTGCTGCGGCTGGCCGAAGGCGACCTGCTGGCCCAGCCTCTGCCCCAGCAATACGAATTTGCGCGCCTGAACCTCACCTATGTGATTACCAGCAAACGCAAACTGGCCGCACTGGTCAACGAACGCAAAGTGAGCGGCTGGGACGACCCGCGCATGCCCACCATAGTCGGCCTGCGTCGGCGCGGCTACACGCCCGAAAGCCTGCAACTCTTTGCCGAACGCATTGGCGTAACTAAAAGCGATAGCTGGATCGACTATGCCACCCTGGAAGGCTGCCTGCGCGAAACCCTGGACGGCAGCGCGGCGCGCGCTATGGCGGTGCTGGACCCGGTCAAACTGGTGCTGACCAATTGGGACGAGGTGATGGGCGCGGGCACCCTGGACGCATGCAGCGCGCCGGTGCACCCGCACCACCCCGAGCGCGGGCAGCGCAGCTTTGTCATAGGCCGCGAAGTCTGGATCGAGCGCAGCGACTATGAAGAAACCCCGCCGCAAGGCTTTTTCAGGCTCTTCCCCGGCAACAAAGTGCGGCTGAAATACGGCTACATCATCGAATGCACCGGCGCGGCCAAAGACGCCAGCGGTCGCGTCACCGAAGTACACGCCACCCTCATCCCCGACACCAAAAGCGGCACACCGGGCTCGTCCAGCGTCAAGGTCAAGGGCGTCATCACCTGGGTCAGCGCCCACGACGGCCTGGCCGCCGAAGTGCGCATGTACGACCGCCTCTTCCTAGACCCGCAACCGGACGCCGGCGGCAAAGACTACCTGGAAAGCCTCAACCCCGGCAGCCTCAAAACCGTCACCGCCATCGTAGAGCCTTCGCTTGCCCACGCGCAGCCGGATGAAAAGTTTCAGTTTGAGCGGCACGGCTACTTTGTGGCCGACCGGGTGGACCATGCGGCGGGCAAGCCGGTGTTTAATTTTGCGGTGGGGTTGAAGGATTCGTTTGGGAAGTGATGATGTGGTCGTGATGCACCATTGGGAAAGGCAGAGATGAAAAGTATCTACTTTGAAAAGGACGACATCCTGCACATTCGGGTGTCCGACAAGGCTATCGTGCGCGAGGTTTCCCAAGACTCGCACACCAACATCAACGATGCCGAGGACGGAACGATTGTGGAGATCGTCTTGCTCGATGCCAAAAAAGAGGGACTGATGCCCATGGAGTTGCGCCAGGCGGCTTGAGGGCTCGGTCTTGATGCTGAGGCATCCAAACTTTTAAACCGCCACATCATGAATCCAAGCGACATCCTCCACTTCTGGTTCACCGAACTCACCCCCAAGCAGCACTATGCCAAAGAGGCGGCCTTAGACGACGCCATCCGCACCCGCTTTGGCGCGACGCTGGAGGCTGCGGCGCACTGTGAGTTGTT
>Ga0209400_1001883_pt1 | contig 16322 bp, 13 predicted proteins | sample M_130807_EF_Meta_FD_187313 | JGI IMG/M metagenome (GOLD analysis project Ga0209400, IMG submission 187313) | Freshwater microbial communities from Lake Montjoie, Canada to study carbon cycling - M_130807_EF_MetaG (SPAdes) (version 2) | ecosystem: Environmental > Aquatic > Freshwater > Lake... | reverse complement strand
TCCCTGAGACCGTGAGGCGAGGGTGGGCCAGCGGATCGCCCTTGCCGGTCTCGGCCAGCAGGATCGAGGCGCGGGGGTCTTTGAGCAAATATTGGGTATGGGCGGAGAGGCCAGACATGAGGAGCAGAGGCGCACCATCAAAAGCGGTCGCCACATTGATCAGGGAGGCGAAAGGGGCGCCAGAGGGGTCGAGCGTCGCCAGAGAGCCCGCCCGGATGGAGCGCAGCAGGCGGCGCGCCTCGGCGAGCCCGTCATAGCCCGGCGGCAGCTCGAATTTACGCGGCTCTCCGGCGGGGGTCTCGGGCGTGTTCTCAGCCATGCCAGTCTCCAAAGGCCCATGGGGGTGATTTTACAGGCCCACCCCTATATAAAGGCGAAGAGTGCCGGACCCCAAGGGGTGCCTGTTGAACCTTTCGGCCACGGCCAAGTTTTACCGCAGAGCCGTCACATTTCGGCCTGCAAATGCACCGATTCTCACCCGAGCGGATGGCGACCACGTGATCATCCGCAGCCAAGGCCCGCTTCAGGGTCCAGTCAGGTTGAACGACCATGCCCACCATTGCTCTCGTCGATGACGACCGCAACATTCTCACTTCCGTCTCCATCGCCCTCGAGGGCGAGGGTTACCGCGTGCAGACTTACACAGATGGCGCGAGCGCGCTCGACGGATTGAAAACCAATCCACCGGACCTCGCGATCTTCGATATTAAAATGCCGCGCATGGACGGTATGGAATTACTGCGACGCCTGCGACAGAAATCTGATCTGCCCGTGATCTTCCTCACCTCCAAAGATGAAGAGATCGACGAACTCTTCGGCTTGAAAATGGGCGCGGATGATTTCATCCGCAAACCTTTTTCGCAGCGTCTGCTGGTTGAACGGGTGAAGGCCATTCTGCGCCGCTCCAATCCAAAGGAAGCAGCTGCGAACAAAGAATCAGAAGCCAAGATTCTGGACCGCGGACTTCTGAAAATGGATCCCGAGCGCCACACGTGCACCTGGAAGGGTGAGCCCGTCACTTTGACCGTGACGGAATTTCTGATTCTGCAAGCGCTCGCCACACGCCCAGGCGTTGTCAAAAGCCGCAATGCGTTGATGGATGCGGCTTATGATGATCAGGTCTATGTCGATGACCGCACCATCGACAGCCACATCAAGCGTCTGCGCAAGAAGTTCAAAGTCGTCGAAGATGAATTTGAAATGATCGAAACACTCTACGGCGTAGGATATCGCTTCAAAGAAGCCTAAGGCCAGCGCCCAAGAAAGCCGAACCCAATCCAGATGGCGGCGCAAGCCGCCATCTGCGCGAAACGAGAAGTGATGAGCGTCGAGGCGCAAAAAAGCGAAACGAAACCTCTGCCTCTGCGCGACAATGGCGCGCAGAGGCAAAGGCGCGCCCGTTTGCGCCGTTTTCTCGCATCAGCTGGGGCGCGGCTGTCGTCATCCCTGACGCGTCGTATTGTTGTTTTGAATATCGGCGGCCTTGTTGCTCTGCTCCTGGGCTTTCTCTATCTCAACCAATTCCGCGCCGGACTGATTGAAGCACGTGTGCAAAGTCTGCAAACGCAAGGCGAAATTATTGCCGCTGCCGTTGCCGCTTCCGCCACGGTCGAAACAGATTCGCTCGCCGTTGATCCCGAAAAACTTTTGCAGCTCGCGCCGGGCCAATCCTATGGATATCGCGATGAAGATGGTGGATTGGAATTTTCGATCAATCCCGAACGCATCGGGCCTGTGCTGCGCCGTCTTGTCTCGCCAACCCGTACGCGCGCACGCATTTATGATGCGCAAGGCTATTTGCTGATCGATTCCCGCTCGCTTGCCGCGCGTTCGAATATTTTGCGTTTCGATCTTCCCGCGGTTGGGCAAGAAGAGCGCCCCGCCACTGCGATGGAGCGCTGGTGGACACAGACGAAAAACTGGTTTTCCTCGAGTGAACTGCCGCTTTATGAAGATATTGGCGCTGCTAATGGGCGCGCCTATCCGGAAGTAGAGCATGCTTTGAATGGTGCGGCCACGGCCATTGTGCGCGTCAATGCGCGTGGCGAGACCATCGTGTCGGTTGCCGTGCCTGTGCAACGCTTCCGTGCTGTGCGTGGTGCGCTTTTGCTATCCACACAGGGCGGCGATATTGACAAGATCATTGCTTCCGAACGCTGGGCTATTTTCCGCGTCTTTCTAGTCTCGGCTGGCGTGATGCTGCTGCTGTCGATCTTTTTGGCAGGCACGATTGCAGGCCCCATGCGACGCTTGGCTGAAGCAGCCGACCGCGTGCGCCGTGGTATTAAATCACGCCAGGAGATTCCTGACTTTACTGATCGCTCAGATGAGATCGGGCATCTCTCTGGTGCTTTGCGTGACATGACAAAGGCGCTCTACAATCGCATCGAAGCGATTGAAAGTTTTGCCGCTGATGTCGCGCATGAACTCAAAAATCCACTCACCTCTTTGCGCAGCGCCGTGGAGACATTGCCGCGCGCCAAGACAGAGGAATCAAAAGCACGCTTGCTAGAAGTGATCCAGCATGATGTGCGTCGCCTTGATCGCCTGATCAGTGATATTTCTGATGCCTCTCGTCTTGATGCGGAATTGGCACGCGCAGATTACGAGCCTGTTGATCTCGTCAAGCTCCTCACCGCGATTCAGGATTTTTCAAACCAAGCCAAGCGCAATGATGGCGTGACAGTTTCACTCGACATTGCGCCGCGCGATGCTGCACGCCAAGGCGCAGATTATTTTGTGCTGGGGCATGATTCACGCCTCGGGCAAATCATCACCAATCTCGTTGAAAATGCGCGTTCATTTTCAGACACAGGTGGCGCAGTGCGCTTGGCTTTGCGAAGCGCCCGCGCGCTTGGCCGCAATGGGCAGTGGCAGGACGGCGTCGAAATCATCGTCGATGATGATGGACCCGGCATTCCCGACCATGCGATGGAGCGCATTTTCGAGCGCTTCTACACTGATCGCCCGAACCAGGGTTTTGGACAAAACAGCGGGCTCGGCCTGTCGATCTCACGCCAGATTGCTGAAGGCCATGGCGGCTCGATCCACGCGCAAAATCGCACAGGCCCACTTGGCGATGTTCTGGGCGCACGATTTGTCGTTTGGCTGCCTGCCGCCAAATGAGGCCGCCCTTTCCCACCATCCACGCCTGCGCGCTCATTGTAGGTGAAATGGGGCTTTTGATCCGCGGTCCGTCGCGAAGTGGCAAATCGAGCCTGACGCTTGCTCTTTTAGCCGCAGCTGAAGCTGAGGGCCGCTTTGCGCGCCTTGTCGCTGATGATCGGGTAGGCTTGAGCGTTGAACAGGGCCTGCTGTATGGCGCGCCGCACCCCGCGATTGCAGGGCAGATTGAGCAGCGCGGCACAGGCATTTTGACGCTGCCCTATGAGGCCAAGGCGCGGCTCACGCATGTGGTTGATCTTGTCAGCGGGCCCGAAAAGCCAGTCGGCGCAGCCAGCAAAACCATGGTTGAGGGGGTCGAACTTGACCATTTCGAGATCGCCGCCAGCCTGCCTACGGAGGAGGCCGCCCGCGGTCTCCTCTCGAAAATGTAAGGGGGTGGGCAAACCAGCCTGCGCATTTCGCTTGCCAATTTGCTCGCAACGCACAAAATGGCGTCCCTCGGCCAAGACTTCACCTTAAGTCTAGGTCAAAACGTGGCAGGAAGTGTGAACCTGATGATCGGCATGGTCCTAGTGACCCACGGCCATCTCGCGACTGAGTTTCGCGCGGCTTTGGAACATGTCGTCGGTCCGCAAAAGCAGATCGAGACAATAACCATCGGTCCGGAAGACGATATGGAGCAACGCCGCAAAGAGATTATGGCGGCGGTGAGCCATGTCGATACGGGCGGCGGCGTCGTGGTGCTGACCGATATGTTCGGCGGCACGCCCTCCAATCTCGCCATTTCCGTCATGGAAGGTCCGAAGGTGGATGTGGTCGCAGGCATTAACTTGCCCATGCTCATCAAGCTCGCCTCGGTGCGTGAAGAGGCCAGCCTTGAGCAGGCCGTCATTCAAGCACAGGATGCGGGTCGCAAATATATTTCTGTCGCGAGCCGGATTCTGAACGGGAAATGATGGATACGACTGAAGACGGGCAGCCCTGCCCTCCTGCACCCGCTTGCATCGACGGCATTGGCCGCGAAATGCCGATTATCAATCGCAAGGGCCTGCATGCACGGGCCACGGCGAAATTTGTTCAATGCGTTGAACAATTCGAAGCGGAAGTGACGGTCACGCGTTGCGGTGAAACCGTTGGCGGCCTGTCGATCATGGGCATTCTGACTTTGGGCGCCGGCATTGGCACGACAATCACCGTCTGCGCACGCGGCCCCCAAGCGCAAGAATGTATTGACGCACTCGGCGCCCTTGTCGCCGACCGTTTCGGCGAAGACGAATAAGTTTAATCTGCGATCAGTGAACGCCGATAGGCGATGAGACCGGCTGTGCTTGCATCAAGCGCAAACGTCTCCGCTTTATCGTCCATCACAATGGGTGCCAGGCGATTGCACAATTCTTTGCCGAGCTCCACGCCCCATTGATCAAAGGCGTTAATGTCCCACACCGCTGATTGCACAAAAACCTTGTGCTCATAAAGCGCCACAAGACGCCCCAACATGCGCGGATCAAGCCGATGATAGAGAAACAGGCTCGACGGGCGATTGCCGGAGAAAATTTTATGCGGCGCGAGTGCCGCAATCTCTGCTTCTGACAGACCTTGTTTGCGCAGCAGGCCTTCCACTTCATGCTGCGAACGGCCCTGCATCAAGGCTTCCGATTGCGCGAGGCAATTGGCAAAAAGCAGGCAGTGATGCTGCGCATCTGCTTCAATCGGTTCGGCAGCGACAAGAAAATCAACGGGAATAATATCTGTACCCTGATGCAGCATTTGGAAGAATGCATGCTGACCATTGGTGCCAGGCTCGCCCCAAATGACGGAGGCTGTCGCCAAAGCCACAGGCTTTCCGTGGCGCGTCACGGACTTGCCGTTTGATTCCATATCGAGCTGTTGCAGATAGGCTGGGAAACGCGCGAGCCGCTGGTCGTAAGGAATCACAGCCTGCGATGAGAAACCCCAGACATTGCGATACCAAATACCGATCAGACCCATCAGAACGGGGATGTTTTCCTGCAAAGGTGCGTTGACGAAATGGTCGTCCACTTCATGTCCGCCGCGCAGAAAATCATCGAAATGTTCGGGACCAATCGCAATAGCCAATGCGAGACCAATCGACGACCAGAGCGAATAACGCCCGCCAACCCAATCCCAGAAACCGAAAACACGATCCGATTGAATGCCAAATTTTTCGACGAGATCGAGTTTGGTGGAGACTGCCGCAAAATGATCGCCGACCGCTTTCTCACCCAAGCTCGCAGCCACACGCGCACGCGCGCTTTGCGCATTGGCCATGGTTTCTTGCGTTGTGAATGTTTTGGACGAGATGATGAAGAGTGTCGTTGCAAGATCAAGCTTAGCCAGTGTGTCGGCGAGATCGGCACCATCGACATTAGAAACGAAATGCGTCGTTAGACCCTTTTTGCCGAAAGGCGACAAAGCACGCGCAGCCATAGCGGGGCCGAGATCCGAACCGCCGATGCCGATGTTGACGATATCCGTAAACGGCTTGCCGGTTGACCCGCGCGCAGAGCCATCGCTCACGCTGCGCGCAAAGGTGTAAAGCTTTTCGCGCATGGCAAAAATATCGGGCATGACATCACGGCCATCGACCATCACCGATTTACCGGAGAAATTGCGCAGAGCCATATGCAGCGCAGGACGGTGCTCGGTATTGTTGATTTTCTCGCCAGCAAAAAACGCCGCGCGCTTTTCTTCCAGATGCGCGGCGCGCGCCAGCGTGATCAGATGGGCGAGCGTCGCATCATTCAGCCGGTGCTTTGAATAATCGAAGAGCAGATCGTGCAACCGCAAGCTCAGGCGCGCAAAGCGGGTCGGATCAGTGGCAAACAGGCCAGCAATCGTCTGGTGGCCGATCTCGACTCGATGGGCCTCAAGCGCGGCCAGCGCCGCCATCACCTGATCCTTAGCCATTCCAAACTGTCCTTTCGGCGAATCGCGCCTGTTGAGGCAATCTTGCGCAATCTCATGAGCCCCGCGTTAACGCGGGGGCGGTGGCATCAGGCGGCCGGCTCCTGTATGGAGAAGCCGCGCGCTCTGCGGCCCTCCCCGGAACCTGATTTTCATGGCCCCTCCTCCGATTCTCCTGCTTCAGGACATCACGCTGACCATTGGCGGTAAGCCGCTTCTGGAGGGGGCGGAGCTGTCGGTGGGCCCCGGCGAGCGCACTTGCCTTGTGGGGCGCAATGGCTCGGGCAAGTCGACTTTGCTCAAAATTGCCGCCGGACTGATCGAAAAGGATGGGGGAACACGCTTTTTCCAGCCCGATGCCACCGTGCGCTACCTGCCGCAGGAGCCAGACCTTTCGGGCTTTGCGACGGTTCTGGAATATGTCGAGGCAGGCCTTGGACCCAGCGACGAATCCTATCGCTGCCAATATTTGCTGCATGAACTTGGCATGACAGGCCAGGAAGACCCCGCCCATCTGTCGGGGGGCGAGGCGCGCCGCGCGGCGCTGGCCCGCGTGCTGGCGCCCGAGCCGGACCTGATTTTTCTGGACGAGCCGACCAACCATCTCGATCTGCCGGCCATTGAGTGGCTGGAAACCGAGCTCGCCTCGCTGCGCTCTGCGCTGGTTCTGATCAGCCATGACCGACGCTTCCTGCAAAATCTCTCGCGCACGACAGTCTGGCTCGACCGTGGACGCACCAAAAAACTGGACCGCGGCTTTGGCGAATTTGAGGCATGGCGCGACAAGCTTTTGGAAGAAGAAGAAATCCAGCGCCACAAGCTCGACCGGCTCATCGTCAATGAAGAACATTGGGTGCGCCACGGTGTAAGCGCACGACGCAAGCGCAATATGGGCCGCATGGCGCGCCTGTCAGATTTGCGCAGTGAGCGCCGTGAAGCGCGCAATTCTGTCGGCGATGTGAAAATCTCCGTCAGCGAAGGCCGCACCTCCGGCAAGCTCGTGCTGGAAGCTGAAGGCGTTTCCAAAAGCTATGGCGATCGCGCCATTGTCAAAGATTTTTCGCTGCGTCTTTTGCGCGGCGATCGTCTGGGCATTGTTGGACAGAATGGAGCTGGCAAAACCACTCTGCTCAATCTCATGACCGGCGTGCTGGCGCCCGATATCGGCACAGTGCGGCTGGGTTCCAATCTGGAAATGGCAACGCTCGATCAGAGCCGCAAGACATTGAAGCCGGAATGGTCATTAAAAGATGCGCTGACCAATAGCGGTGGCGATTATGTCGAGATCAATGGCGAGAAGAAGCATGTTATCGGCTATATGAAGGACTTTCTCTTCACACCCGAACAAGCGCGCACGCCGATCTCGCGCCTGTCTGGTGGTGAACGCGGCCGCCTGATGCTCGCGCGCGCCATGTCGCTGCCGTCGAATTTTCTGGTGCTGGACGAGCCGACCAATGATCTCGATCTGGAGACGCTCGATCTCTTGCAAGAAATGATCACCGATTACAAAGGCACAGTGATTGTCGTCAGCCATGATCGTGATTTTCTGGATCGTGTCGCGACATCCGTGATTGTCGCGGAAGGTGACGGCAAGTGGATTGAATATGCCGGTGGCTATTCCGACATGGTCAATCAGCGCGGCCAAGGCATCAGTGCCGTTGGTAGCTTGCCGCAAAAGGCTAAAAGCCCCGCTAAGACGGAGCGCGCCAACAATGCGCCGAAGAAAGAGAAGCTCTCCTTCAAACATAAACATGCGCTGGAGACTTTGCCCGGCCGCATCGCTGAAATGCAGCAGAAGCGCGATCTGTTGACGGCCAAATTAGCTGAAGCGGGCTTCTTTGAGCGCGACCGCGTGGGATTTGACAAAACCTCTGCCCTGCTTGCCGAAGCCGAAAAGAAGATTGCGGCTTGGGAAGAGGAATGGCTTGAACTCGAAGTGATGCGCGAAGAGCTTGAAGGCTAGCGCCTCTGCGGTCATGATCAACCTCGACAGCGAAGGGTGCCGGACATGAGCACCCCGCCGGGAGGTTAATATGTCGAATTGGTTCCGCGCGCCCGTGGCCGCGACTCTTGCTTGCACCGCGCTCCTCGCCAGTGCGCCTGTGATGGCGCAAAGCGGCACGGATTGGCCAAGCCGCACAATCACAATCGTCGCTCCGCAGCCGCCCGGTGGCGGCTTTGACACAGTGGCCCGCGTGCTGGCTGACCGGATGCGCCCGATTCTGGGGCAATCGGTCATTGTTGAAAATCGCACGGGGGCTGGCACGCGCGTGGGCACGCAATCGGCCGCCAAAGCGCCAGCTGATGGCTATACGCTGATGATCGGCGCGCTTTCCAATATGGCGCTCAATCCCGGCCTCTATGACAATCTACCCTATGATCCGATCAAGGATTTCAAACTCGTCGGCATGGCCGTGACCTGGTCGTACACATTGGTCGCGCGCAAAGACCTGCCGATGAAAGATCTGAAAGAGGTCATCACTTACGCCAAAGCCAATCCTGAAAAAATGACCTATGCGTCGGCTGGTCTCGGATCAGGCCAGCATATTGCTAGCGCCGTCATGCTGAAACTGGCAGATGCGAAAGTCACCCACGTGCCCTATCGCGGATCGCAAGATGCCTATCAAGATATTCTGGGTGGCCGCGTTGATCTGTTCTTCGACATTTCGTCGGCTGCGAAATCGCAAGTGGATGCTGGCACGGTGAAGGCACTCGCTGTTTCCTCGAAGGAACGCCAGCCTTCCCACCCCAATGTGCCGAGCGTTTTTGAGACGGGCGTCGCTCCGCTTGATATGGAAAGCTGGTTTGGTCTGTTCGCGCCTGCCGGCACGCCGGAACCCGTGCTCACCAAATTGCGCGCGGCCATGGCGCAAGTCATGGCCATGCCTGATGTGCAGGAGCTTTTCGCCAAGAGCGGCGGACAGATTCCAAAAAATAGTGCGGCTGAACAAGAAGCCAAAGTCCGCGGCGATATTGAACGCTGGACCAAGCTCATCCGCGAAGCGGGCGTCAAGGGCGACTAATAAGAATAAATCGGGGAGGATTATCCATGACCAAATTCAAAAAGTCTCTGCTCTGCGCCACTCTTCTGACATCAGTGCTGGCTGTGACACAGGCTGCAAAGGCAGATGCTATTTCCGATTTCTACCACGGCAAGACGATGCAGATGATCATCGCCACTTCGCCGGGCGGTGATTACGACACCCGCGGTCGTTTGCTGGCACGCCATATGAATCGTCTCATTCCGGGTGAGCCTACGATTATCCCCCAGAACATGCCGGGCGGTGTCGGCATTGCCGCTGCCAATCATATGGCGGCGGCTGCACCACGCGATGGAACGGTGCTGCATATGCTGATGCAGAATATGCCAGCCCATCAAGCCATCGGCGGGCAGGGCGTGAAATTTGACACGCGCAAATTGATCTTCGTCGGCAACACGACCGACACGCCCAATGTCATCAATTCCTGGCACACAACGGGCATCACCAAAATCGAACAGGTGAAAACGCAAGAGCTGATTGTCGGCGCAGCTGGCACAGCAACGCCTGCCGCTTATTATCCGGCAGCGCTCAATGCAATGGCGGGCACAAAATTCAAAATCGTCGCGGGCTATCCGGGCGGCAATGATGTCAATCTCGCCATGGAAAAAGGCGAAGTCGGCGGGCGCGGCTCAAACAGCTGGGCCTCCTGGAAGAGCCTCAATCCGAAATGGATTGCAGAGGGCAAGGTCCATATTCTTGTCCAGATCGGCTTGCAGCGCGCCAAAGACCTGCCAGACGTACCGCTGCTCTTCGAATTGGCGACTAATGAGATCGACCGCGAAGTGCTGCGCTTCATCTCGGCTGATACCGCCATCTCCCGCTCCGCAGTCACCACGCCGGATGTCCCGCCCGAGCGCGTGAAGGCTTTGCGCAAGGCCTTTATGGACACAATGAAAGACGCCCAATTCCTTGGCGAAGCCAATAAAATGGGCCTCGATATTTCGCCGCTCTCGGGCGAAGAGTCACAGGCGGTAGCCGACAGGATCGTCGCAGCCCGGCCAGAAATCATTGAACGGGCAAAGCTTATCCTTGAGGGAGCGGCTAAATAGGCCGTTCCGCAGGGTTAACCGCGTGAGGGGAAACTCCTTGCCCTGACAGGCGGGGGCCTTTAGCACGTGGGGCATGTCAGAAATGCCCGCCGACCGTGACCAATATAGCTCCCTCGCCCTGCTCAAAAGGCTGGTGCGGGAGCATGGTCGCCAGCATGTCCGCTCCTATCTGCTTGCCGCCCTTTTGATGAGCATTGGCGCGGCCGCGACCGCCATGTCCGCTTGGGTCCTCAAGCCTGTGCTCAACCAAATGGTGGACGGCCAGGGATTCAAGACCCTGCAATATCTGGCTGGCGGCGTGACTCTTTTGTTCTTCGTGCGTGGCCTGGCGACATGGGGCTATCAAGTTGTACTAGCCCGCACGGGCAACCGCATCGTGGCAGGCGTTCAGCGCAGGCTCTATGAGCACCTGCTGCAGCAGGACATGCGCTTCTTTCATTCCCGCCATTCGACCGAATTGATGACGCATCTGGGCGGCGCAGCGAGCGGTGTGCGCGATGCTTTGCAGGTCGTCATCACGGGTGCGGGCCGCGATGTGCTCACACTTGTCGGCTTGGTCATTGTGATGATTGTGCAAGATCCGGTGATGGCGCTGATTGCTTTGTCAATTATGCCGGTGGGCGGCTATGCGCTCAATCGATTGATCCGCCGCGTACGCCAATCGGCGCGCCGCTCTTATGCGGGCTCTGCTGTTATTCTGGAAACTATTCAGGAAACGGTGCAGGGCATTCGCATCGTCAAAAGCTTCAATCTCGAAAACACCATGCGCAAGCGTATGAATGATGCAGTACGCGAGGTTGAGCGTTCTGTGAATCGTATGGCGATGGGACAAGCTATCTCAAGCCCGATCTCAGATGCGGTTGCCGGCATTGCGATTGGTGCGGTGATTTTTTACGGGTCCTGGCGCGTATCGATTGCAGGTGCTGATCCGGGCTCGTTCTTTTCTTTTGTCGGTGCTTTGCTCATGGCTTACGAGCCTGGAAAAAAACTCGCCCGTCTGCATCTCGACATTCAGAACGGCCTCACCGGCGCGCGTATGATTTACGAAGTACTGGATACGCCTGCGCAAGAAATTCCGCGGGAAGACTTACCCACACTGCAGGTCTCAGAAGGACGAATTGCTTTCGAGAATGTCCGCTTTAGCTACCGTGATGGCGAAAGCGTTCTGGATGGCATCAATCTGATTGCTGAACCCAATGCGACAACCGCGCTGGTTGGCCCGTCGGGGGGCGGTAAATCAACCATCATTGCGCTGATCCAACGCTTCTTCCGGCCGGAAGACGGGCGCGTTACCATTGATGGCCAGAATATGATGGATGTCGATCTGGCCTCGTTGCGCGACAAAATTGCTTTTGTCTCGCAAGATATTTTTCTCTTCCGCGGAACCATTCGCGACAATATTGCTATGGGCAAAGTGGGCGCGAGCGAAGATGAGATTATCAATGCGGCCCGCATGGCCAATGCGCATGATTTCATCATGGGTTTTGCGACCGGCTATGACACGAATGTCGGTGAGCAGGGCGCGCAACTTTCAGGCGGCCAAAGACAGCGCATCGCTATCGCACGCGCGTTTTTGAAAAATGCGCCCATCATTCTGCTTGATGAACCAACCGCTGCGCTCGATTCCGAATCAGAGCGCGAAGTGCAAAAGGCGCTTGATTCTCTCCGTCACGGACGCACCACGATTGTCGTGGCGCATCGTCTGCAAACCATCGTCAATTCGGACCGGATTTGTGTGATTGAAAATGGTCGCGCAGTTGAAAACGGCACGCATGAAGAATTGATGGCCGCAAAGGGCACCTATCACACATTCTTCGCGACACAATTTGGCGAAAGCGCCACGCCCGTTAAATTTGGGGCCGCAACGCGTTCGCACTAATGCTTTTCGCGCTTGGGCGTTCGGTGCGATACTGACCCTTCGCCACAAGTGCGAAGAGGATGCCCACCACAGCCAAAACCGTCACCCACCAAATCTGCGCGGTCACAAGACCAGAAATGGCAATGACACCGCCACAAACCAGCGCCCCTTGCAGGAAGCCGGTTAGAGGCTTGGGTAATTTTGCTGTTGCATGGAAGGCAAGAAAAACAACCGATGCAAGCGCTACGGCACCGATTATGCCCAGCTCATACCAGACTTCGAAGATGACGCTGCGCGGCATAGCGGCGGGCAAGAAGCCCATTTGGAAACCACGCGCAACCGTATCATAGCCATGGCCGGCGAGCAGGCGCAGACCTTCCGACATGAAGAAAGCTTCTGCTGTCTGCATGGAAATCGCGAAAGCATGTGTGCTGGAGCGCAGAATCGGTGCCAGCGCAAAAGGAATCGCAGGCGCAATCAAGATGAGAATGGCAAAAACAAAGCCAATAGCGCGCCCGATTTTCATCTGAGATGAATTCGACAGCGAAAAGACAATTGCGCCAGCCGCCAAAGCGCCAAGAGCCGATGGCATCCACACAGCAATAATCGCTGCCGACACAGCGACAGCCAGAAGTCCTGCCGACATCCAGCGATCACGCACGGCCAAAGCGGCGAGTGCTGGCCAGAGCATCATGCACATGGTGAGCGAGACGCGGTTCAGTGTCGAGGTTTCAATATCTTGCGCAACGGCTGGCGGGGCCATGATGGAAATGATGATCGTCGCTAAAGCACCAATGCCCAAACCAAGCGGCAACAAATAGAGATTGGATGTCTTGCTACGGGCCGGTAATGCTGCCGCTGTCACCATGGCGAACAGCAAAGTGCCCGCCGTCTTGAAATAGCGCTCGCCTGCAATAGCGGTGAAAGGTGTCCAGAGCAGACTCAACAGACCCCAGCCCAAAAGAAAAAATGTCATCAGGCAGAGCGGCGAAGAAATCGCGCTCGTCAGCCGCTCTATATGCGCGCGCTTGGGATCCAAAAGAACACCCAGCAAGATCAGCGCCGCGCCAACCGGCATGAGCGTGAAGATCAGGCGACGCGACATAAGCGAGCCTACGGGCACGCCAATGGCCAGAACCGCCACGCCCAAACGAATGAGCAAAGCGGCGGCTTGGCGGGCGGGATCATCGAAAGAGCGGGATGGGTGCGGATCAGCCATGGGTTCGATCAGAGAGGAGGATCACGAATATTAGCCCTGCGCCGGTTAGGATGATCTTACCGAAACTAGCGGCCGGATGCAGTGCACCCCATACCACAGCCCACTCAAAAGCGCGTCAGCTGTCGGCCTTGGGCTTGCGGCGCATCGCCTTGACCTCACCCCGGGCCGCCTTGCCCTCGCGGCGACGGACTTTTGAGGCGAAAGTGGGTTTGGTTGGGCGGCGGATGATCACGGGCTTGGCCGCTTCTTCAATCAGCGCGATCAACCGCTCCAGAGCATCCTGGCGATTGCGCTCTTGCGTGCGAAAGCGCTGCGCAATGATGACAATCACCCCTTCACGGGTGACGCGGCGCCCGGCCAAGCGAATCAGGCGCTCGCGCACAGGATCAGAGAGATTGGGGGAGGCCGCCGCATCAAAGCGCAATTGCACGGCGCTCGAGACTTTATTGACATTCTGTCCGCCCGGACCCGAGGCCCGGACGAAGCTTTCTTCAATCTCGCTTTCATCAAGCGATATGCGATTGGTGACGCGGATCATCGGCAAAAGCTAAGGGCTTTGCACGATCCTGTCATGTCACTCGCGCCGACCCGCTGTATGGCCGCGATTGCCCTCGCCAGGTGCACCAACATCAATCAGCGCTTCGATCACATAGGGCTTGCCTTCGCGCACGGCTTTTTCACCACGCAACAAAGCGGCCGCAAGTTCGGCTGCCGTTGCGAACGGACCTTCACCGGCAACACCTTGCGCGCGTGCAAGACCGACAAGATCAACCGGCGGGTCACTCATCTCCTGACCGACGAATTTATTCTCGACGGGGCGACCGCGCTTCTTGGCCATCAATTCCTGATGCGCCACGTCATTGTAATAGACGCGGTTGTTGGCAATCACGAGAAGCAGCGGAATGCCCATATGAGCTGCCGTCCAAAGCGCGCTGCCACCCATGCAGAAATCGCCATCACCAACGACACCCACGCAGAGACGTCCAGAATCTTTCAGCGCGAGTGCTGTGCCGATGGCATTGGCTGGGCCCGACCCCACACCGCCGCCGCCATCAAAGCCGACATAATCCAAAGGTCCTTTGAAATCGACGGTTTCTGACGGCCAGCCGAGCGAGAAGCCCGCCATGGTGACGTCGCGCGTATCGGTAAATTCGCGCATGACGAGGGCGAGATCTTTCAAACCCATCATGCCTTCGCTGCGCGGCTTCGGCAGTGGTGCTACGTTGCGCGCAGACCATTTGGCTGGCGACTTTTCTTTCGTGCCACGCAGGCGCTGCACCGCTTCGATCAATGGGCGAATGAGCTCATTGGGAGAAGCCAGAATCTTGAGGTCGCAAGCCGGCAGGCCGAAATAATCCATGTTCCAGCCATTGTGGAGATATTCATCAAGCGAGCAATGAATGATCTTGGCATCCACCGGCACATTCTTGCCGAGTGTTTGCGAGAAATGACCTTTGAGATCCATCCAATCGAGCGAGAGGATAACGTCGGCTTCTTTCGTCGCTTGTGTTGTCGCGGGCGAGGGACGGAAACGCGGCTCGAAAGCATGCAGCGGATGCGCGGTCGGGAATGAAGCGGCCGTTTTCATATCGGTCAAAACCAGCGCGCCCAAAGCTTCAGCCAAAGCGACGCGCGCATCCCAATCTTCTTGCGAGCGCGAGACGCGGCCCATCAAAATCATCGGCTTCTTGGCATTGGCCAAGAGACGCGCGGCTTCTTCGACAGCGTCCACGGAAGGCGCTGGCGGACGACCCGGCTGATGACGCGCGGGATCCGGGAAATGGACCGGGCCTTCGAGCTTTGATTCCTGCAACGCGACGTCGAGGCAGACGTAAGTCGGGCCACGCGGCTCGGTGGCGGCGATCTGATGCGCGCGCATCATGGCTTCGAGCGTGGCGCCAACCGAGCGGGGCTCGTCATCCCATTTTGTGTAATGGCGAATCAAAGCGCCCTGATCTTTGGCGGTGTGAATCCAGTCGATCCACGGACGGCGCTCTTCCGCATCGCCCGGACCTGTCGCGCCCAGCATGAAGACAGGTGCACGACCGCACCAGGCGTTGAAGATCGCCATTGTCGCATGCATCAGGCCGACATTGGAATGAAGTGCCACGCCCATCGGCTTTTCGGTAACTTTGGCATAGCCCTGCGCAATGGCCACCGCATGTTCTTCATGCAGGCAGACCAGCATTTGCGGGTCGCGATTGCCCAGATAATTGACCATGGAATCATGCAGGCCGCGATAGCTCGCACCCGGCGTCAGCGCGATATAGCGCAAATCGAGACGGCGTAGCATTTCGGCCATCGCGTCCGAAGCCCAGCCCATTTCGGCATTGCTGGCTTTTTGCAGCTGATCCTTATCCGGGAAAGTGGCGGTGGCGAGTTTAATGTCTTGCTTCTTGGCGTCCGTCATTTTGTCCTCCCGGGGCTCTTGGCAATGCGGCCCTTTGAATGGACGCGATCTTAGAGGAAAGCGCTCCCCCAGAGCAAGCAATGCGGGCTTTCACTCGGGCTGAAGCGCGGCTAGCATGAGGCCAAGGCCGATCAAGAGCCGAGGGGGAGGATGCCATGGATATGAAAAAGCTTTTGGCTTGCGCTTTGATTGCCGGTGCAGGCTTTGTGGGGGCCGCGCGTGCGGATGCAATTTCTGATTGGAAAGATCTTGCTTTTCCGCCGGCACCTGAATTGAAGCCTGCAAAAGTCGATCCCGCCACAACCGCGCTGCTGCTGCTCGATTTCACCAATCAAACTTGTACGCCGGAACGCCGTCCGCGCTGCGCCGCGCAAGTGCCGGGGCTTGCCAAATTGCTTGGCGAAGCACGCGCGAAAAATATGATGGTGATCTATAGCGTGGCGACCGCGGGCTCGGACCGCAAAGATATTCTGGCCCCACTCGCTGCACGTGATGGCGATCCGGTATTGCCCCCGCTCGGGCCTGACAAATTCATCGCCAGCGATTTCGAGAAAATGCTGAAAGACCGCAAGATCGAAACATTGATTGTTACCGGCACAGCCGCGCATACATCTGTTCTGCATACAGGCGGCGAAGCGGTTTTGCGCGGCTTCAAAGTTGTCGTGCCGGTGGATGGCATGTCCTCGAATGAAGC
>Ga0209400_1001879_pt1 | contig 16350 bp, 14 predicted proteins | sample M_130807_EF_Meta_FD_187313 | JGI IMG/M metagenome (GOLD analysis project Ga0209400, IMG submission 187313) | Freshwater microbial communities from Lake Montjoie, Canada to study carbon cycling - M_130807_EF_MetaG (SPAdes) (version 2) | ecosystem: Environmental > Aquatic > Freshwater > Lake... | reverse complement strand
CGCGTCCAAGCACTGCGCCCCAACCCGGCCAGCAAGGCTGTACAGGCCACCGTGCAGGCCAGCAGCGCGCAGGGCAGGGCCCAGGGTGCGCCCTCGCTCAGCTCGGATATCACCCAGGCAAAACGCGTGAGCAATACCGACGCCATGGCGCTCAATACCAGCGTCACTACAAACCAGCCCCGCCCCAGCCGCTCCCAGTACAAGGCCAGCAATATCGCAAAGGCGGGCATGGCCGGCATCAGGTAGCGCGCCGAGCGCTGGCTGGGAATGCAAAACACCACCAGCCACAGCAGCACCCACACCAGCAGCGTGCCTTGCGCTCCGCTACGCCATAAGGTCGTTTGACTGCCCCATGCTGCGCGCACGCCGTATAGACACAGGCCCAGTGCGACTGGAAACAACAGCCCCGCGTTTTCCGGGTAGGCCAAGAGCTGCAGCCACAGCGGATGATCGCCCGCCCAGGCGGCTTGCCAGTAGCCCATGCCGCTGCCCAATTTACCGCCGTTCTCGCCTACGACAAACTCTTGCCAGACTGCCTGCGGGTCCGGGTCGAGCACAAACCACAGCGAAAAAACGCCCAGTGCCAGCAAGGCGCTGAGCATGGCGCCTGCGCTAATGCGCAGCCACGTTGCAGGCAGCGGCCTACCCGCCTGCAATACCAGCGCGCACCACAGCGTCGCAGCGGCCGGCGCGACCAAGGCAAAAGACTTGTAGAGCAGGCCCAGGCCCATGGCCAGTCCAGCCACGACGTAAAAACCAACACCCGGCGCAAGCGGGGTGCTGGCGGCGGGGTGCGCAGCGCGCGCGCGGCTTTGTAGCCACAGCAGCCAGCCCATGGGCAGAGCCAGCCAAAAGGTCTCGGGGGCGCTAGTCAGGTACACACGCCCATAGCGGAAGGTGGAAAAAAACGCCAGGTAGAGCAGCGCGGCCAGCAGCGCTGTGCGCGCCTGACCGCTGATACGCAACGCGATGGCGCCCAGGCCTGCGGCGGTGAGCAGGGTGTAGACCACGCTGGGCCAGCGCAGCGAGGCCAAGCCGCCCTGGCCCGACCAGTCGCCGCTGGCCATGGCTTGCCAAAACAGCAGCGGCGGCTTGGTGTTGCGCATCTGGTCCAGGTCAGAAACGAGTGGCAGCCAATGCCCCGAGGCGGCGGTAAGCCGGGCGATATGGATATAGACCATCTCATCGCCATTGGTGGGCGCGTAGTGGCTGCCAAGCCCCAGCATGTATATCGCGATGGCGCCGGCCAGCAGCAGGCACCAGGGCCAGAGCCGGGGGCTGTGCGCGGCGCTCATAGGCAAGTGCTCAGGGCGTAGGACCGGGGTCCGGGCGTTGGCGGAAAGTCCAGCGGTCATTGGCCAAAAAGTTGCTGACGCTGGCAAGCACGATGGCAATGATGTTGGCCAGCATGTAGTGCATGCTGTGCGCCAAGAGCAGGGTTAGCGCGTACTGCAAGCCAATGCCAAACCACGAGGCCAGCGCGTACTTGGCCAGCTGCTTGAGCAGCGAGGGGCGCCCAAGGGCCGTGTAGGCTGCACCTTCGGTGTCGGTGTCGGTGTGGGCCACACGGTCCGCCCAGGTCCACAAGCGGTTCCAGGTAAAGTTGTTAACCGTGGCCACGGCAATAGCCAGCGCGAGCGAAGCGAAAGGCTTGCCGCCCGCACCTTCGATCGAGGCGAAAAGGTATTCATGCCCCAGGTAGAGCATCACGATATTGACGACCGTGCCGCTGGCGCCCACCAAGCCAAATTTAACGTAGCGCAGGCCCATCACCCAGCGCAAGAGCGCCAGCAGGCGGTCACGCCCGGACAGCGCGCTCATGCCGCGCCGCCAACGGCCGCGCGCCGGCCCAAGAAGGCCAGGGCTTGGTCCAGTACCGGATCGGGCGCGATGCGCTTTAAGCACTGGTTGTCGCCATCGCAAAAAGTCAGGCGGTGGTTGTAGGCCGACAGGCAGGGCGAACAGGCGATGCCCGACTCCAGCACCTGGTTGCGCGGGCCCAGGGGGCCGTAGAGCTTGCCGGTCTCGGGGCCGAAAAACACCATGGTTTGAATCGGCGTGAGCGTGGCAAAGTGCCCAGGCCCGCCGTCGTTGGTGATCAGCAAATCGGCGTGGTGAAACAGCATCAACAACTCACGGATGCTGCGCGTGTAGCCGGTCAGGTCGATGCACAGCGCATCATCGATCAGGGTGCGCAGTTGCTGGGCCAGGGCCGCATCGTCTTTGAGCCCGATCAGGCCCACGGCAAAGCCGGCCTGGCACAGGCCTTTGGCCACGCGGGCGTAATGTTCTTTGGGCCAGGCGCGCTCGGGCAGGATGCCGCCGCCGGCGTACATCAGCACCAGGCGGTGCCCCGCTGCGCTGGGGTGGTCGGCGTGCAGCTTTGCGCCGTAGGCGGGGAGTTCGCCCGGTGCAAAGGGCACTGACAGCCCCGTCTCGGCGGGCAAGGGCCTGATGGGCGCTGCCTTGCTGCGCGGCGTGCTGTCCGACTGCAAAGCGTCCACCAGCGACAAAAACTGCAGGCTGATGTGCTGGTAGGGGTTGTAGGGGATGGCGTGGTTGATAAAGCTGCCCCGGTACAGGCCCTCCTGGGTGTGCGGGGTAAAGCCCACGCGCACCGGGGCGCCGCAGGCAAACGAGAGCAAGGCGCTGACGCGCGAGAACAGCTCGCAGTCAATGACCGCGTCGATCCTCAGGCTGCGCAGGCGCGCACTCACTTGCAGGATGTCGCGCACCAGGCTGGCGCCCGAGCTGTCGTCGATGGAATGCATGTAGGCGCCATCGGTGAGCTGCAGCAGCTTGGAGACCTCTTGGTTTTTCTTGAGCTGCATCACATGGATGGCCGCTTGCGGATAGCGCTGGCGCAGCTGCCCAAACATGGGACCGGCCAGAACGATACTCCCCATCTCCGAGAGCAGGATCACCAAAATATGGCGCGGCTGCTCGGCCATCTGCGCAGGCGCCGCCCACAGACTGCGCAAACCCACCCAGGCAGACACTACAGCGCACAAGACCTGGCCCAGCCAGCGGTCAATGCGCCTTTGTGTCTGCAATTTCATGCTTGGCCCAAATTACAGACCGGCAGCAGCGCGCAGGGCGGCCGCCTTGTCGGTGCGCTCCCAGGTGAACTCGGGCTCTTCGCGGCCAAAGTGGCCGTACGCGGCGGTCTTTTCGTAGATCGGGCGCAGCAGGTCCAGCATTTGGATGATGCCTTTGGGGCGCAGGTCAAAGTGCGCGCTGATAAGGGCCGCAATCTTCTCGTCGGAAATCACGCCGGTGCCTTCGGTGTAGACGGTGACGTTCATGGGCTGGGCCACCCCGATGGCATAGGCCACCTGGATTTGGCATTGCTTGGCCAAACCAGCCGCCACAATGTTTTTGGCCACGTAGCGCGCGGCATAAGCGGCCGAGCGGTCCACTTTGCTGGGGTCTTTGCCGGAGAACGCACCGCCGCCATGGGGGCAGGCGCCGCCGTAGGTGTCGACAATGATTTTGCGACCGGTCAGGCCGCAATCGCCCTGGGGCCCGCCGACTACAAAGCGGCCAGTCGGGTTGATCAGGTAGCGCGTGTCTTTAAGCCACTCTTTGGGCAGCACCGGCTTGATGATTTCTTCAATGATGGCCTCGCGAAACGAGTCCTTCATCTTGGTCGCCGTTTCGGACTGGTCGGGGCTGTGTTGGCTCGACAGCACCACGGTGTCGATGCTGTGCGGCTTGCCGTCCACATAGCGCATGGTGACTTGGCTCTTGGCATCGGGGCGCAAAAAGGGCAGGCGACCGTCTTTGCGCAGCTGGGCTTGGCGTTCGACTAGGCGGTGTGCGTAGTAAATCGGCGCGGGCATCAGCTCGGGCGTTTCGTTGCAGGCGTAGCCAAACATCAGGCCTTGATCGCCGGCGCCAGTGTTGAGGTGGTCGTCGCTGGCATGGTCCACGCCCTGGGCGATGTCGTTGGACTGTTTGTCATAGCACACCATCACGGCGCAGCCCTTGTAGTCGATGCCGTACTCGGTGTTGTCGTAGCCGATGCGCTTGATGGTGTCGCGTGCCACCTGGATGTAGTCCACATGGGCGTTGGTGGTGATCTCGCCGGCCAGCACCACCAGACCGGTGTTGGTCAGGGTTTCAGCGGCTACGCGCGACTTGGGGTCTTGCTTGAAAATCGCGTCCAAGATGGCATCAGAAATTTGATCGGCCACTTTGTCGGGGTGGCCTTCGGACACGGATTCGGATGTGAATAAAAAATCGTTCGCCATAAAGTTTCTCCAAAAGTTAGTTCAAGGCGCGTTGCTTGGGCTTTTGGCTTTCAGCGAACGCTTTAGCAGTGGGGGCACGGCGACAAGGCACAATGGCTGGCATGGCACATTCTTCTCCGTTTGTCGCCCTGCAAGTAGTTCGGTAACTCAGCGACAGCCTCTATCTTAGCCTAGGCATGACTTTCTTCTTTCGTTTGCTCGGCCACTGCCCTTTGTGGTTTTTGCACGCGCTAGGCGCTGGCATGGGCTGGTTGGCGTACGCACTATCGCCCAGTTACCGCAGCCGTGTGCGCCAGCACAGTGCCCTGGCCGGCGTCACCGATGGCGCGCGCCGCGCTGCCGTAGGTCAGGCGGGCAAGCTGATCACCGAACTGCCGCGCCTGTGGATGGGCCGGCCGGTGGCCGCAAGCTGGACGGGCGATGAGCACATTCACGCAGCTTTCGCCAGGGGCCGGGGCTTGATGTTTTTGACACCGCATTTGGGCAGTTTCGAGGCCGCCGCGATCGCCTATGCGGCTGATTTTGGACAAACGCTGCAACCCATGACGGTGCTGTTTCGCCCGCCGCGCAAGTCCTGGCTGCGCGCGGTAGTGGCGGCCGCGCGCACCCGACCGGGCTTGCAAAGTGCGCCTACCACCGGGGCTGGTGTGCGCGCCATGGTGCGGGCCTTGCAGCGTGGCCAATGCGTGGCCATCTTGCCCGACCAAGTGCCGCCCAAGGGGCTGGGCATCTGGACTCCGTTTTTCGGGCAAAAGGCCTACACCATGACCTTGTCGGTGCGTCTTGCCACCCAATGCGATGCCACGGTGCTGCTCGCCTGGGGCGAGCGCCTGCCATGGGGCCGGGGCTTTGTGGTGCATGTGCAGCCGCTCTCGGGCCTTTTGACGGGTGACACCGCCGCCGATGTGGCCTTGGTCAACCGCGATATGGAAGCGCTAATCCGGCGCCATCCGCAGCAATACCTGTGGGGCTACGCCCGCTACAAGCAGCCGCGTGATGAAACGTAATTTGGTGCATTTTTTGTTGTGGCTCACCGTACAGTTGGGCCGCTTGCCCTTGCCGCTGTTGCGCCTTGTGGGCTGGGCGCTGGGCTGGCTGCTGTACCTGCTGCTGGCCAAGCGCCGTCGGGTGGTGCATATCAACTTGACGCTGTGCTTCCCGCACTGGAGCGCGCAACAGCGCTTGCGCACCGCGCGCCGGGTGTTTGTGCTTTTCGCACAAAGTTGGCTCGACCGGGGTTGGATGTGGCACGGCGACGAGGCCTTGCTGCGCCAGCGCATACGCTTGACCGGTGCCGTAGAAGAACTGGCCGGCGAGGCCCCGACCCTGATTTTTGTCCCCCATTTCATGGGCATGGAAGCCGTCTGGACGGTGCTGACTCAGCAAACGCCGCGCCACTACACCACCGTCTATGCCGCGCAAAACGATCCGGTGGTGGATGCCTGGATCTTGCGCGGCCGACGCCGTTTTCACAACGGGCGGCCCTTTGACCGCAAAGACAGCTTCAAGCCGGTGCTGGTGGCCTTGCGTGCTGGCGAGCCGCTGTGCCTGCTGCCCGATATGAATTACGAGCCGCTCGATTCGTTTTTTGTGCCTTTTTATGGCGTGCAAGCGGCCACGCTGCCCTCGCTCTCGCGGGTGGCCAAGATGGGCCGCGCCAAGGTGATATCCATGGTCTCGCGCCTGACGCCCGAGGGCTACGAGGTACAGGTCTACCCGCGCTGGACCGACTTTCCGGGTGATGATGTGCCGGCCGACACCGCGCGCATGAACCAAGAGCTACAACGCTACATCGACCAGGACCCGGCCCAGTACTATTGGGTGCACAAGCGCTTTAAAGACCGGCCCGCCGGTCAAACGCCGCCTTATTGAGGCGCGGGCGCTTGGGCGGCGTCAGGGGCACCGGGGGTGTCCAGCGTTGCGCCCGAGGAGGGCCAAGCCAGGCTGGCACCAGCCGCGCCGGCCGCGCCAGCCGGGTGCGCCCAGTCCCACAACAGTGTGGCCACGTCCTCCAAGCCGGTGCGCTTGGTGGCAGAGAAAAGCCGCACCTGGCCGCCGCCGGCCTGCAGTTTGGCGATGGACAGGGCTTTAGCGCCCTCGCTGCGGGTTAGTTTGTCGGCCTTGGTCAGGATGACCAGAAACTTCAGGCCTTCTTCCACGCGCGGGCGGATCACGTCGAGCAAGATCTCATCGAGCTCGGTCATGCCGTGGCGCGGGTCGCACATCAGCACAATGCCTTGCAGGTTGCTGCGGCTGACCAGGTAATTGGCCATCACTTGCTGCCAGCGGATCTTGTCTTGCTTGGGCACGGCGGCATAGCCGTAGCCGGGCAAGTCGGTCAAAACCGCGTCTGTACCACCTTGTTTGCCCAGCGCAAACAAATTGATGTGCTGGGTGCGCCCGGGCCGTTTAGAGGCAAAAGCGAGCTGTTTTTGCTGCGTCAAGGTGTTGATACAGGTCGATTTTCCGGCGTTGGAGCGCCCCACAAAGGCGATTTCGGGCACATCGAGTTCGGGCAGGAAGTGCAGCTGCGGCGCGGTGGTCAAAAAGCGTGCGGTGTGCAGCCAGCCCAAGGCGGTGACGGCGGCGCTTTTGGCGCCGGGCGCGATTTCCTTGGCGGCGGCAAGGTTTGGCTTGGGAAGGGAGGTCATGCTGTTATGGTTGTTATGGCGGGCAAGTCCCGTGCCGCATTGTAGAATGGTGGTGTTTTTGCCCACCCGAAGAAGCATTGCATCATGAAGTCGATTGCCCCCTTGTTCCTCGTCGCAGCTATGGCTGCCAGCGTATTTAACGCTTCGGCCAATACGCCTGCGCCTGCCGCCAAAGCCGCCAAGCCCGATTTGGCCAAAGGCGAAGCCAGTTTTGGCGCCGTTTGCGCCGCCTGCCATGGCGCCGACGGTAATTCCGGCACGCCGGCGAACCCCAAGCTGGCTCAGCAGCACCCGGAGTACCTGGTCAAGCAATTGCAAGAATTCAAAGCCGGCAAGCGGGCCAACGCGGTGATGTCCGGTTTGGCCGCTACCTTGTCCGACGATGACATGCGCAACATCGCGTTTTGGGTCGGCAGCAAAGCCGCCAAGCCCGGTTTTGCGAAGGACAAAGAGTTGGTTGCCCTGGGCGAGAAAATTTACCGTGGCGGCATCGCCGATCGTCAGGTACCCGCCTGTGCCGGTTGCCACAGCCCCAATGGTGCGGGCCTGCCCATCCAATATCCCCGCATTGGCGGCCAGCACGCCGAGTACGCTGCGGCGCAGCTGACCGCGTTTCGCGACGGCGTGCGCAAAAACAGCCTGCAAATGAACCAAATCGCGGCCAAGCTCAACGACCGTGAAATCAAGGCCTTGGCTGATTACGTCGCTGGCCTGCACTGAGTCGGCCGCCTCTTGGGCGTCCTTTTAGGTCATTAGACGCTTCCGGTAGCCAGTCTTTTCCAATGGCTTTTCTCAAACCCGGGGGCCCCATGCATCCTCAACCATCCGAAATTACACCGCGCGCGCTGGTAGAAAACCGGCGCCAGGCGGTGCAGCATCTGTTGCTGGGCGCAGGCGCGCTGACCGCTCCTTCTTGGGCCACGGGCCAGACACAGGCGCCCGGCAAGTTACCGCCCTTGGCCCACAAACCCAGCCAGGTGCCCGGCGCCCAGGCCCTGGACAAGCCCAGCGCCTACCAGGATGCCACGGGCTACAACAATTTCTACGAATTCGGCACGGACAAATCCGATCCGGCGGCCAACGCCCACACGCTCAAAACCACGCCATGGACAGTCGATATCGAAGGTTTGGTTAAGAAGCCCGGGCGCTGGGCGCTCGAGGATTTGATGGCCCTGGGCGCCATGGAGGAGCGCATCTACCGACTGCGCTGCGTCGAGGGCTGGTCCATGGTCATTCCCTGGGTAGGCTTTTCGCTGGCCGAGCTGATTCGCAAAGTCGAGCCTCTGGGCAGCGCTAAGTTCGTCGAGTTGGTGAGCCTGGCCGACCCCAAGACCATGCCTTTTGTGGGCAGCCGCGTGCTGCAGTGGCCCTACACCGAAGGGCTGCGCCTGGACGAGGCCATGCATCCCTTGACCTTGCTCGCTTTTGGCATGTACGGCGAGGTGCTGCCCAAGCAAAATGGCGCGCCGCTGCGTCTGGTCGTGCCCTGGAAATACGGGTTTAAGAGCGCCAAGAGCATCGTCAAAATCCGCTTTACCGAAAAGCAACCAGCCACTGCCTGGAACCAGGCTGCGCCCCAAGAATACGGTTTTTACTCCAACGTCAACCCGGCGGTGGACCATCCGCGCTGGAGCCAGGCCACCGAGCGCCGTCTGGGCGAGGACGGCTTGCTCGCCAAACGGCGCAAAACGCTGCCCTTTAACGGCTATGAGACGCAGGTAGCCGCCCTGTACGCCGGCATGGATCTCAAAAAATACTACTGAGCGCCTCGGTGATTGCTGCCCCCAGCGTGAACGCATGGTTGGCCGGGCGCTGGGCCAAGCCTGTTCTGTTCGGTGCCGCGCTATTGCCTTTGGCCTATCTGCTGAGCGCCGCTTACCTCGACCAACTGGGCGCCAATCCGGCCGAAGCGCTGGTGCGTGGCAGTGGCGACTGGACGCTGCGCATGCTGTGCATCGCTTTGCTGATCACGCCGCTGCGCCAGGCGCTGCATTGGCCGTCCTTGGCCCGCATGCGGCGCCTGTTCGGGCTGTTTGTGTTCTTCTACGCCCTGCTGCACTTTGCCGCCTACGCCTGGCTGGACCAGGGCGCGGATTGGGTCGATATCAGCGCTGATATCGCTAAGCGGCCATTTATCTTGGTCGGTGTGAGCGCGCTGTTTCTGCTGGTGCCCCTGGCGGCGACTTCGTTCAATGCTGCGCAACGCTGGCTGGGCGCGGCGCGATGGCGGGCTTTGCACCGGGCGGTGTACCTGGTGGCGGTACTGGCGGTGCTGCATTTTTTCTGGATGCGCGCCGGCAAGCGCAACTTTGCTGAGGTGGCGGTGTACGCCACCGTGCTGGCTGCTTTGCTCGCTTGGCGCGTGCGCGAGGCGCTCAGGCGGCGAGCGTCTCGCCCCGGAACAAATCGCTGATCTGCTCGCGCGGGCGGATGAGTGTGGCGCTCGCGCCATCGACCAACAACTCGGCCGGGCGCGGGCGCGAGTTGTAGTTGCTCGACATGCTCATGCAATAAGCGCCGGCCGACATCACGGCCAGTACATCACCTGCGCGCGCGGCCAGGTTGCGGTCTTTGCCGATCCAGTCCCCGCTTTCGCATACGGGGCCGACCACATCGCACAGCAGCCTGGGCGCGCTGTCTGTAGTCTCTACCAGCGGCACGATGCCATGAAAAGCCTGGTACATGGCCGGGCGCGGCAAGTCGTTCATGGCGGCGTCGACGATGCAAAAGCTTTTTTGCTCGCCCGGTTTCATAAACAGCACTTCGGTCAGGCACACGCCCGCGTTGCCTACCAAGGAGCGGCCCGGCTCGATCATCAGGGTGTGGTTTTGCAGGCCGCGCGCATCGATTTTTTGCAGCAGCTTGGCCCACAGCGCGTCCGCCCGGGGCGGCTCCTCTGCCTGGTACTGGATGCCCAGACCGCCGCCAAAATCGATGTGCTCCAGCGCAATGCCGCTGGTGGCGATGGCCTCGACCAGGTCCAGCATGCGGTCCAGTGCGTCCAGGTAGGGCGCCTCCTCGGTGATTTGGGAGCCGATGTGGCAATCAATGCCCACCACCTTCAGGCCTGGCAGCTGCGCCGCGCGCTGGTAGGTGGCCAGCGTGCGCTCATGGGCGATGCCGAATTTATTGCCCTTGAGGCCCGTGGAAATATAGGGGTGGGTTTTGGGATCCACGTTGGGGTTGACGCGGATGCTGATGGGCGCGCGCAGGCCTTCTTGCAGCGCGACTTCGTTGAGGACGTCGATCTCGGCCTCGCTCTCGACGTTAAAGCAGCCGATACCGACGCGCAAGGCGCTGCGCATTTCGGGGCGCGTTTTGCCTACGCCCGAGAAAATCACCTTGGCCACGTCGCCGCCCACCGCCTGTACGCGGGCCAGCTCGCCGATGGAGACGATGTCAAAGCCGCAGCCCGCGCGGGCAAATACCTGCAGCACGGCCAGCGAGGAGTTGGCCTTCATGGCGTAGCAAATCTGGGATTTGCGTCCGGCAAGGCCGGCCTGGTAGGCCGCCAGCGCAGCCAGCATGGAGGCCTTGGAGTACACAAACAAGGGCGTGCCGTGTTCGCGGGCCAGATCGGACAGGCGCAGCTGCTCGACCATCAGCTGCCCGTCCTGGTAGTGAAAAGCGGGTGCGCCGGGCAGGGTTGTATTCATAAGACGGTGCGGCCCTGGGGCCAATGCGTTAAGGTTCGGCTTGCAAGCGGAGCGCTGTGCATGGCTGCTGCGTCAGCCAGCGTGGTTTTGGGCGGCAGGTACAAAGGCCCCGACTGCCCGCAGGCGCACAGCCCCAGTGCTACCAGGACTGCCGCGAGGACCGCGCGCAGGTGTTTTTGGGGTTTCAACATGGTGAAATTGTAATGACCGACCAGGAGTTTATGGACCGCGCCGAATCTTTGCTGCATGCCATAGAGCAATGCTGCGACCGTATCAACGACCAAGGCGAGGTCGATATCGACAACCAGCGCGTTGGCGCCATGGTCACCCTCGTGTGGCCCAACCGCAGCCAGATCATCGTCAACCTGCAAAAGCCCTTGCACGAGGTGTGGATGGCGGCGCGCTCGGGCGGCTACCATTTTTGCTGGCGCGAGGGCCAGTGGCAGGACACCAAAGGGCAGGGCGAGTTTTTTGACCTGCTCAGCCGTGACGCCACTGCGCAGGCCGGGCAGGCGCTACGTTTTACGCCCTGATTAATTGCGGAACAAATCCAGGATAGAGCGTTGCTCTTCGGCTGAAGTGGTCGAACGCGGGGCGGGCGCTGCGCCATTTTTTTCACCGCCAACGGCGCCTATGCCGCTGCCTTTGGCGAATTCTTCGTAGTACCACTCATTGTTGATATGTACCACGCCCTCGGGCGGTTCGGGCTCCTTCACCGGCACATTTTTGAGTGCAGTTTCCATAAAGCTGATCCACACCGGCAGGCTCAGCCCGCCGCCGGTTTCTTTGTCGCCAAGCTTGCGTGGCGTGTCATAGCCAATCCAGGTGACCGCCGCCAGTGTGGGCTGGTAGCCGGCAAACCAGGCGTCCATCGAGTCGTTGGTGGTACCGGTTTTGCCGTAAATGTCGGGCCGCTTGAGCGTGGCTTGCGCGCGTGCGGCCGTGCCCGAGCGTGTCACTTCTTGCAGCAAACTACTCATCATGAAAGCATTGCGCGGCTCGATGGCGGTGTCCGATTCGGTACGCGGCGGGCTGCTCGCCTCTAGAAGGACTTTGCCGCGCTGCTCGCTCACGCGGGTGATCAACCAGGGCCGCACGCGGTAGCCGCCGTTGGCAAATACCGCGTAGGCGGTGGCCATTTGCATGGGCGTGACCGAGCCGGCGCCCAGCGCCATCGTCAGGTAGGGCGGGTGCTTCTCGGCGTCAAAACCAAAGCGGCTGATCCACTCTTGCGCGTACTGGGTGCCAATGGAATTGAGGATCTGGATGGAGATCATGTTTTTCGACTTGGCCAGGGCTTTGCGCAAGCTCATGGGGCCTTCGAAGGTGCCGTCGTAGTTTTTCGGTTCCCAGGGCTGGCCGCCGGTGGTGCCGGCATCAAAGAACAAGGGCATGTCGTTGATGACGGTCGAGGGCGTGAAGCCTTTCTCCAGCGCGGCCGAATAGATAAAGGGCTTAAAGCTCGAGCCGGGCTGGCGCCAGGCCTGCGTGACGTGGTTGAACTTGTTTTTGGCAAAGTCAAAGCCGCCCACCAGCGCTTTGATGGCGCCGTCACGCGGGTCCAAGGCGACAAACGCGCCTTCTACCTCGGGCAATTGGGTGATTTCCCAGCCGCCTTTGGCGGTGCGCGCCACGCGGATGATGGCACCAGGGCGGATGCGGATATTGGGAGCGGCTTTGTCGGACAAGCCCGATTGCGCGGGCTTGAGGCCCTCGCCGGTAATTTCCAGTACTTCGCCCCCTGTACGCTGGGCGATGACGCGCTTGGCCTCGGCCTGAATGACCACCGCCGAGAGCACGTCGCCGTTGTCGGGGCGCTCGTCCAGGGCCTCATCGATGGCGTCTTCCAATTCCTGCGCCTCGGTGGGCAGCGTCAAGAATTTTTCGGGCCCCCGGTAAACCTGGCGGCGCTCAAAGTCCATGATGCCGCGGCGCAAAGCCTTGTAAGCCGCCTCTTGCTGCGCGCCCACCAGCGTCGTGATGACGTCTAGGCCGCGCGTGTAGGTGGCTTCGCCATACTGGTCGTACATCAGTTGGCGCACCATTTCGGCCACGTATTCGGAATGAACCTGGGGCCGGTTGGCGGCCGTGCGCACCTGCAAGACCTGGGCTTTGGCGCTTTGGGCCTCCTCAGCAGTGATAAAGCCGTTCTCCAGCATGCGTTCGATGATGTACTGCTGGCGGATGCGCGCGCGGCGCGGGTTTTTGATCGGGTTGTAGGCCGAAGGCGCCTTGGGCAGGCCAGCCAACATCGCCGCCTCGGCAATGGTGATGTCCTTGAGCGGTTTGCCAAAGTAGGTTTCGCAGGCAGCGGCAAAGCCGTAGGACCGGTTGCCCAGGAAGATCTGGTTCATGTAGATTTCCAGAATCTGGTCTTTGGTCAGGTTGTGCTCGAGCTTGAAGGTCAGCAATACCTCGTAAATCTTGCGCGTAAAGGTCTTCTCGGAGGACAAATACACATTGCGCGCTACCTGCATGGTGATGGTCGAGGCGCCTTGGCTCTTGGAGCGGCCCACGTTGGCCGCCGCCGCCCGCATCATGCCCAGGTAATCGACGCCACCGTGCTGGAAAAAGCGGGCGTCTTCGATCGCCAGAATAGCGTTTTTCATCACCGCCGGAATCTCTTCGATGGGCGTCAGCGTGCGGTGCTCTTCGCCAAATTCCCCGATCAACTCACCTTCGGCAGAAAAAATGCGCAGCGGCAGCTTGGGGTGGTAGTCCTCCAAATCGGAAATATCAGGCAAATTGGGGTAGGCCATGGCCATGACGATGGCCACCAGGATGACACCGGAAGCCAGCCCGGCAGCAAGCAGCCCGAAAAGAACGACCACGATCCGTCCCATCCAGCCCCACACCGTGCGTGCGGGGGCGGATTTTGGGGGCTTGGGCTCGGGAGGGGCGGCAGGCGTCTCGGACATACATCAAACGGTAGAAAAGTGCAATTGTCGCCTCAACAGGCCGGACCTCGGCGCAGTTGCCCTCGAACACTGCCAAGGCAAACCCCGATGCCCCCCTTGCCATGGCCGATTCGGTGCACGTTGTAAATGGCATTAATTACTAAATTTAATGGTACTATTGGTAATCATCGCGGAAAAACTATCAAAATCACGACATTTAGGGCGGTAATTAATGGATTTGAAATCCTTGTTCAAGCGCGGACCGGAGGAAATACTCGGTATTGACCTCAGTTCCTGGGGTGTCAAAGCGGTCGGATTGGGCGGATCGGCCCAAAACCCGGTGCTTGAAACCCTCGCCAGTGCGCCGCTTGCTGCCGGATGCATCGGAGATGCGGGCATCGAAAAAATGGACGATGTGGCCAACGCCTTGCGCGCCTTGCTGGCCAAGCACCGGATCAAAACCAAAAACGTCGCCCTGGCCTTACCTTCTGCCGCAGTGATTACCAAGAAAATCACCATTCGGGCCGATTTGCAAGGCTTGGACCTTGAAGACCAAGTCGAGACCGAGGCGCGCCAGTACATTCCCTTTCCGCTGGAGGATGTGCGCCTGGACTTTTGCGAAATTGGCCACAACCCCTTGCGTGACGATTTGGCTGACGTCCTGATTGCTGCGGCGCGGCGTGAGCGCGTGGAGAGTCTGCAAGAGCTGGCCGAATTGGCGGACCTGGTTCCGGTGGTGGTCGATGTGCAGTCCTACGCGCTGCAAAGCGCGATGGAGCGACTGGTCAACTTGCAATTTCAGGACAAGAAAGACATTTTGTGTGCCTTGTTCAAAATCGGCGCGAGCCGCACGGTCTTGCAAGTTTCGCGCGGTGGCGAGATTGTGTATGAGCGGGACCAAGGCGTGGGCGGCGACCAGTTAACCCAGCGCATTGCCGAACACTATGGTTACTCCCCATCGGATGCGGAAAAACGCAAACAGGCGGGAAATCTGCCCCAGGACTATGAATCGGCGGTGCTCGCTCCCTTTGTGGGTGCGATGGTGCAGGTCTTTGAGCGCGGCACCCATTTGTTTTTCAACAGCACCGCGTTTAACAAGCTCGATCAAGTCTTTCTGGCCGGTGGCGGTGCGCTGGTGGGTGGCTTGGCGGCATCGATTTCGAGTGCTTTGCAGGCGCCGTGCAGTGTGGTCAATCCTTTTGAGGGCATGACGCTGGGCGCCAGTTTGCGCAAACAAGAAGGCCTGCAAAGCGCGCCCATGTACCTGGGCGCTTGTGGACTGGCGCTGCGGCGCTTCCAACCATGATTCGCCTCAACCTGCTGCCGCACCGCGAGGCCGAGCGCAAACGCCAGCAAGAGCAATTCAATGCGGCGGTGGTCTTGGCTGCCATCGTTGGAGGAGTTATTGCGTTTCTTGTGTACGGCGCTTTGGTCGCAGCCATCGATGTGGAGCGCGAAAACATCGCGGTGCTCGAAGGCGAGATCAAGGTTCTGGAAAACGAAATCAAAGAAATCAAAGACTTGGAGGGTCAAATTGCCGCCCTGCAAGCGCGCCAGCGCGCAGTGGAGGATATCCAGGCAGACCGCAATTCACCCGTGCGCATGCTCACCGAACTCTCGGCCAATTTACCCAAAGGCGTGATGCTGACCAAGTTGAGCCAAAAGGACTTGGATTTGGTGCTTGAAGGTTCGGCTGAATCGAATGAAAAAGTTGCCGAATTGATGAACAACCTGGGTCGGCCTGAAGGATGGTTTGTACGCCCGGAGTTGGTGGAAATCAGCTCTGAAGTCCAAACCTTGGCGTCCAAAGAGCAGGTCAAGTTGTTCAAGTTCAGTTTGAAAGTGGCCTTGCTGAGAACCCAGGCGCTTGAGCGACCGGCCACAGGCGCCTCTGCAGCGTCGACACCTACTTCTGCCATGCCTGCCAGCCGCGGCTGAGCCCATTGTCAACAAGCAATTCACTATGGCCCAAGCTTCAAGCAAACGCATGGAATTTCAAGCGCGGGCCGCCGCGTTGGCCGAACAATTTCGCGGACTGGATCCACAAAATCCACCCAGTTGGCCTGTGCTGCCGCGCGTGCTTTTGCTGGTCGCTGTCAGCATCGCGGTGGCTGGCATACTTTGGTATTACCCCCTGAGTGATTTTGCCAACGACCTGGAGCAAGCCCATGCCCAGCAGGCCAAGCTGCGCGAGGATTTTTCAGACAAATTGCGCAAGGCGGCGAGTTTGCAATTGTTGAAAAAACAGCGCGATGAAGTGGCCGCCACGGTGGAGGGCCTCGAAAAATTGCTGCCCAACCAGGCGGAAATGGCAGGATTGCTATCCAGTGTCAACAAAGCTGGCGACGACCGCGGGCTTCAGTACGAGCTGTTTCGGCCGGGCCCGCCTACCCAGAAAACCTATTACGCCATCATTCCCGTCAGCATCCCGGTGGTGGGTGGCTTCCACCAATTCGCCAATTTTGCAGCCGACGTTGCGCAATTGCCGCGCATCGTGACCTTGAGCAATATCGCGGTGCAGCCCAAGGGCGAGAGCGTTTTGGTTTTTGAGGCAACGGTTAAAACCTACCGCTACCTCGATGCCGCCGAGGTGGCCGCCCAAAAGGCTGTCAGTGCGCCGGGGGCGGCTAAATGACCGGCTTCCGTTGGCTGGCAGTGGCGACGCTAAGCGCCGCGCTGCTTGGCTGCGGCCCCTCCACCCAAGAACAGTTACGCATCTGGCTGGCCGAGCAGCGTGCAGCGGTGATTCCCGGCATCAAAAAGATTCCGACACCGCGCCCTTTTGAGCGCCTGGAGTACGACAGCCAGGGAAAAATTGACCCCTTCTCCAAGACCAACTTCATGAAAGAAATGGTTGTCGCCAGTGCGGTGCCTCGACCCGGTGGCTTGGAGG